>Ga0114950_10002814_pt1 | contig 13379 bp, 11 predicted proteins | sample N075metaG_FD_83503 | JGI IMG/M metagenome (GOLD analysis project Ga0114950, IMG submission 83503) | Deep subsurface microbial communities from Kermadec Trench to uncover new lineages of life (NeLLi) - N075 metaG | ecosystem: Environmental > Aquatic > Marine > Ocean trench > Sediment | place...
GCGATCGTCCGGGCGATCGACACTTTCTGCTTCATGCCGGTCGACAGTCTCTCGACTCTCGTGTCGGCGTAGTCTTCGATCGCGAAGCGCTCTATCAGGTAGGCGACACGCTCTTCGACGCGAGCTTCCGGGTACTGGTTTACTCGCGCGAAGAGGCGCAAGGTCTCGCGAGCCGTGAGACGGGGATAGAGGGCCGTTCCGGCCGAATAGAAGCCGAGGCTCTTGCGGACCTGTTCGGGCTGCTCGACGACGGACGCGCCCATCACCTCGGCCGTTCCCGCTGTCGGAGCAAGAATGGTGGAGAGCATTCTGAGGGTGGTGGTCTTGCCTGCGCCGTTGGCTCCCAGGAGCCCGAAGATCTCGCCTTCCCGGCATTCGAAGTCGATGCCTCTTACGGCGCGCACTTCGCCGCGGCTCTCATCGAAGAAGGACTTACTCAGGGCCTGCGTGCGAACCGGTGTAGCGGTCATGTATTCCTCCGGGCGGAAGAGCGGAAGAGACGGCGCCGCAGAAAGCGAACAAAATTGCCCTCGTAGGAGCCGACGACGACGTCTTCGAAAGTGAGGATCCGAGCGGCCAGTCGCAACAGAGCGGCGATGACCAGCGCCTGCACGGCAAAGGTCACGAGGATCGGGATGGCGGGGAACGACCCTGAGATGGCCTCGCGCACCATCATCGCCACGTTGACCACCGGGATGCAGGCCAAGCCGACAGTGAGCTCGATGCCTTCGCGAGTGAGAAAGAGCACAGGGAGAAAAGTGGCGATGTAGATCGGTCCGACCATCGCCTGCCCCTCTTTGAAGGTGCGAGCGAAGGCCGAGAAGATCATCATCGCGGCCGCCACCGAGGCGGCCAGAAGCAAGGATCCGACGAAGAGGAGCGGGATCGCAGCGAGGGGAATGCCGAACTCGACCGCGGCTTCGCCTTCTCCCTGAAGGAGCGGAGCCATGACCGAGCCCATGGTCAGAGTCATCGCGGTCAGATTGAGGGCACCCGCGAGGAACCCCAGGCTCGAGACGTAGAGGTACTTGGCCGTGACGACGCTCAGGCGGCTGGTGGCGATGGTCAAGGTGGTCTCCCAGGTGCCGCGCTCGCGCTCGCCTGCCGTGGAGTCGATCGCCGGGTACATGCATCCGACCGCAACCATGATGACGAAGTACAGCGGCAGCAGCATGCCGAGGATCATCGCTCCCATCTGGCTGGCGGTCGCCACGTTGTTCGGCACGATCCGAAACTCGTCCCAGTCCTCCGGCGGCAGATAGGCACCGGCTCGTTCCCGAAACCAGTCTTTGCGGTAGTCCTTGAGAAGGGCGTGGAGCCGGCCGCGGGCAATGGAGCTGCGCTCGTGGGAGGAGTCGTACGAGATGCGGACGGTGAAGTTGTCGTCGAGGGTCTTGTCGGCGGCGGTGGCTTCGGAGCTTCCGGCTACGGAGCTCCCGGCTACAGAGCCGGGTCGGGGCTCGAAGGTGACGACTGCGTCTATCGTCTCTTCGGAGAGGGCTCGGCGAATCTCTTCGTCGCCGAACGGCTGCGCTGGCTCGATGATCTCGACGTCCTCCAGCGTGTCGATCTGACCTCGTACCGTGTCGTGCTCCGGCGGCAGTCCGACCAGTACGACACGCGAGCCCATCGACTCCGCCTGCCCTTGAACGAAGAGGAGGCCATTGAACATGACCCACAGCAGCACGGGGTAGAGCAGCGCCGGCATCAGGACCGTGTTGATGACGATGTTGCGCTCGCGAAACGCGGCACGCAGCTCGGCACCGTAGAGGAAGTAGATGGTTCGCCAGTTCATGCTTCTTGGTCGATGAAGGTGCTCAACAGCTCTCGCACCTCGTCCGCGTTCTCGGGATGCACGCGGATCGTCGCTCCGAGAGATCGCCGACTCAGCAATGTGTCTCCCGGAACGGGCAGCATATGCAGACCTTCCTCACCCTGCACCTCGTAGGGCAGGTCGGTGGAGTCGAGCAGCGATCGTACGACGGCAAAGAGACCGAGGTCGGGGGTCTGAAAGACGGTCACCAGGGGAGAGTCGGAAGGCATGCGAACGCACATTAGAACATCCGAGCCTACGAACCAGCCAAGTCCGCTATTCGTCCATCGTTGAACGATCGTCGATTCGAGTGTTCTATTGTTGGCCGACGGCTACAGCCCCCTCGCTCTTTACTCATGACCTCCTCCTCCTCCCGCTGGTACAACGATCTTTCCGCCTATCTCGATCGGCGGATGCTGGTCATTCTGGTGCTGGGCTTCTCGAGCGGACTGCCGTACGCGCTTTCGTTCATCACCCTGTCGGTGTGGTTTCGCGAAGTGGGGGTGAGTCGGGGCGAGATCGGGCTCTTCTCTCTCGTCGGGCTGCCCTATGCGCTCAAGCTCCTTTGGGCGCCGTTCATCGACAGAGTCCCGGTGCCTTGGCTGACAGCCGCGCTGGGCCAGCGGCGAAGCTGGGCCCTCGTGGCGCAGTTGGGACTCATGGTGTCTCTCGTCTGGCTCGGCAGTCTCGACCCGAGCCGTCAGCTCGGCCTGATGGCGATGGCGGCGCTCGTCGTCGTCTTCATGGCCGCCAGCCAGGACATCGTCGTCGACGCGTACCGGATCGAGATCCTCGAGGACGACGAGCAGGCGACTGGCGGTGCCATGACCCAGTACGGCTACCGCGTCGGGATGCTCACCTCGGGGTTCGGTGCGCTCTTTCTCTCCGACCGGATGGCATGGTCGTGGGTCTACGTCGTGGAGGCCGGATTCCTCCTGATTGGCATGGCGACCGTGCTGCGGATCTCCGAGCCCGACTCTTCGAGTCGAGACCGCGCCTTCGCCGCCCGGCAGGGAGAGCGATCGGTCGGTATTGGCGCCGCCTGGGAGTGGATGAAGGCTTCCTACCTGCCACCTTTTGTCGACTTTCTTCGGCGGAAATTCTGGCTCCCGATGCTGATCTTCATCGTCCTCTATCGCTTTCCCGACTCTTTTCTAGCAGTGATGGCCAACGTGTTTTACAAGGATCTGGGCTTCTCCAATACCGAGATCGCTTCGGTATCAAAGGCCTTCGGGCTTGCGGCGACTCTCATCGGCATCTTTCTCGGCGGCATCGTCGTTCACCGCTGGGGAATTCTGCGCGGTCTGTTGGTGTGCGGTGTGGTGCAGATGCTGTCGAATCTGATGTACATCGCGATGGCGCAGGCGGGCGATAGTCTGCCGATTTTCGCCGCGACGATCGCGATCGAGAACCTGTCGAGCGGAATGGCCGGCACTGCGTTCATCGCCTACCTCTCGAGCCTGTGCAGTCCCGGCTTGGCGGGTACGCAGTACGCGATGCTGTCGGCGATCGGCCTCCTGCCGCGCAATTCCCTGTCGGCGTTCAGCGGCTTTCTTGCCGACGGCCTCACCGGTGCCTACGGCGAGGCCGCCGGTTGGACCTGGTTCTTCATCGCCAGCACGGCCATGGGACTCCCGGCCGTGCTGATGGCTGTGTGGTTCCTCGGCCGAGGAGGCGCCGAGGGCCGTCCGGCGCAAGACTCCTGTTGAGCCGGCGGCCCGCTGTTGACCCGTGGGCTATACTGTCAGCCTCGATACTATTCCCGCGGGTTCCTCGCGAGGTTCACAAGGACATTCGAGCTAGGACATGGAGGACGTGCAATGTTGAAGAAGAGCTTGGTCTGGGGAGCGATGCTTCTTGTCTTCGTGATGGTCGGCTGGGCAGTGAGTGGTGCGGCGGTCGACCTCGGCGAAGTGGAGTTTTCCGGAGTCATTACGACCGCCGACGGTCAGCCCGTCCGTGGTGCGACCGTGACTCTGATGGACAAGGAACTGGCCAAGACGATCTCTGTGTACAGCCAGGAAGACGGCAGCTACAGTCTGCCCGCCGTTCCGGCCCACGACTACACGCTTCGCGCCCGTCTCCTCGGCATGGATGACGTGACGGTGGGGATCGCCGCCGACTCGTCCTCCGAGCAGAATCTCGAGATGGCGACGGCCAAGGAGTTGATGGAACAACGTCCCGCTCACAATCGTCTCGACCAGCTCACCTGGGACGACGAGAAGGATGCCCAGAACTTCCGCATGATGTGCACCTATTGCCACCAGGTCGGCACCCAGGGCTTCCGCAGCCCCGAAGAGCCGGTGGACTGGGAAGTCATGGTGACGCGCATGGATGGCTTCTCGGGTCTCTACAAGCACACCCAAGAAGCTCTCGTCGACAAGCTCGTGAACACGTTCGGCCCCGGCGCCGAGGAGAACTGGGCAGACTTCGAGGTCCCCGAGGCCCCGAAGGGCGAGGTGCTGAGCGCAACGGTCACCGAGTGGTCGATGGGCAAGGAAAACGAGGCCATGGTGCACGACCTCGAGGTCGGTAAGGACGGCCATATCTACATCGTCGACATGACGGCCGACGTCATCGAAGAGCTCGACCCCGAGACCGGAGAGCGGACTCTGCATAGTTTCCCGGGCGGCAAGGACTACAACTCGATCGATCCGCCGGTCAAGGGCCCGCACTCGATCGAAGTCGCCCCCAACGGCGACCTGTGGATCACCTTGGCACTCAGCGGCGAAATGGCGAAGTTCGATACCGAGACCCATGAGTTCACGATCGTCTCCGCCGCTCCCGCGCCTCGCAAGCGCGGCGGCTACCCGCACACTCTGCGAGTGTCGCCGGACGGCTCCAAGGTCTGGTACACGGATGCGGCGATGGGTGTCTTTTCTCTCGATACCGAGACCTACGAGGTCAGAGGGTACGAGCTGCCGTCCGCCGACCAGGTCGAGGGCACCGGGGCGCGCGGCGAGTCGCGCGGTCGAACCCCGTACGGCATCGATGTCGCGCCCGATGGCAAGGTCTGGTACACCAAGCTGAATGGTCAGCGAGTCGGCCGTATCGATCCTTCCCTCGCGGACGACGACCCCGATCAGGTGAAGGAGTGGGAGCCGCCAATCCACGGCCCGCGTCGTCTGCACGTCGCGGCCGATGGCCTCGTGTGGGTACCTGGATGGGCGAGTGGTGACATCGCCAGCTACAACGAGAAGACCGACGAGTGGAAGGTCTACGACCTACCGCACGGCGTGAACTCGTTGCCCTACGCGCTGAATATCCATCCCGTCACCGGCGACGTCTGGGTTTGCGGCACGGGCAGCGATTCGATGCTGCGCTTCAACCCCAAGACGGAGACTTTCGTCGAGTACCGGATGCCGACTCGGGTGACCTACACCCGCGAGATCGAGTTCGACGCCGAAGGCAATATCTGGGTCTGTAACTCCAACTACCCGGTGCGCCACGTCGAAAACGGCTACGGCTCAGTGATCAAGCTAGCCACCGCAGGCGAGTAGGGCCGACTCATCTACGCAGGGATGGTGTAGGTCACTTCTGCCCAGCACCGCGGTCAACTGTCCGACCTTGGACAGCTGACAAGTGCCGTCCTCGGCACCAGAATTGTCAGAGTAGAAGACGTGGCAAAGACCACGTCTTCTACTCCTCGAGGTTGATCAGTAGCTCTCGGAACTGGTCGACGTCGACCTCGTCGAAACTCTCGAGGAAGCGAGTTAGTGGGATGACGTCCTCGTCGCCGAGGTTCATCAGAACGTAGTCGGGGTCGATGGCTCTCATCTTGCCAGCTCGGGCGAGTCGGTTGATGCGGACGATCTCGCGTACGGTGTCTTCGATCGTCTCGTAGATGCCGTTGTGCATGTACGGTCCGGTCTGCTTCAGATTGCGCAGAACAGGCGTCTTGAAGGCGCCGATGGAGGCTTCGAGCCGCTCGGCCTCGGAGGCTCCTTCGGGCTCTCCAGTGGCGTCGAGGTCGAGGAAGTTCCAGTAGCCGAGGTCTGCCCGCCCCTCGCCGCTGCGCGGGTCGGCCAGGAAGCGCTCCTGAGGGCGCACAGCGTCGGGCCCTGGAATCTCGAGATCCGCGAAAGCTCCGTCGCCGTTGGCCTGGTCGTAGTCGACCTGGGCGATGCCGGTGTTATGAAAGAGAAAATCGGAGAAGCGCGGCGGCATATGGCAGGAGACGCAGTTGCCGACCGATCGGTCGCCCTCGACGCGGAAGAAAGTCTTGAATCCCTCATAGGCCTCGGAGCTGAAGCCGAGCGGTCGCTTGATCAGGACACGGCCCTCCTGGTTGCCGATGCGGCCCTGAATCCGGCCGGCGTAGTGCTTGGGGTCTTCGCCGCTCGAGGGGCCTGGAGGGATGCGGTTCATGTCGGAGAATGCGTCCCAGGTGGAGGTCTGCTCTGAGGTGATGGTGTCGAGATAGTCGGCCAGGGCGGTGACCGCCCAGGTCACGGCTTCGTCGCGGGTGACGGTGTCGAGATCTACGTGGTAGGCGCGTTCAAAGAGCTCCCCGTAGTCCACCAGCATGGCGGCGATGAGTGTTTGATGGATCGTGTCGTAGGCTCTCTCACGATCGTCCGGGCCCCAGCCGTACGAGCTCGAGGAGAGCTTGTCGCGCAGCAGATCTTCGATCGATGTATAGCGGCCGTCGTGGTTGAAGCGCTCCATGAGATCGGTGTCGAGGAGCGTCGGAGTGTTGCGAAGAGTGGTTTTCGGCGCAGCGCTACTCATCCCGGGGAGCAGACTCCTCTCGAGAGTGTCGCTGTAGAAGCGGTGTCCGGCGCCGCGCGGATCCTCGCCGAAGAAGTGGCAGCCGTTGCAGCTCTGGGGGAAATCGCTACCGGGATTGTTGAGCTCGGTCTCCCTGAACAGCTTGGCACCCAGCTCGTCCCGTGCCCGCGCAGTCCGACTCTGGCCGGAGAGAACCCCCGAAGTGAAAAGACAGAGAAGAAGAGTCGCCGTCCCGAGCTGTCGCATATGGAAACTGTATAGGAGCGAGCTATTCGATTCCCGCGGCGGCGCCCAACGTCGGGCCGATCTCTTCGTGCAACACCAGGTCGGCGATCGGGTCGAGGTCTGTCGATTCGCGATTGAGGATGACCAGGGTGGCGCCGTTGCGCTTCGCCAGGGCGGGGAAGTCGGCGGCGGGGTAGACGACCAGCGAGGAGCCGATGGCCAGGAAGAGGTCGCAGGAGAGAGTCTCCTCCTCGCTGAGTCTCATCGGTACCTCGGGCATCGACTGACCGAACGAGATGGTTGCCGACTTGATGATGCCGCCGCACCCGTCGCAGATCGGCAACGTTTCGTCGCGCTCGAAGTTCTCGAGGATCGGTTCGAACTCATAGCGCGTGCCGCAGTCGAGGCACGTCGCGTAGGTGGCGTTGCCGTGCAGCTCGATGACCTTGTCGTCGGGGACACCGGAGGCCTGATGCAGGCCGTCGATATTCTGGGTGATGATGCTCGAGCAGGTTCCCTGGTGCACGAGCTCGGCGAGAGCGCGGTGCCCACGGTTGGGCACCGCGCTCGAGATGGTAGCTCCTCCGCGAATCTTGCGTCGCCAGGTTTCGCGGCGCATCTCCTCGGAGGCCATGAAATCGCCGAAGTCAATCGGCTTCATCTTGCTCCACAGCCCGCCGGGGCTCCGGAAGTCCGGAATGCCAGATTCGGTGCTGATACCGGCGCCGGTAAAGGCAGCCATGCGCTCGCACGACGACAGGAGCTCCCGCAATCGAGCGATTCCATCCTCGCTCATCGACCGGCTCCTGGCGCTGGTTCTACCGGCGTCTCGCGCAAGTCGAAGTCCTGCCCACAGCACCAGCAGGGGCCCGGTGCTGTTGCGGTGATGTCGCAGATGTCACAGCGATAGTGGATGTGGTGCAAGACGCCGTCTTTGATCGAGAAGACTTCGAGCAGCTCGATCGTGCCGCCGTCTCGGATCCAACCCTCGATCATCAGAGGCTGCTCGCGGATGAGTGGATCGGCGAACATCCCGGCTCGCTGGTCTTCGACGAGAAAAGTCAGTACCACGCCACTCTCGGCGTGAAAGGCGTAGCGGGCCTCCGGCTCGTCGCACGGATTCTCTTGCGATCCTTCGTCCGTCGTTTCGAGGCACACGACGCGACCCTTCAGGCGTCGTAGATCACTGGTCTCGACAGCCGCTGCCGCAACGTCGACAGCCGCCACCGCCAGCAGCGCGAGCAGCGCTGATGTCGCGGCCGAAAACACGCGTCCGGAAGGTGACATGGACGAGAAGTCTAGCATCGGTCCACGCGGTCATCAGGGGCCGCGAGCCCTGCTCTGACGGGCTTCCGCGGGTTCGCTCGACGGCTCCGCAGGGGTGCTGGCGTTCGTGTTCTCTTGTAGTACACTGCGCCAGCATTCGCCACGGGCGGTCCGTCTCGCCCACCAAGATCGACATCATCAGGAGCCGGATCCCATGCCATTCCAGCTATTCACGGGGAGTGACAGCTACATCGTCTCCCCCGAGCTTCGCGACGCCGTCAACGTCGCGGCCGCCCTTGAGAAGCCTCTCTTGGTCAGAGGAGAGCCCGGCACCGGAAAGACCGTTCTTGCGGAGGCGATCGCCGAGTCTCTGGTCATGGAGCTCCTCACGTGGAACATCAAGTCGACGACCCAGGCGCAGGATGGTCTCTATCTCTACGACACCATCAAGCGCTTGAACGACGCCCGCTTCGGTGACCGCGACATCTCCGATGTTCGTGACTACATCCGCTACGGCCCCCTCGGTCGCAGCTTCCTCACCGAGCAGCGGGTGGTGCTGCTGATCGACGAGATCGACAAGGCCGATATGGAGTTTCCCAACGATCTTCTGCACGAGATCGATCGTATGAGCTTTCAGGTTAGCGAAACCGAGGAGGTTTTCACCGCCAAGGTTCGGCCGATCGTGATCATCACCTCGAACGCCGAGAAGGAGCTGCCGGACGCTTTCCTGCGTCGCTGCGTCTTTCACTACATCGAGTTCCCCGAGAGGGAGCTCATGGAGGAGATCGTCCGCGTCCACCACCCCGACGTCGAGAAGGAGCTTCTCGATCAGGTGCTGGTCCGCTTCTACTGGCTGCGCGACCTACCCGATCTGCGCAAGCGTCCCTCGACCAGCGAGCTCATCGACTGGATCGCGGCGCTTCGTCGTGCCGGAATCGAGGCCGATGCCATCGAAGCCGAGCTGCCCTTCCTCGGAGTTCTGCTCAAGAGGGAGAGCGACACCAACTTGGCGACTGCCGCCATCCGCCGGGGCCGCGTCAACTGATCGCCTCGACCTAGCCCCCCCCGGACCATGTTCACCGGCTTCCTCTACCACCTTCGCGCCTACGGCCTGAAGGTCTCCATGATGGAGTGGCTGGCGCTGATGCGAGCGCTGTGCGAAGGCTATGCGCGCTCGAACCTGACCGTTTTCTACCATCTGTCGCGCGCCTTGCTGGTCAAGAGAGAAGCCGACTTCGACACCTTCGATCGCGCCTTCGCGACCTTCTTCGCTGACGTCTCCGACATCTTCGACGTCACCGACGCGATTCTCGACTGGTTGGAGAAACCGGAGCTGCCGCGGGAGCTCTCGGAGGAGGAGCGCAAGGCGCTCGACGCGCTCGGCTTCGAAGACCTGCTGTCGACCTTTCGCAAGCGCCTCGAAGAGCAGGACGAGCGTCACGATGGCGGCAACAAGTGGATTGGAACCGGCGGTACCTCTCCCTTCGGCCACGGTGGCGAGCACCCGACCGGCATTCGGATCGGCGGCGCCGGCGGTGGCCGCACCGCGGTGCAGATCGCTTCCTCGCGGCGATTTCGCAACCTGCGCAACGACCGGATTCTCGACACCCGTCAAATTGGTGTTGCGTTGCGGCGCCTACGCAAGCTCGACCGAGACCAGGGCCCCGAAGAGCTCGATTTGCCCAAGACGATCGACCAGAGTGCCCGCAACGGCGGCGAGATCGACCTCGTCTTCAGTCCGCCGCGGCGTAACAAGGTGCGGCTGCTGTTGCTGATCGACGTCGGCGGATCGATGGACCCTCACACCGTGCTCTGCGAGCGTCTGTTCAGTGCCGCTCACGCCGCCAGCCACTTCAAGAAGTTCGAGTCGCGCTTCTTTCACAACTGCGTCTACGAGAAGCTCTACACCGATATCAGTCGCTGGAAGGGCGAGAAGACCTCCGATGTTCTCAAGCGAGTCGACGAAAAGTGGACCGTGGTCTTCGTCGGCGACGCGTGGATGAGCCCCTACGAGCTCACCTACAGCGGCGGCGCCATCGACTACTACCACGACAACATCGATACCGGTCTCACCTGGCTGCAGCGCTTCCGACTTCGTTGCCCGAAGTCGGTGTGGCTCAATCCGGAGCCGAAGCGGATCTGGAACGCGCCGACGATTCGCATGATTCGCCAGGTGTTCCCGATGTTCCCGTTGACGATCGACGGTCTCACGGATGCGATCGACGTTTTGCGGGGAGTCAAGCCCAACAAGGCCACGACCGAGCCGGTTCTCGACGAGAGCAAGAACTGGGGCGCTCTCGCCTGAGGGCGCGCCGACCGGACCGGTTCGCCGCCCTCACCGCTTTCTCCCGGAACTTTGCCGCACCTTGGGAGCGGCCGGCGGTGAAAAATGGGCCCGTTGCCTGCGTCTCCTGCCCTGGCGGTGAAACGGATGGGCGTCGGCCAGCGTCCCAGAGAGGAAGACGGGAGCTTCTGGGAGGACAAGAGAATGAAGATCAAGATCGGAATGGCTCTGTTGTTGGTAGTCGCGATGGCGGCCACGCCTGTCGTTTCCCAATCCCAACTGCCCGAGGGCGTCGAGACGCGAGGCGTCGACCTGTGGAGTGACGGCACGCGTATCTCGGGAGACCTGTTCTATCCGGCGGGCCTGTCGGAGAGTGACAGCTACCCGGCGATTGTGCTGTCGCACGGTTGGGGAGGGGAGCGCAGCCACCTCAACCAGGCCTACGCGCCGTTCTTCGCTGCTGAAGGTTTCGTCGTTCTGACGATCGACTATCGCGGCTGGGGCGATAGCGACAGTCGAATGGTCGTTCGCTCGACCAACCCTCTGCGGATCGAGGCGGTTCGTGAGCTAGTCGATCCGATCGACCAGACCGAAGACATCATCAACGCGATCAGTTTCATCGAAGGAGAGCCCGGCGTCGATCCGGAGCGCATTGGCCTGTGGGGCTCAAGCTACTCGGGGGGCCACATGGTCTGGGTGGCTGCGCACGATGCGAGGGTCAAGTGCGTCACCTCGCAGGTCGGCTCGATGGATTCGACCGGTATTGTGACGTCACGCCAGATGCTTCCCGGAGGCCTCGAAGAGGCCCACCGTCAACAGATTCAGAGAGTGCGGGGAGAGATCGAGCCGGTGCCGCAGACGACCGACGCCGTTCCCGGTTTGCGCGGTGTTCCGTACTTCTCGAGGATGGCGCTCTACAGCCCGCGTGCCTTCGCCCATCTGGTCAAGGTACCGGTTCTGATCATCGATGGAGAGAAGGAAGAGTTGATGGACATTCGCGAGCACGGGCAGCGTGTCGCGGCGATCCTGAAGGAAAACGGAGTTCCCGTGAAGTACCACGTGATCCCCGACATCACGCACTACGGTGTGTATCGCGAGGCCCACGACGAGGCTCTTGCGATGCAGATCGAGTGGTTCAAAGAGCACTTGCAATAGCCGAGCGGCAGAGGGACGGTACCTTGAGCAACGCGATTCGCATTCACGAGACCGGCGGCCCCGAGGTCCTCCGCTGGGAGAAGATCGAAGACCGCCGGCCGGAGCCCGGCGAGGTCAGGATCCGGCAAACCGCGGTCGGCCTCAACTTCATCGACACCTACTTTCGCTCGGGCGCCTATCCGCTGGCCAAGTTGCCGCTGATCCTGGGCATGGAGGCGGCAGGGGTGGTCGAGGAAGTGGGAGAAGGCGTCGACGACCTGGCGATCGGCGATCGCGTCACCTATGTCCAGGGGCCGGGCGCCTATTGCGAAGAGCGGGTGCTGTCTGCGGATCGTGTCCTGCGACTGCCCGAAGCGATCACCGACGAAGTTGCGGCGGCCATGATGCTCAAGGGCATGACCGCCGAGTACCTCGTTCGCAGGACGTATCCCGTGAAGGCCGGGGACACGATCCTGGTGCAAGCCGCTGCCGGCGGTGTGGGGCTTATACTCTGCCAGTGGGCGAAGGAGCTCGGTGCAACCGTCATCGGTACGGTGGGCAGCCAGGAGAAGGCGGATCTGGCGCGCGCCCACGGCTGTGACCACCCGATTCTCTACCGTGAAGAGAGCTTTCTCGACCGCGTGAAGGAGCTCACCGACGGCCGCGGCGTGCCGGTGGTCTATGACTCCGTGGGCAAGGATACTTTCGACGACTCCCTCGATTGCCTGGCGCCTCGCGGGCTGCTGGCTCTCTTCGGCCAGTCCTCCGGCGCGGTCGCCGCCTTCAATATCCCGAACCTGATGGCCAAGGGCTCGCTGTATCTGACTCGGCCATCGCTCGCCGCCTACACCACGACTCGTTCGGATCTCGAGGAATCCGCCGGTGCGCTGTTCGACGTCGTCGAGCGCGGCGTGGTGCGTATCGAGATCCAGCAGCGCTACGCGCTGCGCGATGCTCGTGAGGCGCACGAGGATCTGGAGGGGCGGAGAACGACGGGATCAACGGTGCTCCTGCCCTAGCCGGGATCCCGAGCCGTTCGTCGCGTCGGCTCGCGCGCCCGAAGTAGAACCACGCCGCGTTTGCTCCGGGCATCTCCGGCGACCACATCGTACGGAACACGGGACTGAATGGGCTGTAGGTACAGGCGGCTCGCGACCACCCACCGGCCGCCAGCCTCGGCAAAGGCTCGCAGCTCCTCCTCGGTGTGAAGGACCTGCGCCGTTCGTTGCATGTAGAAGAGGACGCTGCTTTCGGCGAAGGGAAAGACTCCAAAAGGCTCATCCGTCGAGAGTTTCTGCTGCAGCAGTTCCGTGACAGGTCGCACCGACTTGAGCACATCGGCTTTCGGAACCAGATAGCTGAAAGCTGCTCCGCTCGTGGCGAGCATCGCTAGTACCAGCGGAACTGCAGTCCGGCGACTGCGCCTGGCTGCGAGCATAGCGCTACCGGCGGCGCCGAGCAGCAGAGCTCCGGCGAGCCACGCCATCTCTCTGGCGGTCTCGGAGCCGAGCACCGCCGCTTCTTTGAGGTTGGCGAACTGCGAAGGTACGACGAAAACGGCGGCGGCAGACAGAGCGGCAAGGAGTGTCAAAGGCAAGACGATCCACCGTCGCTTGATCGAGGTATTCGCCGCTACGAGATCGAGGCCGTGCCCGACGACCAGAGCCAGCGCCGGGAACATGGGCAAAACGTAGACGGAGCGTTTGGATGGCGACAGGCTGAAGAAGATCACGGTGCCGACGATCCAGAACAGAAGAAAGCGAACGGCCTCCCTGGAGGATCGTCGACTCTCTCTCCAGCCGAGCCAGATCGCGCTCGGCAGAAGAACCGCCCAGGGGAAGAAATCGGCCATGGCTGTCCCAGGGAGGTAGTACCAGGGTTTGAGGTGGCCAGTCATGTGTTGCATTGCGAGTGGATCGAAGAAAC
>Ga0114950_10002815_pt1 | contig 13379 bp, 6 predicted proteins | sample N075metaG_FD_83503 | JGI IMG/M metagenome (GOLD analysis project Ga0114950, IMG submission 83503) | Deep subsurface microbial communities from Kermadec Trench to uncover new lineages of life (NeLLi) - N075 metaG | ecosystem: Environmental > Aquatic > Marine > Ocean trench > Sediment | place...
CGGCTGATATCAAACGGCAGGCAGTGATCGAAAATAACCCAGTGTCCATAATCCGGTTTCAGACGCTGGTAGGTTTGCGCATAGATTTCATTAAGGGACTTGCCCGCCTCGCGCCCTTGTTTGACTGATTCGAACATGTCACGCAGGAACGATTTTGTGCCTTCTATGGCCTCGACGCAGGATTTTGGAGTGGTCAATGCATCACCACGTCCGGGCACAAGTGCCACCGGCTGCAATTCCGACAGCCGTTCCAGGGTGTGCGGCCAGTCGCTCAGGTAGGCGTCACCGGTGTAAGGCGTTGCGCCAAATTCGACCAGGTCACCACTGAAAAGCACTTTTTCTTTGGGCAGCCAGATCACGGTATCGCCCTTGGTGTGGCCACGGCCGAGTTGCATCAGCCTGACTTCCCGCTTGCCCATCCAGACGGTCATCTCGCCCTTGAACGTTATGGTTGGCCAGGTCAGCCCCGGAACGGACTCAACACCACTGAAAAGGCGGGGAAATCGCTCCAGTTCCGACTTAAAATCCTGCGCGCCACGCTCGACGATCAGGTCATAGGTGTCCTGGCTGGAGATGATCTGTTCTGCCCCGTAGCCTGAAGCTCCCAGTACCCGCACCGCGTGGTAATGACTCATGACTATATATTTAATCGGCTTGTCCGTTACGGTGCGAATTTTCGCGATCACGTCCCGTGCCATGATAGGGGTGGCCTGGGTATCGATGACCATGACCGAATCATCACCGATTACAATGCCGGTGTTCGGGTCGCCCTCTGCTGTGTACGCGTAAAGGCCATCAGCGAGTTCGGTAAATGAAACTTTCTTTTCTTCCAGGTCTGCCTGGGATGCGAATTTTTTTGTCATATATAATTTCCAGATTTTCTATTCAGTAAATATACCCTGACGGGCAAATTCTCAATGAGTTATTGCTCAGGGCAAGGACAATAGCAGAATTGCAGAGAATTTCATTCCAGTTTTTACATTGTTTTATACATTTTTGTGAAAAAAATGATCACAGACAAAGACTGCAGAGATTTGTTCTGGCAAAGTAGCCGGATATACAGAAGCACAGTCTTGACAGCAAGGGAGGATTAAGCTGATGCCCACCAAAAATACCCTATCCAGGCTCTTTGGGAAATCACCATTTAAAGCCTTGCAATCCCATATGCTCGTTGTATTGGAATGCGCCCGGGAAGTAAAACCATTGATCGAGGCTCTGACACGCGGAGACGATGCCCAGGTAAATCAAGCGAAAGATCGTATTTTTGAGCGTGAGGCCGAGGCCGACCGGATTAAGAACGAACTGCGCCTGCACCTGCCGAAGAGTTTATTCATGCCGGTGGACCGCCGGGATCTGCTGGAAGTTTTACACCTGCAGGACACCATAGCGAACACGGCGCAGGATATTGCCGGCTTGCTGGTCGAGCGACAAATGTCTGTGCCTGAATTCATGCACGAACCGCTGATCGCATTGACGAATCGCTGTATCGAAACCTGCGAGCACTCAGCCAGTGTGATTGCGGAACTGGATGAATTACTGGCCACCGGATTTCGTGGTCGCGAGGCGGACAAAGTCGACGCCATGCTTAAAGAACTCAACGACATAGAGGATGAGACTGATGAACTGGGCGCAAACCTGGCCAGGACCCTGTTCGAGCATGAAGACGAGATGAAGCCGGTTTCGGTGATGATGTGGTACCGGCTCATTGAGTGGATCGGTGATCTTGCAGATTATGCAGAAAAAGTAGGTGATCGCCTGCGATTACTGATCGCACAATAGGGAGTAATAGATGGAAATTATTGCTCAATACGGAACGGTCTTTATGGTCCTGGCCATTATTTTTGGCTTGTACATGACCTGGGGTATTGGCGCCAATGATGTCGCCAATGCAATGGGTACCTCCGTAGGTTCCGGTGCCATTACGGTCAAGCAGGCTATATTGATTGCCGCCATATTTGAATTTTCAGGCGCTTTCATCGCCGGTGGAAACGTCACGTCCACGATTCGCAAGGGAATAGTCGATCCCAGCGGTATTGCCGGTCAACCCGAGATCCTTGTATTCGGTATGCTGGCTGCGCTGCTGGCCGCAGGCATATGGCTGATGATTGCCTCCTCCCGTGGCTGGCCCGTTTCCACCACGCATTCCATAGTCGGTGCGCTGATTGGTTTTGCGATTGCAGGAATTGGCCCGGATGCGGTTCACTGGGGTAAGGCCGGGTTCATCCTGGCCAGTTGGCTGGTCTCACCGGCACTGGGCGGTTTCCTTGCTTACATGCTGATGATAAGCATCCGAAAGTTAATTCTGAACACCGATTCACCCTTCGAGAGCGCTCGCAAGTGGGGCCCAGTTTACGTTTTTCTGCTCGGTTTCATTATTTCCCTGGTCACCCTATTCAAGGGGTTGAAACACCTCAACCTGGAATTGTCTGCGTCCATGAGCGTCCTGGCCGCACTGGTTTTTGGCCTGCTCGTGGCTGCACTCGGTTGGGTACTGATCCGCAGAGTCAAGATAGATCCGGAAGCAGACCGTGAGTATCACTTCGCCAGCGTCGAAAAGATTTTCGTACCCATGATGATTTTCTCGGCTTGCTCCATGGCCTTCGCTCATGGTTCCAATGACGTTGCTAACGGAATTGGTCCGCTGGCAGCGGTTGCCAGCGTGATCCGGTCCGGTGGTGAAATGGCACAAGAGTCCGCGCTTCCCTTGTGGATATTGATTTTGGGAGGGGTCGGAATCGTCGTCGGGCTTGCAACCATGGGTTACCGGGTAATGCTGACCATTGGCACGCGCATTACCCAATTGACACCTACCCGCGGTTTCTCCGCTGAACTGGCTGCTGCTGCGACCGTTGTTCTCGCCTCCCGAACGGGATTGCCGGTGTCCACCACTCACATCCTGGTGGGTGCCGTGATCGGTGTAGGCCTGGCCCGCGGTGTTGGCGCCATCGACCTGCGCGTTGTTGGCGGAATCATTGTTTCCTGGGTGGTTACATTGCCCGCAAGTGGAATCCTTGCGGCACTGATCTTTTACATTCTTAAGCGTCTGTTTATCTGATTCGACGGCAGAAAGAGATGCGGGGGGTGAGCGCGCTTATCTACCCGGGTGACAGGCTATTGATTGGGGTCGGAAAGCAACTGTATGGCTGTTTCTGTCCTTAGCCAGGAGCCGCCTGGGGCTCCTGAAAAATTGACATCGATGTTGACTATGTTGCCTGCATCCAGGTCGTTGTCCGGTGACTTGAACTTCAGGCGTATGCTGCCGACAGGGGTGGTTTGAAGCGCAGCAGGTGCACAGTTCAGGCAGTAACCGCTGGCCTGAGTCATATCAACAATAACTTCACTTCCGGTTTCAACACCGGACACGGAGCCAATAGCCCATCTGGGCTGTTGACCGGCATCGTAGTAATACAATATGACGGCCAGGCTCTCCTCTGCACCACTGCCCTGGTCTGCGACGGTTAAACCCCAGCCTGGATCCTCTGAGTTGAACCAGCTGCCGGTAAAATCAGATTCAGGTGTGCCGGCAGAAAACCTGAAAGGCTCCACGCACCACTGGCCTTGCTGGCCGTCCAGGTCAAAATCAAAAATCGCCGTGCTCAGGGCATTGCCGCGGTCGACGCCATCGTTACAGGGGTTTTGGTTTGCATTACTGACCGCGTTGAAATCAATACGGATGGGGCCGCCGGTGTTGGTAACGACCTGCTGGTGAGGTGTGCGTTCGGGATCGTAATCAACCTGGGTTGCAAGTCCGTTAAATACACCGTCAATGTAATCACCCGTGGCTATGTACCACAAAGGTGTGTTGTCCGGGTGATAGGTATACATCAGCAGATACCAGTATTTGCCGCCTCGCTGAAGCTCGAAACCGTGTCCCGAACGGCTTCGGTCCCAATAAAGACCCCGGTAGGGCGGGTCATCGGGGGGTGTCACCACGGTTTGATCAGCTTCTTCAATGGTGAGTTCCTGATCAATTTCCAGGTTGCTGAACCGTTGTACCCACCCACTCGCCGGCCATTCCACTTCAAGCTCGGTCACTTTGGTCGCTGTGCCCAGACCAAAGTGCAGGATGGGCTCGTTGTGGGAATTGTAATTGCTGTTGTTAGTGGCAAAACGAGTTTGGACCAGGCCATCGTCGGTGGTGACTCGTACAATCGCCCCGGTGCCATCCCTGTTGCTGAGCGTGCCTATTAAGCGGACACGAAGCCAGTGACCGGTATCGGTGCTGATGTTTTCGAACAGAAATGGTTGCTCGTTGTTATGGACTACATAAAAATCCAGGTCACCATCTTTGTCGTAGTCAAACACAACCACGCCACGCGTTAATCCAATGGCAAAAACACCGGCTTCGGTCGCAATATCATCCATGCTGCCGCCATTGTTTTGCCATAAACGCAAAATACCGGCGTTGAATTTGTCATCTGCCGTGGTGCCTGCAACATCCATACCGTTGGCCAGGATAAGATCGACATCACCGTCGTTGTCAAAGTCCAGGCTCGATGCCCCCCAACCCCAACCGCCGTCACGAACTCCCCAGGTATCCGTGGCATCTTCAAACAGGCCGAAGCCATCGTTCAGATAGAGCCGGTTGCCACTATCCCCCCAGCGACAACTCGCTTGCCCTTCACATTCCTCATCATCGAATATGGAGCTGACAAACCAATCCAGGTCGCCATCGTTGTCGATGTCCAACAGATCCGAACCCATCCCGTTTTCATCTGTCCCCAAACCGGCAGCCTCGGTTTTTTCAATAAATATGCCATTTCCCTGGTTGTGGTAATAGCGGCTGCTGCCGAAATCAGCAGCGATCAGAATGTCCTGCCAGCCATCCAGGTCAACATCAGCGAACGACGGAGAAAAACCAGAGGTGGGCGCTGTGAGACCGGCGTTGGCCGTATTATCAGTAAAGTATCCCTGGCCGTCGTTGATGAACAGGCGGGTCTGTGTATTGTTGCTGCTCGCAAAGGCTGTCTGCCAGGCAGTAGTGAGCAGATCCAGATCGCCATCGTTGTCGACGTCGCCAAATGCGGCGCTGGTGGCAACATGGTCGTCAATGTCATGCTCGAGGGCGACCTGGCGAGCCTGGGCCTGTTCCTCGAAATGTCCTGACCCGTCATTGATGTAGAGGTAATTCCGGGTCCCGAAGGTCAGCACATACAGGTCCTGGTCGCCGTCGTTGTCAATATCTGCCCACACACAACCGGCCGAAGCGGAATGTAGATCTACGCCCGCCGCAGCGCCCACTTCCTCAAAAGTGCCGTCGCCTTTATTGCGAAACAACTGGTTGGGAAGGTTAATCCGGGTTACATAGAGATCCATCCATCCATCACCGTCGAAATCACCTGCCGCAGCGCCACCGCTCATCATTGCCAGACTACCGACAGCGTCGATAAAGTCACCGCTCAGATCTGCTTGCTGATGGGCCAGGCCGGCTGTTTCAATGGCATTATTGAAACGCACATCCGCGCGCATGGATGCTGGCCAATAAATCAGTATTGGCAGCAAAAAAAGCAGACTTAAGCGTCTGTTCAAAAGTACGGGCATATTATTTTCCGTCCAAGCCGAACGTGGCGGGTACATCTTACTACGAATGTGGGGGGTATGAATTCCCAGAAGCAAGGTTTTAGCCGCTTCGGCGTTCAATTCTTGCACCCAGACCCTGTAACTTTTTCTCCAGGTGATCGTAGCCACGATCAAGGTGATAAATCCGGTTTACCACCGTTTCACCGTTGGCCGCGAGACCCGCGAGAACGAGGCACGCGCTGGCACGGAGGTCGGTTGCCATAACCTGAGCCCCACTCAGTTCTCCGCGGGAGCCATGCACCACCGCCACCTGGGATTTTTGAGTGATGTTGGCTCCCATGCGCAGTAATTCCTGCACGTGCATGAAGCGATTCTCGAAGATCTGCTCTGTGATCACTGATGTTCCGGCGGCCTGTGTCATCAGGGCCATGAACTGGGCCTGTAAATCGGTGGGGAAACCCGGGTGCGGGGCGGTGTCAATATCAACGGTGGTCCATTCAGTACGGGGCTTGACCCGGACCCAGTCTTCACCGGTTTCAAGCTCAAATCCGCTCTCGCGCATCTTGGTAATCAGCGCCTGGAGGTCAGCGGGAACACATTGCTCAACCCGCACATCGCCACCGGTGATTGCGCCTGATATCAGCAAAGTTCCTGCTTCAATGCGGTCGGGAATGACGGTATGTTCGCCGGGGTAGAGCTCATCGACACCTTCGATGGTAATCACACTGCTGCCTTCACCAACAATTTTCGCACCCATGTTCTTTAAGCAATGGGCAAGGTCGACAATTTCAGGCTCCATGGCGGCATTTTCAAGTATCGTTGTGCCTCGGGCCAGCGTAGCCGCCATCATGAGATTTTCGGTGCCGCCTACCGTCACTTTTTCAAAGATGATGCGGTCACCTTTGAGCTTGTCGGTACGTGCAATCACATAGCCGTTTTCGATCTCAATTTCGGCTCCGAGTTGAATCAGGGGCTCAATATGCAGATTGATCGGGCGGGAGCCAATGGCGCATCCTCCGGGCAGACTGACTTTCGCTTGACCGTAACGGGCGAGTAAGGGGCCGAGGCAGAGAATACTGGCGCGCATTTTGCGGACGATGTCATACGGTGCGATGAAGTTATCGGGTTCACGTACCGTTACCTTCAGCGTGTTTCCGTCTTTTTGAGTTTTGCAATTGAGGTGATTGAGCAGCAACGCTGCAGAGTCGATGTCTTTCAGTTGCGGCACATTGTGAACCGCATGCTCGCCTTCAGCGAGCAGTGAGGCAAACAGCAGCGGCAGCGCTGCATTTTTCGACCCGCTGGTCTTCACGCTGCCCGCTAAAGCCTTGCCGCCCTCTATGACGATTACATCCATTGTTTGCTCTTTCGTAAGCTTGTTATTTCAACAGGTGGGAGTTTGAACGATGAAGGAGGGCATGTATATGGCATTTTTCAGTCATTACGGTGGATTCGACCCACGGAGCCGGGGTCATCTTTGGCTCTCTGTATGGTGTGCGGGTTCAGATAAGCGTCCGATATACACTTAAAAATGGAAAAGATGTATCATTGAATGATGAAACAGGTAATTCTGGCCCTATTGATCGTGATTGCAGCGCAGCCTTTGCAGGCTTCATTGTGCGCAATGGATATGGGTCAGGAAGTGCAGCATTTGATGAATGCCGGTGGCGCCGATAGCCATTGCTGCGATCACGAACAGCCGGATTCTACCGATTCATGTGACCCACAAATGCATTGCGGTGCAGCGCCCGCTGGTGTTGCCGTACTGGATGCAGGACCTGATTCCCAATCAGCTCCCGTCGCCGGGCTCCTGTTTTCGTTTAAAAACCGGCCTTTATCATCCAGTTTCGATTCACCGTTGTACCGACCCCCGATCTCCTGATCAAAAATTAATTTCAGATTGGCCCCTGGCTCATTGCCATTGGGTTTTTTGTTGAATTTTATGATTGATTTTATGACGCCTTGCGTTTTACGCCTTGCGGAATAGTGGAGATTAAGATGTACCAGACCCAAAACTACAGGACGTTCCCCGGTGTTTTTGCACCTTTTGTGATGCTGGCAGGAATGACAGCCGTGTTGACTGTACAGGCATCCGAATTGTCGCTTGCTAAAGCGGAGCACCTTGCAGTGGAAACGGACTATACACTGCAGGCCATTGATGCCCGTGGCCAGTCGATGTCGGAACTTGCAGTTGCAAGGGAGCAGTTACCCGATCCAAAACTCAGGTTTGGAATGTTGAACCTGCCGGTTGATACCTTTAACCTGGGTCAGGAAGCGATGACCCAGGTCGTGGTGGGCATCAAGCAGGAATTCCCCCGCGGGCAAACCCGTTCTCTCAGCAGTACCCAGATCAAGAAAGGTGCCCTGCGCAATGAGGAAGAGGCCATGGACCGGCGAGCACGGATTCTTTTGGCCGTCAGGGAAGGGTTTATGGAAATTTTGTTGCAGCAAAAACGGGCGGCCATCCTGGAGCAATCCCTGGTCGTTTTTGCGGATCTGGCACATATAACGGAGGATTACTACGCAACCGGACGCGCCCAGCAGCAGGACGTCATTCGGGCCTCTTTGGAATTTTCTCGCGTTAGGGAACGCCTCAGCAGCGTTCACCAACGTGAGGATCAGGCACGTGCCCGCCTTGCAGAACGTATCGGCCCGGCGGCGTGGGGTGATCTTGAACCAGGCTGGCCCGGGATCAGTCAGCCAAAACCGGGGCAGGAGATCATCGATGGTCTGGCCAGTCATCCCAGGCTGCGTGCCTGGCAGCATGAAATTGCGCGTTTTGAGACAGGTGAGGAAATCGCCCGCCAGCGTTATAAACCCGGATTCGCAGTTGATGTTGCTTACGGTGGACGCGGAGGCACGAATATCGACGGCAGCAGCAGGGCGGATTTACTCTCCGTCATGTTCACTATGGATATCCCCCTGTTCACCGGCAAGAGGCAGGATCGTGTTCTCGCCTCCCGGGTGGCAGAAACCTCGGCTACCCGTTTTGCACGTGATGACACGTACCGGTCACTCAGAAGCCAGGTTGAAGTCAATTCAGCCGCGCTGGACCGTGAACTGGAGCGCCTGGAATTGTATGAAACCACGTTGTTGCCCCAGGCCTCATTCAACGCGGAAGCTGCTTTTGAAGCATACAGGAATGCCGTTGACGATCTGACCACGCTGATGCGGGCCCGCATCAGTGAATACGAACTCAAGCTTGACCATGCAAGCCTTCAGTCGGATGAACTCAAGACGCGGGCTCGTTTGCTGTATTTGCAGGGAGAACCCTCATGAATTCAGAGAGCAGGAAAAAACCCAGCCTGGTACTGGTGTTGGCTGTCGGTCTGGGCGCCGGCATCTTAATTGGAACCCAATGGCCTTGGGGAAATGACAGCGGAGTAGCAGGAAAATCGGGATCACAGCTCAGCAAAGAAAAAGAGATTCTCTACTGGGCCGCCCCGATGGATGCAAATTACCGCAGGGATAAGCCCGGTAAGTCCCCTATGGGAATGGACCTGGTGCCGGTGTACGCCGATGAAGGTGATACGGACGATCAGGCGACCGTGCGGATCAACCCGAGTGTCGAGCAGAACCTGGGGGTGCGGACCCAGGCGGCTCAGATAAGACCCCTGTTCCGCCGGATAGAAGCCACCGGGTATGTCGGTTTTGATGAATCCCGGCTCAGCCAGATCAGCATGCGCACCGAGGGATGGGTGGAACGATTGCTGGTTGAGACCGAGGGGGAACGTGTTGAGAAAGGGCAATTGTTATTTGAATTCTATTCCCCGCAACTGGTCAACGCGCAAAAGGAATACATCCAGGCCAGGCGCCGAAATGATCACCGGTTGCTTGCCGCAGCAGAGGCCAAGTTATTGGCCCTGGGAATGGTCAAAACCGGCATTGAGCGCCTGTCAAAATCAGGAAAGGTCTCCAATACGATCCAGATACTGGCGCCGCAGGACGGTATCGTCACCAATTTGAATGCCAGGGAAGGCATGTTCATCAAGCCGGCAAGCGAGGTCATGAGCCTGGTGGATTTATCCAGTGTGTGGCTGCAGGCGGAGGTTTTCGAGGCGCAGGCGGACTGGGTGGCCCGGGGCCAATCCGCTGAGGCCAGGCTCAACTACATGCCGGGTGAGGTGTTCAGCGGACGGGTGGATTATGTCTACCCGGTACTCAATCCCACCACCCGTACACTGCAGGTCAGGTTGCGATTTAAAAACCCCGATGGCCGGCTGAAGCCGAACATGTATGCCCGCGTGACAATCTATGGCAAGACCAGGCCTTCCGCACTCAGTATTCCGCGAGAGGCACTGATCAGGGGGCCTGATACCGACCGCGTGGTGGTGGCGCTTGGAGGCGGCAAATACCAGGTAAGGGAAATCATGAGGGGCATTGAGTCCGGAAATTGGGTGGAAATCATAGCCGGCCTGAAGGAGGGTGATGAGGTGGTCACCTCCGCCCAGTTCCTGATTGATTCCGAGGCCAGCCTGCACGGCAGTATCTTGCGCCTGGATGTGATGGAAATGGATGATGGAAAAGCCAAAACCAAATCGGCCTTTGGCAGCGGTATCGTTGATGCAATTGATCTGGAAGGCAGGCGCTTGAGAGTCAGCCACGGGCCCATTGATGAGCTGGGCTGGACTGCCATGACGATGGAGTTTGATGTCTTGCCCGGCGTGGAACTGGAGAAAATCAAAGAGGACAAGAACATTCATTTTTCGATTGTCCAGAACGCGGTCGGGGATTTTGTCATCGAAACCATTCACCTGGGTGATTCACCTGATGTTGAAGAGGGCGATGAGGGCGCCGGCAAGGAGGGTAACGAACAGGAAGAGCCTGGTGAAAAGGAGCGGGACCGTGATTGAAAAAGTCATTCACTGGTCGCTCAACAACCGCTTCCTGGTGTTGCTGTTGACGGTTATTCTGGTGGTCTGGGGGATACAGGCCATACGCAATACGCCGGTCGATTTCCTGCCTGATCTGTCCGATGTGCAGGTCATCGTCAAGACCAGCTATCCCGGCCAGGCACCGCAAGTAGTCGAGGACCAGGTGACGTACCCGCTGACGACCGCCATGCTGGCCGTGCCCGGCGCCGTCACAGTCCGTGGTTATTCCTATTTCGGTGATTCCTACGTTTACATCATTTTTGAGGATGGCACGGATCTTTACTGGGCACGATCCCGTGTTCTCGAGTATCTGAACCAGGTTTCCGGTGATTTACCGCCTTCAGCCAAACCAGTGCTGGGCCCGGATGCTACCGGGGTAGGCTGGATCTACCAATATGCACTGGTTGACCGTAGCGGAAGCCTGGACCTGGCGCAGTTGCGCTCCATCCAGGACTGGTTCCTTAAATTCGAACTCCAGACCGTTCCAGGGGTGGCGGAAGTTGCAACCGTGGGCGGCATGGTAAAACAGTACCAGGTCGTGATCGATCCGGATGCCTTGCGTGCGTATGGACTGTCGCTGGCCCAGGTTCGACTGGCCATTCAAAGGGGTAATCGTGAAGTGGGCGGCTCGGTGATCGAGATGGGAGAGGCCGAATACATGGTGCGAGCCACCGGTTACCTCAGTTCAATCGCCGACCTGGAAAAAATTCCTCTGGGTGTAAACAAGGAGGGTACACCGTTACGCCTGGGTGATATTTCCGACATTCGCCTCGGTCCCCAGTTGCGGCGTGGTATCGCCGAGCTGGATGGTGAGGGTGAAGTGGTAGGCGGTATCATCGTAATGCGTTTCGGTGAAAATGCGCGGACCACCATTGCAGGCGTCAAGGCCCGGTTGGCGGACTTGGAAGCGAGCCTTCCAGAAGGTGTTGAAGTGGTTGAAACATATAATCGCGCAGCCTTGATTGAGCGCTCGATCGATACCTTGACAGGAAAGCTGATTGAAGAATTCCTGGTGGTTGTGGTGGTTTGCTTCCTGTTCCTGCTTCACTTTCGCTCCTCTCTGGTCATCATTATCTCCTTGCCGGTAGGAATTATTTTCGCTTTCGTGGTCATGCACGCACAGGGGCTCAACGCCAATATCATGTCACTGGGCGGAATCGCCATCGCAATTGGCGCCATGGTCGATGCGGCCATCGTCATGATTGAAACAGTGCACAAGAAAATGGAACGTGAAGACTACGATGCTTCGCGACACTGGGATATGATTGCACAGGCCGCGACCGAAGTCGGGCCGCCATTGTTTTTTTCCCTGCTGATCATCACACTCAGTTTCCTGCCGGTATTTACCTTGCAGGCCCAGGAGGGCCGGATGTTTGCGCCGCTGGCATTCACCAAGACCTTTGCCATGGCCGGCGCCGCCATTTTATCCATCACCCTGGTGCCGGTGCTGATGGGGTATTTCATCCGCGGCCGGATCATTCCGGAGCACAAAAACCCCTTGAACCGTCTGTTGGTCTGGGTGTACAGACCCTTGATCAATGTAGTCACGCGCCGGCCTGCCCTGGTGCTCATTGCAGCGGCTGCACTGATGATTGTCGGCCTGTGGCCCGCTACCCAGCTGGGATCTGAATTTATGCCGGATCTCAATGAAGGGGATATAATGTACATGCCGACCACCCTTCCGGGTTTGTCCATTGGCAAAGCCCAGCAACTTCTGCAACAAACGAACAAGTTGATCCGGTCAGTACCGGAAGTAAAACGTGTATTTGGCAAGATCGGCCGTGCTGAAACCGCCACCGACCCGGCGCCTCTGACCATGATCGAAACCGTGATTCAGCTGAAACCGGAGTCGGAGTGGCGGGACGGCATGACCATTGACGACATCAAGGCCGAATTGGACCAGCGTTTGCAGCTACCGGGTGTTACCAATGCCTGGGTGTGGCCGATCAAGGCCCGCATTGACATGCTGGCAACTGGTATCAAAACCCCCGTGGGGGTCAAAGTTGCGGGTGCGGATCTCGGCATCATCCAGGAAATTGGCAAGGACATAGAAGATGTCCTGAGAGAACTTCCCGGGACAGCTTCGGCGTACGCTGAGCGTGTCGTCGGTGGTCGCTACATCACGGTTGACATCGACCGTGACGCGGCTTCCCGTTATGCCCTGAATATCGACGATATCCAGGACGTGGTGCGTACGGCGATCGGGGGGATGAATGTCACTGAAACCATTGAGGGACTGGAGCGTTATCCGGTCAACATGCGCTACCCGAGCTCCGTGAGAGACTCACTGGACCAACTTAAACTTCTGCCGGTGATCACTCCGGGTGGGCACCATATTCCCTTACAAGCGGTTGCTCAATTGCGCATCGAGGATGGCCCGCCAATGATCAAGAGTGAGAACGCAAGGCTGAACGGCTGGGTTTACGTGGATATCGAGGGTGTGGATCTCGGTAGCTATGTTGCCAGGGCACGTCAGGCGGTTGCCGAACAGGTTGATCTGCCCAGCGGCTATTCCATCACCTGGTCCGGTCAGTACGAATACATGGAGCGCGCGAAAGAACACCTTGTCATCGTGGTACCGATCACCATCATCATCATCATGTTGCTGTTATTCCTGAACTTCAGGAACGTGGCCGAAGTGCTGATTATCCTTGGAACATTGCCCATGGCGCTGATTGGAGGCCTGTGGTTGTTGTACCTGCTTGATTACAACTTATCCGTGGCCGTCGGTGTCGGGTTTATTGCCCTGGCCGGGGTAGCGGTTGAGATTGGCGTGATCATGCTGGTTTATCTCAAACAGGCACTGGCAACCCGCACTGCCGAACTTGAACGTGACGGGCGTTCACTGGCCAGGGCAGACATTGTTGCCGCCGTGACGGATGGCGCCCTTTTGCGGGTAAGGCCGATCATGATGACCGTTGCGACCATCATCGCCGGCTTGTTACCGATCATGCTGGGTAGCGGCACCGGCTCTGAAGTCATGAG
>Ga0114950_10002819_pt1 | contig 13374 bp, 9 predicted proteins | sample N075metaG_FD_83503 | JGI IMG/M metagenome (GOLD analysis project Ga0114950, IMG submission 83503) | Deep subsurface microbial communities from Kermadec Trench to uncover new lineages of life (NeLLi) - N075 metaG | ecosystem: Environmental > Aquatic > Marine > Ocean trench > Sediment | place...
GGCCGTGCCGGGGTGAAACGCGTACCACGCGAACCAGTAAACAATGACCGTACTTATCTCGTATGCCGCCGTATCCATAACGCAAGCATATTTTTCCTTTTCGAACCATTCGACAGTCAGGTCAACGCCCCCGACCGAATCACTAAACGATAATTTTCCGTGCTTGCGCAATTCCTTGAACGGGTAGGCTTTGTTTGTTCCGTTTACTTTAATGCCAAGGACCAGTTCCTTATTGCGGTAGTTCTTACTTCGCTGCGCGACCGGGAACATCAGCGGGCCACTGCTTTGATACTTTCGATACGGCGATGTGCGGTAGTTGATGGGAAAGCCAGTATCGGTCGACAATACCTGAGTATCCGGGTGACGCGCTCGCCAGTCTCGCCACGTGGTGTGTGCCGTCGGTATCGCAGGGATAGCGACACCTTTGAGCGGACCTGCGATCGCCTGCGAAAGAATCTGTGACCACAAAGAGCCGGATTTGTAGTCGTACAGCAAAACATCGCTGTTATACAACAATCCCGAGACGCCAAAACGCAGATCAACATCGGCAAACGGGGAGCTAAACGCCATACCGGAAAAGCACAGCGGGCAGTAAGTCACGACGATTACTTCGTCGCCAAATTTATCATTTACGACTTCGTGATGATCCAGAATTCGAGTTGGGTAAGCTTTCGCAATACCGTTACGAACGACTCCCAGAACACGGTCTTTGTCTCTTAAGAAGCTGGCATCGCTTGCGGCGACGAATTTCGGCGCGTGAATCGGCGGGATGCCGTCACGCTTTACGCCGCCCCAGAGGATCTCGCTGGTCGGAACCAGCGCATCAGTGAGATCAAACCCGTTCTTGGTGTCCTTGGCCAGCGATGGCCCGCCCGGCGCCAATACCCCGATCACGGTGAGGAGACAAACAGCTCGGAAAACAGGTTTTTTTGTCAGCACCGCGGCAACACCAGGTAGTCGTACTTACAAAGACCCACGTCGCAGCGGGATTGTTACAAGCAATCGGGAGTCCGCCCAAAGGCGCATTCGGCACGAATCAGGCCGCAATTTTCCATAATGTGACAGGCCATGAATGAGCCGCGACCCATGTCGTTGACTTTACATGCGCCACTGTGAAACGCTGCGTATGACGATGAAAAAGGCTCGGCACCGCAAGAGTGCCTCGCAAAACCACCGGTCTATGTTTCCTGTTAAGACAGCGGAGTTACCATCATGAGCTTTATGCTTGGCATTACGCCCTGGCCAGTTGTGTCGGCGTTACTTTGGATCATTCTTATTACTGCCGCCCTGTATCTGGTTCGCGGCACCGCACATAAAACCATTGAAATTGCGACGCAAGTGCTGCATCGGGGCTTCAGGATTGCGTCCAAGGCTGTTTCGCAGTCCGGAAAAAGTCTTGCCACGCGTAATCGCGATGTGTTGCTTGCGGCGGGCCGTGAGGCGAAGGAGCGCATCATCGAGCGCGAGTTTGACCGCATCAATGATACCGTGCGTAAAGATCTCGCTAACTACTCGTCGTTGCACCGTTCGCTCAGCGAATCGATCGGACGTATCGAAAAAGACCACCAGGAAGCTGTCGATGTACCTCCGGATCCGCCGGGTTGGGTCAAGGCGGTCAAAGCGGTTGCCGATATCGATGCAAGAGAAGGGCGCGGCCAGGTCGGAAATATACTCAGCGATATTCACAAATCGCTGAACAAGGCGCACAAGGAAGCGATGGTTGCCTATCACAAGGCTAGTGCGGAGCGTCACAAGTTGCTGCGTCACATGCGGCCCGACTGGCGGCACGTTCAGCAGAAACTGGCGCAGGTAGGCAAGAACGTCGACAGTCTTCTGAGTCGATCGGTAACGATCGACCGGCTGATGAAGGAGTACGAGGATATTGTAGCCGGGCAAGACCGTGCGATTTCGGTGCTGTCATCGTCATCGCTGGTGAATTTCTTTGTCTCGGCGTTTGTTCTGTCCATCGCCATTGGTGGTGCGACGATCAACTTCTCGCTGATCGCCAGACCTATGGCTGAAATGGTTGGCGGCACGAATATGATCGGCAATTTTCGCATGGCAGATATTGCCGCGCTCGTCATCATCCTGGTGGAAATTTCGATGGGCCTGTTCCTGATGGAATCACTGCGTATTACGCGCTTGTTCCCGGTGATCGGTGCATTGCCGGACAAGACTCGCGTGCGCATGGTCGGTATCACATTTGCGATTCTCTTCATGTTGGCCAGTGTTGAGGCGGGTCTCGCCTACATGCGCGAAGTGCTGCTGCACGACGAACTGGCAACCAGCGCCATATTGCGCGGCGAATTCGGTGCAACGGCGACCAGTGAGTACATGTGGATTACGACGGCGGCGCAAATGGGCATGGGCTTCATCTTGCCGTTTGCCCTGACCTTCGTGGCGATTCCGCTCGAAACGTTCGTACATTCGCTGCGCACGGTCATAGGGCTACTTGCCATTTCCTTGCTGCGGATGCTGGCGCTCTTTTTACGCATAATTGGCAATACGTTCCTCTACCTCGGCGTGCTCCTGAAGCAAGTTTACGACCTGCCATTGTTCGTGCCGTTGTGGCTCGAAGAGCGCGTGGCAAAAAAAACCCGGAGCGCGAAATTGTCGGGGAGGGTAAGACAATGAAGACAGGAATCCTGGTAACGTTGTGTGTACTACTGATCTCATGTACCAGTGAAAACGTACCGCGCAATACCGGCGTTTACATGCTGCTCGATACCTCCGGTACCTACCGTGAGGAACTGGGCAAGGCCGAACAAATTATTCGTTACACGCTGTCCAGACTGGGTGAGACAGATACGTTCGCCGTTGCTCGAATCGATACGGGTAGTTTTAGCGAAAAAGATATAATCGCCAAAGCCACGTTCGATGACCGACCCAGTGCAGTGAACAGGCAGAAGCGATTATTCGCGCAGCAAGTGAGCGAGTTTGTGGAGAATGCCAAGTCGTCGGCATATACGGATATCACGGGCGGCTTGCTGCAGGCAGTCGAGTTTCTGAACGAGAAGAACACCGGCACCAAAATGATCCTGATCTTCTCCGACCTGAAGGAAGATCTCAAGGAAGGCTATATCCGCGATTTCGACGTCGAGCTTGAGGGATTTGAGGTCATTGCGCTGAATGTCACCAAGCTGCGCTCCGACAATATCGATCCGCGCGAATACCTGGCGAGGCTTGAAGAGTGGAAGGGTCGGGTGGAGAAAACCGGCGGGCATTGGCGAGTCATAAACGACCTGGATGGGTTGGAAGGGTTGTTGTAGCGCTCGAAGGACCGGATTTACTGGGTTTACCAGATTCACGGATTGTTGCCGTTTGGAGACATCTAGACGGGATGGATATTTTGCGAGACAGTAGGTCGACCGAAATCTACCTAGAATAATAATCCGTGTGAAAAGCGTTGGGCTAGACGAACGACCAGTTCGAAAAATAGGTCGGCCGACGAAATTTGTTCAGTACAAATCGCAGCGACCGGCAATAGAGTTTCTCCGCCAAGTATTGGCGGATAAGCGTGGTATCGGCTGGCTACACGGTCCTGAGCCACTTGGCCGATTGGCGCTGATCGAACAGTACGTTCAGTACCTCGGCAAAGACCGGGCCATTGCCGCCGTCGACGGCGCACGTTGAAAGACGACACAATGTCTATCGGAAATACTGTCGCGGTTCGGCTACGACCTGGAGTTGAACTCAACAGAAGAATTACTGAGCATGCTGCAGGTTTTCGCAGTTCAACAAACGCGTTCGTACAAAGCGCCAGTATTGATTCTGGAAAACATCAATGACATGTATCCCAGCGCGCTTTGCGTCTTGTGCAAACTCGCTTCAATGCGGGTCAAGGATCAATTCGCACTGCGCATTATTCTGGTTGGCGACCGTTGTTTTAGTCGCATCATGGACTCACCAAGCATGCGGCCTATCGCCGAACGAATGATCGGGGATCATGAATTGAGCCCGTTAACGGCGAACGAGTCGCTGGGTTACGTGAATACCTTATTGCAATCATATGGGGTTGAGCGACCCGAAGGTGTTTTTTCGATAGATGTTTGCATGGAATTGCATGCGGCGTCGGGTGGCTGGACTGCGACCTTAGACGGCATCGCCACGGCGATCCTGGAGCAGGCGGCTGATTTTCCAATTCGCTTACAAGACATAGACCATCCTGCAATTTGCATCGAGGATACATACGATGCGGGTAGCGTCGTCGAAGACGATCCTGAAGTGGCGTCCGATGCGGGTATTGATATTGTCAGTGAAGAGCGCGCGGGCGACGATATTTGGCCGACATTGATCGTCACGCGTAACGGCAAGACCTTGCAGGAAATATGCTTGAACTCTTCGAGTATATTGATTGGGCGATCGGATCTATGCGATCTCGTGATAGACGACGAGTTTGCGAGCCAGCAACACGCTGCATTAATTCGGATCGAAAACACAGTAATTCTTGTGGATTTGAAGAGCCGCAATGGAACGTACGTGAATTCGCGCAAAATACAGCGACAGGTGTTACGCGACAGTGACATTGTGTCACTTGGCGAGCACCGTTTAAAAGTTATCTATCCCGAAGGCTATGCGCAGGAAAAATTCGTGGATTCCAATACTGCGGATACGGCGACGATGATGACCATCTCGGAGTCGCAACGGAAAGAATCCGGGCAGATTCTTCCCGTGCTAACTATCGAAAACCACACACCCTAAAACATCTTTAGCGGGTTTTAGCGGAAGAACCAACGTGCCCCGAGTGTGATGACGTCAACATCACCGGCGAACTCCAGGCTCACGCCTGCAGAAAATTCCGAATTGAAATGATAATCGCCAGCAAGCTCCAGATAGGTGTCGCTATTGTCGAAATTGATGTGATTGACTGATCCGCGAACCTCGAATTCCGGAGTTATGTGACCACGAGCGCCGGCCGAAAATGCGATGCCGCTGTCGTCGGTGGTGCCGCCCGGAGTTTCGATCTTTGAATTAACGTAACGCAGCGTGCTTAGCAGGTCGAAATCCTTGGAGTAATGCCATACGTAACCGGCGCCGATCTCCCAGGTCGTCGTATCGACGTTGTTACCAAAGTCGAGTGACGTCACCCCGCCCACGATCAACCAGCTATTCCCTAAATCGAAGGAACCGTTGAATCGAATGCCGTCTCCACTGTTGGAATCGACATCGACGAAACGCAGTTCTGCGTAACTGTAGTTGAGGTTGGCGAGTGGTTCATCCGCCGTTTGCGCGATTGCAATACCTTGCACGAGCAAGCCTGTTATCAAGATCAAAGTCTTCATCAAATTCTCCTGAACTTAGAGTGTGACATAAGCAAAAATCCGTTTAGCCACGGATTGGCGCGGATAGTAGCTGCGGTTTTGCCACGCTGTCCAATCACTTTTTCGTGTGTCGTTACGGTCTTGCAAGCTCCGAGGCAACACATTGTTTTAACAGTGATTAACGAGATCCGAAGACTGTCTCTGTTTGGCGTCAGTCACCAGATAGAGACTGCGTTCGCGCGCTCGTGGAGCTCTGGAATTAGTCGTTGCCGCTGTACTTTTCGAAATGTAATTCTCTGGCCTGCCCGATCCAGTCATCTTGCTCCATGCGGCCTCTGCACTCTTTTAGTTGGACGTTAACGCGTGCAATGTCGGATAAAGTGAATGCGGCGATTTGCCGATAGCTGAAAACACCGAGATCGTGCAACACGGTCTCAAAGACTCTGCCGATTCCAACGATCTTTTGTAAGTCGTCTTTTTCTTCTTCGGCTGTTTCTTGACCTTCAAATTCCTGGTTGATTGCCGTCTTGCGGGCGTCCATGAGTGCCTGGCTTTGTTGTTTTTCTATGTCCATGAAGTTTTTCTCAACTTCATCCAGCTTGATGCGCAGTGTTTCAGATTTCTGTTCCGTTTCGTCGGCATGATCCTTATGTCGCCTGGCGTCAGTCTCATACTGCTTTCGACTACTCTCCATTGACGCGAGACACTGAGTTAATTCTTTGTTTTGAACTTTGAGTTCGTCGAGTTCGGCGCCGTCCCGCCGCAACGCCTCTATCTCTTTCTTTGCCAGCGTAATGTCGTGATTGAGCTGTGCGTTTTCGGCCTCTAGCTCAATGACACTTCGCTCGATCGTATCCAGATTTTCGAGCCGGGTTTGAGCTGACGCCAGTATCTTGTCGACTGACTTGTGCTCAGACCGTGTTGACTGCAGAAGATTGGCGAATGACTCGTGTTCGAGCTTCGCGTTCTCTATTTTGTCTTCAAGGAGTTTCCGTTTCTCGAACGACTTTGTAAGTTCGCCCTTGTAAAACGTACCGGCTTTGATGAATTCTGTTTGCAGATCGGCGGACTGTTGTTTCACAAAGATCAAAGTACTTTGAAAGTTGCTGACCTTGATCTTGAAGTCTTCGCGCTCTTCACGAAGCGTGAACACGTTTTTCGTCAACAACTTGGTTTTCTCGGACGCAGACTCCAGTTCGGTACGCAATTTCGAGACTGCCGTTTCGTGCGTATGCACGATCGCTTGTTGCGACTCGATCGCTGATCGCTGACTATTCGTTTCGGCCGTGAGTCGGTCCCGCTGCTTGGCCACATCGTCGAATTTCGACTGCCAATCATCGGCCGACTTGCCGAATCGACGCTGGCTAAGCAGGCTTTGAGCCAACCAGGCAATGCCGCCGCCGGCAACGCCAACGCCGAGTAGGGTCCACAGCAGTTGTGAGGTCCATTCGATCATCCTGTGAGTATGACCGATTAGGATATTATGGAATATGACGGATTCCACAGAATCAAGGATTGCCAGCAGCATGTCCACGAACAAATTCCGATTTCCAACGATTACGGCGGTTGTGATCGCCAACATGGTTGGTACTGGCGTTTTCACAAGCCTGGGCTTTCAGCTGCTCGAGATTCAGTCAGGTTTCGCTATCTTGATGTTGTGGGCGGTCGGCGGGCTCATCGCAGTTTGCGGTGCAATGACCGAGGCCGAGCTGGGCGCGACTTTTCCCCGTTCTGGCGGCGAGTACAACTTGTTGACCCGAATCTATCATCCGGCCTTGGGTTTCATTGCAGGATGGACGTCGGTAACGATCGGGTTTGCGGGACCGTCGGCATTGGCCGCCATGACGTTCGCAGCCTACGCAACATCTGTTCTCGAGGTAGGGTCGTCGGAGTGGCTGGAAAAACTGCTTGCAGTGGGGCTTGTCCTTGCATTAGCCGTCGTTCACGCGGGCAGGCGTCGCAACAGCGGCAGCGTCCAGCTCGTATTCACGATTCTTAAAGTTGCGGTCATCGTTGTGTTCTGCACGGCGGTATACCTGATGGTCGATGTGCCACAACCCGTTCAGTTTTCTCCAGTCAGCGGGGACGGCAAGATTCTCACCGGTGGCGCTTTCGCCGTGTCCCTGATCTACGTCAGTTATGCCTACACTGGCTGGAACGTGGCGACCTATCTCTCTGGCGAACTCGAGAGCCCGCAACGTACGCTGCCGGGTATTCTTGTGATCGGAACGCTGGTCGTCATGCTGCTCTACGTCGCGCTGAATTTCATTTTCATGTACGCCGCGCCGATTGCTGACCTTCAGGGCCAGCTTGAAGTGGGTTTCATCGCCGCCACCGCTGCCTTTGGCGAGGCGGGCGGACGATTTGCGGGCGTGGTACTTGCCGTGCTTCTAATTTCGACCGTGAGTGCGATGATGATCGCGGGGCCGCGCGTGCTGCAGGTGATGGGCGAGGATTTTCACGCGCTGCGATTGCCTGCGAGGACCAATAAGGACGGTGTCCCGAGCATTGCCGTTTATATCCAAGCCGCCTTAGCGATTGCTTTCATTCTGACGGCGAGTTTCGAGTCGGTACTCTTGTTCGCAGGATTCACACTGGCCTTAAACAGTTTCGTCACTGTCCTGGGTGTCTTTGTCCTGCGGCTGCGTCAGCCAGAGTTGCACCGGCCTTACAAAACGTTTCTTTACCCGCTGCCGCCGCTTATCTACCTCGGGCTGACCGGTTGGACTTTGTGGTTTGTACTGCTGAACAGGCCGGTCGAAGGTCTCTTTGGCCTTGGGGTCATTGGATCCGGCTTAGTGGTTTATTATTTGCTGAGAGATATTGTAACGACGGACGCGACCGAAGATAATTTGGCGTCGCGCGGCAAATAACGGACGAGCAAGGCGAACTCATTGATCGTCTGGACATCGACTTCCTCTGGAACAGAAATTTTCACGATGTGCCCGGAGCCGGCGGCGACATCAGTCGACTGGCCATTCTGGGTTGTCATCTCGGTAAGCTCAAAAGACACATTGCCCGACGGCGTAACCAGCTCCATCAGGTCACCGGTCTCGAAATGATTTTTTACATCGATTTCCAACCAGCGATCATTGATGTCCAACACGTCACCGACAACTTGCTGGCGATCGGATCGCGACGCACCGCGTTCGTAATTCTGGTATTCGCCGACCGGGTGGCGGTTGTAGAAGCCCTCGGTGTAACCCCGGTTCGACATTCCTTCGAGTTCCTCCATCATGTTCATGTCGAATGGTCGGCCGGCCGCGGCGTCTTCGATCGCACGGCGGTAGACCTGCGTCGTGCGCGCGGCGTAATACGCCGATTTGGTGCGGCCCTCAATTTTTAATGAATCGATGCCCATGGACGACAGCTCATGCACGTGTTGAACCGCCCGCAGGTCCTTCGAGTTCATGATGTAGGTGCCATGCTCGTCTTCAAACATCGGCATAAATTCGCCCGGCCGTGTTTCCTCCTCCAGCAAGACCACGGGCACGACGTCGCCCGTGCTTGTTTCCCGGCCTTCATAGGTATTGTATTTCCAGCGGCAGGAGTTGGTGCACGCGCCCTGGTTGGAGTCACGATGAGACATGTAGCCCGACAGCAGGCAGCGACCGGAATGGGCGATGCACAGGGAGCCATGCACGAAGACTTCAAGCTCCATATCCGGGCATTGCTCACGAATATGCGCGATTTCCTTGAGCGACAGTTCGCGCGACAGAATGATCCGGCGCAGTCCGATGTTTTGCCAGAACTTTACAGCAGCGGAGTTGACGACATTGGACTGCACGGACAGGTGTATGACGACGTCTGGCCATTGTTCGCGCACCATCATGATCAGCCCGGGATCCGACATGATCAACGCATCGGGGCCCATTTCGATAATCGGCTCCAGATCCCTGAGATAGGTTTTTACCTTGTTGTCGTGTGGCGCGACATTGCTGGCGAGGAAAAACAGTTTGCCCGCGGCGTGCGCTTCCGCAATTCCCTGGCCAAGGACTTCTTCTTTGCTAAATTCGTTGTTTCTCACGCGCAGGCTGTACCGCGGCTGGCCGGCATAGACGGCATCGGCGCCGTACGCGAAGGCGTAACGCATGTTTTTGAGGCTACCGGCCGGTGACAGGAGTTCAGGCTTTTTCATAACGGTCAATGGTGTCGTAGGATGCGGGCAAGTATATAGAATATAAGACGCCGTGAACCTATTCGATAGAGCAATACTGCTGGCACACATATTCCGCTGGCGACTGACCTGGGATCGGCGTGACACCGGCTATCTCCCGCCGGAGCCCCTGTCGGACAAGTTCAAGTCCGCACGAGCGGCCGTTGACATGATTCCCGATGGCGCTTGTGTCATCTCCTGCGGCATCTCCGGAAACGCACGCTGTTCGATCTTTTTCTGGGCAGTGCGCGAGCGTTTCGAGCAAAACGGCCATCCGAAGAACCTTACCTGGGTTTCTATCGGCGGCCAGGGCGGGCGCGGTCGTGCGCCCGGCACGGTTGAGGAGGTCGGGCTGGACGGCCTCGTGACGCGCTACATTGCCGGCCATCTGGAAACGGCGAAGTCGATGTTGAGACTGGCCGAGGCCGGGCGACTCGAATTGCACACCTTGCCGCAAGGCGAAATGGTGCACGTCGTCGAGGCGCAGGGGCGCGGTGAGCACCAGGTGCGCAGTCGTACAGGTGTCGGTACGTTCCTGGATACGCGCGTTGGTCGCGGCACTGCGATTACGCCGAACGCAACGACGCAATTCGCTGCAGCCGACGGCGATGCAATCGTTTATAGCTTGCCTGCCATAGACGTTGCGCTATTCAGTGCTCCAGCTGCGGACCGCGACGGCAATATCTATTTTCAAAACGCGGCGACGATTACCGAAAACGTAGAAGCGGCGCGTGCGGCACGACGCAACGGCGGGCTGGTGCTCGTGTCCGTTGCCGGCTTGGTCGATCGCGACGACGCATCAATCGGACTGGCGGCGGACGAAGTCGATGTCGTGGTCATCAATCCGCGCAATGAGCAGACCGGATCTGTGCGCCAACACCGGCACTGGCCAATGTTTACGGCCGGTGCCAACGTTGATGCGCACGAGGCGATGGCGCAGCTCCGATTCATCAATAAAACGCTGGGGATTACGTCGCGCCGTAGTGCGCCCGACGATGCGCTGGCGCGCCTTGGGGTGAAGACCTTTACGGAAAATGTCCCGGCCGACGCGACAGTCAATATTGGCGTAGGTCTGGCCGAAGAGGTCTGTCGTCTGCTTTACGAGGGCCCAACGGGAAAGCAGATTACGTTTACAACCGAATCCGGCCCTTTTGGCGGCTTACCGGCGCCGGGTATTTTCTTCGGCGCGGCGATCAATCCGCAGCGACTCGAATCCTCGGCCTGGATGTTTCATCATTATCACGAGCATCTCGACGCGGCCATGCTCGGATTCCTGCAACTCGACTCCGACGGCAATATCAATCTCTCTAATCGTGGGCCAAGCATGCTGGATTACGTTGGCCCCGGCGGCGCGCCAAGCATCATCGATTCTGCCAACACCGTATTGTTCATCGGCAAGTGGATGGTGGGTGCAAAAGTGAGTATCGTCGGAGACCGACTACGGGTCGACAAACCCGGCAAACCCAAAGTGGTCGACAAAGTTGATGAGGTCACGTTCAATGGTCGCATCGGACTGGAGCTCGGTAAGAAAATTTTCTATGTCACGGATCTCGCCGTGCTCGAACTGACCGAGGCCGGGCTAACGCTGCGCGCCGTCATGCCGGGCATCGATATTGAGCGCGACCTGCTGGCTAATACGTCTGCGAGGATCATTGTGCCGAGCGTCCCGTCGCCAGAAATTTTGCCGGCAGCGATTGTAACGGGAAGCGCTTAGCCGCCTATGGATTGCGCCGGTGTGCGAAAAAGTACACCGGCAGGTAGCACGCGAAGATGGCTGCTATCAGATACGGGAAAGAGTCGGCACCCAGCAAGTCCATCCCGGCACCGACGATAAGGGGCCCAAACATGGTCCCGACACCCCACATGCCCGTGAACAAAACACTCGCGGACGCCAGCTCGGTTCCCCGAAAGCGTTGCCCGAGCAAAATCATGCCCATGGCATAAATCATTCCTTCAACACCGCCTAAGGTAAACGTGAGTAGCGGCCCACTGACCGCCAAGGCAATGAATTTAGGCAGGGCGATAAAACCGACCACGGTCAGAAGGATGCAGCTAAGTAGCAGCCGTTGCCGATGCACGTGATCTGCAAGCCAGCCGAGCGGCAGTTGCAACACCACGCCGCCAACCGCAAACACGGTTAGCAACGATAAGCTGCGCGCCTCGCCGAGGCCGATGTGTATGCCGAACAGTGGAAAGAATGCGATAAACGCCTCGATCGCCGCGGCGTAAATCAGATTGAGAAGCATGATGTGCGGGACAAGCCGGAATATCCTGCGAAGACTGGGCCGACTCTCTTCGTCGCTGCCAGTTTTCCTGGGTAACCAGAAAAGAGGCAGGCTCGCAACAATGACAAGGCCCGCGGTGACTGCGAACGGCATGAGGCCCTGCGAGCCTGTCGCGATCAGTATGATCGGGCCGAGGGCGAACCCCGCTGCTCCTGCCGATCCATAGACGCCGATGATTCGCCCACGCCAGTTATCGTCAACAAGCTCATTGATCACAGTCTCGCTCGCTGCCCACAGCATCGAAGCGGAGGCGCCGAGCAGAAAGCGCAGCGGGAACCAAAGATAGATGTTCTGGAAAAGCCCCATTGCGATCAAGGTTGCCGCGGCGAGGATGGTGGCCATCTGCATGACTCGCCCGGACCCGATGCGCATCATCAGGCGTGGCACAAACGGTGCAATCACAACTCCCGCGCATGCCTGGGCAACGATGCTCAAACCAATAACGGTCTTGCTGATACCCTGGGCATAGAGCACCAGTGACAGCAAGGGCAGGGTCAATCCATAGACAAGATTAACCACCACCATCGATGCGATGACGGCGATCAGGCTCCGGCTGCGATTGGATAACGGCTTCATGTGTTGGCTATAACGACGGGAATTCCCTATTCACAGCCCTACATTCACCTGCCGCCTTCGTGACGGCACGGCAACCACTTCATGAATCACAAAGTAGTCGGCCATCATGTCGGAGACTTTGCCCGCGTTGCGGATGGCGGCTGATTCAGCAAAGACGTCATACAGATCTCCGCCTTCAGCCACAAATCCCGGCACGGCAACCGTGAAGCGGTCACTGTCGGCGATGGGCTGGCCGTTTCGTTCGAGTGATATAAGACGCTGGCCTTCGGGTTGCGTCAGGTCATAGGTGATGCGGAGTCCCGCTACCTGCAACAGGCCACGCTCCAGCGTGAATGATTGTTCGAGGGCACGCCGGATCTGTTCGCCATTCATCTCCTTGACGATGACATCGTCGACGAACGGGTAGGTGTCCAGCAGGTCCACCAGGCGTACGTCGCCGCCCGGAATGTCCTTGCGCAAGCTGCCGCTGTGGATGAAGGCGAGGTCGGTGCCGGCAAGCTCGACAAAGGCGTCGGCGAATAAATGACCGACGTCCGACTCTTCTATATAGAGTCGGTTCATGCGCGCTTCGGTTCGTCCGACAATTGCCTGAACTTCGGGGAAGGCGTTGCGGTACTCAGTTAGCTTTGCAGCGATGGCCGGGTCCGGCGCGTAGCGTGACGGGTCGACCGGGATCAGGCGGCCGTCGTGAGCGATGATCTCGTTAGCATTATTCAAGGTCAGTTGCAGGTAGCCCAGATGGGTTGCCTGACCGTAGGTCTGCATGATGATCGTGCCGGTTTTCGCGTGCACGATCGGTTCCGGCGTGCCGGCATCCGCGTGGCCCGCGAACAACACGTCAACACCGTGGACCGCGCCTGCGAGTGCGATGTCGGCATCGATGTCGCGTTGCAGGCGAGGATCGCTTTCAGCGTCAGTTTGCATGGGTGCGGTCTTGCCCTGGTGAGTGAGCAGGACGATCAGATCCACGTCGTCCCGGAGTTCGTCGATCGACCGCTGCACGATCGCGACCGGGTCGCGGACATCCAGCGGCGCGATGAAGGAGGGAATGATGGCCGTTACAGCGTCCTGTCCCATGATGCCGATGACGCCGATA
>Ga0114950_10002820_pt1 | contig 13372 bp, 12 predicted proteins | sample N075metaG_FD_83503 | JGI IMG/M metagenome (GOLD analysis project Ga0114950, IMG submission 83503) | Deep subsurface microbial communities from Kermadec Trench to uncover new lineages of life (NeLLi) - N075 metaG | ecosystem: Environmental > Aquatic > Marine > Ocean trench > Sediment | place...
CAGGCAGGCACTAATGTATTGAGTTAAAAAGATTTACGGCAACTACTCGCAAGACCCCTTGGGTATTCATGTGTTTTTTGTAAACTTTTTACCTGCCTGCGGTAGGCAGGTTCTCAATCTCTTAACACTTCTCATCTCCTCTGAATCGCACAGTTTAGGTCTTAATTTCTATGAAAGCCTGTGGAAGGTAATCGATGATATCGCTGGCAGAGAGACTATCTTCTCCCATAAAATCAACGGCAATATCTGCGGCTAGTCCATGCAAATACACACCCAAAATCGCAGCTTGCTCAGGTGTATATTTTTGACCGAGCAATGCGGTTATTATTCCAGTTAGTACATCTCCACTTCCTCCGGTGGCCATGCCAGGATTTCCGGAAGAGTTAAAATATACCTTTCCATCCGGTGTGGAGATGGAAGTGTGAGCGCCTTTCAAGACGATAAATACTTTGTATTCTTTAGAGGTTTCAATTTGCAGCTCCAACCGTTCGAAGTCATCATTCCAATATCCTACCAATCTTTTAAACTCGCCGGGATGGGGGGTGAGAATAGATCCAGAGGGAAGCGATTTCAAAAAACTTTTTTCATCTGAAATAATATTCAATGCATCTGCATCTACAACAATGGGTCGTTTATAATTATTGAGAAGTTGGGCAATAACTTCATACGTAACGTTGTGCATATCAATTCCAGGTCCTATACCAATAGCATCGTATATTTCCACCTCTCGAATACCAGTTAAATACCGATCTCCAATATCAGTGGAAACCATAGCCTCAGGAACTGCAGTTTGCATAATTTCGTACCCGCAATTGGGTACATGTGCAGTCACAAGACCTGCGCCGGCTCGTATACTTGCTTTTGTGCTGAGAACACACGCTCCCATTTTTCCCCAACTTCCGGCAATCAGCAGTATTCTTCCAAAGTCAGTTTTATGAGCAAACCGTGTTCGTGGTTTTATGATGCTTTTGGCAAGATGTTTATCGATGTATTCAAAACTTGAATCCTGCTCATCTATGAATACCGAATCTAAGCCAATATCGACGATTTCCCAATTTTTCACATAGGCACTATTTTCTGGCAGTAAAAATGCTAATTTGGGAAGTTGAAAAGAGAGCACATGATCAGCTCGGATGATTGATCCTATCGGGGAAACGGTATCAATAAATAATCCGGACGGAACATCAATAGAGACGGTAGTAGCGCCGGAATCATTAATATAATCGATAGTATCGGCATAAATGCCTTTTATTTCACGGGTTAGTCCTGATCCAAAAATTGCATCTAAAACAATATCCTGATTATTAAGGTCAAAGTCCAGGTCTTCTTTTTTTTCAATACGCTGGATTGTACGTACTTCAGCCAATTGAAGGAAGTTGATCGTAAAGTCCCTGCTTTTTTTGGAAGATTCCTTAATTACAATTGCAGCAATATTCCATTTCCGAAAGCTCAATATTCTGGATATGGCTAAACCATCTCCTCCATTATTTCCTGTTCCGCAAAATATAAAAACCTTTCTTTCTCTACTAAAGTTATTTTCAAACCACGTAACAAACGCCATGGATGCTCTTTCCATTAGGTCAATAGATCGTATAGGCTCGTTTTTAATAGTAAACTGATCGGCCTTTCTAATCTCTGCGGCGCTTAAAATCTTCATAACGGGAAATCTGTTTCTGTGAAGTTAAGATAATAGCTAAAGGAATGGGCAACAAAAATAATGAAGGATAATTGGAAATATCTTAGAGTTTTATTAACAAATCAGTCAGTTGGATTAGCAAAATAGCCGGCGAATAAAATAGTTTTAGTATAATTCTCATGAACAAAATAAAGGAATGGCTTGTTTATACGTACTAATTTTAGATTTGAATCCGTAAATTTCTCATCGTTGTCATTGAGGTAGATTTCGTTGGTTAAAACAATTTTCGCTTTATGATTTATCTGTGAAATTTGATTATTGTTTTCTGTAAATGAGGGAGATAAATCCGTAGTAGATAAAAATAGTTCGTTCAACCCTATCTCCGAAAGAGTTGATTTTAATGGTGTATCTGAAGAAAAATTAATTTTGGGTAAGCTAACATTGGCATTATATTCATATGAATTTTCGCTTAGGTTTTTAAATTCATCCATGGTGAATGATCCTAAGATTCCCTCTAAGGATTCCAGATTTTCAGGCTGAATTACGGAAAGGAAAAACTGATCACTTTCAAATGGAATTTCAACAAAAGAATACCTTTCATTTTCATGTACTCTAACATGCAGTCCATTCCAATTTAAATAATTGATTTCCAGTTTTGCACCATTACTGTTGTAAAAATTACTTTTTGATAGAAAAATATGACTGCTTTGCTTCCATTCGGAATTAAGGCTAAAAGCATTTACGAAGAAAATATCAGTATTAGGTGAAGGAGCAATTTCAATCAACTTTTCAAAACTTCCATTGGTTTTCAGATTTCCCCAGCTATTTATAAAATCAATAGATGAAGATTTTTTGAAATTCAACTCACTGATTTCAGCATCATAATATGCCATTACTCTCGAGCGAAAATCCTCATTAATGTTCATGTCAGTTGAGAACCACAATGAATTTGCATAGGAAATATCCATTCGATCATTGGAGACTTGAAGGAAACTTAAAAGCTCATTGTAGGATTTATTGATTTCTTTTTCTACCAAGGATTCCAATCCCATAATGTGTTGAATCTGCGATTTTTCATTTTCACCAACGCCATTGTAAACCATACCCAAAGCCATGCCAACACTTACCGGAGAAAAGAAGAAATTTTTCTGATTATTTTTCTGATATTCTACTTTCAGTATATCCAGGGACAGATTATTTGTAGAATTGATGAGTTCTTGTTCTTGTACAGATAGCTTGCGAAGAACTTTATTTTCACTAATCTCAGCTAGCTCCTTGTCACATCCGGAAATGAGTATCAGGATGCCCAAAAAGAACATTAAATTTTTGACTAGTACATGTTTATTAAAATTCCAACTCACGAGTTCAATAGAGTAATTCCCTTCAACTAATTATTAATTTGACAAATTAGTCATGATTTAGTTTAAAAGCAATTCATATTTTTTCAAATTTATTTTGAAGGGTCTATCAGCTTGCTTGAAAATGGAATGGATTCTGAGCGTTTTTCGCAAATAAAAAATTCAACAGGTTTGTCAATGTATAAAACAGATGGTATTGCATCCGGCCCTATTGAAGTTTCTCTTATTTTCACGACAGCTACAGCTTCGGTGTCCTCTTTATCAACCTCTAAAAGATTGGTGACGAACTCTGTTAATGTCTAGATCTTCTTCCTCAACAAACAGATCTGAAAATCGGTGTTTCCCTCAAAACTTTATTCCATTCCCAGATCGGATATACGTAAAAGCACTCTGGTACGCAGGCACAAATGCACCCAAACCTGCCTCGCCGATTTCTAGGTGGGTTTGGGGGATTCATATTGATAGTCAATGCTTATGCACTAGGTTCGGTTTTAACAATAAATGTGAGGTCGTTTATTAAACCCAATTATAAAGGTTAACTAAAAGCTAAAGGGCGGTATTTTCTCATGATGTCAAATTTTCTCTGAAGCCAGTAAATCTGTTTGATTTTTTTCTGTAATTTTTTGTTTTAATTACTTAGAAACAATCATCCAGAGAATAGTTGTATTAATCTTGAAATATTATTGTTTTCAACAAATTCCCATTGTACCTCACACAAATCCTTACAATTGGATAATTTTGCAGGATGATATTTAATTATTTTTATTAAATAATACCTGATAAATGAGACCATTATTTTTTTGGAACACCTGGGATGAACCTTTTAAGACGCTTTACCAGGGATTGCTATTCGTATTTTGCGCTTCAATTTTGGTTTATATAATCACCTATTTTATAGGAAGTTCATTTGTCATTAATTGGGAATATGAGACGACTATAAAACCGGTAAAAATGCTGTTTGACACGTACAGAGTAGGGATATTTGAGTTTCCTATCCATGTCAATAATTACGTGATAACTAAAGGGTTTGTGGCGTCTGAACTTCAAGTCAATGAATTACCGGCATATATTTTATTGCTTTGGCTGGCGGTATTTATAAGTATAATTCTGGCGCTTATCACCGATTTGAATCGATTTGGCTTTATTGCTTCTGTTATTATTATTCTGGTGATTTTTGTAGGATTGAAATTCGATCATTTGGTACTATTCAATTCTTATCAAAAGACAGGACTTTTCCTTGCTATTATGCTATACCTTCCATCACTCTACATTTTTCATTTTGTGAAGCCTGATGTAAAATTTGCGATCAGATTGGCTACTCATGTGGCTGCCACAATTATTCTAGGTGCAGTTATTTACAAATTCAGTGGCGTAAGTTATCCTTTTTTGCATTTGATGAATTATGGGATATACGTACCATTTATACTAACCATAGTTTTTACCTTCATGATAGGACATGAAATAATTGGTGGTGTTCTTAGAATAATCACATCTGGAGCACTTGTTGGTGAGAAAAACGGGCTTGTTCATTTCCTGGTAATCAGTATAGTATTTCTTATAAATGTGCTGCTGGTCTTGTTGAAGAATAGTAAAATCATTGAACTCGACATTTATCTAATTGGCTCATTCTGGTTATTGACTATTGCTTCAATTATTGGCATTTGGGGTTTTAGAGGAAAAGAAATTTCATATGAAGGTATCTTTCCATTTCAACCAATTGGTGGAATTTTGTTTATTGGTATGGCCATAACAGCACATCTCACTATATCATATTTTTTTATTACAGGAAATGATTCCTTTGTTGAGGCTATTGAAGATATAATAATTTATAGCCAGCTGGGATATGGCCTGTTGTTTATTATTTATATCCTTGCGAATTTTTATGATATGCTTCGTCAAAATATTGATATTGGTAAAGTACTGTACAAACCAAGATGGATGCCATATTTTATATCCAGGTTTGCTGGTGCTGTGGTAATCCTGGCACTGTTTTTCAGATTTAATATGATTTCTTACAACCAGTCGGTGGCAGGATTTTATATCGGGATTGGAGATTTGTATTTGAAGGTAGAGAATTATCTTTCTGCTGCCGAGTATTATAAATTATCCAATATATTTTCAGGGACCAGCCATCGTGCAAATTATGCTATGGCCACATTGGAAAAAAGAAATAACAATACTAACCTGGAACTGATTTATTTGAAGCAAGCTGTCGGTAAAAATCCCACGGAATTTGCTTTTGCAAATCTTGCAGAAAAATATTTGAAACAAAAACGATATTTTGAAGCTATTTTCGCTCTCAGGGATGGTTTGCAGTATTTCCCTGATAATGGAAATCTCATGAATAATCTGGGTTTGGCGTACTTGGAAATTGAAAATATTGATTCTGCATTTTACTACCTGAAGAGATCAATCAACGATCATAAATCGAGCAATGAATCAGCAACAAATATTTATGGTATGCTTAGTTTAAAGAATTTATCCATTAAGTCAGATACCCTGGATTATTTGCTGAAAGAATCCGATTACCTGGCCGCAACAAATAATCTGGTTGTCCTGGCAAATGAGCTCAAAAAAAAATCTAAGGATAAGGCAAAGGTTCAGTTTGGCAATCCTGCCAATGAAAAAATTGAGCAAGTGGTATATAACTACAATAAAGTTATGAACGACCCGGATTTGGTAGACACAATCTTATTGAAACAAACACGAAATTTTTACGATTCCAGTAACACCTCATGGTTTCAGGACAATATCAATATGGCAAATTCCCTTGCGCTTTATCAACAAGGAGAAGTAGCAAAGTCATTTCAGATATTGAATAAATTGGCCAATCAAAATCCTAAAAAAGAATATTTTAGTTTGCTGGGAAAGTTATCGCTTTCCATGCATGCCAATGCACTGGCGGAGGATTATTTTAAAAATGCATTTCAAAACGGTCATTTAGAGATTGCTGCGGACTTGGCTTTTGCATACATGGAAAATGGGGAGCTTGAAAAAGCTGATTTCATTTGGAGACAAATTAAGAGCCGGCCAGATTCATCAAATATAGAATTGGCTAATAAAATGATTGACGTAATCAATGCCAAAGATATTAGCGATATTTTACGGAAAGATACTGAAACCAAATTTTCATTCCTGGCTTATCGATACAAGGAATTTAATTTGAAAGATCTGGAAGACCTGGTTTTAAAATTTGAAAGTGAGGACATACAAGCATTGGGATTTCTTAGAATTTTTTATTCGTATTTGGAACTTGATCAGACTCAGAAAGCATTCGACCTTTTACAAAAGGCAGGAGAGCTAAATATCAGCAAGCGTGATGTGCTGGATGAAATAAATCTCGCTCAATGCAAATATGCCTATAAAGTAAGCGATCCTGGGATTATGCAGAGGTTATATACGAATTTAATAAGTGAGAATAATGAAGTAAATGGGTATCTTAATTTGTTTAAAAAAATAGCGGAATCCAAGACAATAACTAGTAAAAACTCTAACCGGGGATTTCTCCAACTTGGGTATAAAAATCCATTTTTCGAGCCTGGAGTTCTGGAGTCGGTTCAGTTTTTTAACATGGAAATTAATGATTCAGATATTGCGTATGACATTTTATTAAAAGCGGTAAAAAATAATCCATTTTCTATCAAACTCAATAAAGCCTATGCCCTCCAGTGTCTCAAAGTAGGGTTGAATAGTTATGCCATGGATACCAGAGCAGAGTTGAAATCCATGATGTCTTCTGTAATGTTTAAGACATTTGAAGAAGAATTTAGAAATACCATGGCTGAAATTGAATCAAATTCCTCAACTTGGCAGATTAACTAGAGCCTGTCTATAAAGTCAGCGTCTGTTCAGAATGTTCGAGAACAAGCCTGCCTAACCGGACAGGCAGGCGTAACGCAGAGATCGGACATTATGGACAGACACTAACTAGAAATTAATAGAACGTTTTATCATATGATAAAGAAACATCATTATTTAATGCTTTTCATTGCGCTTTTTATCGGATGCACAATTGATAGTGAGGATGCACAAAGTATTGTAGATAAATCAATAAATACCCATGGCGGAGAATTGTTCGAAAACAGCATTATTGAATTTGACTTCAGGGGAAGGCATTATATGTTTGAGCGGGACAATGGAGAGTTCAAATACCACAGAATATTTGATGACTCATTGGGAAAATTTCATGATATTTTCACCAACAATGACTTTAAAAGGTTACTCAATAACCAAGAGCAAAATGTAACTGAGAAGTGGAAGAAGAGATATTCAACATCCATAAATTCCGTGGCCTATTTTGCGCTCCTCCCGTTTGGATTAAATGATGCTGCCGTCAACAAAAAACTGATAGGGGAGGAGGAGATTAAAGGAAAGAATTATTATAAGGTAAAAGTAACTTTTAATCAGGATGGCGGCGGCGAAGATTTTGAAGACGTTTTTGTGTATTGGATTTGCAAGGAAAGTTATCAGATGGATTATTTTGGGTATTACTACAAAAATGATGGAGGCGGTATCAGGTTTCGTGAAGCAATAAATGGCAGGAAAAAGGGAGGGATACTCCTTTCTGATTATAAAAATTATATAGGGCCGGATGGGTTGGAAGATGTTGGAAAAATGGCACAATTGTTTAGTAAGGATCAGTTGAAATTGCTTTCAGAAATTAAGTTGGAAAACCTGGAGATCAAACGATACAAATAACATTAATGGTTATAAAGTAAGATTTGCATATTATTGACAAAAGAATGCCAAAGCCATGAGTTCAGTAAAAAAGTAAGAGAATTATTCTTAGCATTTTAATCAAGATATTTCAATCCTTAGTTTATGGATGGATGTAACTGTCCTAAAAATCATAAAGTTGATTTTTCTATAATAAGTGGTAAATTAGTTCATGAATTAACAACCGATAATTGCAATGGATTTATATATCAATTTGAACAATCAAAGAAATTTAAAGAGAAGTAGGAAGACCTTAATTATTTTTTCAAGTATTACCCTCTTATTGTCAATTATTACTTTTGTGGGCCTTATGTTTGAGAGTTCTTTTTTAATATGGTTTTATGCCTTTTATTTTTTAATTATTTCTTTCTCATTGTTTATACAATCAAAAGGTAAACATCTTTTGGATCTGCTTGGCAAATCTTATATTAATATTACCGGGCGGGGCATAGAATGTAAACTTGATATATTTAGTAAGAAAGTGATTCAGATAAATTGGAGCGAAATTCAAGATATGAAAATCAAGCTATTTGAGGTTAAAGTACAAATCAATAATCAATGGGAATCCATAAATCTTGAAAAGCTTAGTGATGACAATCTAAAATCTGTAAAGGATATTTTTTCAAAAGTTCAATCAAAAATTGTTGGAAGGCAAATGGTTACGAACGCTATTCCAGCAATCTAAATCCTTCAATCTTCAATTCAATAGATTATAATCCAGTACCGCAGATCATAAAAAGTGTTTTGCCTTCTGTACCACCTCAACCATTATTTGCAGGTAATTCAGACGGAGTGATGGTTCCGATATGCGTTCATTTGTGAAATCACCAAAACTCCGTGAAGGCCGGTAAAATAGCAGTTTTCTTTTCATCCCTTTTATTCCATTTGCAACCTTTTCAATTATTGCTTTTTTGCCATGATATTTTATAACAACTATATTACCTTAACCGGACTGGGTAATAGAGTAGATGGGGAACGATAGCAGTAGATAAGAAAATATGTGCAAATCAACTTCATGTGGTTGTAGTTAAATAAAACACAAAAAAAAAGGGAACAGTTAAAGCAAAACTGTTCCCTTAAAATTAAGAAGGTTATATAAATTAGTTTGATGAGAATTCTTTGAATTTATTATCCAGAATTTCTTTATTAAGTTTTGATCCGGATACAATTAATATCCTATGATTCCATGTAGTGGATTCATTTGGCCCCAGTTCAAAGTTCAAAACATCTTTACCATTACTGAACACTTTTTGACCCAGTGGATTCGCAGAAAACAATCCATAAGTTCTGGCGTGCCAATACGTCGGATAACCAACATTAGAAGGATGATCCATGATAACCAAAGAAATATCCTCATCCCCAATAGTAGATGTTAGGTTTACCCATTTTGCACGTTTTCCCCAGCAATCGCCACCTTCATCGCCCTCGCTGTTGTAGTATAAACCATTTACACCTTCATTGTTTAGCGTTTTTACTTTTGTCGCGATTCCATTAGCGTCAGTAAAGATTTCTGGTTTTTCAGAAGGGTGCTCCAATGCCCGGGTAACCCGTATAGCGAGAACGCCTTCCTTGTTATCTTTGAAACTCACTTTTTTATCTTTCGCCTTTAATGTAGTCAGTCGATCAATCGATCGTTCATTTCCATTGGCTTGGAAGACAAACGTTGTGTGCTCTTCCAGGATCGTTTCACCGGAAGGAGTATTCCATTCCATGATCACACTTAGCACAGCTTTACCATCTCCACTTTCTACTTTTGTTATTTCTTTATGAACAATTGTTCCATATCCGTCTCTTTTCTCAGCCTTAATGGAGTCGGAATTATTCCAAAAATCCAAGCCATTCACGTCTCCGTAATTGAACCATAAACCTACATGATGTGGATGATCCACACGTTCGCCCGGCGTTGGTTCAAGTGGAAAACCACGTGTAATTTTTGTTCCCTTAGAAGTTATTAATGGGTATAAAACCGGCTTCTTTATGGTATTTGGATAGATATATGAAGTAAATAATTCACCATCTATCATCACATCCACTTTCTTTTCAGCATCATTTCTGACCAGTTGAATTTTCTTTTGTGCCTCCACTTTTTCAGAATTAGCGTTTTTGGCAACACTCTTTTTTGGTGAGCATGCCATGAAGTTGATTGACGAAGCAAATATCGTCATTGCAACAAAATACTTAAAAATTGATTTCATATGTTTAAAATTAAAAATAATTGAATAAGAAAGATTACCGTAATCTTTCCCTTGTTTACTTGTTTGTTCTAAAGGTAAATAAATTTTTAATCTGGATATTCCGGATTTATGAGTCTTACTTAATTGTAAAATATTTATTTATCCGCTTTTACATCTATGTTTTTATCGAAAGTTACAATTTCGCAGGTATTTAATGAAGTCGTTATCATAATACTAGCGATTGATTGTAGTACAATTCTTATAAAGTTTGGATTATTTTCAGTTTTTCCCATATTCCTACTATCCGTTTATTTTTTATTTCTGCGTTACACCTATTTATATGTAGCACTACATGGTTTAAAGTTCCTGCCAAAGTAGGTAAATGACTTTTCTTATTAACAAAAATAGAATTTTTAAAATCAGCAAAAAATATTTTAAATGTTTAGTTATAATTAAAACAAACGTTTGCAGCAAGGTTAGGAGAAGAAATTGAATTTAATAGGTTAAGGTTAAAAGAGTAGATGATTATCTTAAGGTATATTTATGTTGATAAATAAAAAATTATGAAGCAAAACCATGAATTATTCCCAGGATTATCAATCATAATTGAAGAAATTACTTCTGAAGCTAAGAGCGCCATTAGCGTGGGATCAGGAACCTTAGAGGTGTATGCAACACCATCAATGATTGCTTTAATGGAAAAAGCTTCAATGATGTGTGTGGAAAAATACTTGAAAGATGATGAAACAACGGTAGGAGGCGCTGTAAATATCAAGCACTTAAAACCCACGGCTCTTGGTCGAATTGTAATATGTAAAAGTGAGATTAAAGAAGTGAGTGGGACCAGGATCGAATTTGGACTTGAAGTTCATGAGGAGGATAAACTAATCGGTACAGGATATCATACCAGGTTTATAATTAATAAAACGTCATTCATGAATAATTTATAATTTTTCAATGAGTTGGATCATATATTAGCGGAATAAAAAAATTTATTTTTGTGCTGAAAAAAATTCACATCTTCGTTGGATGTTGAACAAATAAAGGAAAAAATTGAAGGGTATCTTTCCGTTGGAAAAACCATATTTAACAGCTCTTCGTTTCAAACGCATAGCATTCCTTTACTCCACATTATCAGTAGGATAGATTCGGAAATTCCTGTTTATTTTTTAAATACCGGGTATCATTTTCCTGAAACAATTGAGTTCAGAGATTATATTGTTGAGTTACTTAGATTAAACTTGGTTGACTTGAAGCCCAATACACCGAAAAATATGCAGTTGGATCCAGATGGCAAATTATTATTTACATCAGATCCGGATCATTGCTGTTATTTGAATAAAACCCAGCCAATGGAGCAAGTTTTAATGCGGTTTGATATATGGATTAATGGGATTCGTGCGGAGCAAAATGCTTTTAGAAGTGATATGAAATAGAGCAATCTGCCAAGTATAACGTAATACGGTTTCACCCATTGATTGGCTGGACAAACAAGGATATATACACGTATAGGAAAAAATATAATTTACCGGAACATCCTCTGGAGTCCAAAGGGTATTTTAGTATCGGTTGTGAACCATGCACAAGAAGGCTTGATTTGGATATGCAGGAAAGAGAGGCCCGGTGGTATGGACTGAATAAAACGGAATGTGGGTTAAATACTGATTTGTCTTAATAAAAGTATGAATGTATTAATAACTGGGGGTGCGGGATATATTGGTACAGTATTGACAAAAAATCTGGTTATCTATCCGGAAATAGAAGAAATCATCATTTATGATAATCTAAGTTGAAAAAATTCGAATCTTTTTTTGGGAGATCGCCTCGTAAATGCGGAAAAAGTAACATTGGTTAATGGCGATATTCTTGATTTAAGAAAATTGAATAAAGTACTCAAAGACGTGGATGTTGTGTTTCATTTGGCGGCCAGAGTTTCTACACCTTTCGCAAATGTGGATGCTGATTTTCACGAACAGGTAAATCATTGGGGGACTTCAGAATTGGTTTCAGCTATTGAAGAAAGAAAGGTGGATAAATTCATATTTACTAGCAGCACATCAGTGTATGGGGCATCTGATGGTGTTATAAATGAAGATCATATTCCGCATCCAAAGACGTTTTATGGCATATCAAAGTTAAGAGGGGAAGAGCATGTGCGAAGATTGATGAAAAAAAGAAATGCATTGATCCTTCGTTGTGCCAATGTATATGGCTATAGCAGAAGCATGAGATTTGATGCTGTTATAAACCGATTTATGTTTGACGCCATTTTTTCCAAAAGGATTCAAATTCATGGAAATGGTAAACAACATCGTGCATTTGTCCATGTAAGTGTACTTATAAAAGCAATGATCGGTTGTCTGTTCAACAATGTTCCTTCAGGCACATTCAATATTGTCGATAAGAATTTGGAAATATTGGATGTAGTTGATGTTTTAAAGGAAATCTATCCTTCACTGGAATTTATTTTTATAAATCAGCACCTTAATCTCCGTCAAATGCAGGTAGACCGGAATTCAAAATTAAGGGAGCTCATCGACTTTGAAAACCAGGCTTCTTTAAAAGAAGAATTGCTGGATTTTAAAGCACGTTTTTCTTTTTGAATCAAGAATTGGCCAGTTTTTTAATTGCAAATTTTTTGGCTAAATAAATACGTGAGTTGCATTTTGTGTCAATCCGAATAATTTACTTAAAGTAAGAACTTCGCGATATTAGATAAATATCTGTACCGAAGTCACTTATATTAATAAAGTGTAAAATCGGCAATATAGAAATCGCTAATTTTCAGAATTTGATAAGCATATTTAATACACCCTAAGACGATTTGACCATTAATACATCAATCATTATTGGTAAAGGCGATGCATTTCTTACATGTATAAATGAAAAGTCTTAATTCCTAATAAGTTACGATACGCTATTAAATGTATCAAGTATGTACTTTCGACGAGTTTATGAGTATTAAGAGGACGTGAAATTGCTAATTGTGGTGCGATAACTCGTCCATATACCAATAAATTTAGTAAGCAATCTGTGATATGAATAAAGTAATTTTTTGTATTAAAATATTAAGTATTCCGCATAGGTTGATCATTGGTTACAAATATATTTTTTAGTTAATCTAAGGATATGAGATATAAAATGAATCTTTTAACCATTCTCTTTTTTGGTTTTTTCTTATTGATAGTTTGTTCAAATATGAATTTGGTCAAAGGTCAATGCATACTTAAAGTTGAGAGCAAAATTGAAAAATCTGAGACTGGACAGAATTCTGATATCCAATTAAAAGTAAATCAGGGTAATGGAATAATTGATTTTTATTTGATTGATCTGAATGCTCCGCAAAGCGGACCGGTACAAAAAGAAACCAGATCCGCTTCAGAGCTTAGAAATGACTTTGTACTGGTTTTTAAAAGTGTTCCACCATCAAGATATACCATCCAGGCAATTGATAAAAATAAATGTCAGGTTTCCATAGGCGGTGTGGA
>Ga0114950_10002827_pt1 | contig 13354 bp, 10 predicted proteins | sample N075metaG_FD_83503 | JGI IMG/M metagenome (GOLD analysis project Ga0114950, IMG submission 83503) | Deep subsurface microbial communities from Kermadec Trench to uncover new lineages of life (NeLLi) - N075 metaG | ecosystem: Environmental > Aquatic > Marine > Ocean trench > Sediment | place...
ATTTCAGCTTCCCGCAATATCGATACGATCTGTTCTTCCTTATAGCGACTCTTCTTCACCTCGGTTCTCCTCAGATTGAGGAAAACCTAACATAGCTCTGGTCCAAAGTTCGGGGGCACTCCAATTGATAACGATTGATAACGTTACGTCACGTTTGATAACGTTTTCAGTGTGACAAAATTGTGACAAGATTTCTTGCGTCGATCGCCAGCAGTGCCTGCAGATTTTCTTGGCGTGTTCACTGCTCAATATGTGGCCCCGGACCAGATTTCCTGTGATGTTTCAAATTCTGATAGTTTTATTTGATAGCGTGCAAAATTTCCTGCATGTAGGCCAAGTAGTTCACTCTCGGCCACTTCCCTGAATTTCTCGCGTTCGTTGGCTTCGATGTTTTTCCGCGACCATTCAGCGACACACTTAAGTGCAGGCTTTCTCGCCAGCTGTCCACGCACTACTTTGCCGATGATTTCGCGCAGTGCGATACGATACGCCAGTCTGAATGGGTCTGGCTCGCCGAGCGACTGTCGGACGGCTACATAACGTGAGGCAGAACGCTCATATGCCCGAATGAATACGTGTTTCAACAGGTCAACCTTGTTGAGTTCGTAAACGCCGAGAATCGCTTCCGTGTAATTTTTCGTTGGAACATCGATGAAAGATAAGGGCGTCAAGTTGGATTTGATGAAGGGGATGTTGGAAGCAAGGCGAGCTACGCGCTTATTCACATCATCAAACGGTTGCAGATACGGCAGCCGGACCATGACAAAGAAAGATTGTTCAAATGGATTCCGAATCGCTGTGGTCGTTGCCAGTATCTGGTCAAAGCACTCTTCGATGAGCTGAGGCACCTCCAGCGGGTGAAAAGTTGATTTCTGTATGCCGACGGCAATGTGCCGTAATCGTCCGGCTGACTCCGGTTCTGCGAGTAGGTTGTTTGCGAGCAGGGCATGGAGGTTGAGAACAGTATGTCGATTGAAGTCTATCTCCTCGGCCGAACTAACAAGAAACTCTATTGCGTCCTTATGGTTCAGGATCATCTGGGCTTCGAGCCGACCCTTACCTTTGGCTTCTTCACCGAATGCGATTAGGCGTCTGGTGTCGAGGAGGGAGTATGTGTTGCCCTCAAGACGGGTCGAATTCCAGGACAAGTCAATGAGCCGCCGGCTCAGTATTTGATTCGCGTACGTCCCGGCCGGCTGTTCTACAGTTGCCGGCGCGCCGATTTTCTGAAGATATTCTCGTTCTTTCTTGGAGAGATATGCGCTGACGTTTGGCCGGTAGGAATCAAGAAATTTGCGATTGTATCCAACAGGTTTTCGCTCGTGGATGGGCTTGCGGACATATTTCTGGATTGCAGTAGCACGTTTTGAGGTGGGTATATGGCCATCGAACTCCTCTTCATTTTGTGGTCCATCAATGACAGCTACGTGTTCCGACCTTGTTGTAGGAGATCGGTATTTCATCCAGCGTTTTTCGCCTTCCGATACCAGGCGTCTTTTATCCACGAGATATTTCAGGCGGTACTGCAGAGTGCGGCGAGGAAGATCCGTTTCCAGTTTACGAGCAATACCTTGTGCGCTGATCCCGTCGGGGCAGTCGCGCACGATAGCCTCGATGGCCTCCAGTTCCTTTGCGGGTATGCGCTTCGCCAATTTTTTGCCTTACTTGCGTATATACTCTATGCGCAATTAAACTTGCGCATAGAGGTGTTGGGTGCGAATTAGAATTTAAGCTGCTACCGGGAGCTGATACAAACCACCACAACACTTCTCCCAGCGATATTCGTCCAGGCGAGCGACCTTGTGATTATTGATGCCGCTTTGTTCGTCGGGGGAACGCCGTCAAGCTCTCGGTGAACACGATCTATATTATAATAATCTTTGTACAGCAGCAATTTCCTCTGCAGATCACGAGCACTCCAGAAGGGCACTTGATCGAGATACTCTCGTCGAATTGTTCCGATCAATCCTTCCACAAAGGGATGCGACAGGAGAACGTAAAGCAAAGTTTTCACCTCCGTTACTTCGAGAATCGTCAGATTGGCGTTCCATTGGCCGAACAGGAATAGCGGGTCATTATCGGAGCTCAGATATCGTGGACGCTGAGATCCACCGATGATGCTGTTGAACATACGGCACACCGTGGGTCCATCGAGCACTCCAGCATGGACAGCGAAACCGATGATTCGCCGGCTAAACTGATCCATGACAACCATCACCCAGTGGGACTTGAGGATCAGCGATTCACATCGAAAAAGGTCCACGCTCCACAATCTGTCTTTACTGTGGCCGAGAAAAGTAAGCCAGGACGGACCATTAGATCTTGGTTCCGGCTTGTAGTACTTGGCGAGCACGCGCCGCACCACATCTTTATCAATCTCGATATCGAATACCAGTGAGATCTGGTCGGCAATGCGCTGGTAACCGAAGTTCGGGTTTCTGCGTTTCATTTTGAGGATTGCTGAAACAAGTTCTGGAGAAGGCCCTCTGGGGCCCGGCTTGCCACGAGTTTTTGGCGTGAACAACAGTTGGTACTTACGTTTCACGAGCAGCGCCTCAGAAATCACGGATCGAACACCGCCAGGTCCTAACAAGCGGGCGATCATTACGATTAGGTGGATGATAAGTATGGCGAGATCACGTATCACGGATTGATCGTAATCAAAGATTCGCAGATGACAAGACTTGGAAATCTTTCAGATTTATGCCAAGAATAGGAATTCGCACCCCACACGCCCGATTGGGCCGTTTTACAGCCGAAACATATTTGGCTGCGGTGCTTGCAGGAATCTTATGCAAGTCGCACGTTGACGAATTTTTAAAAATTCAATGGGGCAGCCCGAGCCGCTAAATATATTACACGAATTGCGATCTTTGCCACTCATTATTGTAAATGATTATTTTCATGTGAAACTACGTGGCGGTCAGCAGGAGGGACAGCAGCATTTGACAAGACTGGGAAATCTTTCGAATTTGTGCGAACAGTAGGAATTCGCATTCAACAGGGTTGATAGCTGAATTTCCGATTCTGAAACTCGTGCTAAGTGACTGATATCATTGGTCGGGGTGAGAAGATTCGAACTTCCGGCCATCGCTTAAATCCTAAGTTCCGTTGGCGCGCAAGTCGTATCGTTGCCGTTGGCGATCTCACCGTCACCGACAAATGGATAAACGGGGAAAGCACTTCGCAGTTGTTTTACCGATCGATCTGATCCGCATAGTGATCGACGCCCGCTTGCGCACACTGCATATCCTGCTGTGGGGTACCGGAACTCAGGCCGATACCGCCGACCACTTCGCCATCAACAGCGACCGGCAATCCGCCACCAACCACACAAAGACGTCCGCCAAGAGCCGTGTGTATACCAAACACAAGGTTGCCGGGAATACAGGCTTCATTGTATTCATGTGTAGCTTTGCGGGCAGCAGCAGCAGTGAAGGCTTTGTCCTGAGCTATTGTGATACTTGTAACTTTGCCGCCGTCCATACGGTCAAAAGCAATGAGGTTTCCAGACTCATCAGCGATTGCTATACACATCGGCACACCGATCTCTTGTGCCTTTTTCTTTGCACCATCGATCAAATGTTTGGCATCACTCAATGAAAGTCTTTTAATTGACAATGTCATTTTTGGGTCTCTCTGTCGAAAAATGATTTTGCTTCGCGCCGCAAGGCATGCAGTATCGGTTCAGTATAGCCATTGGGTTGATCACAACCCTTAAAAACCAAATCACAGGCAGCTTTAAACGCGATGCTGCTATTAAGGTCAGGATGCATACTGTGATAGGCCGGATCATTGGTATTCTGCTGATCAACAATGCGTGCCATGCGCTCCATTACGGCCCTGACCTGCTCCTCAGTAGCAATACCGTGACTTAGCCAATTGGCAATATGCTGACTGGAAATACGCAGGGTAGCTCGGTCCTCCATCAAGGCCACATTCTTGATGTCTGGTACCTTGGAGCAGCCGATGCCTTGATCAATCCAGCGTACTACGTAACCGAGAATACCCTGAGCATTGTTTTCCAGTTCGGCTTCGACTTCTGTATCAGTCAACAGTTTGTCGCCAAGCAAAGGCGGCATCAAAATATCGTCGATATTGGCTCTTGCCCGAGCGGATAATTCAGTTTGTTTTTGCGGCACATTTACGTTGTGATAATGGGTTGCATGCAAGGTCGCTGCGGTGGGCGAGGGCACCCATGCACAATTGGCGCCCGCCTCAAGGTGTGCTTGTTTTGTGTCTAGCATCTGACGCATCTCATCGGGCTTCGGCCACATCCCTTTGCCGATCTGGGCCTTGCCCTTCAAGCCACACTCAAGACCGATATCGACATTCCAGTCCTCGTAGGCCCTGATCCAGGGTTCAGACTTGATGGTCTCCTTGTCCAGTACCGGACCGGCTGCCATGCAGGTGTGAATTTCATCACCGGTACGATCCAGAAAGCCGGTGTTGATAAATGCGATTCGCGCGCTAACCTCGCGAATGCACTCCTTCAGATTAACCGTGGTGCGACGCTCTTCATCCATAACGCCGACCTTGATGGTATTGCGCGGCAGGCTGAGCGCATCCTCGACCCGGGAAAAAAGCTTGTCAGTTAGCGCGGCCTCTGCCGGTCCATGCATCTTTGGCTTCACGATATATATGCTGCCTGTACGGGAATTACGAAAGCGTCCCTTTCCTTTGAGGTCGTGCAAAGCGCAGAGTGTCGTGACCATCGCATCGAGAAAACCTTCGGGGACTTCCTGACCGTCTTCATCCAGTACCGCATCGGTGGTCATGAGGTGGCCCACGTTGCGCACCAGCATCAAACTGCGGCCGTGCAGTGAGAAGCTGCTGCCATCCGGTGCCATGAAATCCCGATCGGCGTTCAATGTGCGTCTAATCACCTTGCCGGATTTTTCAAACGCCTCTTCAAGCGTGCCGGTCATCAAGCCAAGCCAGTTTCGATAGACAAGCACCTTGTCGTCAGCATCTACGGCCGCGACGGAATCCTCACAATCAATAATGGTGCTGACTGCGGCTTCAAGGATCACATCCTTAACACCAGCATCCGAGGTCGTGCCGATTGGGTCGTTGCGGTCAATCTGTATTTCGATGTGCAGGTCGTTATTCAGTAACAGTATCGAATTCAGCGACTCGCCTGCTGTGTACCCGACGAACTGCTCCGGGTTCAACAAATTAGTGCCTGTGCCGCCTTTTAGAGTTGCAGAGAGACTCTTTCGTCCACCGGCCCCGCTGAGCCGATATTCAGCAACGTTCTTGTGACTTTCCTGAGCCAGCGGCGCTGCGTGATCGAGAAACTCGGCCGCGAACTGAACGACGCTTTCGCCACGGACAGGATTGTATGTCGCGCCTTTCTCACGCCCATGGTCCTCAGGAATAACATTGGTGCCATAAAGCGCATCGTATAAACTGCCCCAACGCGCATTGGCGGCATTCAACGCAAATCGCGCATTGTTCACTGGCACAACCAGTTGCGGACCCGCAATGCTGGCAATTTCTCTATCGACATTGGCTGTCGTAATTTGGAATGCCTCTCCCTCCGGAATCAGATAGCCAATATCTGTCAGGAACTCCTTGTACGCATCGACGTCAGTCGGCCGTCCCTCGTGTTGTCGATACCAGGCATCGATCTGTCGTTGCAGATCATCACGCTTCGCGAGCAAAGCCTTATTCTCAGGGCCAAGGTCATTGACAATCGCTTCAAATTCAACCCAAAAACGATCGGGATCTATGCCGGTGCCAGGTAGGATTTCATCGATTACAAGGTCATGCAATACGGCAGCAATTCTTAGTCCGCCTATTCGAAGTCTTCTTGTCATTGTCCGCTTCTCATCAATATCAAACTCGACTCGAAGCCCAGATATAGCTCGCTTGTTTCATCTTTGCATCAGACGCTAACACGGGAGACTCCTAAGTGAGGTTACAATGAGTGATAAATAACAAAACGGCCCAAATTGTCAATGACCTTTCACTATGATACTCATGAAACGCATGACAATATAATTTCGCCAGCGATGTGTTTGATGTCCAGAAAATGAAAACCATAAGCTATTATATCTGCCTGTAATCAATAGACCGTGTGACATTGCAGGAGAAAACTTGATGAGATATATAGGGTCCGAGGAAGTAGCAGATGCTCTTCCATACGGCGAACTAGTGGAAAGCCTGAGGGAAATCTATTGCGCTGAGGGCATGACGGCGAAGCGGGACTTGATTGACTTAGAGCAAATGAGTGAAACGGAAGGTACCTGCATGGCATTTATGCCGGCATGGGGTCCTGGTCATGATCTAACTACCAAGATATTCACACTGTTCCCTGGCAATCGCAAAAAAGGACTTCCGACCATCAACGCTGTGATCTTTGTTTTCGATCCGTTAAACGGAGCGCCGAAGGCAATCATCGATGGTACCGAGATTACACGGCGACGAACAGCCGGCATGTGTGCATTGGCCGCAGATTATCTGGCCCGGCCAGATAGCAAACACTTGCTCGTGTGCGGAGCCGGTGCATTGGCACCTCACGCGGCATTGGCTCATGCCTCCGTACGGCCGATTGAATTTATTAAAATTTGGGCGCGGCGGCCTGAAGCAGCAGAATCAGTGGCAGAATTCGTGCGATCACAACGGGACGATATAGAGGTCAGTGTCGCCGGCGACTTGCCAGCTGCGTGTCGACACGCCGATATTGTTTCATGCCAGACCAGCTCGCCGGAACCAGTTATTTTCGGCAAATGGATTGAAGCGGGAACACATATGGACTTTGTCGGGAGCCACGATCCTGAAAAGAGAGAGTGCGATGATGAAGCTGCCCGGAAGTCAAGAATCTATGTGGATGTAATGGAAACGGCAATGAAAGAGGCTGGCGACGTACTAATTCCATTGAAAAGCGGTGTTATTACAAAGTCGCAAATCGTTGGCGATCTAAGTGATTTGACCCGAAAAAAGGTTCAAGGAAGAATGAGCGCCGACGAGATAACGCTTTTTAAATCAACCGGTTCTGCTCTTGCTGATATGGCTGCGGCCGAGCTCGTCGTTAGAAACCTGGGTTCCGCGTCCGCCGTACCGGTCTGAGGCGACCGATGCCAGCCTTATTCTTGGTATTTGCGTGCCGATCGCATAGTTTTGCATTTGGAGTGATGCTCAGTATACGAATGGTTGAAAAGGCTGTGCTGAATCTACTGGTTTTGTATACAATATCCGAAAATTAACATGCAGGGAGATTGGACGTGAGTGAGGATAGGGTTGTATTAGTAACCGGATCTGCAACCGGCCTTGGAGCTGAATTGATTCGCAGCTTTGCCGCCAAGGGATTTTGTGTTGCCATTAATTATTTCCTTGATGGCGAGGCAGATGCACTTTGTCAGGAGGTTGTTGATACTTACGGCCAGGACAAGGTGATGAAATATCAGGCTGATGTAGCAGATCGAGCTGCCGTAAATGCCATGTACGGCAAGATCATCGAAAAGTTTGGTCGAGTTGACATACTAATCAATTGTGCAGGAATAAATCGTGATGCGCCGTTTACTGAAATCACCGATGAGTCATGGGATTCGGTAATTTCTGCGCACCTAAAAGGGCACTTCGTATGCGGCCAGGAGTTCGTGTTTCATAATTCGGATCGCGAGGGCGTGATTATCAACCTGGGTGCAGCAGCAGGTTCAACGGGGCGAAAGAACGGAGCTAATTTCTGCGCGGCCAAAGCAGGCGTCATTGTCCTGACAAAGTGTATGGCACTTGAGTTAGCCCCAAGAATTCGAGTGAACTGCCTGGTACCAGGATCAGTTCGAACACGGGAGGTAATCGAGCGTTACAACCTTGAGACTGAAGACGGATTGGCGAAAGAGCTTGCAACACTACCCATGGGCCGATTGGGAGAATTCGAGGACATTACGAATATGGTCCACTGTATGGTTGACGCCAAATTTACAACAGGCGCCAAATTCTATGTCAATGGCGGTCAGTATATGCATTGATGGCAACTGTCGTTTCATTGAATGATCAGGATTTGTTCGTTTGGAGGATGAAGATATTCAACACCACGACTGGTGACAATGTGGTTTCCTTCGATATTGATTGAGATTGGAAAGCCAGGCCGTTCAGGCAATTGTGAGTGCACCATATACTCAAATGAGAACAGATGATTCTCTTGAATTTCAAGATCAAATCGATCTGTTCTGAAGGGCGCGATTGAGGCACCCAGTGTCACCAAACTACCGCCGTTGTTTCCCATCGAATGAAGATCGATCGAAAATCCCGGTTGATCAGTATCAGCGAGCGTCTTCTGAACTAGCTTGTAATCCTCTGTTCCAATATCGATGAATGGTGTGTAGACATAGTCCGCGGCCTCGAGCGCTCCGACAAGCAAATCCAGCGTTTCCTTAGCTGTTCGGCCAACGACGATGTGCGGCCGCATGATCTTGTGTGCAGTAATCGCCCGATCAAAGGCCCGTTGGATGCTTTCCGGAACGCTAGACTCTCCCTCACGCAACACATAGGCGTTACGCTTATAGTCGGTTGAAAAGTAGTCCAGATATCGAACCGAGATATCGAATGTCATGAAATCGCCACGCTGAATGACATAGTCGTCGTGATGAATCCACCATCTTACGTCTGGGTCATCTATTGGCTCGGAAACTGCTGAATACAGGATGCGCGGTATGCTGACGCCCCTATGGAATTCATCCAGGATGCCCAGCTTGTATTTTTGCTCTGCAACCCACCTGCCAACGTCTCTCAGCGTGGTCACACCCGGTGTTATGACTTCTCTACTCAATGCACGATGCAGGATCTGCCGATGAATTTCGAGCGCGTTAGCGAAAGCAATTATTTCCCGTTGAACCCGTCTTACTCTGAAATCGGTAATGACATTTTCTGCGGAAACCAAACGTCGGGAATACTTTGGCCCCAGAATTTTCTCGAGTTTCAGATATTCGGAATGTGAGATGCCGTCAGCAATCGCGAGCCAGGCAGAGGAATTAATTGCAATCCTCTGAGGATCGCGTTCTGCGATAAAGTTCGATAGCTCATTGTAGACATCTGGATCCTGACGACCATACTCGTAGCCAGCAATCGCACGGGAAATTTCACGAGAACCAAATATATCAAACAAGTCCGGGTGACCGCCGCTACCGAATAATGCGCGTTCAATTCTGTCCCCGCCCCGATCAGTAAAAATCACATATCCAGACACTGGGCCGAAGTGTAGCGCCATCGGGTCGGCATCTCCGTCCCGAATGACATGAATCCACATATCAACATCATTGTCCCTCATCGCATCGGGAAGAATGAGATCGAGCTTCTCGCGCCGGATTAGATGCAGAATATCCGCGCTGGCCCAGGCCGATTGGCTTACGACCTCGGCATGGCCAATATTGCTAAAAATTATCAGGCCGAATAGGGCAATTGCCATTCTCGTTAACATTTTAAGATCTCTATAGCAGTGGTTGTGTAAGGAGCGCAGCAATATTCTCAGAGGATCATTGCCTTCATCCAGTCCGCGGTGTTGTGAAAATTGGCAACGGCACTTCCTGGCGGGACCAGCTGATCGCATGCCTCGCGCACGGTCTCATCGAGCGGAGTCTCCAGGATTTCCAGAAATTCTTGTAACTGCGGCACCGTTCTCGGGCCAATCAGTGGTGCGGTAATGCCCGGCTGGTCCTTTACCCATACAATCGCCAATTGAGCAGCACTCAGTCCGGCGCTTTGCGCAAGTTTGCTGAACGCTATTCCGACTTCAATACCCCGTTTGGTTACGCGATCGGCATAAAAGCCGCCACGTAGCACGGCACGCGATTCTTCAGGTAAATTGTCAGCATCTTTGTAACGGCCGGCGAGAACGCCCATTGCCATTGGCGACCAGGTGATTACTCCGACGCCGTGCGTTTGGCACATTGGCAGCAGCTCGTTTTCAATACGACGGTCCAGGAGGTTGTATGGTGGCTGTTCGCACACAATTCGGGTGTAGCCTTTCAATTCGCTAATCATGATCGAATTCATCACCGCCCAGGCGGGATGCGTCGAGCATCCGATATATCGGACTTTTCCTTGTTGGACCAGCGTATCGAGCGCCGCTAGCTGTTCGTCCCACGGAATATCAGGAGATGGCCGATGGATCTGATAGAGATCGATGTAGTCCGTTTGCAGACGCTTCAATGAATTTTCGCAGGCGCGAATGATATTAAGACGGGTATGCCCATGGTCGTTAGGCCCGAATTGTGCAGGATCGTCCAAGCTGAAGCCCGGCCGACGCTGACCGTGATCCACTTTAGTCGCAATTAATACCTGGTTCCGCCTGCCATTCTTTTTGATGGTCTTACCAATAATCTTCTCGCCGCCGCCGTTGGCATAAGTATCGCCGGTATCGATAAGATTGATTCCGGCCTCCAGCGCCATATTCAGAATTCTTGCTGACTCGTCCGCAGGTGTTGGATCCAAAAAATTATCTGTGCCGAGGGCGAGAGGTGATATTTGAAGTCCGGTTCTACCCAAAGTTCGATATGCCATGTTTTCTTGTCCTACTGAATGGATTAATTTGAAAGGCAGCTTTGGTTGTGTCGCAGTGCCGGCTGCGATCAGCGATTTTGTTCTTGTGCGCGGTGGGTGACGGGTATATTGGTATTGACCAAATAGCCAATCTGTATATTGTATACGACAATTAATACAATGACGAGAAGAAGGGCATCCGTGGTGGGCAAGGCTCTGGCAGTGTAATTCGCCTCACACATCGTTCAAACCAGGCGCGCCGGTAGATTAGATATTGTCCGCCAATACCTCATCACGGGATTGCCGATGTGATTAATACGATTCAGCCAATTTAATTGCGCATTGGTGGGTGAAGACCCCGGATTGTCGCCTACATGGATTTGCCACTCTGTGAATTATGGCGACGTAGGCCAAAGAACACGCATAAGGACGAGAGTTTGGTTATTGACTGGCTGGTTATTGCCGTTTATCTGCTCGTAATCACCGTAATAGGGGTGTATTCGAGCAAGAAAGTATCTTCATCGTCGAATTTTTTTATCAGTGATAGAAAATTCGGCAAGTGGATGATGATGTTTTTTACTTTCGGTACCGGGACGAACACAGATCAGGCGGTTTCCGTCGCTTCAAAAACATATGTGTCCGGTGCTTCCGGAATTTGGTATCAATGGCTGTGGTTGTTTGCGACGCCATTCTATTGGCTATTGGCACCATTATTTCGCCGTATGCGAGCGGTGACCACTGCTGATTACCTAAATGTCCGATTTGGTCAAAGTGTCGCAGTACTTTTTGCGCTGGTCGGCATTCTGCAATTGTCCGTCAATATTGGCGTGGTTCTCAAAGCATCCAGCTCGGTGATTACGGCGGTATCCGGCGGGGCTATTAGTCCGTCGATTGCGATTGTCGGCATGACGGTTTTGTTCGTCAGCTACGGTGTCGCGGGCGGATTGAATGCCGCGATCGTCACCGATTTTATCCAGGGAATATTGACGATTGTTTTGTCTTTTTTGATTTTACCGTTTGCGCTTAGTGCAGTTGGCGGGATGTCAGGCCTGCGTGAAATTATTGATAATCCGGAAGTTTTCTCGATAGTAGCGCCAAGCGAAATAACGACTCTGTATGTAATAGTAATAGCGGTGAACGCACTCATCGGTTGGGTAGCATCACCCTATTCGATGGCGATGTGCGGTGCGGGCAAAAACGAGCATGCATCCAGGGTTGGACTGGTGAGTGGCATGTTTCTAAAACGACTTTGCACGATCGCCTGGGTATTGACCGGGCTTGTGGCGATCGCATTGTATGCGAACACCGAGACAAATCCGGATCACGTTTATGGCCTTCTGGCCAGAGAGTTTTTGCCGACAATTGCTCCCGGACTTGTCGGATTATTCGTCGCCTCATTGCTGGCAGCGGTAATGAGCTCCTGCGATACGTTCATGGTGTCATCCGCCGCCTTGTTAACGGAAAACATCTACAAGCCCCTAATCAAGCCAAATCAAGACGACGAACACTATATTCGGGTTGGGCGAATCGCCTCTGTATTTGTGGTGGTTGCAGGAATACTGATTGCATTCCGCCTTTCGAGCATTGTGGACGGGCTTGTGCTTTTCTGGATAGTGCAGGCAATGATGGGAGTCGCAATATGGGTTAGTTTTATCTGGCGGCGCGCAACATCGGCTGCCGCATGGGCCTCTACATTGAGTGGATACGCGGTCTGGTTGTTTACCAGTGACATAGATTTTGCCGGCTGGAGCTTCAATGCGCACTTTTCGCGGTTTTTGCCGGAGTTTATGTTGTACAACGGTCAGCTTTCCCTGCCGTGGCAGATGATCTTTTATCTGACAGTTGCACTAATTGTTATGATTGGTGTCAGTCTGGTCACTCAGGCGCCATCGAATGAAATACTTGATCGAGTTTATGAAACACTTCGAACACCAGTGGAATCGGGGGAGCCAGAGGTAGAGCCAGTGACCCTTCCTGCGAGTACAACGCCTGCTCCGCGGTCGGTATTGATTGATCATCCGGATTTTGAAATCATGAAGCCGACAGCATCGACGGTTTATGGTTTCGTCGGGTGTTGGGTGGCCGTGGGCGCATTAATAGCTTCGTTCGTCTGGATACTGAAGCTGTAGGTAATTTTGTGCTGGCATCGTCAATGGTCGCATTTTCTGTTCAATGACATTATTCTCAGTTCGCGTCGATGGCAATACCATCTGTTATGCGTTGCGCAAGCTTTGTCAACGTGGCACGAAAATTGTTTTTAAATCTGAAACTCAAGGTCAGCGTAGTGAGCACATCAAATAAAGAAGTGACGAATTCAAAATCTAAAGATCCCAGCGTTTCGCTCGCAGTTTCGATAGTGATGGCGGCAGTGATAGGCTTCGGTGTTGTATCATTTTGGAGAGGTGTTTGGTATTTGTGGGATGTGTTGATATTTACACGTCCTGAGGACAAGTTGCTAAGCGGTGCGGCATCTCTGCTAACTGGAGTCGTAATTTTAGGCGCCATGAGAACATTTTATTCGGTTCTCGCTCCGCCAATGAATCGAGTCAATATTCGTCCCCACACGGATTACCATTCATAGTTAGCCATATCATGTGAAGTTTGTATTCCAGGATTTTTCGAAACAATAGTTTGAGGAACCTAAAGTGGCTAGTTATTCTCTTCGCTCAGTACGAACCGTCGACTCCCATACTGAAGGAAATCCGACGCGCGTTATTGTTGGTGGCGTTCCGGTCCCACCCGGTGCAACCCTTAATGAGAAAAGAAGCTGGCTCAAGAATAAGGACGACGGATTACGGCGCATATTAAATTTTGAACCGCGGGGCTCCGGATTGATGTGTTCCGTATTGCTGCTGCCCGCGGAATCCGA
>Ga0114950_10002829_pt1 | contig 13351 bp, 8 predicted proteins | sample N075metaG_FD_83503 | JGI IMG/M metagenome (GOLD analysis project Ga0114950, IMG submission 83503) | Deep subsurface microbial communities from Kermadec Trench to uncover new lineages of life (NeLLi) - N075 metaG | ecosystem: Environmental > Aquatic > Marine > Ocean trench > Sediment | place...
GACGTAGCCCAAGTCGTGCACCTTAGCGTAGGGGCCACCGGTGGAAATCAACAGCACACGCCCGTTGCTGTGCTTGTAGATGAAGATGTTGTGGAAACCGCCCGGATCATCCGGGGTGCGAATACGCGCTACTTCCTTGACCGTGTTGGGGTCCGGCAAGCCGGTGATATCGAGGACCACCGCGCCCATGTCGTTATCGGGGCCACCCTGGCGGAACTGCAGCGACTGCACCAGGTAGAAGCGCTGGTCCCATTTGAAGTACTTCACGTCCATGCCGCCGGTACCCAGGTGCAGGTCCTGGTTCTCGATACGCCAGCGATAGATCACCTGGGGACGACGCTCGTCGCTCAGGTCGATGATGTCGACGCCCTTCTCCCCCTCGTGTCCGTACACCATGCGACCCACGAAGGCGTAGGGACGATCCATCTCCTGCGAGATCTCGATATCGGAGACACTCAGCTTGGCACCGAGCGGAATATGCGAGATCACCTCGATGTTGTCGCTGCCGCGTTTTTCCGGCGTCCACTGCTGCGCGGTGACGTCGGCGGAGGCAATCACCACGACCGCCAACGCGAGAATCGAAAGAGCCGAAAGGAAACGGCGAACGTGCATGGGCAACCTCGTCAGGTTCGACCGCCCGAAGGCGGGCAGGATGGCATGGACGGGACTTGGTCGCTGCGTCCAGGCAAAACTTTTTGGGGAGGCTCTACATGGTACCCGTTGCCGGTACTTGTGGGAACTGCCCATCGGTCCCCATCGCCTCATCCGGCTGCGGATTATCGGCCGGCACCGCCCCAATGCTCGCTGATGATCCGGCGGATATTCGGAGCGGCCATGGCGAAATCACGCGGCACACGATCGCCCGGGTACCACTTCCACAGGAACGCGCCCCGCACCGTGGGTTCCGCGGCAATGGCCCGTAGAGCCGCAATCATGCAGCGCATCTGCAGTTCCTCCGCGTCGCCCCGTGCCTTCCAGTCCCAGGGCTGATAGGGCGCCGTCGGCGAGTTGTTGTAGCCCGCCTCGGTGAACACCACCGGCCTGCCGACACGGACGCTGAAGTCGGCGACGCGGCGCATGATGTCCCGCCAGCCGGTGTCAAAGGCGCTCTGTGCCGGGATGTCGTCCTCCGCAGCTACCTCGTCGAGCACCGGAAAGTAGGCCTGGATGCCCACCCAATCGACCGCGTCCCAGAAGGCAACGCGCTCGTACGCGTCCCAGTTGGCTGCGTAGGTGAGCGGGCCGGCGTAGACCTCCCGTACCGCGCCAATGACCTCGCGCCATCGTTTCTCATGGTGTGTCGTACCGCCCAGCTCGGTGCCCACAACGAATGCGTCGGCCCCCTCGCTAAAGGCCGCGAGGCGCACGATCCACGCGGTGTAGGTGGAGAAGAAGCGGTCCCACTCCTGGTCGCTGTGATAGCGAATGTCGCCGCGCCATTCGTAGTCTCGCCAGTTCTCCAGGTGCGGTTTCACCAGGATCTTCACCCCCATCCGGTGCGCCTCTTCGATGGGGCGCCGCAACCAGTCGGGTGGCGTGTCCATGGCACCCGAAACGTTCCCCCCCGCCGTATCACGCCCGCCGGGCGCGGTTGACTGCGCACCGCCCGTGCCGGCGGCACCGTCCGCCCGGGCGGCCCCAGGGCGCCGCCCGCGTCGCGGCAACGACCAGCTCACGGTGCCATCGGTACGCACCCGGTCATAGGGGTGGATGGCGATCCAGTTGACTCCTATCCCCTTGAGCTCGGCGATGGTGGCGACCATTTCGTCGCCGGCCCAAGCGGAGCTGCCGCGTGGCGTCGATACGGTCATTCCGTTGATCTTCGTGGCCTGCCCAGCGGGCGGCGCTGCAGAGCCCCCTTGGGGGAGGCACAGGACATAGCCCGTAGCGGCGACAACAACGGCGCGAAAGAAGGTAGTCGGAAAGTTCATCGTGCGTCGTCGGACAGGTCCAGCCTGGTTGAGATATCCAGGCCAACATCGGCCCATCGTTGCCGCCTCGAGCAGCCAGGTCAAGTAGCGTGTCTTCGGGCCGGGGGGCGTCGTCGCCGATCACCATCTTCCCTCCGTCGTCAGAAGGTGTAGTCGGTCCACAGCCAGATCTTCAACGTGTCCGAAGAAAACGTATCTGCTGAATAGTAGGAACCTTTGAAGGCGAAAGTCTGCTTCCAAGGCGATGAGTAGGTGAGCTGCCAGTCGAGCTCGCTGCCGTAGGTGGCACTGCCACTGTCGGCGCTGAAGCTATGGAAGCTCGCCAGCCACCCGATGTCGGCAACATTGCCGGTGAGCTGCACATAGAAGTCCTCGAGGCCGTTGGTTGGCGTGTTGAGGAACTTGTCGGCCCAACCGTTGAACTTGTGCAGCGTCGCCAAGGGCGTGCTGAATTGACCGTCTTGCTCGCTGCCACCGAGCAGCTCCCAGCCAACGCGGGCCGTCACCCACTGCTCGAAACCGAACCCGCCCATCAGGTGGGCGTAGCTCGCCTCCACGTCGTTGGGGTTGTCGGCGGCGTCCGTCTGGCGCGCATACTCGACCTCGTACAAGGCGGTCACGCCGTTGTCGATGGCCAGAGCGCCGGCGAACTCCAAACCAAAGGAGTTGGTCGACAACCGGGCGAACTCCGCCTCCGTGTAGTTGAGCAGGTAGGCGTAGACGTTGAGCGTCCCCGCCTTGCCCGCGTCCAACGAGCCGTGCAGGAAGTTGTTTGCGGTGTCGACCTTGTCACCGAAAATCCTGTAGACACTGTTGCTGAAGACGTACCGTAGCTTGACCCGGCCGATCGAGCCGTTCTCGACATTGACGGCGCTGAACGTCTGGTGGTGCTGACGCCAACCGACGGTGCCGACGAAGCGCTGATCGTCGATATTGATTTCCTGGCGGCCAAAGCGCAGATCGGTGTTATGGCCACGGTAGCGCAGCATCACCTGGTTGATGTCCGTGCCGGCGGGATCAGCGACCACCGGACGACCCGAAACTCCGTTGCCGCGCGGCGGCCGTCCAGCGTCGCGGTACCAATCGTCGCCGAGCTCGACGACGTTCTCGGCCTCGACGAAGAAGTCGAAGCCGCGCAACGCCGCGGTGCGGAAGTTGAGCACTGTGCGCAGCGTCGAGGCGTGCGCGTTGTCGTCGATGCCGTTCTCATCGACGTACTCATAGCGGTAGCGAAGGCCGAGATGAACGGTGCCCTGCTGGAACGCTTCGACGACGCTCTGCGGCGCTTCGCCATGCTCCGACGCTGCTTGAGCAAAGGCGGAGCCGGCCAGGCTCGACGCCGAGATGAGTATGCCCACCGCGATGACAACAAACGGGCGCACCGCGCGCCTCCCCACGCTGAGGGCGGGCCGACCCTGGGAGCACCGCCTGCCCTATGTGCGATATTTCGAGGTTCGTATCGTAGATACTGCCGCGTTCCGGGAGAGGCGTCAAACCACCTCCAGACCCTATCGTCTGGGATTCTAGAAATTCTCGACGCCCTGTTTACCGCGTCTTGCGGAACTTCAACAGCATGCGGTCGGTGACGTAGCGCAGCCCGACGGGACCGCCGTAGGCGGAGTAGTCATCGTCGTCCCGCCGCAGGATGTCGGACTCCTCGACAAGCTCGAAACCGCCCGCTACGAACTCCTCGATGACAGTCTGCTCACCGCTCCGGTGTGCATCGTGATCGTAGCCCTCGGGTTGACCGCTGCGAACCTCGACCACTGCCACGACGCCGCCCGGCTTGAGCATGCGATTGATGTTGGCGAGATACCCCATGTGGTCCGGGGCCAGGTGAAACTCCCGCACCAGGAGTACCGCGTCGGCGACGCCGTCGGGAACGGCGGCAGCGCTCTCCGGAATCACCACGTTGACGCTGCCGGCCAGGTCGCCGTACTCGAGCCGAGCGACCAAGCCTTCGTTGCCGCTGACCGAATAAACCATGCCCGATTCGCCCACCAGGTCCGATAGGAAGTAGGTGTTGTAGCCACTACCGGCGCCGACGTCGACTACCGTGTGGCCCGCACCGATGCCGGCGAAGGCGTATACCTCGAGGGGCTTGGAGTATTGGTCGCGCTCTTCCTCTTCGGCGCGCGACGGAACGTCGTCGCCGGCCGCATGGACATGATCGATGCCCTCTTCGCTACCCGTCTCTCTACCCTCGGCGTGCTCCATCGCGCCGCCTTCAACATGCCCCTCGGCCCCGGCGTCGCCCGAAGCGTTGCCGGCGGCGTGCTCGCCCGCGGCGGCCTGCATAGCTTCGCCGTCGGCGGGCTCGTTCGCGACGTCTTCGCCACCACGTGCACACGCGGCAATCGGCGTCACCACCAGCAGCAGGGCAAAACCCAGAGCCCACAGGCTCCGCAAACTACGGTCGGTATCAGACAAACGCATGGAACGTCTCCGGGGTCGTCATGGACGTCGACACGAGCGGGGTGCCGGGGTCGACTGCAAGATGCGAGAGGCCATAGTACTCGGGCACACGACGCCGTTAAAGGGCCGACGCTCGGGCTCCTTCCGCCGGAGAACTGGACGGCCGCTTCGCTAGCGCCCCAGAGTCGCCTGGATCTCGCGGATCTTCGACTGCACCAAGCGAGCGTTGGCGGGTCCCATGCGTAGCAGGTGTTTTTGCGGCGGGCTCAGCGCCTCGAGCGCCCGGTCGCGAAACTCCCACAGCACGGTGCCACGGCGCACCTCGACATAGCCCTCGGGCACCGGCGTCGATGCCAACCGGTTCATGGCGGCATCGAGAGCGTCACGAAAGCGGCCGTCGGGGTAGCCAAGCCCCCGGTAGGCTTCATCGAACAGTGGCTCGAACTGGCCGTAAACCTCGGCGACACCGGTGGCATCCAGCGAGGAGAACACGCCGGTGATCCATGTATAACGCTCGAAGCTGGCCGGGTCGATGACCACCTTCCCCTCGCGCTCAGCGATGGCGAAGCCATCCTCAGGCTCGAGATACTGCAGCGTCGATCGTGGGCTCTCGCCGTTGGCGATGGCCACCACGGCCATGACAAAGGCCCGGGCAATGCCCTCGATATCCACCGCGTCCGCTAGTCGTGGATGCGCCGATAGGCCCTCGATCATGCTCAGCAACATGACATCGCTTTCGTCCAGCGACGGCAGAACGATGGGTACAGGTTCGGGCTCCGGCGGCGGCGGCGCCACCGGCGGCGGCAACGTCGCCGGTGGCGGCGCCGGTGGCGGCGCCGGCTCGGGTTCTCCGCCACTGAACTGCATATACACGCCAACGACAACAAGGATGGCGACAAACAACGCAACCGCGATTGCGACAGGTCTTTGCACAGCGCAGCTCCAAGAATCAATGGGATCGGTGGGACCATCGTAGTCCCTGCGGGCGCTCTGTCGCCAATCGAAACCGCTCGCGCGGTGACCACCCTCCAGATAATGGGGCTAGAAGCGATCGCCCGGGGGGAAGCAAGTGCGGCAGGGACGTTTCCCGTCGCCGACGGCCTCCTCCTGCGACCCGTAGTAGACCTTGTAGTTCGCGGGCGTCGCCTTGATCCAGTTACATCCCACCTTGTGGAAGACCTCGCGCATCACCGAGGCAACGAACTTGGGCTCCTCCCTCTCGGCTGATGGGGGCGCCATGCCTTCCATGGCAATCGTCTTGTTGATGTCGAAGGCGGGTTCTACTGCGACCTCTTGGACAGCTCGCTGCAACGTCAAGATGAACTTGCCGATCTTGATCTCGTCGCCGGGATTGACCGTCGCAGCGGTCGAAATCCGGCGGCCGTCGACGAACACGCCGTTGGTCGAGTTCATGTCCTCGATGATGTAGCGGTCCTCGACCTCACGAAGTCGTGCGTGCCGTCGGGAGACTCCGAGGTTGTCGAGCATGAGCTCGCATCCCGGGTCACGCCCGATGGTGGTCTCCCCCTGGCCGCGATACTTCGTCACCAGCCGGTCTCCCAGCTTGACGGTTACCTCGAACATCGACACCTCCAGCACGTCCGAATGGCGATGGGCTCAGCCCCCGCGAGCGCCTTTGAGTGTAGTCGCTGCGAGCAACCCGAGGCATCCCCTGTTTGCTAGAATTCGCAATCTTGTGACACTCTCAGGTTCATACCGTACACGAGGTTCGCACTCATGTCCGACGCCCATCTCATCCTCGCACTCGATCAGGGCACGTCCAGCTCTCGGGCGCTGCTTTTCGATCACGCCGGCCGGGTCGTCGCGATAGCACAGCGCGAGTTCGAGCAGGTGTTTCCGCACCCGGGGTGGGTGGAGCATGACGCCGGCGAGATCTGGCGCACGCAACTCAGCGTCGCCGAAGAAGTCATGCACCACGCCGACGCGACCCCACGCGATGTCGCTGCCATCGGCATCACCAATCAGCGCGAAACAACGGTGGTCTGGGAGCGTGCTACCAGCCACCCGATCCACAACGCCATCGTTTGGCAGGACCGCCGCACCGCCGGTGCCATCGAGACACTGGAGGCTTCCGGCCATGGGGCGATGGTGCGGCGAAAGACCGGGTTGGTGCCGGATGCGTACTTCTCCGCCAGCAAGGTCGCATGGCTGCTCGACAACGTCGACGGCGCCCGCCGGCGGGCCGAGGCCGGCGAGCTGGCCTTCGGCACCATCGACAGTTGGCTGTTATTCATGCTCACGGAAGGCACACTGCACGCCACCGACGCGTCGAACGCCGCTCGCACGATGCTCTACGACATCCATCGAGGCGACTGGGACGATGAGCTTCTCGAGCTCTTCCAGGTACCGCGGGCGATGCTGCCGGAGGTATATCCATCGAGCGGCGTCGCGGCGCCGGTGTCTGTATCGTCGATACTCGCCGGCATCCCCATCGCCGGCATTGTCGGCGACCAGCAAGCGGCCCTTGCCGGCCAGCTTTGCTTTACACCCGGGATGGCGAAGAGCACCTACGGAACCGGCTGCTTCCTGCTAGTCAACACCGGCACCGACGCCGCTGACTCCGACCACAACTTGCTCACCACCGTCGCCTGGCAGACCGACGGCACCATGACCTACGCGCTCGAGGGCAGTGTGTTCATCGGGGGGGCGGTGGTCCAGTGGTTGCGCGACGGCCTGCAGATGATCCGCACAGCGGCCGATGTCGAGGAACTCGCCAACAGCGTCCCCGACAGCGGCGGTGTGTACCTCGTGCCGGCCTTCGCCGGACTCGGTGCTCCCCACTGGGACCCCCACGCACGGGGCACGATCTGCGGCATCACCCGCGGCACCACCTCGGCACATATCGCCCGCGCCGCGCTGGAGGCGATCGCCTTTCAGGTCGCCGACCTCGCCGACGCGATGGGCGCCGACACCGGTACCGCCATCACCGAGCTGCGTGTCGACGGCGGCGCCGTCGGCAACGACCTGCTCATGCAAATCCAGGCGGACTTGCTGCAAACATCGGTGCTGCGCCCCGAGGTCACCGAGACCACCGCCCTCGGCGCCGCCCTCATGGCCGGCATGGCGGTGGGATTTTGGGACGGCCCCGCGGACCTCGAAGCCGAGCGCCGCATCGACCGCGTGTTCGAACCTCAGGAAACCCCGGCCAACATCCAGCACCGCCGCGCCCGCTGGTCCGAAGCCGTGCGCCGCGCCCAGCGCTGGGAACAACCCTCTCCCTGAGCGCGAACGCGCTCAACCGAATGAAATGCCCTGCGCCAGCGGCAGCTCGGTGCTCCAATTGACGGTGTTGGTCTGGCGACGCATGTACGCCTTCCAGGCGTCCGATCCCGACTCGCGTCCACCACCGGTCTCCTTCTCGCCGCCGAACGCCCCGCCGATCTCGGCGCCGCTGGTGCCGATGTTGACGTTGGCGATGCCGCAGTCGCTGCCGCGATGCGACAGGAACAGCTCCGCCTCGCGCACGTGCTCGGTAAAGATCGCCGACGACAAACCCTGCGGAACACCATTGTGCAACGCCATCGCTTCCTCCATCTCGGCGACCGCTTGGTGCGGCGTCGCAGCGGCGCTGCCGTAGCCGATGATGTAGAGGATCGGGGCAAAGGTTTCTTCCTGCACGATGTCAAAGTCGTTGCGCGCCGTGGCGATACACGGCGACACGTAGTGTCCGCCGGGATACTGCGGGCCGTCGAGCCGCTCGCCGCCGCAAAGGATCTCACCGCCCTCCTGCTGTACCCGCTCCACCGCGCCCGCCAGATCGTCCACCGCGCCGGTGTTAACCAGCGGCCCCATCAGCGTGTTCGCCTGGCGCGGATCGCCGATGCTGATGTCTTGGTAGGCGCGCGTCAGCCGTCCCACCAGCTCGTCTTTGACCGACTGGTGCACGATGATGCGTCGCGTCGAGGTACAGCGTTGTCCCGCCGTGCCCACCGCGCCGAACAGAATCGCCGGCAGCACCAGGTCCATGTCGGCGTGCGGCGTCACGATGATGGCGTTGTTTCCGCCGAGCTCGAGGATGGTGCGGCCGAGCCGCTTACCCACCACCTCGCCGACGTGGTAGCCCACCTTGCAGCTGCCGGTACACGACACCAGCGGCACCCGCCGGTCGTGCAGCATGCGCTCCCCTACTGTCGACCCCTTGCCGACGATGAGAGAGAAGATCGCCGGGTCGACGTCGTTGGCCTCGCACACTCCCTGCGCGATCTTGGTCACGGCGATCGCCGTCAGCGGCGTGCCGCTGGCCGGCTTCCACAAGCTGGCGTCACCGCACACCGCGGCCAGCGCGGCGTTCCAACTCCACACCGCAACCGGGAAGTTGAAGGCGCTGATAACGCCCACGACGCCGAGCGGATGCCACTGCTCCGACATGCGGTGGTCGGGGCGCTCCGACTGCATGGTGTTGCCATAGAGCTGACGTGACAGGCCATTGGCGAAGTCGCAGATGTCGATCATCTCCTGCACCTCACCCTCGCCCTCGGCGATGATCTTGCCCATCTCGAGCGTCACCAACGCGCCGAGCTCCGACTTTTTTTCGCGCAACGCATTGCCCAACTGCCGCACCAGGTCACCGCGCACCGGGCCCGGCACCTTGCGCCAGTCGAGGAACGCCGCATGCGCGGCGTCGACGATGGCGTCGTATTCCTCTTCGGTGACCTGGACGACCGTACCGATGGGCCTACCGTCTATCGGTGTGAACACTTCGAGCTCCGCACCGGAACCCAGCCATTCCCCCGAGAAACCGCCGACGTTCTTGTCCTCGAGACCGAGGGCCTCGAGTACGTCAACTCCCTCAACTACCTGACTCATGGACGGCTTCCCCTTGCCCTTGGCGTAGAACCGCTGGGCCGGAATGGCGGCCCGAAGTCTCTGGATCGGGTATAAGAAGTGTGCGGAAGAATTCCCCGGGAACTCTTCGGCATCCTGCGAAGAGTAGCGTCTAAGAGTAACGTAACCTGGACAACGGAGAAGCCTGATGGGGATGGGCCGTGTTCGCCTTCGATAGCGATCCTTACCGGACGGAGCTGACCGTCGCGGTGATACGTGTTGCCGCGCACGACGCCCGGACGTACGTGGTGCTCGACGACACCATCCTCTATCCCGAGGGCGGTGGCCAGCCGGCGGACCACGGCTGGATCGGCGCAGCGACGGTGGTTGATGTGCGGCGCTGCGGCGATGAGATCCGCCACTACCTCGACAGACCGCCCGGCGACGGCGACGCGGTACTGCGCCTCGACTGGGAGCGCCGCTTCGATCACATGCAGCAGCACACCGCGCAACACCTGATCACCGCGCTGGCCGCCGACGAGCTCGGCTGGCAGACCACTTCGTTCCACCTTGGCGCGACCGAATCGGACATCGAGCTCGACGCACCGGACATTACCGACGACGATCTCCGCCGGCTCGAAGAACAGGTAGCGGAGCGCATCCGCCAGGCACGCCCCGTGACCAGCCGCGAGGTCTCCCCGGAGACCTTTCAGAGCCTCGAGGTACGCACCCGCGGCCTACCCCGCGGGCACCACGGCGATATCCGCTTGGTCGAGATCGACGGTGTCGACTGCAATACCTGTGGAGGAACGCACGTCGCCTCCACCGCCGAGATCGAATCCGTCGTCCTGCTCGGCACCGAGTCGAGGCGCGGCGGCACCCGGCTCCACTGGATTGCCGGGGGGCGGGTGCGTCGTCGCCTACACCAGCAGGAACGGCACGCCGCAGCCATCCGTCACGCCTTCGAAACCTCCGACGAGGAGGTGGTGCAGGTCGCCGAGGCCAAGCTCGGCCGCCTCAAGGAAGCCGAGCGCGAGGTCAAATCGCTGCGCGCCAGCCTGGCGCAGCAGGCCGCCGCCGGACTGCTGGCGTCCTCCGACACCGTACTGGACGCCCACTTCGATGATGCTGACGCCGGTTTTCTGCAATTGGTGGCGCGCCAGCTGGTCAACGCCGGCGGCCATCGGGCCGCGCTGCTCACCGCAGAGGGGCCTGGCGGCGCGTTTTTCGTTGTCTGCGCCCCCCGCGAGGCGGGCTTGGACCTGCGGCCCGCGGGGGCTCGCGTCGCCGAGCTTTTCGGCGGCCGCGGCGGCGGCTCGCCCGAGCTGATCCAGGGCAAGGCCGCATCCCTGCGGCGACGCGCCGACGCCAAGGCCGTGCTGCTCGCCGAGGGTTAGCCCGCATCTCTCCACGGGTCGCGTAGCTGTGCGCCGTTGAGAAGTCCGGACCTGGCGGTTAGCATCCTGCCAGGCGCCCCCATCTGCCTCGAAGGAAAACCCGTCGAATCTGTAGCTACATCCCCACGAGGAGGAAGTCGATGTCCCGCACCTTCAAGCTGCTCTCTCACGCCGGCTTCGCCACCGTCCTCATGGTGGCGATGGTAAGCAACGGTCTGACCGCCACCGCCGCGCCGTCTCCCCCCTCCCCGCCTGCCGCGCCGGCGCAGATGGAAGACGGGCTGATCAAGGACTTGAAGTGGCGCAACATCGGCAACGCCAACCTCAAGGGCCGGATCTCGTCGGTTGACGCGCTGGACGACAACTTCGCCGTCGCCGTGGTGGGCACCGGTTCCGGCGGCGTGTGGAAGACGACCAACGCCGGCAACACCTGGACACCGATCTTCGACAGCTACGGCGCCGCCTCCATCGGCGAGGTGCGCATCGATCAGAACAATCCCGACATCATCTGGGTGGGCTCCGGCGAGGAAGACGGCCGTAACTCCGCGACTTGGGGCGACCACGTGTACAAGTCGACCGACGGCGGCGCCACCTTCGAGGCCGTGCTCGAGGAGGTGTGGACCACCGGTGACATTGTCATTCACCCGGATGACTCCGACACCGTCTGGGTCGCCGTATTGGGTAACATCTGGGGCGACGTCGGCAAGCGCGGACTATTCAAGACCACCGACGGTGGCGAAACCTGGGAACAACTCACCAACGGTCTTCCCGCCCCCAACGGCGTCACCGGTGCCTTGCGCCTGCGCATAAGCTCGGAGGACCCCGACACGTTGTGGGTGACCTTCTGGGAGCGTCGTCGCTGGGCATGGTTGCTGGAATCAGGCGGTGACAGCGGCGGCATCTTCAAGACTACCGACGGAGGCGAGAGCTGGGAGCACCTCACCAACGGCCTACCCGAGGGACCGTCCGGCAAGATCGGCCTCGATGTTTCGCGTAGTAACCCCGACGTACTGGTGGCGCACTACGAGCACGGCACGCAGATTCCCGAGTTCACCGGCGAGGGGCAGGACCGCGAGCCCAACCCCGAGTACGAGGACATGAGCATCCTGGGGTCGGGAATTTATCGGTCGGAAGACGGCGGCGAATCGTGGAGCTACGTCAACCGCTTCTACAACCGGCCGTTCTACTACAACCACGTATGGATCGATCCCAACGACGACGAGACCGTCTACAGCCTGACATCGCGTGTCCGCAGGTCGACCGACGGCGGCCGCACGCTCGAGACCATGCCGCGTGGTGGCGGCGGCCACTGCTACCACGCGCTGTGGATCGACCCACACGACTCCGACCGTTTCTGGATCGGTTCGGACGGTGGCATCAACCTGACCTTTGACGCCGGTGACAACTATCTCGAGTTCAAGAACATCAACGTGACGCAGTACTACGCGGTCGGCGTCGACATGTCCGATCCGTACAAGGTCTGCGGCGGCCTGCAGGACGCCGGCTCGTCGTGCGGCCCGTCGATGACCCGCGCCAACGCCATCTACACCAACGACTGGCGCAGCGTTGGCGGCGGTGACGGCTTCCACGTGCAGATCGACCCCACCGATCCCAATACCGTGTACTCCGAATCGCAGGGCGGCAGCGTCAGCCGCGTCGACCTGCGTACCGGCGAGCGCACCAGTATCCGGCCACGGCGCGACAACGTCACCAACTACAGCGACTACATCACCCCCGAGATCGAGGAGTCGATGGAAGAGCGCGGCTGGCGCAACAGCGCCTTTCGCTTCAACTGGAGCAGCCCGATCATCCTGTCGCAGCACAATCCGCGCACCATCTACTTCGGCGGCAACCATGTGTTCAAGTCGATCGATCGCGGCGACAGCTGGGTGATCTACAGCCCGGATGTCAGCGACAACGACCCCGAAAAGACCCGCCGCGTCACCGGCGGCCTGACCTCGGACGTCACCGGGGCGGAGAACCACGGCACCGTCATCACCATCGCCGAGTCCGCCTTTACATCCGATGTGCTGTGGGCCGGCACCGACGACGGCAACGTACAGATTACGCGCGACGCCGGCGCCAGCTGGACCGACGTCACCGCGAACATCGGCATGCCGCAGGACACCTGGATCAGCCGCGTCGAGACCTCCAGTTTTGAGCCCGGTACAGCCTATGTATCCGGCGACGGACACCGTGCAGCCGATTTCACGCCCTACATCTACAAGACCACCGATTACGGCGAGACCTGGACCAACATCTCCGCCGGCATCCCCGACGGCCAGTCGGTGTACGTGGTCAAGGAAGACCCGCAGAACCCGGACCTGCTGTACGCCGGCACCGAGTTCGGCGTCTTCTACACCGTAAACGGCGGCATGTCGTGGAATCCGCTGCAGCGCAACCTGCCAGTGGTGGCGGTACACGACATCGTCGTGCACCCGCGTGAAAACGACCTGGTGATCGCCACGCACGGTCGTGGTCTCTGGATCATGGACGACATCTGGATGCTGCAGCAGGCCAACGAGGACGTGCTGGGCTCCACCGCGCACCTGTTCGACAGCAACGTCGCCACACGCTGGCTGAACATCAGTCCGATGGGCACCGGCGGCTCGCTGGCGTTCCAGGGCGAGAACCCTCCGAAGAACGCCGTCATCGGCTTCTACCTCGGCGCCGACGCCTCGGGTGAGGTGGAGATCGAGGTCAGCGACGTCACCGGCGAGCACACCCGGACCTTCACCTTCCCGGCCACAGCGGGGATCGGCGTACTGGAGTGGAACATGCGCTTCGATCCCACCGAGGAGGAGCTCGAAGAGTTCCGCCAGC
>Ga0114950_10002831_pt1 | contig 13348 bp, 6 predicted proteins | sample N075metaG_FD_83503 | JGI IMG/M metagenome (GOLD analysis project Ga0114950, IMG submission 83503) | Deep subsurface microbial communities from Kermadec Trench to uncover new lineages of life (NeLLi) - N075 metaG | ecosystem: Environmental > Aquatic > Marine > Ocean trench > Sediment | place...
AGGAGGTGACCTCCGTTGCACAGGGTGTAAGCGGCGTCGCGCACGCTCCGACTCGGATGCTCGAGCAGCGCCGTGAGGCTCTCACCCTGGCAGTGCGGAGGCACGGGCAGCCCTGCGAGTTCCGCGAGCGTCGGGTACAGATCGATCTGCTCGACGAGGCTGGCGCACTCTGCCGGCGCGACCCCGGGCACGGCGACGATGAGCGGGATGCGCGCGGACTCCTCGTGCAGCGAGAGCTTCTGCCAGAAATCGTGCTCGCCCAGGTGGTAGCCGTGGTCGGAGGAGAATACGACGACGGTGCTCTGCGCCAGGCCGAGCGCGTCCAGCTCGTCCAGCACGCGGCCGACCTGACTGTCCATGAAGGCGACCGAGGCGTAGTACGCGCTGAGTATTTTTCGCTGCGTCTCGGGATCCTCGAGCCCGCGCCGCTCCGAGGTGTAGTGCGAGATGCCCGCCTCGGGTATGTCGTCCTGGTCGCCCTCGCGACTCGGCGCGAGCTTCATCCGCTCCGCCGGATAAGGGCGGTAGTACGGCTCCGGCGCCACCAACGGCACATGCGGGCGCACGAGCCCGAGCGCCAGGAAGAAGGGCTCGTCGCGATGCGCCCGCAGCAGCTCGATCGCCTTGTCCGCCGCCTGCGCGTCCGCCTGGCGCGCCGCGTCCGGCGCCGCGCGCACAGTGTAGAAGGCGGTGCCGAACCCGAGGCCGTAGTGCTTGTCAGGGTCTCGCGTCAGGCGCTCATTCGAGAGGGCCTCGTGGTCGCCCGCCGTCATCCATTCCGGCCCCTTGCAGTTGAAGCGCTCCGTCCACGACGCCACGTGGTCGGGACCGTCGACCCCGGCCGTGATGTCGCCGGGCACGCGCATGTGGTAGATCTTGCTGACGCGTGCGGTGTAGTAGCCGTTCTCGATGAAGTGCTGGCCCAGGGTCGGACGCTCACCGAGCGCTTCGGCGAGCTTTCCCGCCCCACCGTTGCTCTGGACGCCGTTCGCCTGCGGGTACAGGCCGGACATCAGCGCGGCACGGGACGGGCCACACACCGGGTACTGGCAGTACGCGCGCGTGAACCGCACGCCGCGGCGCGCGAGGCGGTCGAGGTTGGGCGTCTTGCACTGCTCATTCCCGTAGCAGGCGAGCGCTGAAGCCGTGAGGTCGTCGGCGATGATGAAGAGCACGTTCGTGCGTTCGTGCCGCGGTGCGCCGAACGTCGCGCACGAGACGCACGACAGGGCGATCAGGGTGGTGGCACGGACTCTCATGGATGGTCGCGGGTCGGTTGGGCGGCGGGCGGCACCGTAGGATTCGCGGGCACGGTCTTCAACGGAGCGCGGCCCCGCTTCCGCCCAGCGTACCTCGCGGTGAAGTGACTTGTGCCGGGGCGGTCTCGAGAGCGAGCATGCGCTGCCGTCGCAGTCGATCACGCGTCACCCCGGCTCGTCGGGTTCGCGATCTTCGAGTGGATGGAACGTCACGCGGTCGAGGTTCATCAAGGCCGACGGCTGTTCGGGGTTCAGGAAGCGAATGAAGAGCTCGCAGGGCGCTCCGGAATACGCGATGGGGAGCGTGAGCTCGTACCACTCCACCCACGAGCCGTTGGGGACGAGCGCGCGCCAGCCGCGTCGGTCACGGCGAGCTCGACGGTGAAGACCCCCGGCTCGTCGAAGACGAGCGACGCCATGGGCTCGCGCGAGAAGATGGCGTCGCCGGGCTCCACTCGCCACTCGTAGGTCAGCGGGTCACCCGCGTCCTTGTCGCTCGTGCCCGCGCTGGAGAGTGCCACCTCGAGCGGCTCGCGGCCCACGTTGCCGGTCGCGCTCGCGCGTGCGATGGGCGTGCGGTTGCCGCGCGTGTAGTCGATGCGGACGAGGCGCGAGTCGGCGTTCGTGCCCCATGTCGTGCCGTACTCGAGCAGGTAGAGCGCGCCCTCGGGCCCGAACTTCTGGTCGACGGGCCGCTTCAGCTCGATGCCCGTGAGGAATGGGCGGATCTCGACGAGCTCCTCATCCGCGCCCAGCCGCATGGTCTTGACCCAGTGGCGCGACCACTCGAACGCGAACAGGCAGTCGTCGTAGTAGACGGGGAACTTCGTGCGCGAGGCGAGCGCCGGGTCGAAGTGGTACACGGGCCCCGCGCACGCCGTGCGACCGCCCGGCGCGTCCAGCTCGGGGAACCCGGCCGAGGCCCCGTACGGGTAGTAGACCCAAGCCGGTTGCGCGGGCGGCAAGTGGCGGCTGCCCGTGTTGTTCGGTGATGTGTTCTCGGGGTGCGCGGCGTCGAAGCGGGGTCCGAGCACCTCGGCGGTGAAGTCGTAGTCGGCGTAGGGCCGGTTGTCCGCGATGAAGTACGACCAGCCGAAGAAGCCCGGCTGCCGCGCCTGGTTGAGCTCGTCGAAGCCGCGCGAACCACGGTCGGAGTCGGCGCTCGCATCGGGCCCGACGTCGACCCAGTAGAGCGTGCCGGTCTCGGAGTCGACGGAGATGCGCCAGGGGTTGCGGCAGCCCATCACGAAGATCTCCGGTCGCCCCTCGGCGCGGTGCGTGAACAAATTGCCCTCCGGGATCACGTAGCCGCCGTCCGCGGTCGGCCGGATGCGCAGCACCTTGCAGGAGTAGCTGAACGTGTTCGCCGGGCCCTTCTAGCCGTCCCACGGGCTGCGACCGTCGCGCTCGTCGATCGGTCCGTAGCCGTCCGAGCCGAACGGGTTCGTGTTGTCGCCCGTCGCGATGAAGAGCTCGCCGCCCGGCCCGAACTCGAGCGAGCCGGCGTGGCGGCAACACTCGTCGCGCTGCTCCTCGAACGCGAAGACGAGCTTCTCGGAGGCGCGATCGAGCACGTCGCCGACCACGGTGAAGCGGCTGATCCACTGGCCGGGGTAGTGCCGGGGCGAGCGCATGAGGTAGAGCCAGCCGTTGTCCGCGAAGTCCGGGTCGAGCGCGAGTCCGAGGAGGCCGTTCTCCATGTCGGTGAATACCGGGAAGTGCGCGGCCTCGACAACCGCGCCGATGTCTGGGCGGTAGACGGCGACTCGGCCGCCCTGCTCGATGAAGAACACGCGACCGTCGGGGGCGACCGTGAACTCGAGCGGCTTGTCGAGCCCCGCCGCGAGGGTCGTGAACTCGAACCGGCCTTAGGGTCCGTCCGGGAATAAAGGTCACATTTCGGCGGGGCATCGGCGTTCGTGGCAAGGCGCGCCGACGCAGGCAACCTAGCTGGTTTCCGAGGAGGCGCAACGCAGCCACGGGCGCCGAGGGCCGGCGAAATGTGACCTTTATTTCCGGACGGACCCTTAGGGCTCGCGCGCCGCCGCGAGCTCGGCGCAGCGCGCGCGCATCGTAGCCAGGATCGCGGCGTGCTCGGGATCGTGCGCGAGGTCGTGGGCCTCGTGCGGATCGGCGACGAGGTCGTAGAGCTCCTCGTGGATAGGATCCTGCTCGAAGTACTGGACGTAGACCCAGCGCTCGCCGCGCACGCCGCGACTCTTGGGAATCGCCGGGTGATCGAACAGGTGCTCGTAGAAGAAGTCCGCGCGCCAGGGCGGGTCTTCGCCGCGCAGGAGCGGCACGAGGCTAGTCCCCTGGTACGACGCCGGCGCTTCGACGCCCGCGAGGTCGAGGATCGTCGGGGCGATGTCGACGTTGAGCGCCATCGCGTCCTCGGTCTTTCCGCGCCGGTCCGCGGCGGCGCGCGGGTCGAAGACAATGAGCGGCACGCGCACGGAATCCTCGTAGATCAACCACTTGCCCGCGAAGCCGCGCTCCCCGAGGAAGTAGCCGTTGTCACTGGAGAAGATCACGACCGTGTCGTCCGCGAGCTCGAGCGAGTCCAGCGCCGCCAGGATCCGGGCGATCGCGCGGTCGACGCCGGTGATCATGCGGTAGTAGCCGCGCGTCATGTCGACGCGCTTCTGCTCGGTGTCGAAGCGCCAGCCGTAGCGGGTGCGCCCGAGCGACTTGCGCAGGAACTCGGGCTGCGCGTCGAAGAACGCGGGCTCGAAGAGTGGGGGCGGCGGGATCGGCTCGTCGTCGTAGAGCCCGTCGAGCGCGGGCGGCCAGATGTACTGCCGCGGGTCGCCGTCCTCGGCGTGCGGAGCGTTGAAGCTGACGGAGAGGCAGAACGAGCCCCCCGGCGCTGCGCTCTCGAGGAATGCGATCGCCTCGTCGGCCGTGATGTCGGTCAGATGGCGGACGCTGCCGTCCGGGCGCTCCTTCATGTACGGATTCGTGCCGAGCGGGCGGAACATATCGAACATCCGATCGCGCGCGCTCTTCCCGATCTTCACGCCCCACTTGCCGACGAAGCCCGTACGGTAGCCGGCGGCGCGCAGGAGGCTCGGGTAGCTGCCCTTCGCGATGCTGTCCGTGATCGGCGGCGTGCCGAAGGTGTAGCCGTGCGCGCGCTCGTGGAGCGAGGTCAGGATGCTGGCGCGGCTCGCGGCACAGATCGAGGTCGTGACGAACGCGTTCGTGAACCGCACGCCGCGCGCGGCGAGGCTGTCCATGCTCGGCGTCGCGAGGAACGGGTGCCCGGCGCTGCCCATCGCATCCGCGCGCTGGTCGTCCGTGAGCAGGAAGAGCACGTTCGGCCGCGCCGGAACTTCCGCGGGCCACCAGGTGTCGATGGCGGCCGCGAGCGCGGCGACGCGCTCTGGATTCGCCTCCGAGACCTCGCGCGTCTCGTGCGGGTCCGCTTCCAGGTCGAAGAGCTCGACCTGCGGCTCGGGCGCGCGCGTTGCGACGAGCTTCCAACGTCCGTCGACGACCCAACGCGCGAGGAGGCTGCGCGCGGGCTCGTTCACGTCGACGACGTCGTGCGTGAAGCTCGCGCCGAAGACGGGACCGCGTTCGGGCGCGTCGGCGCCACCCACGTCGAGCAGGCTCGCGCCCGGCATGGCCGCGGGGACGACTTGGCCGCACGCGGCGAGCACGGTCGGCGCGAGGTCGATCGTGCTCACCGGCACGTTGTACACGCCGGGCGTGACGACCCCCGGCCAGCGCACGAGGATCGGCGTGCGGACCCCGCCTTCGTACGCCGTGCGCTTGCTCCGCGGCGCGTACCCGGGCCCGCCGGGGTCCTGGATCCAGCCGTTGTCGCTGGCGAAAAGCACGAGCGTGTCGCCCGCGAGCCCGCGCTCGTCGAGCGCATCGAGCAGCGTGCCGCACGTCTCGTCGAACCACTCGCACATCGCCTGGTACTTCGCGACGGACGCGGGGCGGCCCGGCTGCTCGTACTTCGCGAGCAGCCGCGCGGGCGGGTCGTGCGGCCGGTGGGGGAGGAACGGCGCGTACCACAGGAAGAAGGGCGTCTCGGACTCGGCGCACTCGTCGAGGAAGGTGAAGATCGGCGCCATCGTCTCGCGCCCGATCGCGAGGCCCTCGTCGCCATGCCGGCCGCCGCGCGCGGGGTCGCCGTGCGTCATGCCTTCAGTAAAGCCGCCGCTCGCGTTGTCGCCCTCCCACCACTTGCCGGTCTGGAGGCTCGCGTAGCCGGCGCGGCCCAGGATCTCGGGCAAGGTCTCTACGTTCGCGATGTGCGCGAGCATGCGTTCGCGGTCGACGCCGTCCGGGGGATCGTTGCCGGTCAAACCGTGCTGGTGCGGGTAGAGCCCCGTGATCATGGTCGCGAGGCTGGGGCGGCAGAGGCTCGTGGGGACGTAGGCTCGCGGGAAGAAGGCGCTCTGGCGCGCGAGCTCGTCGAGGTGCGGCGTGCGGATGACGTCGTGGTCCATGAAACCGAAGTCCGTCCACGCCTGGTCGTCCGCGATGATCAGGACGACGTTCGGTCGTGTCGCGGGGGCGCTTGGAGCGACCGCGACCTGGATCAGGAGGGCGAGGATCATGGTGCAGTACGCCGGACGGAGTGGAGCAACACGCCGTGCTCGCCGTGAGACTCGAAGTTCGGCGGCGAGGTGAGTGCAGGGGGCGCAGCGGCGACCGCGACCTGGAGCAGGAGGGCGAGGATCATGGTGCAGTACGCCGGACGGAGTGGAGCAGCACGCCGTGCTCGCCGTGAGACTCGAAGTTCGGCGGCGAGGTGAGTGCAGGGGGCGCAGCGGCGACCGCGGCCTGGATCAGGAGGGCCAGGATCATGGTGCCGTGCGCTGGACGGAGTGGAGCAACACGCCGTGCTCGTCGTGAAACGCGCATTTTGGCGACGTGGCGAGCGCAGGGGGTGCAGCGGCGACCGCGGCTCGAGTCAGGAGGGCGAGGATCATCGTGCGGTACGCCGGACGGAGTGGAGCAGCGTGCCGTGCTCGTCGTGGAACTCGAACGTGACGCTCGGCGGCGCGTCCGCGTCACCGGGCTCGATCACGACGCGCAGGAAGCCGCCCGAGGCCGGCTGCGACACGTAGGGTTGTTCGATGAGGCCGTCGGGATCGGTCGACTTCGGGTCACCGGGCTTGCGACCGAGGCGCGCGTTCGCGTCGACGAGCGCGCCGCAGGAGAACTCCTCGAAGCCCGTCGGGTCGATCGAGTGGTACTGCCAGTGGCGGTCGCCGCAGAGGAAGAAGAGCTCGCGCTGCAGCCCGGCGGTCGCAGCCCATTCGAGGAACGCGCGACCCTCGTGGCGAAAACCCTTCGGGTTCGTGTGGTTGTCCTGCTTGTAGGCGTCGTCCGGGCCGACGAGCGGCGTCGGTGAGATCACGAGCTTGAACGTGGCATCGGACGCCGCGAGCGTGCGCTCGAGCCACGCGCGCTGCTCCGCGCCCCATAGCGTTTTCTCGGGCCCGTCCGGCATGGCGTTGGGGCTGCGGTAGTCGCGGCCTTCGAGCAGCCAGATCTGGAGCTCCCGCGAGACGCGGTGCGTGCGGTACGTGACGGCGTCGGGCTCGCCGGGCGCGACGACGGGCACCTGTTCGCGAAAGATACGGATGCCGAGGTCGCTCGCCGGCGCGCGGTCGCCGCTCGTGTCGCAATCGTTGAAGCGATGGTCGTGGTCGTCCTTCTCCCAGTAGGTCGGGACGCGCGCGAACAGGTCGCGGAACCGGCGTTGGACGAGCTGCTCGTGCCACTTCCGGCGCATCTCGGCCACCGTCCTGGCGCCCGGTTTGGCCGGTCGGTCGTAGTACACGTTGTCGCCCGTCGCGATGAAGAAGTCCGGCCTGGCGTCCAGGATGGCCGCGAGTGCCGGGTAGCCGAGGAGCTTGTCGGCCCCCGTGTACACGCGCGCCTTGGGGCGGTCCGTGCCCAGGTGGAAGGGGTCGTAGTTCATCCCCGTCACGACGACGAAGCTCGTGCGCGCGGACGCGTCCGCGCCGGGGAGTGTCGTGAGCTCGCAGGTCGGTCCCGGGCGCGCGCTCGCCGCGTCCGTGCCGTAGAGCGCGCGGTAGGCGTACGTCGTGCCCGGGGCGAGGTCGGTGACGAGCGCCTTCACGATGAAGTCGTTCGCCGGCGCGGCGGTCTGCCACGGCGTGCGCACGGCGCGCGTGAACTCGGCCGAGCGCGCGATCTCGAAGCACCCGACGCCGGGCGCACCGGGGATGTCGCCGTCGAATCCGAGCCCCTGTCCCGTGAGGCGCGTCTGCAGGATCGCGCTCTCCGCCGTGACCTCGCCGGCCATCGTGCCCTGCAGCAGCGCCGGCCCCGCCGCCAGCTCGCGCTCGCGCAATCGCGGCCCGTAGTTCTGCTCCATGCGCGCCTCCCAGTGCGCGGCCACCTCCGGCGGCTCGGGCGCGCGGCCCTGATCGTCCGCGGTCTCGAGCCAGTCGTCGAGCGCAGCGCGCAAGCGGGCGAGTGTCTCCGCGTGCTCCCCGGACTCGGCGAGGTTCCGGGTCTCGTAAGGATCGGCGTCGAGGTCGTACAGCTCCTCCGCCGGCCTGTGCGGCGCGAGCAGCCGCGCCTGGACGGGATCGAGCGCGCCCTGCGCGTACAGCCGTCGCATGAGCCCGAGCACGGGGTAGCTCCACTCCTTGTAGCGATTGAGCTGCAGGAACGGCCGCTCGGGCATGGCGTTGCGCAGGTACCGGTAGCGCGCATCGCGCACGGTGCGGATGCTGAGCACGGTCTCGTCGCCCCGGTCGCGGCTCCCGAACACGTAGCGGCGCGCGGGCTCGGCTGCGGGACCGAAGAGCACTCGGCCCTGCATCTTCGCCGGCTTCGCGAGGCCGCAGAACGCGAGCGTCGTCGCGGCGACGTCGAGGATCGAGACCAGGCGCTCATCGACCGTCCCGGGCTCGAAGCCCTCGGGCGGCGTGACGCCCGCCGGCCAGCGCATGATCAGCGGCACGTGCAACCCGCTGTCGTAGGGCCACTGCTTGCCGCGCACCATCGCGCGGCCGTGGTCGCCGAAGAAGATGACGACCGTGCTCTCCACGAGCCCGTCGGCCTCGAGCTCGTCGAGCAGGAACCCGACCTTGCGGTCGAGCGCCATCACCGCGTTCAAGTATTGCGCCCAGTCCGCGCGCACGAGCGGGTGATCGGGGTAGTACGGCGGGAAGACGACGCGCGCCGGATCGGCGGGGGTCGCGATGCGCTCGTGCGCCGAGTTCCACGCGGCGCCGCGGTGCGTCTCCGCGAAGTTGACCTGCGCGTAGAACGGCTGGTGCGCCGCGAGCTCGGACCACCGGCTGCCGTCGAACGGCGCGCCGTCGTAGTGGAAATTCCAGTCGGTCTTGCCCGTGCCGCGGAAGAAGCGCTCGCTCGCCTCGCCCGTGAGGTCGCGCAGGTTGGCCGTGAAGTAGCCCGCGGGGCGCAGCCAATCCGTGAGCAATCGGACGCCTTCCGGCAGCGCGTGCCCGTCAGCGCGGTGCGAGCGGTGGTTGTGCGCGCCGATCGTGACGGGGTACATCCCCGTCATGAACCCGGACCGTGACGTGGAGCACACGGGCGTCGCCGTGAACGCGTGCGTGAACCGCACGCCCTCCGCCGCGAGCCGGTCGAGGTTCGGCGTGCGCGCCTCGGGCGTCCCGTAGCACCCGAGCTCCGGACCGAGGTCCTCGCCGATTATCCAGAGCACGTTGAGCGCCGGCTCCTCTGCCTGCGCGGGGAACATGGGCGTCAGGCAGGCGAGCAGCCCGAGGATCGCTGTGGGGCGCACGTGCATGGCGCGCCATCGTACGGAGCCAGGACAAAATCCGCCGCCACTCGCCGAAATCGCCGACACGTCGGCGGTTTCGGCGAGTGGCGGCGGATTTTGTCCTGGCTCCGTATCAACGGACGTCGTGCGCGCGCGCGCTCACCGGCACGATGTCCTTCACGCGGCCGCCCTCCACGAGCACGGCTTCCTCGGCCAGGTTCACGGTCGGGCAGACGTGGCGTGGGAACAGCAGGAGCTCGGTGCCGCGTTCGGGGCGCGCGCCCGAGGTGACGCGCAGCGGCAGGTGCTCCTCGCTCGGGGGGAGCGCCACGAGCTCTGGACGGCCGAGCACGGCGGCGCAGGGGTCGCCGGCTTCGGCGGCGAGCGCTTTCGAGCCGGCGTCGCACGTCACGATGTCAGCGGCGGGGTGGCTGACGACGCGCGACCAGACGAGGGCGGCGGGCTCGAGCGCGAGGTTCGCGTTCTCCTCCTCGGAGCGCAGGTCGTGGAAGACGACGGTGCCGGGCGAGGTGCGATGGATCGTTCCGCCGAGCTCGGTGAAGGGCGGGTAGGCGAGGGAGTGCAGGAACGTGGGCGTCCCGCTCGTGATCAGCTCCGCGACTTGAAGGCCCGCGCCGGTGAGCGTTCCGAGGAGCCCGAGCGCCAGGTCGTAACAGGCGAACACCGCGCGCCGGCGCTCGTCGACCGAGCCCGCGTGCAGGTGTCCGTCGTAGTAGTGCACGCCGCGAAAGCGCTCGCCCGCTGCGCGCGCGACGCCCAGGATCGCGCTCTCGTCCGCGAGCGGCACGCCCGTCCGGTTCATGCCGGAGTTGACGTCGACGAACACGGACACGGACGCGGGGATCGCGGCCACGGCGCCGGCGTCCTCCGACAGGACGGAGAAGCGTGTCTCCGTGTGCTCATCCGCGATGCTCCCGAGCCGCGCGAGCGCCGGCCCGATGAGCGGGTAGGCGACCAATATGTCCCCGCCCTCGACGCCTTCGTTGCGCAGGACGCGCGCCAGCTGTTCGGCCTCGCGCGTCGTCGCGCACTTGAAGTGCCGCACGCCCGCGCGCGTGAGCTCGGCCCAGATGGCGGGGATCTTCGTCGTCTTCACGTGCGGCCGCCACCGGTCCGGCCGGCCGCCCGTGTACTCGATCACGCGCCGCACGTTGTCGCGCACCCGATCGAGGAACACGACGAGGCACGGGCTGAACGTGCGCGCCCCGAAGTCCGCGGGCAGGGCGTACGCCGCCAGGTCGAGCTCTTCGAATCGCGTCATGGGGTGGTGCTCGGGCGGCGTGAAGCGCTGCGGGCTCCGCCGAGTAGGGCGACACATTGTAGAATCCAAGGAATCCACCCGGCACCTGCACTCGCCATGATTCCACGCCTCGCCCTGCCCCCTTCCACGCTGATCGCGCTCGTCTGTTCGGGGGCAGCCCTCGGGGCCCTCGGGGACACCGGGGACACGGTGGACGTCGAGTTCTTCGAGACGAAGATCCGGCCGACGCTCGCCGAGCACTGCACGAAGTGCCACGGCGAACGGAAGCAGCGCTCGGGCCTGCGCCTCGATTCGATCGCCGCCATCCTGCGCGGCGGCGAGCGCGGGCCGGCGCTCGTGCCCGGTGACGCCGACGCGAGCCTCCTCATCCGCGCGATCCGCTACACGGACGAGGAACTGCAGATGCCCGAGCGCGGCAAGCTCTCGGACGCCGCGATCGAGGCCTTCGAGCGCTGGGTCGAGTCCGGAGCGCCCGCGCCCGGGGCGCGCGCGGCTGCGCCGCTCCCCAAGGCGGAGTTCGACCTCGAAGCACGCATGGCCCACTGGTCGTTCGGGCCCGTGCGTGATCCCGAGCTCCCGGCCGTCTCCGACGCGGCCTGGCCGCTCGACACGGCCGACGCGTTCATCCTCGCGCGCCTCGATGCTGCCGGCCTCGCGCCCGCGCAGGCTGCCGAGCGCCACACGTGGCTCCGCCGCGTCACGTTCGACCTGACCGGGCTGCCGCCCACGCCCGACGACGTGGCCGCCTTCGCGGCGGACCGCTCCCGCGCGGCCCACGACAAGGTTGTCGAGCGCCTCCTCGCATCACCTCGCTTCGGCGAGCGCTGGGCGCGGCACTGGCTCGACCTCGTCCGCTACGCCGAGACGAAAGGGCACGAGTTCGACGCGCCCATCCCGAACGCGTGGCAGTACCGCGACTGGGTGATCCGCGCGTTCAACGCCGACGTGCCCTACGACGTGTTCGTCACGGAACAGCTCGCCGGCGACCTCGTGGATCCGCCCCGCCTGAATCCGGAGGAGGGTTTCGACGAGTCCGTCCTCGGGACGGGCTTCTGGCTCCTCGGTGAAGAGGTGCACTCGCCGGTCGACATCCGCGCGGACGAGACGGACCGGCTCGCGAACGAGGTCGACGTGCTGTCGAAGGCGTTCCTCGGGCTGACGGTCGCCTGCGCGCGCTGCCACGACCACAAGTTCGATGCGATCTCCACGCGCGACTACTACGCCATGGTGGGCTTCCCGCTCAGCTCGGCGTACCGCCAGGTGCGCTTCGAGACCGCCGAGCACAACCGCCGGATCGCCGCCGTCCTCGCGACCCTGCGCGACGAGGCCGGGCCCGCGCTCGGCGCCGCAGTGGGCGTTGAGCTCGAGGTCGCCGCGGGCACGGTCGCCGAGTATCTCACGGCGGCGGCGGAAACACGGCGCTCCGAGCTCGTCCCGGACGTGGCGCTTGCGATCCCCACGGACACCGACATCCTCTTCGAGGACTTCGAGCGCGCGACCTACGGCGCGTGGACGACGGACGGCTGCGCGTTCGGTATCGGGCCCGTCCTCGCCGCGCGGATGCCGAAAGGCCAGGGCGACGTCGGCGCGCGCGGCCTGCGCTGCGTGAACTCCTACGCCGTCCACGGGTTCGGGCACCGCGACGCGCACCTCGGCGCGCTCACGAGCCCCGCGTTCGAGATCGAGCGTGACTACATCCACTTCCTGATCGGTGGTGGTGGGCACGCGGACGCGACCTGCGTGCAGCTCGTCGTCGACCGCGAGGTCGTGCGCAGCGCGCCCGGCCGCAATGAGAACCGCATGCGCCCGCACGCGTTCGACGTGCGCGAGTGGCGCGGGCGGCGGGCGCGCATCCGGATCGTCGACGACCACGCCGGCGGCTGGGGCAACGTCGGCGTCGACCACATCGTCTTCAGCGACGACGCCGACCCGCGCGTGCTCGCGCTCGAGCGCAAGCCCGAAGCCCAGGCGCTCCGGCGCTTTCGCATCGCGGCCGTCGCGCAGGCCGCCGGGCTGGAAGCGCGCACACTCGAGGCGTGGGCGGATGCCCTCGAGCGGGCGGCCGAGGACGAGGGCGACCTGCTCCACGCCTGGGCGGTCGTCTCCGCGGAGAACTCGGAGAACGCGCGGGACGAGCGCCTGCACGCCCTGGTCGGCGAATGGCGCGCGGCAAGCAAGCGCGCCGACGAATCGCTCGCGGGCGCGGTGGTCCGCGTCGACTACGGCGCGCGGGAGGAACCGTTCTGGCGCCAGGACGGCCCGACGTTCGGCCCGCGTCCGGTCGCGATCGGCGACGTCGCCTTCGGAACGGCCCCCGGGCGACCGCTCGTGCGCGCGTTCGCCATGGGCGCCGCGCGCAAGGACCCCGTGTGGGACGTGCTCGAGTTGGCGGAAGACTTCGAGCGCGGCACCGGCCGCCTCGATTGGATCCAATCCGGCCGCACGCTCTACTCACCGACGTTCACCCTGACGTCCGGCAAGCTCCACTACCTCGTGCAGGGCGCGGGCGCGGCCTACGCCGTCGTCGACTCGTACCGCTTGAACACCGGCCCGCTGCACGGCGCGCTCGTCCTGAAGTGGGGCGCGGAGGGGGACGGCTTCCGGTGGATCGAGCACGACCTCGCGGACTACGTCGGGCACGTCGTGCACGTCGAGTTCACGCCGGCGGAACCCGCGCGCGAGGCCGCAGCGCCGGAGCAGGAGTTCGCGCTGGCGCGCATCATCGAGGATCCCGAAGCGCCGGAGCACTTCGCGCCCTCCAAGGGTTTTTTGGTCGTGCTCTCCGACATCCATGCGATCGACTCCGCGGCTGCGCTGGCGGAGGCCTACGAGGAAATCTTCACCACGGGCGCGGCGAAGCTCACGGGCGGCACACTCGGAGCAAACGGGTACGGCCAGGGGTACGTCCTGTCCGTGGACTGGATGTTGCGCCACCCCGCGCTCTTTCCGACGGATGGCCCGGCCGTACGCGCGGTCGCCGCGCCGTTCCTCGCGACGCAGGCGGCCGTCGTGGCCGCGATCCGCCCGAAGTCCGCGACCGCGCCCGCGATGATC
>Ga0114950_10002833_pt1 | contig 13340 bp, 9 predicted proteins | sample N075metaG_FD_83503 | JGI IMG/M metagenome (GOLD analysis project Ga0114950, IMG submission 83503) | Deep subsurface microbial communities from Kermadec Trench to uncover new lineages of life (NeLLi) - N075 metaG | ecosystem: Environmental > Aquatic > Marine > Ocean trench > Sediment | place...
GCGCCTTGACGACGAACCAGTGATCGCCGCGTTGCTCGAGGGTGGCCATCGGATACGCACCCAGTATCGGACCGAGCGACGACAGCGACAACCAACCGCCGACTTTGTTGAGCGGCAGGAAGCCGTCGTATCCTTGCGGCCCGACGCCGACGACTGTCACTGGGGCGCCGTTCACGTGCAGCACGGTGCCGAGGATGTCGGGGTCACCGGCGAATTTTCCCTGCCAGGCGCGGGGTGCGTCGCCACAGACGACCGAGCGACGAAGATGGCGGAGGAGGCTGCGGGCCGCCGGCCCCGTCACTCGGCTCGAGGTAATCGGCGAGCAGCTCGTGATACGCGGCCTCGAAGACGCGGTCGCGCGACCAGCGCGGCAGCATGCGGCCGAGGAAGAGGGCGGCGCCGAAACGGACCATCGGTCAGGCCTTCTCCACCCGCGCCGAGTGTCCGGCGGAGCGGATCGTCTCGACGTAGAAGTCGCGCGTTGCCTCCCAGGCCGCGGCGCCCTGTTCGGTGATCGTTCGGTGATCGTGTAGAAGCGTTCCTTGATGATCTGGCCGTCGACGATCTTCTGGTCGTAGCGACCGGCGACGAGCTCGGCGTCCTCGAGGCGACTCATCAGCTGGTAGAATGCCGGCCCGCTGCGTCGCAGACCGAGACCCGCGAGTTGGCGCGATCGATTCCCATTCCGTCGGAGAACGCCGGCGCGAAGCCCGAGAGACGAATGCTTCGGCGGCCTTCCTGTTTACTCGCTGCCGGCGATCGTCTACGTTATTTTCGACAGCGTCGACACCGATTCTCCAGGAGAATAATCCGATGACCTCCTTCATCATTCGGCCGCGCCTGCTTTCAGGCCTCACGATCCTCGTTGTATTCGCGGCGGCGGCAGCGCTCGCCGCGCCGCAGCAAGCCGAGCTCGGCACCATCGACTTCCCGACCTCCGGGTCGCCTGCGGCGCAGGAGCACTTCATCCACGGCGTTCTGCTCATGCACAGCTTCGAGTACGAACCCGCCGGCGAGGCCTTCCGCGAGGCCCAGAGCGCCGACCCCGGATTCGCCATGGCCTATTGGGGCGAGGCGATGTCGTACAACCACCCGATCTGGCAGCAGCAAGACCGCGACGCAGCACTCGCCGCCCTCAGCCGGTTGGCGCCAACGCCGCCGCAGCGCGCGGCGAAAGCCGGCAGCGACAAGGAACGCGATTGGCTCGCCGCCGTCGAGACGCTGTACGGCGAGGGCGACAAGGACGGCCGTGATTTCACCTACAGCGACGCCATGCGGCGGATGCACGAGAAGTATCCCGACGACAACGACGTCGCGACCTTTTACGCTTTGTCGCTGCTCGGCACATCGCACGACGGTCGTGACTTCGGAATCTACATGCGGTCGGCGGCCATCGCCGCGGAGGTCTTTCAGAAAAATCCGCGCCACCCGGGGGCGGCGCATTATCTAATCCACTCGTTCGACGATCCGATCCACGCGCCGCTCGGCCTGCCGGCGGCACGCGCCTACTCGACCATCGCCCCGGCCGCGTCGCACGCCCAGCACATGACGTCACACATCTTCGTGGCGATGGGAATGTGGGACGACGTGGTCGCCGCCAACGAGGTCGCCCGCGAGGTGGATGACGCACAGCGGGCCGAGGACGGCATGGGGCCAAACGGCTGCGGCCACTACAACTCGTGGTTGCAGTACGGGTACCTCGAGCAGGGGCGTATCGAGGCTGCCGAGGTCGAGATGAACCTCTGCCACGAGGCGATGCTCGCCGACCCGGGTTCGAACTCCAGGTACTTTGCCAACATGCGGGCCCGCTTCGTCATCGACTCGCAGCGCTGGGGCGGCGCCGACCACTGGACCGCCGAAGTCCAGGGTCTCGGACCGCAGGCTGACTATAGCTTCACCAGCGGCCTCGCAGCGATCAAGCAGGGCGACGTCGATCTCGCCCGCCAGATTGTCGCGCGACTGAACCGTGCCGCCGGGCGCGACGATGCCCCGGCCTCCGCCGGCATCCTGGCGCTCGAACTCGAGGCGTTGGTAGCGCTCGCCGATGGGGCACGGGACGATGCCCTGGCCAAGCTCGAGGAGGCAACCGTTCTCGAAGAAAACACCCCCTTCGCGTTCGGCCCACCGGCGGTGGTCAAGCCGTCACACGAGCTGCTCGGCGAGGTGCTGCTCGAGCTCGAACGATTCGACGAAGCGGTCGTCGCGTTCGAGGGGGCGCTGGCCCGGGCGGCGGGCCGCACCGCGTCGCTGGTGGGGCTGGCGCACGCCGCCGACGGCGCCGGCGACACGACCAAAGCCGAAGAGGCTCGTGCCACGCTACACGCCATCTGGCGCCACGCCGACGACGGATATGTCGAGGAACACCAACAGCGCTGAATCGCGACCAGGCCGACCTCGACGTGCACTTCATGTTCGATCGAAACGGGGCGCGGCTACCCCACCCTACTCCTGGCGTTCGCCCTTGAACGTGCCGGGACCAAGGAGGCCATACTCGCACGTACCTTCCATCGTATTGCCTTCGATCTTGCCCTCGTAGACCACCTCGCCGGCCTCACTATCGAAGGAAAAACGCACGCCCTCCTCGGTCACTTGCCCGGTAACGGCAATGTCCTCGCCCAAAGCCCCCGTGTATGTACCCGAGATCTTCCCGTCCTCGACGCTCAGCACGAACGTTGCATCGCCACCCCCGGCGTCGAGCTCGACCGCCAAGACCCAGGTCCCACTGACCTGCTGTGCCAGCGACGGAGCCGCCAGCAACGTGATGACGATCAAGGAGCCGATCACCTGCCGAGTGCGGATGCTGTTCATGAGCTCATCTCCCCTGTCGTGTTCGGATGCTGCGCATTTGGCTCGAATCCTTCTGCAGAAGGAACGATAACTAGCCTCGCGCTGCCCAACAACCGGGTGCCACAGGGTCCACTACAGCTCACCCGCCGCCGAGCCGGCCAACGGACAACCCCGCTAACCCCGATTCGACCTGTGAAGTGCCCTGCGGCGAGCAAACGTTTGACCAGATGATGGATCGGCTGGGTCAACTGGGTGAAGCGCTCACCGGCCCCTTGCCGACCCGCTCTACCGGCGCAGCACCTCCCCCGACATCGAACCGGTCATCTCGCCGTCACGGAGCGCCAGGCGCCCGTTCACCAGGACGTGGACCACACCCTCTGAGTACTGGTGCGGATCCGTGAAGGTGGCGCGGTCGGTGATGCGATCGAGGTCGAAGACGACGATGTCGGCATAGGCGCCGAAACGGAGCGCGCCGCGATCACGGATGCGGAAAGAGGTCGCCGGCAGGCTGGTCATGCTGCGTATCGCCTGCTCGAGCGAGACCACGGCATCGTCGAGGACATACTTGCGGATCTTGCGCGGGAAGGTGCCGTAGGCACGCGGGTGAGGCACCCCGGCGCCGAATTGCGGCAAGCCGCCGTCGGATGCAGTCATCGTCCAAGGCTGCACCATGAAGGCGTGCAGATCGTCGGTGTGCATGTTGAAAGAGATGATCCCGCCGCCACCACCGGAGGTGAGCAACTCGATGCCGACGTCGACCGGATCGACGCCCTGCTCGTCGGCAAGATCCTGCAGCGTTCGCCCCTCGATTCCCTCTCCACCGCCGGTGAACTGGATACGATCGGCGCCGCCGCGGCGCGCCAGGTTTTCGACCATCGCCTGGCGGATGCGGGCCCGCGTCTCGGGATCGGCAAAGCGCGCCGCCAAAGCGGCTGCACCGCCGGCCTGCGACCACCGCGGCAGCAGCGCGGAGCTCAGCCCGGTGCTCGAAGCCTCGTAGGGATACTGATCGGCATACATCTCGACGCCGTCGTCGCGGGCCTGCCGAATGTGCTCGATGACGGTGCGCGATTCGCCCCAGACGTTGGGCCCGAGCGCCTTGATGTGGGTGACAACGCCGGGAATGCCGGCCGCACGAGCCACCTCGATGACCTCGTCGACCGCCGCCACGACACCGATCGAATAGTCGGCCTCATCACGAATGTGGCTGGCGTAGACACCGCCGTACTCGGCGACGACCTCGGCCAGCGCGATCACCTCGGAGAGCTCCGCATAGCTGCCGGGTGCATAGAAAAGGCCGCTCGAAAGGCCGAAGGCGCCCGCGTCCATGCCGGCACGCACGATGTCGCGCATTCGGTCCAGTTCTGCCGGGGTCGCCTGGCGGTCCTCCATCCCGACGACGGCGCCGCGCGTCGAACCGTGACCCACCATCTGCGCCACGTTGACACCGAGGCCGTGTTCGACGAGCGCGTAGCGCTGCTCCTGGATATCGGGGCTGCGACCGTCGGGATTGGCAACGATCGTGGTGAGGCCCTGGGTGATCAGCGTCCTTCCGTCGCTGCGATCCGGCGTGGCGAGCCCGCCGGCGGCGTGCGAATGAACGTCGATGAACCCCGGCGCGACGTACAGGCCTGTCGCCTCCAAAACGACCGCGGCGCCGGCGCCCGAGAGATCGTCGATCGCCAGGATGCGATCGCCCCAGATCCCGACGTCGGCGATAAACCAGGGGTTTCCGCTGCCGTCGAGGATCCTGGCGCCGCGGATGATGACGTCGTAGTCCTGCTGCCCGAGTGCTCGCGGGGACGCGTACGCCCCCGAGGTGACCGCCGCCAGCAGAAGCACGACGGCCCCCATCACTCGAGCTTCCTTGCTCGTCATGTGGTCCTCGCAGTGAAAGCCAGTGGGTTTCCAAATCCGAGGCCACCTTAGCAGGGTGCTGAATCACTCCCGCGGGTGCCGCCCTCGAAGCCAGGTTGCGTGTCGAGGTATCCTCGGGCTTCCCAGCAAACAAAGGAGATCCTCTTGCGCGACTCGTTCATGGCCCTCGGCGCGGACCCCGCCGAACACCGGCGATATCGGAGTGCCCCAGCCCGGACTTTTCAACGGGTGGCTACTACGCCGGCTCGATGGCGCGTGAAGAGCGCGTTGCGCCTGCTTGGGGTGCGACGCTGGCTGGTGGCTCTGGTGGCGATGCTACTGCTGGTTTCGACCTCGGCGGGTGCCGGGACCCAAGGACGGGACGCACTGGATCGCCGTTTTGAAGAGGCCTTCGTCGCCTGGGATTCGGGCGATTACATCGACGGGGTCGAGGGATTCCTGGAGGTTCTCGAAGCTCCCGGCGGCGACCGTTTCCTGGAGCGGATCGCGCTGATCAGCGGCGAGCTGTACGTCACCGAGGAGGTCGCCCCCGACGGCCGCAATATCCGTATCAGCCCGGACGGCCGGTTCGCCGCCTACGAGACCACGGCCGACGGCGCGACGGTCACCCGACTCGCCCGGGTCGACGGCACCGGCGATCCGGTCGACATCGACGGAAGCGGCCTCGTGTTCGGCCCCTATGGCCGCTACGCGTTTCTGGCGGTTGCCGAGACCAGCGCCCTGCTGACCGCCCGCAACGAGCTCGAGGCCGTCGACCCGGGCGACGCTCAAGCCGTGCGGCAAGCCCAGCAACAAGTGCGACAGGCGCGGCTGGATAGCACCTACGTCGAGGTCGTCGATCTCTCGGGGCGCCACGGGCCCCGCAGCATCAGGCTCGACGACGTCACCGAGGCGCGACTCGCCTTCAACAGCGACGGCACCGAGCTGTATGTGGTCGGCGCTCCCGGCGAAGCGACCGACGGCAACCTCATCTACGCCGTCTCGATGGAAGACGACACCCGCGACCCGCGCGACCTGGCCGGTGCCGAGGGGTTCAAGGACAATCCGATCGCGGTCGCCGGCGGCGACTACCTCGTCTACACGATCCCGCGCGCTTCGCCGATCCCCCGAGCCGGCGGCGGGCGTGGCGGGCGCGGCGGACGAGGTGGACGAGGGGTCGGCGGCGTGGCGGCGGTGGGTCGCTTCGCGGTGCTCGATCTGGGCTCGGGCACAAAGCGTGAGCTCGACGGAAGCAACCCGATCGTATCGGCGAACGGGTCGACCGTCGCCTTCAGCACGAGCGGCGACGGCGAGACCGTGCTGTCCGTTCTCGACCTCTCCGGATCCGCAGAGCCGCGCCCGGTGTTTCGCACGGCGCTGCCGATGGGATCCTACGAGATCTCGCCGAGCGGGGATCGGCTGGTCGTCCAGGTGAGGCTACGGGAGGACTGGGAGCTCTTTCTCATCGACACGCGAGCGGACGAAGAACCGGGATCGCCGACCCCCGCAGCTACCGAGGGCGAAGTCACCCGGTTGACCAACGAGATCCAGCACGATCTGGCGCCGCGCTTTCTCACCGACGACATTATTCTTGCCGTCATCGGCGAGGGTCGCCACCGTCGCTCGTATCTGTACGACGTCAACACGCTCGAGCGCACGCGCCTGTTCCACAACAACACGCTTCGTACGATCGCCCCCGAGTACGAGTGGCAGCAGAGTGCCGACGGCTCGAAGATACTGATCGTCTCCGAACGCGACGGCGACACCGTCTCGCCGGAGCGCGCCGTTTATGCCGTCGATCTGGACCGCAAGATCAGCAAGACGGAGCTCATCGCCCGGCTTGAGACCAGCCTCGCCGGGGAAATCATGCTGCGGGCCCACGGGCTGCGAATGTACGCGCCGATCGCCGCCGAAGTCCGGCAGGCCGTATCCGAGGTCTCGACGTCGCGGCTCTACAAGTATCAAAAAGACCTCTTCGACTTCGGCTCGAAGAACATCACCCAGCCCGGCAACGCCGCGGCACGTGACTACCTCTACGACACCTACGCGTCGTTCGGCTACGAAACGGCGTTGCAATGGTTCGAGACCCAACCGCGCGGCAACCGCCCGGCGATCCGCACCGCCAACGTGCTCGCCAAGCTCGAGGGCACCGAGAACCCCGAGCTGATCTATGTGGTCAGCAGCCACTTCGACTCGACCTCTCGCGGTCCCGGGGCCGACGACAACACCTCGGGCACGGTGATGCTGCTGGAGACCGCGCGGATCCTCTCCAGCCACCCGCTTCCCTACTCGGTCATCTTCGCGTCGTTCACCGGCGAGGAGTCCGGCCTGCTCGGGTCCCGTGAGTTCGTCCGTCAAGCGATCGAGAACGGCGACAAGGTCGTCGGCGCGCTGAACAACGACATGATGGGCTGGGCCAACGACCACCACATCGACAACACCATCCGCTACTCGAACCCCGGCATCCGCGACCTGCAGCACGCCGCCGCGTTCCTGTTCTCCGATCTGATTACCTACGACGCGCTCTACTACAAGAGCACCGACGCGGCCGCCTACTACGAAGCGTGGGGCGACATCGTCGGCGGGATCGGCTCCTACCCGGTGCTCGGCAATCCCCACTACCACCAGCCGCACGACGTGCTCGAGACCATGAACCACGAGCAGATCCGCGAGACCACCAAGACCAACATCGCCTCGATCATGCTGTTGGCCTCGAGTCCGGCGCGCGTCAATGGGTTGCACGTCGTCGCCCGCCGGGGGGGGACGGTGGAGCTCGCCTGGGAGCCGAGCCCGGAGAACAGCGTCTTCGAGTACGTCATCCGCGTCGGCCCCGACGGCGGACCCTACGAGGAGTTCGTCATCGGCGGGCCGCGCGCGTTGCTGGATGACATTTCCGACGGCACTCTGATCTCCGTCAAGGCGGTGAGCGAACGCGGCTTGCGCGGCTGGGACTGGGCCCACGTGACGGTCGAACAGTAAGCGGCTCCGTGGGGACGGCCGAAAGACGCTGGACATCCCCTTCCGCGCTCGCCGCCAGTAGAGCGCTGAAGGACTCTCGAGGGAAGTTCTTCGGTACCCCGCTCTAGCCCGAAGGTCTCAACGCCCTTCGTCGCGAGGGCACGGAGAAGGGCCTGGATACAAGGCGCGCGCCGGCAGGCTCAGCCCTCGGTGCTCTCCGACGAAGGAGCGTGGTCGGCCGCTGCGGCGTTCTGCAACGTCGACTCCAGATCAGGCTCCGGTTCGAGAAGCTGAGGGTTCCGCCAGAGGTAGCCGGCGATACCGGCTGTGGCGCCCTCGAGCCCCAGCGCCAGCACCGTGTAGAAGCTCCAGCCATCGATCATCAGGCTGGCGATGCGGCCCAACGACAACGCCGCGAAAACGAGCGCCAACCCGCCGAGCAACGCCGCCGGCCGGGGAACCAGCATCGCGACGATGAACAGGATCCCGACAACCGCCACGGCGCCGCCGAAAACGGCACGCATCTCACCAAACGCCCCCGGCCCCGTCAGCTCGAAGCCGATCCACCCGGCAACCAGTTGGGGCTCGATTGCCGCGAGGATCCCGAAGCCGAAATTGATGAGACCGAGCGCTGCCAGAATCCCTCGAAACATCAGCGCCTCCCATGGGTTGTCTGCGCCGAATCCGAATGTACCCGGAGGCGCGACTCACTTCCAGCGTAAAGCCTCGACGGGATTCACTCGCGTGGCACGTAGTGCGGGGATGTAGTTGGCGAACAGGGCCACGGAGGCGAGTCCCAGAGCGACCGCCGCGTAGGTCACCGGGTCGATGGCACTGACGCCGAACAGCAGCGCCGCCATCAGGCGGGTCACGCCGGCCGCCGCAGTCAGCGACAGACTGTTTCAAACCCGGACGGAGTTGCGCGCGTCACAATCTGTGACGTCTTCCGCACGGGAATCGTTTGCTTTCGTCCCGCGCGTCCACGGCGCGCGACTTTCATCCGCGCCTCCGCGGCGCGCCATCGATAGAGGATCTCGGCATGGACACGCTGATCCAGGACATACGCTTCGCTGCCCGAACCCTGCTCAAGCGCCCGGGGTTCACCATCGCCATCGTGCTGACGCTGGGCCTCGGCATCGCTGCCAACACCGCCATCTTCAGCGTCGTCAACGCCGTGTTGCTGAGCCCGTTCCCGTTCGACGAAGCGGAGCGCGTGGTGGCGCCGAATCCGATTTCGAGCCGCGGATTCGGGATCTCGCTGTCGATCCCCAACTACTACGATTGGAAAGAAAAGGCCGGGGCATGGGAGACCTTCGGCGCATATCGTGGCAGCAATGCGGTGCTCACCGGGCTCGATCGCCCCGACGTCGTCCGGGTCCAGCAAGTCCTCGGGGACTTCTTCGAGGTGCTCCGGATTCTCCCGGCCGAGGGGCGGCTGATCGCCGCCGACGAAACCGAGCCCGGCGCCGTACCGATCGCGGTGATCACGACGGCGTTCTGGCAAAACCGGCTGGGCGGCGATCCGGACGCCGTCGGCACCGCGATTACCCTCGACGATATTCCCTACACGATCGTCGGCGTCCTGCCGCGTGGGTTCGAGTTTCCTTCGCCCACCACCGAGGTCTACGTACCCTTGGGTTTGTTCTCCGAGGATCTCGCATGGACCAATCGCGGCAGTTCCTCCGGAACCGCGGCGATCGCTCGCCTCGCCGAAGGAGTTTCACTGGAGCAGGCGCAAGCGGACCTCGACCGGGTCATCGCCACGATCCACGCCGAGGACGATCCCGACGCCGCAACCGCCGAGTTGACGACGCTCATCGACCTCTACGTCGGCGATGTCCGCACGTCCATCTGGATTCTCATGGGGGCGGTCGGGCTCGTGTTGTTGATCGCCTGCGCCAACGTAGCCAACCTGCTGTTGGTGAGGGGCGAGGGTCGGCAGCGTGAGCTCGCGGTGCGTACCGCTCTGGGGGCGGGGCGCGGGCGGGTCGTGCGCCAACTGCTGACCGAAAGCCTGCTGCTCGGTCTCGCCGGCGGCGTCGCCGGCGTCGGGATCGGCACGTTGGCGATCGCCGGCATGGTGGCGGCGCTCCCGGACGGCATCCCGCAGGCAATGGCGAACAGCATCGAGATGGACACCAGCGTCCTCGGGTTCACTTTCGCCCTGTCGATCATCACCGGGTTGCTGTTCGGCGTTGTGCCGGCGCTTCGCAGCGTCCGCCCGGACATCGTCTCGACGCTCAAGGACGGCGGTCGCGGCAGCGCCGGCGCCGACCGGCGCCGTCTGCGCTCCGGCCTCGTCGTCGCCGAGATCGGCCTGTCGCTCATGCTCTTGGCAGGGGCCGGCCTCCTGGTGAAAAGCCTCGACGAGCTGCAACGTATCGACAAAGGCTTCGATGAGAACAACGTGCTGACGCTGCGCGTCCCGCTACCCGACAGCAAGTACGATACCGAGCCGAAATGGCGCGCTTTCTACACCGAGCTGACGACCCGCACCAAGGCTCTCCCCGGTGTCGAGTTCGCCTCGGTAAGCCAGATCTTCCCGCTATCCGGCAGCAGCTGGGAAACCAGCATCTCCCCGGAGGGCATCGACCCGACCGACAGCGCCAACCGCGACTCCGTTCTCTACTACATCGCCGATATCGACCACTTCGACGCCCTCGGCATCGGCATCGTTCGCGGCCGCAAGTTCGACGAGAGTGACGTGGTCGGTGCCCAACCCGTCGTCATCATCGACGAGACCATGGCCGAGACGTATTGGCCGGGCGAAGATCCGCTCGGCAAGCGGATCACGATGGAATCGGAGCAGCCGGATCCGAACACCGACCCGGTCCCCGTTTACCGCACGGTTGTCGGGGTGGCCCGCCACGTGCGCCACTACGAGATCGAAGAGACCTCGCGGATCGAGGCATACCTGCCGTTCCACCAGAGCGAGCGTTGGTGGGGGTTCGGCGGCTACCTGATGGTCAGAACCACCGGCGACCCGGCCGCTGTCCTGTCGCTGATCCGCAACGAGGTCGAGGCGCTCGACCCGGACCAGCCGCTCTCGCGTGTGCGCACGCTATCCGACGTCGTCGCGTCGCGGCTTTCGACCTATCGCGCGATGCGGGGTCTGCTGATCATCTTCAGCGCCCTGGCGTTGGCCCTTGCGGCGGTAGGTATCTATGGGGTGATGTCATTTTCGGTCGCCGAGCGATCCCGCGAGATCGGCATCCGCGTCGCCCTCGGGGCCGAGTCCCGTCAGGTGCTCGTCATGGTGTGCGGCCAAGGGGCCAAGCTCACAGCTACTGGTCTGGTTGTCGGCGGAGCCGGCGCGCTGGCGGTCACGCGGTGGCTGCAGAGCGAGCTCTACGGCGTCGGGGCGGCCGAGCCGCTCACACTCGTCGCGGTCGCGGCGATCCTCGCTACGGTGGCCCTGTCAGCCACGTACCTTCCCGCACGGCGGGCAGCACGCGTCGATCCGGCCATGGTCCTGCGCGACGAGTAACAGCAGGCGCCTTGCCGCCGCGCGCCTCAACGCCCGCTGCTCGGGACGCGTTATAATATCGAGGTCTTTACTGGTGCGCTCGCGCCGGCCGTTTTTCTTCGACCCAGCCCACGACACGACCGGCAGTCCCCGACTGTCCGAACCATGATTTCTCGACTCCGAAACATCGCCATTATTGCGCACGTAGACCACGGCAAGACGACGCTCGTGGACGAGCTGCTCAAGCAGTCGGGCAGCGTCGACACCCGCACCGAGCTGCCCGACCGCATCCTCGACTCGAACGACCTCGAGCGCGAGCGCGGCATCACGATCCTGTCGAAGAACATCGCCATCCGCTGGCACGACTACCGCATCAACATCGTCGATACCCCCGGCCACGCCGACTTCGGCGGCGAAGTCGAGCGCATCCTGTCGATGGTCGATTCCGTCCTGCTGCTCGTCGATGCGGTCGACGGTCCGATGCCTCAAACCCGCTTCGTCACCCAGAAGGCGTTCGCCCACGGCCTCCATCCGATCGTCGTGATCAACAAGATCGACCGCGACGCGGCGCGGCCCGACTGGGTGCTTGACGAAACCTTCGAGCTCTTCGACCGGCTCGGCGCCACCGACGAGCAACTCGACTTCCCGGTGCTCTACACGTCGGCGATCAACGGCACCGCAACGCTCGATCTAGACGCGCCGGGCACCAACATGACACCGCTGTTTCAGACCATCGTCGATAGCGTACCGCCGCCCGACGTCGATCCCAACGGGCCGCTGCAGCTGCAGATCAGCTCACTCGACTACTCGTCGTACGTGGGAGCCATCGGCATCGGCCGCATCGCCCGCGGAACGCTGATCCGCAACATGCCGATCACCGTCATCGATCGCGAGGGCCGCGAGCGGACGGAACGGGTGATGCAGGTACTGGGGTTCGAGGGCCTCGAGCGAAGCGAGGTGGAGAGCGCTACCGCCGGCGATATCGTCGCGTTCAGCGGCATCGCCGATCCGCGAATCTCCGACACACTATGCGATCGCAAGCACGTCGAGGCGCTGCCGGCCCTCACCGTCGACGAGCCCACGATCAGCATGACCTTCGAGATCAACACCTCACCGCTCACCGGCCAAGACGGCAAGTACGTAACCAGCCGGCAACTACGCGATCGACTGGCCCGGGAGGCGCTCCACAACGTCGCGCTGCGGGTGGAGCCCACCGATACCCCCGATCGCTTCAGCGTCGCGGGCCGCGGCGAGCTGCACCTTTCGATCCTGCTCGAGACCATGCGTCGCGAGGGCTACGAGCTCGCCGTCTCCCGACCCCGGGTCCTCGTTCTGGAGATCGACGGGGAGCGCCACGAGCCGTTCGAGCAGCTCAGCGTTGACATCGAGGACATCCATCAAGGGGCGGTCATGGAGGCGCTAGGCTCGCGGGGCGGCGACCTGCAAGATATGCGTCCCGACGGCAAGGGCCGGGTTCGGCTCGACTATGTCATCCCGACCCGCGGCCTGATCGGCTTCCAGTCGGAGTTTCGCACCATGACCTCGGGAAGCGGCATCTTCGTGCACAGCTTCGATCATCACGGTCCGGTCAAGAAGGTCGCCCGCGCCCGCCGCCCCAACGGTGCCCTGGTCTCGATGGCCTCCGGCAAGGCGCTCGGCTTCGCGCTCTTCAACCTGCAGGATCGCGGCCAACTCATGATCGGCCCCGGCGACGAAGTCTACGAGGGGCAAATCGTCGGCATCAACGCGCGCGACCGCGACCTGACGGTCAACCCACTCAAGGGCAAGAAGCTCACCAACATGCGGGCCTCCGGCAAGGACGACGCCATCGCGTTGACGCCGCCGACACGGTTCACACTCGAGGAAGCGCTGGAGTTTCTCGAGGACGACGAACTGCTCGAGGTGACGCCGAGGTTCTTGCGTCTGCGCAAGCGCCACCTGAAGGAGGTCGACCGTCGGCGGGCCGCGAAGGGAGCCGCAGCGCTGGTCTGAGGGGCACGAGCCCGGCGAGGCTCAAGCAGTCTCCCCGCAGCGCCTCATCGGGTCTGCATCGCCCTCCTGATGCTCCTCGCGTACAAAGAAGTAGGGCCGAGCCTACTTCACCAGACGGGCATTCAGCGTCAAGGCGGGGCGTTGGTGCATGGCTCCGAGCTTGGCTACATGATAGGGGTACAACGCCCCCGACCCGGAGTCACCACCGATGAAGTATCCGAAGCGCAGCCAGTACAAGTACGCGAAGTCTCGATATCGGGTGCGGAATTGGGCTGAATAC
>Ga0114950_10002834_pt1 | contig 13338 bp, 10 predicted proteins | sample N075metaG_FD_83503 | JGI IMG/M metagenome (GOLD analysis project Ga0114950, IMG submission 83503) | Deep subsurface microbial communities from Kermadec Trench to uncover new lineages of life (NeLLi) - N075 metaG | ecosystem: Environmental > Aquatic > Marine > Ocean trench > Sediment | place...
ATTCATGCCGCCCTGGATCTCCAGCAGCACAGACATTTCCCGAAGAACCGCGGCGATTTCTATGTTCTCCACGGTCAGCTCGAAGCTCGTGCGATCATTCGTGCTCTGCGTCGATCAGGCTCAGAAATTCGGCCTCGGTTAGAATCGAGACACCCAGCTTCTGCGCCTTCGCCAGCTTGGAGCCCGCCTCGTCACCAGCGACCACGTAGTCCGTCTTCGCACTCACGGATGCGGTGACGCGTGCGCCCAGCGACTCGACCCTTGCCTTAGCCTCCGGGCGACTCATCGATTCCATTCCGCCCGTGAACACGAACGTGCGGCCGGCCAGGCTCTCACCAGCGAACGGCCTCTCCACATCGGCCAGCGAGAGGTGGATGAGCAGAGCGTCCAGGTTGTCGCGGTTGTGGGGCTCTGCGAAGAATTCCGTGATGCGCTCCGCCATGATCGGACCCACGCCCGAAACCTCTGCCAGTGCTTCGACGTCAGCCGTCCGCACGGCCTCGATCGTCCCGAAGTGCCGGGCAAGCTCGGTTGCGACAGCGGCGCCCACTTCGGGAATCCCCAGACCATACAGCAGACGCCTTAGTTCCGTGTTCGACGCACGTTGGAGCGCGGAAACGAGGTTAGACGCAGATAGCTCCGCGAATCCGTCGAGAGCCACTAGATCCGCGGCCATCAGCCCGAACAGATCCGGCAGTCTCTCTACGAGACCCTCCGACACCAGAAGTCGGGCCGTTTCTTCGCCGAGGCCCTCGATGTCAATTCCCAGACGCGAACCGAAGTGCTGGATGCGACCGGTCAACTGGGCGGGACAGCCGAAGCTGTTCGGGCAGACCGTGAACGGCCCCCGTTCGATGAGTTCGGTCGCGCATGACGGACAGACCTGCGGCATCGCGAACTCGGGACCCCGTTCGTGATCCTCTTCCTCTATCCGCTCGACGACCTGCGGAATCACGTCTCCCGCTCTCTGCACGCGTACGAGATCTCCGTCTCGAACACCTTTCCGAGCGACTTCTTCACGGTTGTGCAGAGACGCCCGGCTCACCGTTACGCCACCGATCTGCACGGGCTCCATCATCGCGACCGGCGTGACGACGCCCGTTCGACCAACGCTGGGGACGATCGTGAGGATGCGCGTGATTTCGGCTCGTGGCACAAATTTGAACGCGAAGGCCCAGCGCGGGTGGCGTGCCGTCATGCCCAGCTCTTCACGAGCAGCCAGGTCATCCAGTTTGACCACGACTCCGTCGATTTCGTACGGCAGATCGCCGCGCTCGGCTTCGATCGCCGTGAAGTAAGCGAGTATGTCGTCGACACCGGTAGCTCGCTCCACACGGTCACTGACCCGCAGTCCCCACGCCGCAAGTCTCTGGCGCACCTCCGTCTGCGTGGTGAATGAGGCCCCAGTTACGGCAAGTGTATCGTAGACGAATACCTCCAGGGGACGGCTTGCCGCGAGGGCGGGATCGAGTTGCCGCAGAGATCCGGCGGCTGAGTTCCGCGGGTTCGCGAACGGCTCCTTGCCTTCGTTCATCAGTCGCTCATTCAGGGCAGCGAATGCCCGTGAGCGAATGATCACCTCTCCCCGCACCGCCAGACGACGCGGAACCGCGTGTTCGGCGTCCCGAAGGCGCAGCGGCACCGTGCGAATAGTCCTGACGTTGGCAGTAACATCCTCGCCCTGATACCCATCTCCGCGGGTGGACGCGCGGACGAAATACCCGTCCTCGTACACCAGCTCGATCGAAAGGCCGTCGAGCTTCGGCTCGACCAGAAAGAGGGGGGTTCGCCCCTCACCCAGTACCTTGCGGACGCGCTCGTCGAACCGACGCAGAGCCTCCGGATCCTGGTCCGATTCCAGGCTGAGCATCGGCGCCTCGTGCTCCACAGTTTCGAACCTGTCGAGCGGGACGCCGGCCACCCGCTGCGTGGGGGAATCGGGTGTGACGAGTTCGGGGAACTCGCTCTCGAGCGTTTTCAGTTCGGCGAACAACTGGTCATAGAGGGCATCAGAAATCCGGGGGCGGTCTTCCCCATAGTAAAGACGGTCATGGCCCTGGATCTCGGTGTGCAGGGACTCGATGCGTTCGCAGGCCTGGGCCTTATTCATTCGAGCTGAAACCGTCCATCGTAGGCAAGAAGGTCAGCGGCCTCGCTCCACACCGCATCAAACATCTCCTCAGTGAGCCGGCCTGTAAACGTATTCTGCTGGCTCGGATGATACGAGCCGACCAGCCATAGCCGGCGGCCTTCTCCGGCCAACTCGACGCGGGCGAGGTGCCCGAATGCCGGTTTCGGTCGTGGAATTTTCCATCCTCGCCCTTCGAGCACTCGGAGAAATGCGTCCCAACCGAAACCTCCGAGGGCGACGACGACACGCAGGTCGGGCAACAACGCGATTTCCTGCGCCAGCCAGTCGGCGCAGGTGGCTCGTTCCTCAGGCGTAGGCCGATTCGCCGGTGGCGCACATCGGACGGCCGCCGTGATCCACGTGTCGTGGAGCTCGAGGCCGTCACCCCGGCCCGTCGAAGTCGGCTGGTTGGCGAAGCCGGCCCGGTGGAGAGCACGGAAAAGCCAGTCGCCGGATCGGTCTCCCGTAAACATCCGGCCCGTTCGGTTTGCGCCATGGGCAGCGGGTGCAAGACCCACGACCAACAAGCGAGCTGCCGGGTCGCCAAACGCCGGGACCGGCGCTCCCCAGTAGTCTTCATCTCGAAAAGACGCCCGCTTTTCTTTCGCAATCTGTTCGCGCCAAGCGACCAGACGCGGGCACGCGCGGCACGCCGTAATTGCGGCCTGCAGGCGATCGACCGTCATTCCGGCGGCAGAACCACGTCCAGTTGTTCCTTGGGCGCACTCAACACTATGGATGTATTCGTTCCCTCGATGCCGGGCATGCTCAGCATGCTCTTGATCTCGCGGTTCATCTGCGACTCGTCGGCGAACCGCCCGATCACCATTACATCGAACTCGCCCGTGGTCTCGTAAACGTGCGTCAGGTGGGGATGCGAGATCAACGACTCGACGATCGCCGGCAGCGCCTCTCCTCGCGCCTTGATTCTTGTCACTGCCACGAGGCCGAGGCCGAGCTTCCGATAGTCGATGTCGGGGCGGTACCCGCGGATCACACCACGAGATTCCAGGTCTGCGAGACGCTTGCCCACCGTGGTCGGCGCCACGTCGAGTTCCGCAGCCAGCTGTCGAATGGAGCGGCGTGCGTTCTCCTGCAGAGCGCTGATCAGCCGCTGATCGAGATCACGATATGTCAACCGGTCCTCCGTCGTCGTTGCATTTGATCTGCAAGGCGGGATCCGCTGCCGGATACGGATCTGAAGCTCCTTGCTGCGCGTAGATCCGTGGTTCGAGCCGGCGGTTCGCCCCTAGAGGATAGCGCCAGTGCGTCCACGGCAGCGAGAGAATGTGACGCGCGGCCCGATCGGCGATGAGCTCCGGCAGGTCATCCAGCAGGTCGGGACCTCGCGCAAGTTTGATCTCGTCAAGTCGAGCGAGCGCCGCTTCGATATCCGGTTCACGGGCTCGCGCCCACATGGAGTGGATCAGGTGTGCCACACGGCGGGCTGGTACCGTGCCGCTGTCCGCGACGAAACTGACGGCGCGATAGAAGGGTGTGTGAAACACGAGGTTGGCATCGACCTCGAGAATCCAGGTTCCCGATATGTCCGACGCCATGGTGGCCCGGGCAACAGCCCGACATTTATCCAGGGCCGTACCTCGGCCCAGGCGCTCGTATGGGGTCCAGAGCTCCCGATAGTGGCCGTCGGTCACGACCCACTCCAGCAGTCCCGCGTCGGGGCCGTCTGCCCGAATCCACAGCTCGACTCGTTCCCAATCCCGCTCCCAGAACTTATTGATTTCGGCAGGCGTCAACATCAAATAGCGCCACACCCAGTACGCGGATCCCTCCAGCCACCAGGGTGCATCGTCAGGCCGTGAATATGGGCTACCCGCTCCATCCCTCGTATACAGGAAGAGTGCGGGAGGGACCGGCCGCGGGAAGAAGAACAGATCGACTGCCAGATAGACCGCGAACAGGACCGCGAGCCACATGCCGAACGCGCTCCAGTCCCGGGTCGTCCCAAGCTCGAGCGACCAGTACAGCAGCGCTGCGATCAGTACGGGTACTGCCCCGAGCACCGCCGTGATGATCTCCCGAAACACCAGGAACAACAACGCTACGACCAGCAGGAAGCCGAGTCCGATGACCGTCCGGGACCCGAAGGACTCCAGGATGCCGGCGCCATTCAGTGCTGGTGTGGCGAGACCGACGGCCACGATCCCAGTCAGCGCGGCCAGAGGGATCTTGTACGCGGCCAGAAACAGGCTCGTGAAGCCGCTCATCGCCAGCGGCTCGATCAGATCTCGCGCGATGATCTGGTCGCCGGCCGCCGCGGGACCACGGACGTTCACCCGACCGGCAGGAGTGGATTCCAGGCGAATTTCATAGTCCCGCAGCGAATCAAGCACTCTCTGGCCAGCCCCGGCACGCACTCGAATTCGATACCGTCCCAGGCGCCGGAAGAATCGGAATGGCATGAGGAAGGGCCCTGCAAGAAACAGGATCAGGTAATAGCGAAGGCTGGGAAGTTCGAGGTCCGGTCTGTCGATCCCTAGACGAAACAGCGCCTGATCTACGAGCCCGGCGCGCTCGCGATCATCGGCCTCGTCACCCTCGAACCGCAGCACGCTCGCCCAGTAGTCGGTGAACAGGAAAGGCCCGCGCAGGAAGTCCTGCTCAACGAGCCACGCGGCGAGGGAGCCGCGTGACCCTGGTCCGGTTGGCCTGTCACGCATTCGCATGACAGGGAATGTACGCTACCTCGGCCGGAGCATCATGTTGGTAGCCTGCTGAAGCACCGGGCCACCTAGCCGTCGAGGATATCGAGCAGCAACTGCTCGGCACGAGGATCGCCCGTCTGTCCGAGCCAGAAGATCGCGTTTTTCCGAAGTCCCGGATTCGATTCGTTTCTGGCGATGTCAAGTAACTTGTCGAAGGCTGCGGAGTCCTCCTGCCGGCTCAGGATGAACAGCACCTGCCCCTTGAGTTCTTCGTCCTCCGAACGATCATAAATGCCGACCAGATCAGCTATACTCACGCTGCCGGCCCGATTCGCCATGAACAAGGCCTGCGCACGCATTTCCGTGCCCTCGGACGTGTCGAGCGCAATGTCCATCAACCACTGTGCATTCCCCTGATCGCGCGTCTGCGACAGGGCAAACATGATCATCTCGCGAGTCTGAGGGTCCGTGGACCGTGCGAACAGGGATCGCAGAAACTCCGAATTCTCTGTCGACGCATGCTGGGACAGGCCAAATACGGCCTGAGCCCGGATCTCGGGGTCAGCGGACTCCGATTCCGCATACTCGCGGAGGATGGCGCCGGCCGAAGGGTCCGACATTTGAGACAGCGCGTGGATCGCATGCTCATGAAGCTCTGCATCCGCATCATTCGACAGGATCGATTGCAGTACTGATATGGTCTCCGGGGAATCATTCTGCGACAGCCAGAACACGGCCTGCTGTCTGACTTCCGGATTGGGATCGTTGCGCGCCACGTCCAGCATGAAATCGGTCGCGCCATCTTCGTCCTGCTGGGCAAGAATGTACATGGCATGCGACCGGAGTTCCGGGTGATTGTCCCGGTTCTGAATCAGCTTGCGGAGAATCGGGATCGCTTTGTCCAAGTCCATCTGCATCAACGCATTGAGCGCCATCAGCTTGGTCTCGTCCGGCCCGTCGTCCTGCTCCATCTCCTGCTGTGCAGTCCACTCCGCCTTCCGGTAGACCCACTCAGCTGATTTGGAATCCCCCCGGTTCGCCAGCTCACCGTGCACCTTGGCCAGCAACGCCTTCGTATCATCAGCTGTTGACGCGCCCGGGTATAGTTTGATCTGTGTGTCGAGCGCCGCCAGCGCCTGTTTCCAGTAACGGGTGCTCTCCATGCGGCTGAGCGCGTACGCCTCCCAATACAATGACTCGGCAGCGTACCTGGCCTGGGTATCGGCATCCCGATAGGCGCGGAAGAGGTCTACTGCTTGCGTGTATTGGGCAGAATTCAGCAACCGTCGAGCAACTTCGTATTGGCTCTGCGCATCGGCCTGGACTGACTGACCCACAACCGGTGCCGGTGGCGCGAAGCCCAGCCCAAGCATGAGCGCGAATACGCCGAGTAGCATCTGTTTCCCGTTCATCACAATCCTCCCGTCCATCTCTTGTTTGTTATGCATTACAGCGTTGAGAACGTCGGCCCGCTCGCGGGCCCATTATTTTTCGAGGCCGCCGATCGCAGCCGAAGCAGCAAATCACTTTCCTCCAAGCCTTGATCAACGATCAACGATTCCTGTGGATCATCCGTGTCCGCCGTCACGACGATCTGCATGAGCATCAGTTCGAGATCTTCGAGCAGCGCCTTAAGTTCGGGACCTTCGGCCGCGGCCGGCGTGGCCATGAGCAACCGTGTTCGTGACAGCAGCGACCGGGCCCAGGTCCCGATTTCCGGGTTATTCCAGCCACTTCTTCGATCCGTCTTAACCGTCGTCAGGAAGGACTCGGCGCGGTCCAGGTGGCTACGCGTCGCCAGCATATATGGCCAGGTGGAGCGTTCAGCGTCCGACCCGGAGCGTTCCGCAATTTCAGCCGCTGAATCACCCGCTGGCGTGGGCACCAGGCTCAACCGCCCGAGCCCGAGTCCGATCGCCAGAGCCGCCGCGATTCCCACCCACCAACCCATTCTGCTCCGTGCGCTTCGCCCGGATGCCGACTGGATCGGAACCACTGGCGGTTCCGACACCAATCGAGCCTGGATGTCGGCCCACATTTCTTCGCTCGGTGCAGGCGGAGGAGCGTGATACAAGTCTCGTGTCGCCTCAGCGATCCGCGCATCGATGCCGCCGGTCTGATCGTTCATGCCACCCACTCTTCCGCAAACTCCTTGAGGTCCATTCGAAGCCGGGCTCTTGCCCTCGACAGGCGTGCCTTTGAGGTGCCTGTCTTCAGCTCCAGGGCCGCCGCGATTTCTCTGTGCGTATAACCCTCGACATCGTGCATCAGGAATACCGTCCTGTAGGCCTCAGGCAGCGCGTTTACCGCGGCTGCCAGCCGTGTTTTCAAATCCGGCTCCGCCTGAGGGACTGAATGGGCAATCCCGCGAGCCGCCTCAATGTCCAATTCCCTACCGCGAATCCGTTTTATCTTTCTGAGTCCGTTCAACACCACAGAAGTCGTCACCGAATGCATCCAGGTCGAAAACGCGGCGTCTCCCCGGTATCCATCCAGTCGATCGAACGCCCTGACGAACGCGTCCTGCGTGAAATCACGTGCCAGCGTCTCGTCCCCACTCATCCGATACGCCAGCCGATACACCCGATCGACATGAGCGTCGTACAGAGCACGTTGGGCCGATCGGTCTCCCGATCTGATGCGGTCCACCAACTGTTTATCGTCCACGGAATTCCGAGTGAAAGGCCTCTTTCGCCGGCTCACTACATACGACACCAGGGATGGAGAAAGGGTTACCGGCCCGGGTCACGAACGGCGGGTTCATGGCGTGGCGGAAAGTCGCTCGTACAATCGCCGCACATCGGGAGGCAGGATGTTCGCATCGAAACTGGCGCGCCAGGCATCGGCAACACCCGACTCGATGCCGCGACGCTCAGAGATTTTGTAGTCGCCAATTCCCTTGACCAGAACGTCGGGAAGGTTGGCATTCGGATTCAGCATGGCGGGTTCGAACTCCAGACCCAGCGGCGTGCAGATTGAAGACAGCGTAGCTACCGGTTCAGATACCAGCGACTCGAAGTGAACGCGCAGGCAGCGCTCTGCGGGAATCGAGATCAGAAAATCCTCAATCCGGCGATGTTGGTCCGCCCAGACTTGCATCCAGGCAAACAATTTTCGTCGCCGCTCACTGGGAATAATGCGTGTGGCCGCCGCCCGAATCTGTCGGCCCGCCGACCTCACCAGGCGCTTGGGAGAATGGGCAGCAACGGACGAGGCTGCATCCGCGGCTACATCACGTTGCTTACGGTCAAGATGTGAGGCGGCTACGGCGATAGGATGCCGTACGAGGTGCAGATAGAACGGCGTCAGGAGTTCGATCCGATCCAGCGTATCGCGAGATTGCACATAGGCCGGTGTCTTTTCGACGAGAACGCGGTCCGGGCCCGCACGACTTAGCAGCCAGCGCCACACGTCGGCGGACGGCTGGCCCGCAAACAGTTGATCCGGATCAACGTCGCCGGCTGCCAGTTGCTCCATCAACCACCGCAGGCTGGCCCCGGCCATGGGGTACTCCGCTGACCATACGTCATACGTCGCCCAGCGAAACAGGTGGGTCTCCGGGGGTGCCAGTACCCGGGTGTGCACCCCGAGAAGAACACTGAGAAGCGTGGAGCCCGAACGCTCGGTGCACAGGATCACGCACAGGCGGCCCGATTCCGAAGTGGTCATTCGAATCCGTAGACCCGAATTCGCGGCACGTTGAGTGAGTCCGTTTCGATTACCGTGACATGACGGGCGCCGAGATCCATTATGCGGGTGGCAACAGGAAATTCAACGCTGAACAGCGGCCTGCCTGCCGGATCGAATACGAGCCACTCTTGTTGAACAGCAGCGGGCCGGACAAAGGAACGAATCCATACCCGTCCTTCAACATCGATTCTTAACTGATTGCAGGCCGGCAGCATCGGGTTGACGGGCATGGCGTCCAACAAGCGCCGCCTTTGCCGTTGCTGCTCTGGCGGGAGACCGTCGAGGCGCGCGGCCCGATACGAGACGACGTCGTCTTCGCTTACCCGTAAGTCACCCGCCGGCCAGCGCACGAGATGCGTGAGACCTTCACCGGGGCGGATCACCCGGTACTCCGCTAGGCGACAGTCGCTCACGACAAGGCGTTCGCCGGCGGCTGCTGCGGTCAACCGGGGCTCGAACATCGGACCGGTTACGAGCTGTAGCGGTGGCTCGCCGAGGCGTCCCATCCGCGCCGTCGGCCAGATGCCGACCGTGTCCACCAGTTCACCGTCCGTCCCGAAGCGGGAGATCGCCACGTGCGCCAGCTCGAAACCGGTCTCCGGGACATCGATGATCAGGTGCCTGACCAGCACAGCCCCCCCGTCGAGTCGGCCAACGGGCCTGGCGCTAGGGCCCGGGGCTTCAAGGTCACTGGACTGCCACTGTCCACCATCGAGCGAGAGCGTGGTGACACGCTGCTTCCGCTGATCAAGCACAGCAATCCCGTTGCTGCCGGCAGGCCAGATTGCCGTTATCGCACTGAACTCTGCCGGAGCGCCGTCTGGTCCGGTCAGGGTCTGAAGATAGGTAGCATCCGGCCCGAACAACTTGAGCCGTCGGGCGGCGCCATCGGCGATGACGAGCCGTCCGTCCGCCAACCGCAGGACTGCACTGACCCGGGAAAACGAAGCGTTCGCCGAATCCTGTGAGAAGGCGAGGTCTACAAGGGGCGTCCCCAGTGATCGGACTGGCAGACCGTCCAGGGACTCTGCCGAAACGATGGTCACACCGGCACTGTCAGTCGTGACTACATCCAACCCCTTTGGCAATCCCGCAGAACAGGAAACCGCTGTCAGGCAGAGTATTGCGAGACGTGCAAGATCGTTCATTTTATACCCTGGGTTTGGGGCGCTATCGAGCGCGCAGCGTGCGTGTCGCGGATGCATCGGGCAAGTTTCAGGATAGTCTCGGGGAGATTCTGAATTGTGGCCCGGATCCGGCAAACCTAGCTTGCAGACTCCTGTGACAGCATTCCTGAGACCGGATAGCCGGATGAGCCTGATTCACGAACTGGAACTGCTTCAGCAAGAACATGGTCATCTCACGGATGACCGGCTGAGGGATTTGGCGCATTCCCTGGTGACGCCGCTGTATCGCCTCCAGGAACTCGTTTCTTTCTACCCGCACTTCAGGACCACACCACCTGCCGCAGTAACGGTACACGTCTGTCGCGACATGTCATGCCACCTGGCGCAGGCCGATGGCCTCGCAGAAAAACTCGCCGCCGAGTTGAGAGAAGCAGACGTGGAGGTCGAGGAAGTCTCCTGCCTCGGCTGCTGCGAACTGGCGCCGGCTGTACGCGTGAATGGGATTCCCTCGCGTGTGGATGATGCCGAAGCCCTGGCTGCAGACCTGAAGCATGGTAGCGGACCCGAAGGCAGCTATGCTCCACGCCGCGAGTGGGCCTGTGATCCTTATGATGGCGACCCTGAGAGTGGATACGAGTGCTTCCGGCAGACCCTGGCTCAGATCGACCGATCGGGAGCCATCGACGCCCTGATCGGCTCACTGAAAGAGTCTGGTCTGCGCGGAATGGGCGGCGCGGGCTTTCCCACGGGTTTGAAGTGGGAGATCGTGAGGAAGGAATCAGCGACACCGAAGTACGTCGTGTGTAATGCGGATGAAAGTGAGCCGGGAACGTTCAAGGACCGCGTGATCCTGGAGCAGCTGCCGTATCTCGTTCTGGAGGGCATGCTGGTCGCCGGACTGTCGATTGGCGCCCGGAAGGGTATCATTTACCTGCGCCACGAGTACCAGGCAGCCCAGCGTGCGCTCGAAGCGGAGATCCTTCGGGCCCGTGAGCTCGGGTGGTTGGGAGAAGACATCCTCGGATCGGGATTCTCGTTCGACATCGAGCTGTTCATCTCTCCGGGCGGTTACATCCTTGGCGAAGAGACGGCCCTCCTCGAGGCGCTGGAGGACCGACGGGGCGAACCACGCAACAAGCCGCCGTTCCCGGGCCAGAAAGGGCTCCATGGCCTTCCCACTCTGATGAACAACGTGGAGACGTTCGCCTTCGTACCGGTGATCGGCCTCCGCGGCGCGACCTGGTGGCAGGACCAGGGGAAGGGCGACAGCTCTGGCCTGAAGTTTATCTCCGTTTCCGGCCACGTAGAGCGTCCAGGCGTGTACGAAATTCCGCTCGGCACGACGATCGGCGCACTCATCGAGCTGGCCGGTGGGGTCAGCGATGGCCGGGCGTTGAAGGGCTTCGCGCCGGGAGGCGCATCGTCCAACTTTCTGCCCGCATCGGACGCAGATACGCAGATCGACTTCGGGACGCTTGCCGATGCCGGCAGCATGATGGGCTCCGGAGCGCTGGTCGTGTTCGCAGAGGGCACTCCCATGCTTCCGCTCGCTACCAATGTCGTCCGGTTCTTCCGCAATGAGTCGTGCGGAAAGTGTGTCCCTTGTCGGGACGGCACCGAGAAAGCCGTCATGATGCTGGATGCATCGATCGTCAACGGCGATGAAATTGATTGGGACACGATGCGTAAGCTCGAGCTATTGTTGGTCGAAACTTCGATCTGCGGGCTCGGTTACGTGGCGTTGAACCCACTGATGTCTGCCGCGAAACACTGGCCGGATGAGGTTCCGGGCGCCGATTCAGGGGGAGCCGAATGACCGAAATCACCGTTACGACGTTCACGCTCACGATCGACGGCCAGACGGTTGAAGTCGAGCCCGGCACGACCATCTGGGATGCGGCCCGGAAGGCCGGCATCGAGATCCCTGTCCTGTGTCATGACCCGCGACTTCCACCCGTCGGTGTGTGCCGGGTGTGTCTGGTAGACGTCGGCGAGAGGCGCCTCACCGCTTCCTGCGTTCGGGAGGCCGAAGACGGGATGACGGTGACTACCCGAAACGAGAAGATCGACGAGTGCCGCAAGGGACTCGTCGAGTTGCTGCTTGCCGATTATCCGGTCGACGCCGGGGACACTGGAAGCAAGACGCAAGTCGATGAACTACGCGCGCTGGCCGACACGTATGGGGTCGAATGGCCCGGCGGGAATGGCGACGCTTCCAATGGCGGAATGCGGACCACGCCGGTGTCCGGCATCCCGTCCGGCAACGGCCGCCCGATCGACGATTCTTCACCCGTCATTCGCGTCGATCACCAGGCATGCATTCTGTGCGACCGTTGCATACGGGCGTGCGATGATGTGCAGGTGAACGCCGTGATAGGTCGTACGGGTAAAGGCTACAGCACTCGGATCGGATTTGACCTGGACGTGCCAATGGGCGCCAGCACGTGCGTGTCGTGTGGTGAGTGCGAAAAGGCCTGCCCGACCGGGGCGCTCACATTGGTTGACCTGATTACGCACGAGACCGAACCGGCGGCGACGCCAAAGACCGACCTCGAGCGTGTCGATTCCATATGCCCGTACTGCGGCGTGGGCTGCGCGATTTCCTACTTCGTCGACCGGGAGCAGAACCGGATCGTCTACGCCGACGGCCGGGACAGCGTGGTCAACGATCAACGGCTGTGCGTGAAGGGACGCTACGGATTCGATTATACGGCGCACCCCCAGCGTCTGACGAAGCCGCTGATCCGCAAGGACTCGGCCTATCCGAAGGGCCCGCTGTCCCCCGAAACCGCCGAATCGGATGGACGGAAGCGGCGGAGGCCGGGCGGGCTGGTGAACTATGAGGACGTGATGCCGCACTTCCGCGAAGCGACGTGGGAGGAAGCGCTGGAGTTGGCGGGACGGCGCCTGCGGGAGATCAAGCAACAGCACGGCCCCTCGTCGATGGCCGGATTCGGAAGCGCCAAGTGCAGCAACGAAGAGGCGTACCTGTTCCAGAAGCTGGTCCGGGCCGGATTCGGAACGAACAACGTCGATCACTGCACGCGGCTCTGCCATGCGTCCTCGGTAGCCGCGCTGCTGGAGACGATCGGCTCGGGCGCCGTGACCAACGTGTTCGCCGACGTGAAGAATGCGGATGTCGCGCTGATCGCCGGTTCCAACACGACGGGCAATCACCCGGTCGCGGCGAGCTTCATCAAGCAGGCCGCCAGGTCAGGCCGCACGAAGCTCATCGTCGTGGACACGCGATATATCGAGATGGCTGACCACGCGGAGGCTTTCCTTCAGATCAGGCCGGGGACGGATGTCGCCTTCTACAACGCCTGGATGCACGTGCTGATCGAAGAGGATCTGGTCGATCACGGATTCATCGAGACGCGCACGGAGAACTTCCAGGCCCTGAAGGAGCTGGTGAAGGACTACTCACCCGAGGCCGTGGCGGACATGTGCGGGGTCGAAGCATCCGAGATCCGGCGTGCGGCCCGGCTGTTCGGCGAGGCGAACGCCGCGATCGTGTTCTGGGGAATGGGAATCTCTCAGCATACTCACGGCACCGACAATGCCCGCTGCCTGATCTCGCTGATGCTGATGACCGGCAACGTGGGCCGCCCGGGCACGGGGCTCCATCCGCTGCGTGGGCAGAACAACGTGCAGGGCGCTTCCGACATGGGCCTCATCCCGATCGTTTACCCGGACTATCAGCCGGTAACCGATCCCGAGATCC
>Ga0114950_10002836_pt1 | contig 13338 bp, 14 predicted proteins | sample N075metaG_FD_83503 | JGI IMG/M metagenome (GOLD analysis project Ga0114950, IMG submission 83503) | Deep subsurface microbial communities from Kermadec Trench to uncover new lineages of life (NeLLi) - N075 metaG | ecosystem: Environmental > Aquatic > Marine > Ocean trench > Sediment | place...
AGACCAGTCGCAGCCAATTAGCGCTTCACGTGCTTCATCAGGCGCTTGCGTTTTTGCAATTGACGCGGCGTCAGCTTGTTGCGCCTGCCCTCAAACGGATTCTTGCTGGATTTGAAGACAAGCCGCACGGGCGTGCCTTTCAACTTGAATACTTTTCGAAATTTATTGATCAGGTATCGACGGTAGGCTTCCGGTAACTTCTCCGTCTGGTTGCCATGGATCACGATAACCGGTGGATTTCGCCCACCCTGGTGCGCATAGCGCAATTTGATGCGTCGCCCGCCCACCAACGGCGGCGCGTGTGCGATGACCGCTTCTTCCAGCACTTTGTTCAGGTCCCCGGTTTGCAAGTCGCGGGTTGCGGCCCGATAGGCTTTTTGCGCTTCCGGCAGCAAGTCACCGACGGCGGTCCCGTGTAACGCCGATATCGTAATTTGCTTGGCGAAATCCAGGAACGGCAAGCGCCGATCGAGGTCGCTTTTGACCTGGCGGCGCTGATCCCGGGAAAGTCCATCCCACTTGTTGGCGACGACAATCAGCGCCCTGCCACGCTCTACCGTGAGCCCAAGCAGGCTCACATCCTGTTCGGTAACACCCTCTTGTGCGTCGAGCACGGCAAGCACAACCTGCGAGCGCTCCATTGCCTGCAGCGCTTTGATGATGCTGAACTTCTCGACGACTTCGTGCACTTTTGATTTACGCCTGACACCGGCGGTGTCGATCAGGATATAGGATTTTCCGTCGCGTTCGAACGGGACGGCAACACTATCCCGGGTTGTGCCCGGCTGGTCGAATACCACCAGTCGATCTTCGCCGATCAGTCGATTGATCAGGGTCGATTTGCCGACGTTCGGCCTGCCGATTACTGCAATACGCAGCGGTTTGTTCTCGTCGGCTTCATCTTCACCTTCTTCGCCAGACTCAGCGTCGGCGAATTCTTCATCGCCCACCCACGGAGCAAGCACTTCATCCATAAGCGCGGAAATGCGATCGCCATGCGCGGCTGATACTGCGATGGGTTCGCCCAGACCTAACTTGTGGAATTCACCCGAGGCAATCGCAGCATCGAGTCCCTCGGACTTGTTTACGGCCAGCCAGGTTTTCTTTGCGTGCTTCCGGGCCAGCTCGGCAACGTGCTCGTCTGCCGCCGTCCGGCCGCTTCGGCCGTCGACCATGATGATGGCAATGTCTGCCTCCTGCAGTGCGCGAATCGTCTGCTCGACCATGAGCTGGCTGATGCCAACTTCACCGCCGGCGACGCCGCCGGTGTCAATAACAAGATAGGGAACGGGTCCGAGCTTGCCGAATCCATATTGCCTGTCGCGGGTAAGACCCGGGTAATCCGCGACCAATGCGTCGCGGGAACGTGTCAGGCGATTGAATAGTGTCGACTTACCAACATTGGGTCGACCGATGAGTGCAATAACGGGGAGCATGGCGTTTCAATGTCGCGGTCACGCTTACGACGCCTCCTCTGCAATCGGTGGCGCGCTGTCTTTGCGCTTCGGTTGTTTGACTTCAAAAACGTGCAGCGCGCCGGACTCACTTTGTACGTACAAACGATTGCCAATGACAACCGGTGCACCGGATATCTTGCCCTTGCCAACACGAACGCGAGCAACGGGGTGACCATCGAGGTTACTGAAAAAATGGACGTAGCCCTCGAAGTCACCGATGGCAACCGTAAGATCGAATGACGTCGGCGCAGACGGTTCACGACGAATCATCAAATCTGATCGCCAGACATCGTCACCGTTACGGCGCTGCAATGCGAAAATTTCGCCATCGTCGGCAGCGACATATACATTATTCCAGTCAGCCCCGGTGCCGACGTAAGTCGAAATTTCCCTGGACCACAAAACCTGTCCGGACTCTGCCGCCAAGGACGCGACTCGTCCCTGGTAACCGGATGCATAAATGTCCTGACCGACCACTTGCAGCCGACCATCAACATCGGCCAGTCGTTCGAGATCCGAGCGGCCAGTCGGCGGTGACAACATCGCCTCCCACTCGGTATTGCCGGTATCCAGACTCAGCGCGATCAATCGCCCGTTGTCAAAACCCACGATGACGCTGCTACCAACGATGACCGGTGTCGACGCACCGCGCAAAGTCAGAGACGGCTGGCTTTGCTCCATGGTCCAGGCCTCAGTTCCATCAAACAGAGACAGCATTCGCAGCCGGCCGTCAGTGGTATAGATGACGATACCCCTGTCGCTAATCAAAGGGATTGCGAGCGACTCACCAAGCACGCTGGCACGCCAGCGCTCAACGCCGTCGGCGGCATTCAAGGCAACCACGTAACCGTCGCTGCTGGTCACAACCACCAGTCCTTCGCCAACCCCCGGGCCAGACGACAATTCGATTTCCAGTTTGATGGTCCACTGGCGTTTGCCGCTCACAGGATCAAAAGCAGAAACTTCGCCATTGACACTGGCGGCATAGACACGCGTGCCATCTCCCGCCGGCATTAATGACAGCCTCAATAGTTCAGAGCCCTTGCCAAGTTTTGCAGACCAGACTTTCTTGAGATCCAGCGTTTGCTTGAACTTGGTCAGCTCTGTCGGTGGCAATACTGTTTCTTTGTCGCCAAACAAGCTGCAACCTGCGAGAACCATTACGGTCAGGCCGATCGCGAAAAAGGACCTGATGTTCACTCGGAAGCCTCGCCTCCGTCAGTTGCCGCTTCCTCATCGGCTGAAGATTCGTCTGTTGAACGCTCAACGGGATCTTCGGCACTGTCATTTGCCATGTCGATTTCCGGCAGATCGTCAAACTTCATTTGTACCAGCGCACGATCGACGGTTGGCATTGATGCGCTGTCTGCCATGGCGACCAGGTAAGCGTCCCTGGCGTCCGAATACTGTCCGAGCATTACATAGGCATCTGCGATCATCTCGCTGTAACGCGGCGTAAATGCCGAATCATCCCGATTACTCAACAGGTCGATGACCTCCTGCGGCTTGTCCTGGTACAACAGCACCTTGGTAAGTCGCAATCGGGCAATCAGGCCCAACTCCGTCCCGGGCTCAGCGTCGACAAGCGCACGCAGCGAATCTGCTGCGTCTTTGTCGCGACCTTTGTCCATGTAGAGTCGCGCCATTGCAAGACGCGCTTGCGACGGATAATTTGTCGAATCGTAGTCTGCGTAAAGTTCGCTGGCCGCAGCTTCCGCGTCGTCAGTATCGCCATCCGCAACCGCTTCGAACAGCGTCTCGTATAACACTGACGCTTCCACCTGGGTGCTTGCGGTGTTCGACCGATATTGACCCAGGCCAACCATCAGCGCGATGCCAACCACGATGCCACCAATCACGTAGTTGCCGTATTCCGACCACCACGCGCGCATTTCTTCAATCTGTTCTTTCTCGGTTAAATCTTCCACTAATCTGCCTTCTTTTCCAGTTTGTCTGCGAGCGCCGTGATCAGGTCATCAAGCGCAATGCTGATTTGATCATCTTTGCTGCGCAAAGGTTTCATTCCAATTTCATTGTTGGCGACTTCGTCCTCGCCCATTATCAATGCATATTTGGCGCCACTTTTGTCGGCCCGTTTCAGTTGAGACTTGAAACTGCCGCCATCGAGATTCAGCTCGACAATCGCGTCTGGGTATTCATTTCGAACCTGCTCGGCCAGGCCAAGGCAGCGCTTGAGAGCTGCCTCGCCCACGGCCACGATGTACACATCCGGCGTGACTGCCGGTGCCACGCCGCCGCAGACCTCGTATAACATCACCAGCCGCTCAACACCCATGGCCCAGCCGATGGCGGGGGTGGCTTTGCCACCCAGCTTTTCCACCAGACCATCGTATCGACCGCCAGAGCACACCGCACCCTGGGATCCCAGCGCGTCTGTGACCCACTCAAACACCGTGCGATTGTAGTAGTCCAGCCCTCGAACCAGCCGCGGGTTGACGCTGTATGCTACGCCATTGTCGTCCAGCATCGACTTCAATTCGCTGAAGTGCGCAGCCGATTCGTCGTCCAGATAGTCCAGCATCACAGGCGCTGCCTCGACGACCCCCTGCATATCGGGGTTCTTGCTATCCAGAATTCGCAGCGGGTTCTTGTCGAGGCGGCGAATACTATCCTCATCGAGCTGCTTTTTCACGCCTGAAAAGTACTTAACCAGCACCTCACGGTAGGTCACGCGGGTCTCAGGCGTGCCAAGCGAGTTTATCTCGAGCCCCAGGCGGTCAATTCCCATCCGCTGCCACATGCGAACGCACAACAAGATGAGCTCCGCATCGACATCAGGGCCGGCGTAACCCATTGCCTCGACGTCAACCTGGTGGAATTGCCGATAGCGCCCTTTTTGCGGTTTTTCGTGCCTGAACATCGGCCCCGCCGTCCACAATTTTTGCCGTTGATTGTGCAGCAGACCATTGCTGATTCCAGCACGAACCATTCCTGCGGTGGCCTCCGGTCGCATAGTAATGCTGTCGCCATCCCGATCCTTGAAGGTATACATCTCCTTCTCAACGACGTCAGTCGTCTCGCCGATGGATCGCGCGAACAGCTCGGTCTGTTCAAGAACCGGCAAGCGAATTTCTCTATAGCCATAGGACTCGACAACATCTTTGACGATTGCCTCAAGATGACTCCAGGTTGCCGTTGCATCCGGGAGTATGTCGTTCATACCGCGTATGGGTTGAAGTTTCACGTGAATATTATTCCAGTAACGGAGAAGCCCGGTTGGGCGCCGTATTCTTTACAATCTGATTGTCGCTCTATTGGCCGTCTATTGTGACTCTGGCGGTATTGCCCCGCCCGGAACGGCCTGATATCGGAAAATCGACGCCGTTGACGGTCACACTGACATTGCTGGCATCACCAAATAACGCCTGAAAGGGTGGCATGCCGTTTCGTGTAACCGTCTGCCCAGCCATGCCGAGGCCAAAAAACAACCGCTCGCCATTTGCATCTGTTACCTCAGTCCAGCAATCACCACTGTACGTCATGGAAATCTGCAGCTCGCCTTCCCCGGCTGCAGCAACGGGTCCCTGGTCGATCACGGGATCGAGATCCGGGCTCGTGTCTTGTGTTTCAGGAGGCGTATCCGTGTCGACCGGCCCCGAATCGTCTGTCGACAAACCGGCCGCGGGCGGTATTTCTTCGGGCTGCGCATCCGGCGTTGTTGCGCCGCTGGCCACAAACGGTTCCAACACGCCTGGCGTTGTCGAGGATGCCGGAGCCGGTACGCGATTGAGCCACCAATACGAAACAGCCGCTATCAGTGACACTGCCACAATGCCAGCTATCCACGGCCCCAGCGATATATCGGTTGGCGGCTTCGGTCTTTTGGGTCCTACGACCGGCGGCGCACCGGCCGACCGGTTCAGTTTGTAGTAGTCCGCAAGAACGTCATCGGTTGGGACACCAACCAGTTCTGCGTATTTGCGCAAATGCCCTTTTGCGAAAACAGGCGCACCCAGTTGATCGAACAGGTTTTCTTCCAGCGCCTGAACCTTGGTCTCATCCAGGTGCAGCTCTTTTGCGATCTCGGAAATAGAAATGTCATTCTCGCGGCGTGCAATTGCGAGGCGTTGACCCGCCAGTGGTCCGCCGGACTCATCGTCTTTTGTGGTCGACGCATTGTCCCTGTTGTGTGGTGAGTTATCGTTCATGAAAAAGGCAATATCAAGAATTGCTCAATATGTATTTCGCTTCCGCGGAATCAGGATAGTCCCGCAAAAGCTGATTCGTGTAGTCGGTTGCGGCACGATCATCGCCCAGCTCTTTTTCGATCTTTATGCCCAGAAAAAGAACAGGCGCCGATATTGGGTTCGTTATCAGATAACGCTGCAAGAAAGCGCGGGCGTGCAAATCGTTTCCGGTATTGTGCTTGAGCGACGAAAGCTGAAGCAACGCTTCGCCATAACTGGATTTGCGCTCAAGCGACTTTCTAAAATATTGCTCCGCCAGTGCATAATCCGGCTTGGAGGCCATACACACGCCGGCATTGGTCATCATTATCTCGGCGTTATCGTTTTCGTAGACTGCGATTGCCTTGTCGAATTGAACCCGGGCGTTGTCAAATTCTTTGCGCTGGCACAGGTAAACTGCGTATGCATTTCTGACGTCGAAATTATCAGGCCCGTACTTTACTGCCTTTTCGAAGTGCTCTTTGGCCAAACGCTGGTTTTCCAATTGAATGTAGGTAAGCGCAAGCGTCGAATGGGCAATTGCCAGCTTTGGATCATATTCCAACGCCTTTAACAGCCGATCTCGTGCCAGCGTGTAACTGCCTTTTTGAAAATATTGGGCACCAAGCTGGAAAAACCGTTGTGCCGCAACATCAGAATCCACTCTCTCCCTTTCCGGGCCGCCGGTGGTGGTGGTGATACAGCCACTCATCAAAATGAGCACGACACCGGCAAGAAGCAGTCTGGTCCTTAATATCACGCTGTAGCCACCTTTTTGGTTTTTTTGCTCAATCGAGCCCGGACGCGGTCTTTCACTTTACCAGCCAATTGCCCGCATGCGGCATCAATATCGTCGCCACGGGTCTTGCGAGTCGTTGCAACCAGTCCCCGCTCACGCAATCGGGCCTGGAAGCGTCGAATGGTCGCTGCCCCGGATCGCTTGAAGTCATTGCCGTTAAACGGGTTGAACGGGATCAGGTTCACCTTCGCCGGCTTGCCGCTCAGGAGCTTGACCAGTTGATCGGCATGGTCCAGAGAATCATTTACGTCTCGCAGCATGACATATTCGAACGTAATAAAGCGGTTTGAGTGGCTGGCCGCGTAACGCCAGCATGCTTCCAGCAGTTCACGAATGGGGTGTATGCGGTTGATCGGCACCAGTTGATCGCGTAGCTCATCGTTCGGCGCGTGCAATGACACGGCCAGCGCGACGTTGCAGTCCTTGGCCAGCTTGTTCAGTTGCGGCACTATCCCTGAGGTGCTGACTGTCACCCGTCGCCGGGACAAACCGAAGCCGAAATCCGACGTCAACAGCTCGAGCGCCGGGATGATATTGCGATAGTTGGCCAACGGCTCGCCCATGCCCATGAACACGACGTTCGATATCGCGTCTTTGCCGCTTGCCCTCTTCGGCAGCACCCGATTCGCGTAATTGACCTGGCCCACGATCTCCGCCGTAGAAAGATTTCGGTTAAATCCCTGGGCACCGGTTGCGCAGAACGTGCAATCGAGCGCACAACCAACCTGCGATGAGATACACAACGTGCCGCGAGTCATCTCCGGAATAAAAACGCTTTCAACCGCCTGACCGGCGCCGGATTCAAACAACCACTTTATGGTGCCATCCACAGAGACTTGCCTGGACAACATTTTTGGCAACTCGATCGATGCGGCCTCACTCAGTCGCGCTCGAAGCGACTTCGACAGGTCCGTCATTGACTCAAAGTCATTCACATGGCGTTGATGAATCCACTGCATAATCTGGCGCGCCCGGAACGGTTTCTCGTCCAGGCTGGTCAGATATGCCTCGAGTGATGCCTGTGGCATACCCAGCAAATTCACTTTATCGTCGCTTGATCGCATCTGAACTCTGCTCGCTACGCCTTATCGGGTGCGCGGGCAAACGCCATCGTCGCCGAAGAAAAACTGAATCTCCTGCGCGGCAGTTTCAACTGCGTCAGATCCGTGCACAATGTTTTCTTCAATGCTGTCTGCGAAGTCAGCACGAATTGTTCCTTTGTCCGCTTCTGCCGGATTGGTGGCGCCCATGATGTCGCGATTCCTGACAGTGGCGTCTTCGCCCTGCATCGCCTGCACCATAACGGGACCGGAGGTCATATACGCAACCAGGTCATTAAAGAATGGTCGCTCGCGATGGACACCATAAAAATCTTCTGCCTCGTCTTTCGACAAGTGGATCATTTTCGCGGCGACGATCTCCAGGCCGGCTTTTTCAAAACGGCCATAGATTTCACCAATCAAATTCTCTTGCACACCATCAGGCTTAATGATGGAGAGCGTCTGCTCAACGGACATACTGTTTTCCTTTTCTTTGGGGGTGATTGTTCTGGCAAGCATGGATGCCCGACCGCACGTTAACCGGTGATTTTACGTGCAAAAATGGCAGCAGGCAACGGATGAAATCGAGTTGCGGCGGCCATTGAGGCCGGCTTTAGATGCTGAAGCTTTCCCCACAGCCGCATTCTCCGGTGACATTGGGATTGCGGAAACGAAAGGCTTCGTTGAGCCCTTCCTTGATGAAGTCGACTTCGGTTCCATCGATCAGCTCCAGGCTCTTCTTGTCCACGACCACCTTGACGCCGCGGTTATCGAAAACCACGTCGTCTGCGTTCAATTCGTCGGCATAATTGATGACGTAGGCAAAGCCATTGCATCCGGTCGTAGTGATGCCGATGCGCAAGCCTATGCCGTTGCCCCTCTTTTTCAGGTAACTACGGATGCGCTCGGCGGCGGATTCAGTCAATGATATAGCCATTGCTTATCGGGGTATCCAGGTTAAGAATCGCCACATGCTCAGTCAGCAGCGAGTGGCTCAAGCAGTAATCGTATTGCATCTTCGAGCAACAGTATACGGCCAGTTTTTTCGACCGGTATTGCCAGCGGACCCATGCAGTCTGCGGCTCGAAAATCCGCGAGATTTGCAAGAGGCCGGCCTTCGTATTCCTTACATAACCATTCGGCCGCCGCAATCAGGTGTGGGCAGCCAAATACCCGAAACCGGAATTCTTGCAGTTTGCCGTCATTGATACCGGCGGCAAGCGCGATTTTTGCACCCGCCGCCGACTCCGAGGCGTCTGCGGACGCAGAACGGGCGTGATCGTTTTGCAGCTCACCCGCATGTGTCGGGTCCGCAAACAGCATCTTGGTGAGCGCGTTGTACGGGTCTGCGACGGCGACCATGCTCAGGCAGTCTTCTTTTCGGTTGGCGCCAACGCTCGAAGCGTTGTCACCGCCTTGCGGAAACGCTCGATGGCGATATCAATCTCGTCTTGGGTGCTGTGGCGGCCGATGCTGAAACGAATCGCACTTTGCGCGAGATGATCGTCGAGACCCAGCGCACGCAGCACATACGATGATTCACCGGACTTCGCATTGCAGGCAGATCCGCTGGCTACACACACCGGTTGCAGCGCCAGCATCAGGCTCTCGCCGTCGACGCCTTCGGCGCTCAAATTGAGGATGCCCGGAAAGCCGCCCGCATGCGGGCCATTGATCGAAATGCCAGGCAAGTCGCTCACACCGTCCCAAAGACGCTTTCGCAATCCGTGGATATGCTGCAGATCATCAGCCATCCTGCCGGCGGCGATTTCGGCGGCGAGACCAATGCCGAGCAACTGATGTACAGCCGAGGTGCCGGGGCGCAACCGGCGCTCATGGCCGCCGCCGAACAGGATCGGGTCGATCTGGCAACCCGGGCGGTCGGCAATGTAAAGAGCGCCAACGCCCTTGGGGCCATAAAATTTGTGGGCCGTGAGGGACATCAGGTCAACCGGCAAGGTAGAGAGGTCGATTGGCACTTTGCCAACGGCCTGCGCCGCGTCGACATGAAACAGGATGTCACGATCGCGGCAGCGCCGGCCTATTTCCTCAATGTCCTGGATGACGCCTGTTTCATTGTTAACAAGCATGATGGAGACAAGCTGGGTGTCCTCACGAAATGCGTCATCGAGTTTTTGCAGATCCAGCAATCCATCGCGCTCAGGTCTCAGCCAGCTTACCTCGAAGCCCTCTTTTTCAAGCGCCGCGAATGTATCAGTAACGGCCTTGTGCTCGACCGGCATCGAAATCAGATGCTTGCCAAGATGCCGGCGATGGCGAGCACCTCCGGTGATCGCCATGTTGTCTGACTCCGTGGCGCCAGAGGTCCAGATCAAATCGCGCGGCGCGGCGCCAAGCAGGCCGGCCAGTTGCGCCCGCGCTGACTCCACAATTGCGAGTGCATCGCGGCCAAACGGATGGTTGGACGACGGGTTGCCGAACGCGCCACCCGGCAATAACGCCGCTGCCATGGCCTGAGCAACGGCGGGCTCCACCGGCGTCGTTGCCGCATAGTCGAGATAGACAAGATTCTCCATGTTCAATTGACCTTTCGCTCTCTGGCGTCCGGGTCGAGGCTCGCAAGTATTCCGCGGAGCATATTTATTTCGTTTTTGTCTGGTTCGGCGCGAATGAACAATCGTCGCAGGCGACGCATGGCCAGGTTTGGATTGCCGCCATCAAGAAAGCCACTGACCGAAAGAACTTGCTCGAGATGCGCATAAAAATACTGCAGCTCATCTCCGCTCGCTAGCGGCACTTCCGACGTGTTTTCCGGTGGCGCATCATCCATCCCGGCAAGTCGCAACTCATAAGTCAGGATCTGTACTGCCATGGCGAGATTGAGAGAGCTGAATCCAGGATCGGTCGGGATCGTCAGCAAGGTGTGACAGCGATCCAGATCTTCGTTGTTCAAACCGGATTTTTCCGGGCCAAAGACGGCGGCGACGGTGCCATTAAGACTCTCTTCGTGCAATCGCTGTGCGCACTCGCGGGGCATCATGCTGGGCCAGCCAATCGTTCGTGAACGTGCGCTGGCGCCAGCTACATAGGTGCAGTCTCTCAGGGCCTCGTCGAGCGAAGCAACCACCCGGGTCTGGTCCAGAATATCGTTGGCTCCGGAGGCCCTCGCCGTGGCGTCTTCATGCGGAAAGTATCGCGGATTCACCAGCATCAGGTCATGCAGACCCATATTCTTCATGGCCCGCGCAACCGCACCGATATTGCCAGGGTGCGAGGAACCGACAAGGATAATTCGAATGGACACGCTTCTTGCTCTCCACTTAAGTGTTTGACGGGGTCCGGTCTGGTATTGTAGCCCGCCTGCCGATCCGGCACTGCCGTGTCGAATCAGTTCTTTTCACAATTTGTCGGAATCATCGCATGCACGCAATGCTCAATGTGGCCGTATTGGCTGCTCGTCGCGGAGGAAATATTCTCATCCGCAAAATCCCGAAGCTCGCCAAGCTGGACGTGAAGCAAAAGGGCCGCAACGATTTCGTCAGTGAAGCCGACTACGCCGCGGAAGGCGCCGTAATCGATGTCATCAAAAAACATTATCCCGATCACGCCATCATCGCTGAAGAAAGCGGCGAGCAAGGCGAATCTGACTACACATGGATCATTGACCCGCTGGATGGCACCACCAACTATCTGCATGGGTTTCCAGTATTTTGCGTATCGATTGGCCTGATGCACAAGGGTCGCATGGAGTGCGGCGTGGTCTACGACCCGCTCCGGCAGGAACTGTTTACCGCTGCGCGCGGGCAAGGTGCGCAGCTCGACGGCCACAAGATTCGTGTAACCGACCGGGTCGACCTCGAGCGATCGCTTCTTGGTACCGGTTTTCCGTACCGCGATTCGAATATGGCGATCGCGCCGTATATGAAAATGCTGGAGAAGGCGATTGTCAGAACGGCCGGTATTCGCCGCTGCGGCGCTGCAGCCCTCGACCTGTGCTATGTGGCCTCCGGCAGACTCGATTTGTTCTGGGAAACCGGATTATCAATATGGGACCTGGCCGCCGGCGCGCTGATTATCCGGGAAGCAGGCGGAATCATTACCGGGCTGGATGGTAGTGAAGACTTCCTGAATACCGGACACGTATTAACGGGAACCCCGAGAATCTACAAGGAAGTGGCCAAACTGTTCGGGCCCGACATTCGAGAGATGTTCGCGAAGACCTGAAATGAATCCAAAAAGGGGTCGGATCCAATTAATGCTCAGACGCCGATCGGCGTCTGAGCATTAATTGGATCCGACCCCTTTTTTAATTGGATCCGACCCCTTTTTTTCTTACGGTAAATCGTCGGCCAGGTCCGGATCGGCCTCCGGTGGCAACAAATCCTGTGGCGTTACTTTCAGTATCAGTGCTATTGCGCTTGCCGTGTAGATTGAAGAATAGGTACCGATAATTATTCCCACGATCAACGCGATCGAAAACGGCCGAACAGACTCACCACCGAGCACAAGCAAAGCCGTTAACACCATCAATGTGGTCAAGCCCGTGATGATTGTTCGCGCCAGCATTTCATTGATCGACGTATTCATCGACTCCTCCGCCGATACGCCCCTTAATGCCAGGAAGTTCTCCCGAATGCGATCGAAGGCAACGACCGTATCATTCAACGAATAACCAATTACGGCCAGAACGCCGGCAACGACAGTAAGGTCAAACGGCAGGTTAAAAAGCGAAAAGAAACCAATCGTTATAATTACATCGTGCGCCAAGGCTAACACCGCGCCCAGTGAAAACTTCCACTGAAAACGAAACATGACATACGCAAAAATCAGCAGCAAGGCGAAGATCATTGCGAGCCCGCCTTTTTCCGTTAATTCTTCTCCAACCTGCGGTCCGACAAACTCGACGCGTCTAAGGTCGATGCCCGGCTCATCCTCTGCAAGCGCGTTGCGCAAGGAGTCGCGAATTTCACTCGGATTGACGCCCTCGCCTTGCGGCGGCAATCGCAGCAAAACGTCTGTTGCGGCTCCAAAACTCTGGACCTGCACATCTTCAAAGCCGGCGTCGGCCATCAGAACGCGGATTTTCTCGAGGTCTGCTTTCTGCGGGTAGCCAACTTCAAGCAACACGCCGCCTGTAAAATCGATACCAAAATTCAAACCGCGCGTCGCCAGCGATGCGAACGATACTGCAATTAAGATCACTGAAATTGACAACGCGATTCGTCGTCGCCCCTGACTCAGGAAATCTATCGATGTTTTTTCTTTTATTAGCCTCATTGACATAGTCCTAAACCGGTACGCTCGTTATGCGCCGTCTGCCAAAAGCAAGGTTTACGATCGCGCGTGTTCCGACAATTGACGTAAACATGGAGGTGATGATGCCGAGCGACAAGGTAATCGCGAATCCTTTGATCGGTCCGGTGCCGAGTGCAAACAACACGATCGCTGCGATCAAAGTGGTGATATTGGCGTCGGCAATTGACGAAAAGGCTTTTTCGTAGCCCGAGAAAATCGCGTTCTGCGGTTTATTGCCGGCAGCAATTTCCTCGCGTATGCGCTCGAATATCAACACGTTTGCATCCACCGCCATACCGACAGTAAGCACGATGCCAGCGATGCCCGGCAAGGTCAGCGATGCCTGCAATAAAGACAACAACGCAACGATGAAGATAAGGTTGGTGAACAATGCAATGTTGGCGATCACGCCGAACCAGCGATAGTAAACTGCCATGAAAACGATAACTGCGAGGAAGCCAATCTTGACGGCACTGAATCCGCGATCAATATTGTCCTGACCAAGGCTCGGGCCGATGGTGCGTTCTTCTACTTTGAATACGGGCGCGGCCAATGCACCGGCGCGTAATAGCAATGAAAGGTTGCGTGCTTCGATGGTA
>Ga0114950_10002838_pt1 | contig 13333 bp, 11 predicted proteins | sample N075metaG_FD_83503 | JGI IMG/M metagenome (GOLD analysis project Ga0114950, IMG submission 83503) | Deep subsurface microbial communities from Kermadec Trench to uncover new lineages of life (NeLLi) - N075 metaG | ecosystem: Environmental > Aquatic > Marine > Ocean trench > Sediment | place...
GCCGCCAAGGCCGCCAAGGCCGCGGCCAAAGAGTAATCCCACCGCCGGCGCCGCGCGCGGCGCCGGAGGAGCCTAGGAACCCCCCGACCATGTCCGAGCCCCGCACCTTGTTCGACAAGATCTGGGACAGCCACCTCGTCGATCGCCAGGACGACGGCACCTGCCTGCTTTATATCGACCGGCACCTGGTCCACGAAGTCACCAGCCCGCAAGCCTTCGAGGGCCTGCGCGTGGCCGGTCGCAAGCCGCGCCGTCCCGAGGCCGCGCTTGCCGTGGCCGACCACAACATCCCGACCACGAACCGCGCCGCCGGCATCGCCGACGAGACCTCGCGCATCCAGGTCGAGACCTTGATCGCCAACTGCGCCGAATTCAGCGTGCCGTATCTCGAGATCGAGGACGTCCGCCAGGGTATCGTTCATATTATCGGCCCGGAACAGGGCTTCACCCTGCCCGGCGTGACCCTGGTGTGCGGCGACAGCCACACCTCGACTCACGGCGCCCTGGGCGCGCTGGCGTTCGGTATCGGCACCAGCGAGGTCGAACACGTGCTGGCCACGCAGACGCTGATCCAGAAGCGTCCCCAAAACATGCGCGTCATGGTGGACGGCGCGCTGCCAACCGGGGTGACCGCCAAGGACCTGATCCTTTCCATCATCGGCCGCATCGGCACCGCCGGCGGAACGGGAAGCGTCATCGAATATGCCGGCCCCGCGATCCGGGATTTGTCGATGGAAGGGCGCATGACGGTGTGCAACATGTCGATCGAGGCGGGCGCCCGCGCCGGGCTGATCGCGCCCGACGACACCACGTTCGACTACGTCAAGGGCCGGCCGATGGCGCCCAAGGCCGGCGCCTGGGAGTTGGCGGAGTCCTATTGGCGCACGCTGCCGTCCGACCCCGGCGCGGCTTACGATACCGAGGTCCGCATGGACGCCGGCGACCTGGCGCCGCATGTCACCTGGGGCACCAGTCCGCAGGACGTATTGCCGATCACCGGCCGCGTCCCCGATCCGGCCGACGAGGCCGACGAAGGGCGCCGCGCCGCGATGGAACGGGCGCTCGAATACATGGCGTTGGAAGCCGGCACGGCGCTGGTCGAAATCCCCGTCGACCGGGTGTTCATCGGCTCGTGCACCAACGGCCGCATCGAAGACTTGCGCGCGGCGGCCGCGGTGGCCGAGGGCCGCCACGTCGCCGACACCGTCAACGCCATGGTGGTGCCGGGATCGGGGCTGGTGAAACATCAGGCGGAGGAAGAGGGGCTGGACCGGATTTTCACCGACGCGGGCTTCGAATGGCGCGATCCCGGTTGTTCCATGTGTCTGGCGATGAACGCCGATCGGCTGGAGCCCGGCGAACGCTGCGCGTCCACGTCGAACCGCAATTTCGAGGGCCGCCAGGGACGCGGCGGGCGCACCCATCTGGTCAGCCCCGCCATGGCCGTCGCCGCCGCCGTCACCGGCCACCTGGCCGACGTGCGCGACCTGTTGTAGGGAGGGAAGCGCCATGGAATCGTTTCGCGTGCTCACCGGTGTTGCCGCGCCATTGCGCATGATCAATGTCGACACCGACCGCATCATTCCCAAGCTGTTCCTCAAGACCATCAAGCGCACCGGCCTGGGGCAATATTTGTTCAACGACTTGCGCTTCACCCCCGACGGCGCGGAGGTGCCCGATTTCGTGCTCAACAAGCCGGCCTATCGCAAGGCGGAGATTCTCATCGCCGGCGAGAACTTCGGCTGCGGCTCAAGCCGCGAGCACGCGCCCTGGGCGCTGCTGGATTTCGGCATTCGCTGCGTGATCGCGCCCAGCTTCGCCGACATCTTCTACAACAACTGTTTCAAGAATGGCGTGCTGCCGCTGGTGCTGCCGGCGGATCAGGTCGAAAAACTGATGGACCAGGCGGACAAGGGCGCCAACGCCACTCTCACGGCCGATTTGGAGAACCAGCGGGTCACCGGCCCCGACGGCGAGATATTTCCCTTCGAGATCGACCCGTTCCGCAAGCATTGCCTGCTGAACGGCCTCGACGACATCGGGTTGACTTTTAAAAAAACCAAAATAATAGACACCTTCGAGGCGCGCCACCGCGCCGAGCAACCCTGGTTGTCCGGCTGAACCGAACGAGGGGATAGACCAATGGCCAGCAACAAGAGACTGCTGATCCTGCCTGGCGACGGCATCGGGCCGGAAGTGATGGCGGAGGTCCGCCGCTTGATGGATTGGTTCGACAGGCGCCGGGCGATCAGCTTCGACGTCACCGAGGGCCTGGTCGGCGGCGTATCCTATGAAAAGCACGGCACCCCGGTCACGGACGAGACCGTGGAGCAGGCCATGGCGGCCGACGCGGTGCTGTTCGGCGCGGTCGGCGGCCCGCAATGGGATAACCTCGACTTTTCGGTCAAGCCCGAACGCGGCCTGCTGCGTCTGCGCAAGGACATGGACCTGTTCGCCAACCTGCGCCCCGCCGTGGTGTTCGACGGCCTTGTCGACGCGTCCAGCCTGAAGGCGGACCTGGTGCGCGGCCTCGACATCATGATCCTGCGCGAGTTGACCGGCGGCATTTATTTCGGCGAGCCGCGCGGCATCGAGACCTTGCCGGACGGCACGCGGCGCGGCGTCAACACCGAGGTCTACACCACGCCCGAGGTCGAGCGCGTCGGCCGGGTTGCTTTTGAGTTGGCCCGGAAGCGGAACGGTTTCGTCCATTCGTTGGATAAGGCCAACGTGATGGAAAGCGGCGTGATGTGGCGCGAGGACATGCAGGCGCTACACGACCGCGAATTTCCCGACATCGCGCTGCATCACATGTATGCCGACAACGCGGCCATGCAGTTGGTGCGCCAGCCCAAGCAGTTCGACGTGATGGTCACCACCAACCTGTTCGGCGACATCCTGTCCGATATCGCGGCCATGCTGACCGGCTCGCTGGGCATGCTGCCCTCGGCCTCGCTGGGCGTCAAGGACGCCACGGGGCGGCGCATGGCGCTCTATGAGCCGGTGCATGGCAGCGCGCCGGACATCGCGCGCCAAGGCAAGGCCAACCCGATCGCCATGATGATGTCCTACGCCATGATGCTGCGCTATTCGTTCGACATGGCCGAGGACGCCGCGCTGATCGAGAAGGCCATCGCCAATGTCCTGGCCGGCGGTCTTCGCACTGGCGACGTCATGCAGCCCGGCATGGCCCGGGTCTCTACCACGGTGATGGGCGAGGCGATCACGCGCGAGCTCGACACCTTGGCCGCGTAGCGCGGTTCAGCCGGTGACGCCGGCGCCGCTCAATACACGATGCGAAGTACGGCTTAACAAAGGCCGGCCGTAAGGCTGGAAGGGAAAGATGGGATACAGGGTGGCCGTGGTCGGCGCGACCGGCAACGTCGGGCGCGAAATGCTGAAGGCATTGGCCGAGCGCGAGTTCCCGGTCGACGAAGTGATCGCGCTGGCGTCGCGGCAATCGATCGGCAAGGAAGTCTCGTTCGGCGAGACCGATGTGCTCACGGTCCGCGCGCTGAGCGAATTCGATTTCGCCGGCGTCGATATCGGCCTGTTTTCGCCCGGCGCCAAGGTTTCCGCCGAGTACGCGCCGCGCGCCGCCGAGGCGGGCTGCGTGGTGATCGACAACTCCTCGCATTTTCGCATGGACCCCGACGTGCCGCTGGTGGTGCCCGAGGTCAACCGCGGCGCCCTGGGCGGCTACCGTGAGCGTTACATCGTCGCCAATCCCAACTGCTCGACCATCCAGATGGTGGTGGCGCTGAAGCCGCTGCAGGATCTGGCGCCGATCAAGCGGGTGGTGGTGGCGACCTACCAAGCCGTGTCGGGCGCCGGACGCAAGGCGATGGATGAACTGTTCCAACAGACCCGCAAGGTGTTCTTCAACGAACACGCCACCTCGGAACAATTCACGCGCCAGATCGCGTTCAACGTGATCCCGCATATCGACAGCTTCCAGCCCGACGGCGCGACCCGCGAAGAGCTTAAGATGGCGCGCGAAACCCAGAAGATTCTCTCGCCCGACATCGCGGTCAGCGCGACCTGCGTGCGCGTGCCGGTCTTCATCGGCCACGCCGAGGCGGTGAATGTCGAGTTCGACGCCCCCGTCACCGTGCAGGAGGCGCGCGTGGCCCTCGCCGCCGCGCCGGGAATTACGGTAACCGACGATCGCGACAACAAAGATTACACCACGCCACTGGAAGCGGCCGGCGAGGACACGGTGTTCGTCAGCCGCATCCGCCAGGACGACACCGTGCCGTTCGGCCTCAATCTGTGGGTCGTCGCCGACAACCTACGCAAGGGCGCCGCGCTCAACTCGGTCCAGATCGCCGAAGCCCTGGCCGAGGACTATCTGTAGGCACACGCCGACGAGCTTTCTGGCACTCGAAAATAACGCCCTCCCCCCTTGCGGGGAGGGATGGGGTGGGGGGTGCCGCGCGAAGCGTGGCCAAGCAAATCCGACCTTTTCTTCGCGGAAATCCTATCCCAATGTGTTGCGATGGGCTGTTTCGATCGAACCATGCCTTTGGCCCGGTAGTCACCCCCCACGACTCTTCGTGTGACCACCCCCACCCCAACCCTCCCCCGTCGAGGGGGAGGGGGTAGATTGATAGCCGACTGAGCGCCCGCGGCTACTTGGTGAAGTTGCGCCGGTACCAGTCGCCGACGGCGCGGCCGATGGCGTAGGGGTGATCCTCGGGCAGGTAGTGGAGGCCCATGCCAACATAGGCGGTCTCCATGTTCCTGGCGCGCGCGGCCAGCCAGTCGACGTCTTCCGGCGGGTTCAGCGCGCCGGGGCGACCGTAGAGGAACAGCAGCGGCTTCTCGGTGGTGTAGATCCAATCGACATATTTCTCGACGATCGCCGTCACGTCGGCCGGCTCGCCGCCGATCGGCACTTCGTTGGGCCACTGGTTGATCTGCTTGCGCTGCGACATGTCGAGGAACGGCTCGCGGTAGCGCGTCATCGCCTCGGCGTCGAGCGTGCGGTTGGTGAAGCCGGGCAGCACGCCCTCGATGAAGTAGTTCTGCTCGATCATCATCTTCGGCCCGATGTCGGGGTTGCGCATGGTGCGGAAGAAATCGCCCAAGAGCGGGCGCATGGCGTCGTAGCTGGCGGCCGGGAACACCGGCGGCACGATCGATTCCATGAAGGCGATGCCCTTGACGTTGTCCGGGTTCTCGGACGCATAGTGGAAGCCGAAGGCCGAGCCCCAGTCATGGATCACGAACGTGATGTTCTTGAGGTCCAGCGCCTTGATGAAGCCCTCGATATAGCGGTAGTGGGTCGGATAGCGGTAATCGAGGTCAGGCTGGTCGGAGCGGCCGAAGCCGATATTGTCCGGCGCGATGACACGGCCGTATTTCTCCAGATGCGGCATCACGTTGCGCCACAGATAGGACGACGTGGGCTGACCGTGCAGGAACACGATTGGGTCGCCCTCGCCCTTGTCGACGTAATACATTTTCGAGCCCAGCACGTCCACGTAATGGGCCTGATAGGGGGACGCGGGCGAGGGATCGGGCTTGGGGTATTTGTCGGCCGCGGCCGCCGTGCCCGCGGCAAGCCCCGCCACCATCAGCGCGACCGCGCCGAGGGCGATGGATTTGGGCCAATGTCTGTCTCGGATCATCTGTTGCCTCCCTTGCGAGGGCGCCCGCCGCCAATGCGAAAAGCGCCGATTGCGACATGCCACGGTTACCGCCGGGCCCCGGACCCGGCAAAAAACTCTCTCCCGTCTCAGGCTCGACGCCAGCCTTCGATCTCGTCGATGACGAAGCGCGCCGCGCCATGCACCGCTTCCCTGTCGTCCAAACCCTTGGCCATGGCGATCAGGCCCTGGCTGAGAGCGAAAAGATAATGCGCCCGGTCGCGCAAATCGTCGCGCGCGCCGAGGGCGCGCAACAAGGCATCGTGCAAGGCGTCCGCGACCGCGCCGTTCGCGGCCCGCGTCCGCGCGGCGACTTCGGCGTCATGCGGCGCCACCTCGAGGGTCGCGTTCTGCACCAGGCAGCCGACGCGGCCCAAGGGCGAACTCATCGCCTCCGCCAGCGCGCGAAAATGGTTCTGGATGGCGCTCAGCCCGTCGCCCTCGCCCAGGATCGCCAGCAACTGTCCCGTCATCTGCTTGTGGTAGCGCGCGATGGCCGCCAGATAAAGCGCATGCTTGTCGCCGAAAGTGTCGTAAATGCTGAACCGGTTGATGCCCATGTGGTCCACCAGGTCCTGGATCGAGGTGCCCGCGTAGCCCTTCTCCCAGAACAAGTGCATGGCCTTGTCCAGCGCGGCGTCGGGTTCGAATTCCTTGGGTCGGGACATGCTTATGTGGCCGGCGGTATTTCAGAACGATCGTTCAGATAATGCCCACGCCACGCATCCCGGGTCAAGTCCGAAACCTCATAAAAAAACAGTGGCGGTGGGGCATCCATCGGTCTAGTGGTCGGTCTAGCCGGATCCACCGACAACACGGAGGACAGGTTCCATGTTTCTCAAACCGTTCGGACTGATCGTGATCGCGGCGTGCCTGTGCGTCCATGCCCCCGGCGCGGCGCAGGCGCAAGACTTCCTGAAAAAGGCGCTCGGTGTTCTCAAATCGATCGATGAGATCGCACCCGGCGCGAGCGAACTGACACGCCGCGAGATCGCCGACGGGCTGCGCGAGGCCTTGCGGGTCGGCACCGAGCGCGTGGTCGCGAGCGTCGGGCGGCGCGACGGATACAATTTCGACCATGACATCCACATCCCGCTTCCCGATGTGTTGCGCGACGTTCAATCGGCCCTGGCCATGGTCGGCATGGGCGATCTTGGCGACGATCTGGAACTCAAGCTCAATCGCGCCGCCGAGACCGCCGCGCCGATGGCGCGCGACGTGTTCTGGGAGTCCGTGTCGAACATGACCATGGACGATGTCATGGCGATCTACGAGGGGCCCGACGACGCCGCGACGCGGTATTTCCAGCGCACCATGACGCCGTCGCTGATCGCGCGCATGCGGCCGATTATAAACGATAGCCTGTCCCAGGTTGGCGCGGTCCGCGCCTATGACGATATGATGGGCCCCTACAAGCGGATGCCGCTGGTGCCCGACGTCAAGGCCGACCTCACCGACTACGCGGTGGAAAAGGCGCTTGACGGGCTGTTCTTCAAACTGGCCGAGGAAGAGGCGGCGATCCGCCGCAACCCGGCCAAGCGAACCACCGAGCTTCTGCGACGGGTGTTCGGCCCCGCGTGACCTCGATCCAGGCGCGTCCATTTTCGGCGAACCGAGACGGAACCGATTGATGAAAAAACTTCTGCTCGCGATCGTCACCATTCTGATCCTGCTCGTGCTCGCGGCGTTCTTCGGGCCGGCGGCCTATGACTGGAACAGTCACAAAAGCGACATCGCCGACGCGGTGCGCGACGCCACCGGGCGCGAACTCGTCATCGACGGCGATATTTCCGTATCCTTGTTGCCGGAAGTAACCGTGGAGCTGAGCGGCGTGCGCCTGTCCAACGCGCCCGGCGCCGAAGCGGCCGACATGGTCACGGTGGCCGCGGTATCGCTGCGTCTCGATCCGTTCGCCCTGATCACGCGCACCGTGGTGATCAAAAGCCTGGTCATCACCGAACCCACGGTGAACCTCTCGGTCGACGCGGCGGGCCGGCCCAACTGGGCTTTCGAGCCGGCGGCGGGGGCGACCGAGACGACGACGGAGGCCGGCGGTGGCGAACCGGCGGACGTGCCGGATATCGTCATCGAGAACTTCCGCCTCGAACGCGGCGCCGTGACCTTCACCAACGCCTTGACCGGCCAGACGGTGACGGTGGAATCGATCAACGCGTCGCTGGTCTTGCCGGAGTTCGACTCGCCGCTCGCCTTCACCGGCGATCTGGTGCTCAACGGCGAGGCGGTGAGCGTCAGGCTCGACGTCGACAACCCGGCCAAGGCGGTGGCGGGCGTGCGGTTCGCCGTGGCGGCGAAACTCGACTCGCGGCTGATCCGTCTCGACTACGACGGCGGCGCCCAGCGACAGCCCACGCCGGGCCTCGACGGCGTGTTCTTTTTCGACATCGAATCGGTCGGCGAGCTCGCTGCCTGGCTCGACCGCCCGCTGGCCGAGGGCCAGCCCGACCCCGGCCCGCTCAGGGTCACCGCCCGGTTTAGCGCCGACGGCGCCAAGGCCTCGCTCGATGAAATGACCATCGACGGCCACGGCCTCAGCGCCACCGCGCTGGGCAGTTTCGACGCCACCGGCGACGTCGCCAAGATCCAGCTGGTGCTGGAAAGCGAATTCCTCGACATCGACCGTTACCTGCCGCCACCGGCGCCGGCGGGCGCGGCGGGCGAACCCATGGCCGAGCGCCACCAGCGTCACCAGGCCGACGGCCCGCATGACATGATGGCGGGCCTGCCCGAGGCGCCGTTCGATCTGTCGCCGCTGCGCGACACGGAAGCCGACGTGCTGATCATCCTCGGCGGCGTCCGCGCCATGGGCTACGAAATCGGTCCCTTTTCGCTCAATCTCGGCCTCAAGGACGGCGTGTTGATCGCCGATGTCCCCGCGCTCGCCCTCTACGGCGGCTCGGTGTCGGCGCATGTGGTCCTGGACGCATCGGCGGACGCGCTCGACGTCAAGACCAAGATCGTGATCGACAAGGTTCGCCTCGGCGAACTGGCGCGCGCGGTCACCGGCGAGACGCCGGTCGCCGGGATCGCGTCGGGGACGCTCGACGTGGCCGCGCGCGGCGCCAGTCCGCGCGCGTTGGCGCAAAGCCTGAGCGGCGGCCTGTCTTTCGAGATGGGCGGCGTTGACGTGGCGGACGCGCCGGGCGTGCTGTCGGAAATCAAGCTCAACGCCACGCTGCCGGGCCTCGACAGCCCGCCGGCGGTCACCGGCAGCGTGGTCTACAACGGCCAGCGGGTCGCCTTCGACCTTACCACCGCGCCGCTGAAAGAGGTTTTGTCGGGCGAGCGGTTCACGGCCAAGGTGGCGATCGATTCCAAGCTGATCACGCTGTCCTATGACGGCGCCGTGCAACCGCCGCCCATGCCGGGCCTGGACGGCACCTTCGATCTCGACGTGCCCTCGGTCGGCAAGCTCGCCGCCTGGGCCGGTCGGCCTCTGCCCAAGGCGCAGGCCGACCCCGGCCCGTTGACCGTCCACGCGGTGTTCAGCGCCGCCGGCATGGCCGCCGCCATCGACGAGATGACCATCGTGGGCGAGGCCCTGAACGCCACGCTCACCGGCCGTTTCGATCGAAGCGGCGATATTCCCAAGCTCGTGCTCGACGTGAAAAGCGGCGTGCTCGACATCGACCGCTACTTGCCCAGATCGGCGGATGCGCCAGCGCAAGTGGCGGCGACAAGCGAAACGGCGCCGGAAACGCCCTCGGGCGATCCATTGGCGATGATACCGGACGAGCCCTTCGATCTGGCCCCGTTGCGCCGCATCGACGCCGAGGTGACGGTGGCCCTCGAAGGGGTCAAGGCGGCCGGCTTCGAAGTGGGGCCCGTGGCCGCCGCGATCACTCTGACAGGCGGCGTGCTGTCGCTCGACGTCACGCGACTGGGTCTTTACGGCGGCACCGTGGCCGGCACGGTCGGCCTGGACGGGTCCGGCGACGCGCTGGCCGTGACGGCGGCGCTGACCATCGATTCGGTGGCGGTGCACGAGCTCGCCCGCGCCGCCACCGGCGAGGCGCCGCTCAGCGGCATCGCGTCGGGCGCGGTGAACCTCAAGGGCGCGGGCGCCAATCCGCGCGCGTTGGTGGAAAATCTCAGCGGTGGCCTGAAGCTCGCCATCGCCGGCATCGAGTTGGAAGATGCCCCGGGCGGGCTGACCGAACTCGATATGGCGCTCGATCTGCCGGGCCTCGACGCCGGACCGAGACTGGCCGGTTTCGTGATCTACAACGGCGAAAAAATCGATGTCGATCTCAAGACCGGCCCCTTGAACGCGGTGCTGGCCGGCGACACCACGACCCTGGCCGCCACGGTCGCGTCGCGCCTGGTAACGCTGAGATACGACGGCGACGTGCAGCAGCGGCCGGTGCCCGGCCTGGACGGCGTCATCGACCTCGACATCGCCTCGGTCGGCGAGTTGGCCACCTGGGCCGGCCAGCCGCTTCCCGCCGGCCAGCCCGATCCGGGTCCGTTGAAGCTGCGCGCCACCTTGGCCGCCGACGGCGCCAAGGTTGCCTTGAAGTCCGCCACCATCGAGGGCCGGGCGGTGAGCGCGACCGCCACCGGCAGCTTCGATTCGAGCCCGGCGGTGCCCGAATTCGACATCGACGTGACGATCGCAAATCTCGACCTCAACGCCTATCTGCCGGCGCCGCGCGAACAACCCGGCACCGCCTCCGGCGTGGACGGCGGCGCGGCCGCCCCCGCCGCCCAGCCGACCGGCTGGAGCGACGAGCCCATCGACCTCGGCGCGCTGTCCATGGCGAACGGCCGGGCCACCATCAAGACCGGCCCGGTGCTTTACAAGACCCTGACCATCGAGCGTAGCCGCATCGACGTGACCCTGCGCGACGGGCTGCTCACCGCCACCATCGGGGAACTTCTGCTGGCCGGCGGCAACGTCACCGCCGAGGTGCGCGTCGATGCCTCCGCGCCCGAGACCGTCATCGCCTACACGGCAAGCGTGGCCAACATGCAGGCATTGCCCATCCTCAAGGCCTTCGCCGATACCGACCGCCTGAGCGGCACCATGAACCTGCGAGCCGAGGGCGCCACGCGCGGGCGCAGCGAGCGGGATCTGGTAAGCGCCCTGAACGGCGCCGGCAGCGTGGCGTTCACCGACGGCGCCATCAACGGCATCAATCTGGCGGCGACCTTGCGCAGCGTCGGCAAGCTCGGCCTCGGTTCCGAGGACGGGCCGCAGAAAACCGATTTCTCGGAACTCGGCGGCACCTACACCATCACCAACGGCGTGCTCGACAACCGCGACTTCAGGATGCTGGCGCCGCTGGTCCGCGTCGAGGGCGCCGGGCTGGTGCCGATGCCGCCGCGAATGGTGGACTACAAGCTGACCGCCAAGCTGGTCGCCAGCCTGGAAGGCCAGGGCGGTGGCGACGCGCTGACCGGCCTGCCCATCCCGGTGGCGATCTTCGGGCCGTGGCACAATGTCGACTACCGGGTTGATTTCGAAAGCGTGCTTCTGGCGGCCATGTCGGACCCGGCACGCCTCGCCCAGATGCCGGTCGACCTTCTTGAATCGGCGGCCGGCCTGGGAATCGCCTTGCCGGGCGAGTTGCTGGGCGGCGTGGGAGACATCCTCGAAAGCCTGCCCCTGCCGGGCATCGGCGAATCGGATTCCGGCGGCGGCGGTTTGCTTGGCGACCTGCTGGGGACTTTCGACGACGTGCTTGGCCTCGGTGGCAATGAGCCCACCGCGACGGCACCGGCACCGGTTCCCGCGCCGGCGCCGGCTCCCGCTCCGGCCCCCGCGCCCGCGCCGCAAGAAGAGCGAAAATCCCTCTTCGACGACCCGCTGGAAGCCCTCGGCAACCTGCTGAACAATTGAACGTAGCTTCTCCGTGCAATCAAACGGCCCGCCCATTCGTTATCCCTATAGGCGGGAGGCGGTGGCCCTTGCCGTTGCAACGACGATTCGGAGAGGCTTTATGAAAAAAGCGGTTCTACTTGGCTTGGCGGTGGCCGTCGGCCTCAGCGCCAACGCGTTCGCGGCGGACGACCCCAGCATCGAGGGCCAACAGCGCGCCGACATCAAGGCATCGATGGCGGCGCATATCGAGACCACCAAGTACAAGGACGCCTATCTGATCTTCGACGCGGTGGCCGGCGGCCTCAAGCGGCTCAAGTTCGACCATGTGCATGACGGCATCGTGCGCAAGGGCGAATTCTTCGTCAGTTGCGCCGACTTTTACGACGGCGACAAGCGTCTCTACGATATCGACTTCCTGGTGGTCGAGGAAGACGGCAAGTACCGTGTGGTGCAAGCGCTGGTGCACAAGATCGACGGCGACAAGCGCAAGTACCACGTCGAAAACTGACACCTTTCGGCGCGCCGTCGAGTTTATGGTGTAGAGCAGATTCACGCGGTTGATGGGATCGCCCATGGCGATTCTCACCAGCCACGATCTGCTCTAGGCGGATCGAGGATGAACGAACGCGACTTGTTGCAAGCCGGCTTTCGCTACGCCCTGTCGCTCAGGCCGGCGCCGGGCGAGGCCGACGACCTGGTCCAGGAAGCCTGGCTCAGGCTGCATCGCGCGCGCGGCCGGGTGCGCGACCAGGCGCTGCTGTTCCGCGCCATCCGCAACCTGTTCATCGACCACTACCGGCGCGAGCGGCTGGTGGTGTTCGAACCCCTGGACAGCGTGGCCGAGACCGCCGACGGCGCGCCTTTGCTGGACGACCGCGTCACCTTGGACGACCTCAAGGCGCCGCTGGAAGCGCTCAGGTCCGAGGAACGCGAGGCGCTGTTCCTGAACGTGGTCGAGGGCTACACGGCGCAAGAGATCGCCGATTTGACGGAGCGCCCGCGCGGCACGGTACTAAGCCTGATCCACCGCGCCAAGCGCAAGCTGCGCGAAGCGCTGACATCCGAATCCGACGACACCCCCCTTATCGAACCGGGGATGCTGAGACGATGAGAGAACTCGATTCACTGATCAAGGCGCATTACCGGCGCCAACGGCTGACCGAGGACCGCGTCGAGGCGATCCTCGAGCGCGCCAAGCCGGGCCGCGCGTCGGAGCGCGTGTGGTACCTGCGCGTGGCCGCGCTCGCCGCCGTCCTCGTCGCGGGTTTCGTGTTCACCCACCTGCACCTCATCGAGCGCGACCTGACCACGCGCGTATTGGCCGAAATCGCCATGAACCACAACAAGCGGCTCGCGGTCGAGGTCGCGGCGGCGGACTATGACGAGTTGCAAGCCGCCATGGACCGGCTGGATTTTCCGATCCGACCGCCGGCCGAACTGCGCGCCGATTACGAACTGATCGGCGGGCGCTACTGTTCGATCCATGGCAAGCTCGCGGCGCAGGTCAAGTTACGCGCGCGCGACACCGGCCGCTTGCTGACCTTGTACGCCACCGGACTGACGCCGGAACTGGCCAAAATCAGCCGCCAGGAAACCGTCCACGACGATGTTCGCATCAAGATGTGGAGCGAAGGTGGCGTTTTCTTCGGTCTCGCCGACGGAATCTGAGGCCCGGCCACGGCTAGTGGATAAAATCTAACATATGGCACCCCTACGATCCCCTATCGCGGCCTCTCGGTAGGAGAGCGCCCGCCGGCGATGCCTTCGCATCGTTAAGGGCTCATCGCACGCACCGAGAGACCGCGATAGGGGACCCGGAGGGCGGCTTCCCGAGATCACC
>Ga0114950_10002840_pt1 | contig 13331 bp, 6 predicted proteins | sample N075metaG_FD_83503 | JGI IMG/M metagenome (GOLD analysis project Ga0114950, IMG submission 83503) | Deep subsurface microbial communities from Kermadec Trench to uncover new lineages of life (NeLLi) - N075 metaG | ecosystem: Environmental > Aquatic > Marine > Ocean trench > Sediment | place...
ACCCGGAGCTTCCGTTATGTCCTCCCAGGTATCACCACCATCTTTCGAGCGATAGATGCGGCTGCCTTCGCCACCACTTCGAATACCCCACGGAAAGCGGCGCACTTCCCAGGTCGCGGCAAACAATATGTTCGGCCGCTTACGGTCCATCTCGAGATCGATGGCGCCCACATCTTCGTTCTGAAAGAGAATGTGTTTCCAGGTCTTGCCGCCGTCATCGCTTCGGAAGATCCCACGCTGCTTGTTCGGTCCCGTGAAGGATCCAATTGCTGCCACATAGACAATGTCGGGGTTGGTCGGATGAATAATGACACGTGCAATCTGCCGCGTGTCCTCGAGCCCGACATTTGTCCAGGTATCACCACCATCGGTCGACTTGTAGACGCCGTCGCCGTGCGACACATCTCCGCGAAGAGCGTGCTCGCCTGTGCCTACGTACAAAATGTTCGGATCGGTTTGTGAGATATCGATAGCACCGATAGATCCTTTCTTGATATGGCCGTCCGAGATGTTGATCCAGTTATTACCGCCGTCCGGTGTTTTCCATACTCCACCGCCGGTGTAGCCGGCATAAAACACAGTCTTGTTCGTCGGATGCCCGACCACTGCATTGACACGCCCGCCGCGCATTGGCCCGACAAAACGCCACTGCAGTGCCTGATCAACATCACTTTCAAGCGTCGTCGCGCCAGCGAGGCCAGACAAGCTCGCTACAACACCCACGCCCATGCAGATCAGAATCTTGACGCCAAGCGACAAACCTTTGTAATAGCTCAGGAATCCGGATGACGGCGCGATTGCATTCATTGCGGTTTTTTTCTCATCTACTGCCGGGCCAAGTGCTCAAGTGCGCGCGCGAGCAGGATCTCGGTGTAGTTAGAAAAATTTCGCCTACTCAAAGGAATGTTTTCGTCGATTTCAGCCGGGTTACCTTCGACGATCTGGCCGCGTGGCCCGATTGTGTGACCGATATTCCACATGAAGCCGATGACTGGCCGGCCGTTGCCTGGATAAGTCACGTCTTCGGACCATTCCCAGGTATTGCTGTATCCTCCGGTCTGCATGCCGATTGCATGGCAGAGGTCGTTGTCGATAACTATCGTCGAGAATTGATCGAGATGGGAACCTCCGTCGGGCCCGAACAGGCATACCATGTTGCCGCGGAAGTGTACTTCGGCCGGCTGCAGAATTCCGTCGGAATGTTTGGGTGCATGCGCAAGCTTGAACGGTACGTTGTTGGTGTATTCCTGCCCCGCGTCGTAGGCCTTCTGGACATCATCGGTCAGCCATTCGATGAGCCAGGTACCGTCATCCATAGTTTCCGGGACGCCGCTGTCCAGAATCTGCCGTTCTTCATACGCTTCGACCTTTCCCGCAATAAAAGCCGGGATGACATCGCTTATTCTCATATTGCCAAAGGTCGTTTTGAACGGTTTCGGGCTCAGGCGCTGGATCGCATAAGCACCGAGACTGCCGCCACCACTTTTTGTGCCATCCCAGATGATGTCGTGGTCCAGTAAATTATTTTCCGCGGCGTATTCAGTCAGCCAGTCGATGTCTCCAACGAGGAATTCATTAAACCGGTGCCAGTCTATGACGATGACCGGTTTATCCTCAGTACTGAGGTAAAGATCGAATGCACCGCGATCCGCAACCAGTTCAAATCCGGGATATTCATCCACCAGATCCGAAGCCCATTCGAGCGATTCCGGATCTACATAAGGCAGTGAAACTTCGATGGTCTCTCCGCCGTCCCGTTCGAGCGTCAGATTCAGCGTGTCCGAGTAGAACTCCGGAGGCAGAATGCCTGTCCTGCTCGAGAATGCCTGCGCGAATTTTTTCCGGTAGCCCAATTCGGTTGAATAGCGGAAATACGAACGGGATAGTTCAAAGCGAGTCGTGGTATCGACGCCGTTCACGGCGACGATTTTGTCGCCAAGCCGGACACCTACGACGAATTCCTTATTCGTAGCCATATCCATTACAAAAAGCGTCAGACTGTCTGCATCGGAGTAGTCGATTTCAGCCCTAATCGCTACGGTCGGCGGTACGACGTCGTCGCCCGGATAAAACTCCGGCTCCTCTAGTCCGCCTTCAATTCCCCAGACCGACAGATGCCGGTCGCGCCGCGCATTGCTCAGTTTGGCAAGTGCATAGAACATTTCCTGTTCCGTTTCGGCGCCGACAACTTCGTCCTCGCAGGCGCGCATGGCCGCTTCGACGTCGAGATCCAGCCGCTTATTCTTGATCGGAGAAAACGCCTCACGTTCCATGGTTTTGCCAATCAGGTAATCGACGAGTGCTTTGCGATCTTCCGCTGAACCAAGCGGCGATTCCGCGCTACAGCTGCCGATTGCAAGGCCTAGAACCATCACCCCAAGCGTCGAACCTAAGGCAAATCGTTTGTGGTTTGGCATAATTTCCCCTCTGGCCCGTTTGACCGGTTGGCTTGTGCCGGCTGCGATCTGTTATTCATCCCCACACCACGAATTTTACCGGCCTGCATAGAGCCGGGCTTCGAATTTGCCATCTTCGCGCACATAGCCTCGCATCATTCCATCTTTCCTCGTTAACATACGTCAAGAATGCTTGACTACCATCAGGATGGAACATTGTCTCAGGTCTGCGCTCCAGCCAACATGTCAAATGCGCATCCGCGGATACCGATATAGTATTAGAGCTTTGAATGTCGGCTAGCTATTCTCAGACGCTTGCTCACCCGCGCTTCGATCTTACTGAATGACACCACTGAAGATTCGCAGCTCATGCGAGTTTCCTTGGATTTCGGGACAGCTCTTCAAAGGTAGGGCGCTCATGCATGTCGTTACAATTTTCATTTCGTTGATACTTCTTATAATTGCGCAGACGGTGATTGCCGACGACGCAAATGGATTCAAATACCGCAACATCGGGCCCAATCGGGGCGGGCGCGTAACCGCTGTTGCCGGCACAGTGGCTGCTCCGTCGACATTCTATCTCGGTGCCACGGGCGGCGGCGTGTGGAAAACGGAGGACTTCGGTACTACGTGGAGGGTTGTTTCCGACGGCTACTTTCAATCGCCGTCAATCGGCGACATATCCGTCGCTCAGAATGATCCCAATATCGTCTATGTCGGTACGGGATCAGACGGCTTGCGCAGCAACGTCATCGCCGGCAACGGAGTTTACAAGTCGGTAGACGGCGGCGACACCTGGGAACACATCGGCCTCGATAAAACCGGGCATATCGGCGCTGTCGAAATCGACCCGACCAATCATAACATCGTCTGGATCGCTGCAATCGGTCAGGCGTTTCGGGCGAACGAGGAGCGCGGAGTTTTCAGGACCACCGACGGCGGCCGGTCGTGGACCAAAGTCTTATACATCTCGGAAACGGTCGGCTTTTCCGATGTTGAGTTGCTCCCGGGTAATCCGAATGTCGTTTTTGCCGCCGCCTGGAAGGCCGAGCGCAAACCGTGGACCATTGTTTCCGGTGGTGAACAGGACGAAGGTGGAATCTACAAATCCGTCGACCGTGGCGCGACCTGGGAGAGGATTACGGAAGGACTGCCGCAAGGACTGATTGGCAAGATCGATCTCGCAATCAGTCCCGCCGATTCGAGCATCGTATACGCACTGGTCGAGGCGCCGGACGATGTGGGGGGATTGTACAGGTCCGAGAACCAGGGCAAATCGTTTACGCTGGTGTCCAATGAAAAATCAATCCGGCGGCGGCCATTCTATTATGGCAATGTCGATGTAGACCCGGTAAATCCCGACGTCGTTTACGTGATGGCGAACGATTTCCTCAAATCCGAGGACGGTGGCAAGACCTGGGCCGAAATCGCGACACCGCATGGCGATAACCACGACATGTGGATCAATCCCAATAACCCCGAACAATTCATCGAGTCCAACGACGGCGGCGCAAACCTCACACATAACGGTGGAAAAACCTGGTCGACGCAGTTCAATCAGTCGACGGCGGAACTCTATCAAGTAGAGGTCGACGATCAGTACCCGTATTGGCTGTATGCGGGCCAACAGGACAATTCGAACACAATCGCGGTGCCGAGCATGCCGCCCTATCCAGTTCAGCATCAGGCCGCGTGGACCATTATCACCGGAGGCTGCGAGACCGGGCCGGCCGTGCCCAAGCCCGGCAACCCCGATATCGTGTACACGAATTGCAAGGGGAAATTCGCCATCTACGACAAGCGTATCGGCACGGAGCGTCGCTACGACGTTGGCGCCGCTAACATGTACGGCAACAATCCGAAGGACCTGCGCTTCCGGTTCCAGCGTGTCGCACCGATTCACGTTTCGCCGCACGACCCGAACGTCATCTATTATGCTTCGCAATACGTACACCGGACCACGGACGAAGGCAGGACTTGGCAGACCATCTCGCCCGACCTGACGGTGTTCGAGGCCGACAAACAAGTCATTTCCGGAAGCCCGATCACACGTGACATATCCGGCGAAGAGTTTTACAGCACTATCTATTCATTGCGCGAGTCCTCCGTTCAGCCCGGAACGATATGGACCGGCTCAAACGACGGCCTCGTATATGTGACGCGCGATTCGGGCCGGACATGGACCAACGTAACACCTCGCAGTTTGCCGTCCGGAGGCCGCATCGACGCCGTCGAACCGTCGCCTCATGACCCGGCGAAAGCGTACATTGCGGTACTCCGTTATCAACTGGGCGACATCCGACCGTACATCCTGCGCACGAACGATTATGGGCGGCGGTGGACCCTCCTCACGGACGGCAGGAACGGCCTGCCCGGCGATTCGCCGGTGCGGGTCGTCAGGGAGGACCCGGAAAGGGCGGGACTGCTATTCGCGGGCACGGATTCGGGAGTCTACGTTTCCTTCGACGACGGCGGCACCTGGCAGTCGTTTCAGCACAACCTGCCGATTACACCGGTGACGGATTTGAAGATCGTTCGGGGGGATCTCGTGCTGTCCACGATGGGCCGTGGCTTCTGGATTATGGACGACATTTCGCCGCTGCGGCAGCCCGACTACCGGCGGATGAACGCCGATTCCGGCCCCGTCCTGTTCGCGCCACGCGACACGATTCGCTACCGGCGGATTTTTGCTTCGGAATCCGGCGACGTACCCAACTATCCCGAGCCCGGCGTCTTTATCAACTATTTCCTGCCGGACGACGAGTCGACGCCGTTGCGCCTTGAATTCGCTGACGCATCCGGCGCCGTGATCGCCGTGATCGAGAGCACTTTCGAAGAACAAGAGAACGATGATGATGACGACGACTCCGAACCGACGCCTGTCACATGCGACGCGCCGGTCCTGTACGACTCGAAGCTCTCCAATACCGCGGGTTTTCATCGCTATTCCTGGGACATGCGCCATTTCGGCCCGTGGACCGAAAAATCCGGCAAGCGGTATCGCGATGGGCCTCTCGCCAAGCCGGGCCGGTATGCCGTTCGTCTCATCACCGGCGAGCAGGTTCTTGAGCGTGATTTCGAATTGAAGGTGGATCCACGTTTGTCGCAGCAAGATGTCGACGTGGATGATCTGCGGCTACAACTGCAAACCCTCGCCGATGTCTCCGTTCTGCTTACTCGAATGCGACAGCTGGCGGGGGATCTGAATTTCAGGATTGCGCAGTACGAACAGGACGAAGATGAGACCGGTGCAGATGATCTGCTCGATGAGCTCAAAGACCAACTCGCCCAACTTGAGGACGAAGAGCATCATCACCCGAAACCCAAGCTGATCAATCATACGCAGTATCTCTACGAACTCCTCAACGAGGCCGACCAGATACCCGGTTCCGACGCTGTGCAGCGCCTTGCGACCCTGGAGTCCAAATTTGCGGCCCTGGAACTCAAAGGGCCATGCGATGCCTCGATGCCGGACGACGACCTCGAATGACAGGCCGCCGCTACGCTCAAAGCCGCTCGTATGTGATACCCAGCGATGCCGTTCGTCCCGGCTGCGGCAGCCCAAGCTGCGGAAGGATCAGTACGTCACCGAGATTGTCGACGCCGGCATAGAGCCGCCAGCGGCCCGCGTCTTCGTGCTGTACCGTCCTGAATACTCTGACATTTACGGCCGTGGACGCCGGCAGTTCGACGATGCTGCCGTCCTCGTCTTCGTCCAGCGCCGTACCCAGATAACGGACTTCGAAAAACATGTCCCAGCCGGTCGCGAACAGCCAGTCGACAACAAGCGATCCCTGCAGGCCGGGACGTTGCCAGAGCACGGGACGCGTGCCGTCCTTCTCGACCCGGGCTTCGAGATCCTGCCAGTTCGCATGAATCCGCAGCTCGAGCCGATCGTCCACGTTCCAGTCGACCTGCGCCTCGACGCCATGGCCGTCGGAACCCTCGAGATTGTAACGCTGCCGCATGCGCATGCCGTCAACTTCGACGTTGCGGCGTGACAGGGTGTCATCGACATGCAGTATCCAGGGTGTCAGGCGCATGCGCAGCATGCCGTCCCGCGAAACGCGCTCGAACGTCAGATCGCCGAGTATTGCAGTTTCCGGGTGCAGACCGGGGTTGACCAGGAACTGGCCGAGCGCCTCGCCGTACAGTTCCCGCAAGCTGGGAAACCGGGTTCGCTGACCCAGCGTGCCGGCCACCTGCCAGCGGTCATTAGGGTGCCAGCGCGCGGCAAAACTCGCGGCCCAGTCGGAAAGATCTTCCTGCGGATCGCGCCCGCCGGTTCTCGGCGTCGTCGCAAGATCGTAGGACACGGCGGTCGAGAACACCAGATTGTCGCGGGCCGCCGTATCGACTTCCGCACCGAGACTGTAGATGTTCTGCTGATAGCTCTCGACGGGCCCGGCGACGTGTTTCGTGTAGTCGGTATCCACTTGGTCGTGCCGCGTTATCTGCGCGTTGGCGACCAATCGCAGGTCGAACACTTCGAACGGGCGCTCCAGCACCGTACGAATACCAATGGTCTTGTCTTCATTGTCCTCGCGACTGTCCAGGATTGAATAGCTATCGTCGGTGTACTGGTCGATGGCCTGTTCGAAGTGCTGCAGCCATGCCGTCGATCGGAGGTGCACGCCGGCGCCGAGATCCCATCCCGTATTCAGGGTCAGCTGGTCGAATTGCCAGCGCGAATAACGCCAGTAGCGCGGCGAGCCGACAGCAGGATCGATGTGGCCGGCATTGGCGATGCCGCGTTTCGCAGCGACCGAGAACAACGACAGACGCGCGGCGCCCCGATCGAACTCCTTGCCGGCCGCGACGAACACGCTGGTGCTCTCAAGGTCCGTGTTGACGCGCCGGTCGTTCTCAATGCGCCCGAACGGTATTGCCGAGGCGTCGCTCACGGTTTCGCCGGCCAGGCGGCGGTAACTCCCGCCGATGAGCCAGTCGACACCGCCCGCGTGCGCGGCACCCAGGACGCTCACGGACCGGGCTCCCTGAGTGCCAGCGCCCGCCTGCAAACTCGACAGCCCGGGCTCGGCCCGGACCGGTGTCCTGATATCGACAATACCGAGCACGGCATTCGGGCCGTACTCGATCGGCGCCGCACTTACGGTGACTCGAACCGAATCGACAAGTCCGGCTGGCAGCGCGCTCAGGTCGACGCGCCCGTCCCAAGGTACGGTAAGCGGCGCGCCGTCGAGATAGATCCCGGTCTGCCGTTCCTCCGACCCGCGCAGGCGCAACACCGCTTCGCCGCGTGAATTCGTGCGGATGCCTACGGAAGGCATGCCCTTGAAGATATCGGTCAATGCAACCGGCGCCCGTTCGCTGATCTGCGGGCGATCCATCTCGACCGCCGGCTGTAACGCTCGCCGTTGTGCCGGTGGGGCCGTAACGACTAGTTCGTCGATCTCAACCTGTGCCGGGGTTCTGCTCGACCATACGATCAGAAGCAGTACTGTGAGTCGCCAGAGAGGTGCCGCAGCCGATCCCGCGCACTCAGCATTCATAATGCCTATCGTTTTCTCGCTCTAGAATGCGGCCTTGATCCCGGCATAGAAAAACCGCCCGATAATGCTGTAGTTAGTACTCGTCGGTACCGTACCGCCGTACTCTGATCCGTCGAGTAGCAACGGTGGATCCCTGTCGAACACATTGTCGATACCGATGTAGAGACGCGTGTGTGTGTCCGATCCGAACCAGGGAACGACGTAGCCCACATTCAGTTCGCTCTTAAAGTAGGTGCCAACCGTCAATATGCTGCCATCGTCCAGTTCCGCGCCGTCCTCGACGCGATCCCACATATTGGTTATCCAGCGGACGCTCCAGTCGTCATGCAACCACCGCAGGCTGAACCTCATCCGGTTCTCAGGATAGGAAATTTCTCCCAGGCTGTCTATGGTCACCAGTCCCTGTGGCGTAATGAAGTCCTCTTCGAAGGTAGTCACGTGGGTGTGCTTCAAATCCAACGTGAACTCGCCGACATAGTACCTGATGGTCGTATCGAAGCCTGCCGTTCTGAGCGCGTTGATGTTGATCTGCTTGCGCTCTACCAGAAAGATCTCTCCGGTATCATCGTCCCGGTGAATGGCAGAACAAAATACATCGTTTGAATCGAAGTCCGGATTCTCCAAACACAGTTCGACGAGGTCCTGCCGACCCAGGTTGTCGATGGCGTCTTCGATTTCGATGTCGTAGTAGTCGAACGTCAAGATCAGGCCGTCATTCCAGGCCGGCGTCCACACGAAGCCTACCGTAATCGTCTCGGCCGATTCCTCCTTCAACTGCGTATTGCCCGACAACGGATAGGAGATGAATTCGGACGTATCGCGCGTAAAGCTCCCATTCTCCTGGATGTTGGCCAACACCGACGCAATGGTGCGACAGTTGTCGTCTGCGACGCCCGCAGAAGAGAGCGTTACATCGTCACAGGGATCGTTGATCGTATTCGTCGCGCCCGAGCCCTTGGAGAACAGCTCCAGTACGTTCGGCGCTCGCTCGGCCGTGCCAAACATCGCGCGCAGGCGCAGCGAATCGTTTATTCCCCAGTTGAAGCCGACTCGATAGCTGTCCGTTGTGTCCACCGCCGGCATGTTGTTGTAGGACGCATACCGGTAAGCCAACTCAAGGTCGAAGTTCTCAAATACCGGAACGATGGTCTCGACGAAAGCCTCGACGACGTCGAATGAGCCGGACTGATCAACCTGTTGCGAGATCGTCTGAAAATTGGCGTTTGAGATATCGTCCCATACTATCTTGGTCCGGGACTCCCGGTACTCGACGCCCGCCGCGAAGCCAAGCGGCCCGGCGGAGAGTTCCATCAGATCGCCCGTGATGATGGCCGCAATCTGCGTCTCGTCGTTTTTACCGGTCATAAAGTCGGAATTGCTGAGCCAGACCGCACCTTCCGGTGTGATGGTCCCGACACCGAAAATGTTAACGGCTACACACTGGCCCGCGCGTGCCAGTGCGCTGGCGCAACGGTAGCCGCCCGGATTGTCGGGATCGGGCTCGACGTCCATGGCGAAGCCAAAGTTAATCTTGTTCAAGTTGTTGCTACGCAACTGATTGTAACGGAAACTGTGTGTCCCGAAGAACATCTGCCAGTCCCAGTTGTCCTTGATGGTGCCCTCCAGGCCGAACCAGACACGCAAAGTATCACGAGTGCCACCACGGGCCCTTTGACCGAGTTCCATGAAACGACGATTCAGGCTGATTCCCGAATCGCCATCCGCGATAGCCTGATCGAGAATTTCCTGAGGTATGAACGGATTGTTCAGGGGAATTGTCGACGCCAGGCTGCTTGCTGATGAGGTCGCGTTTCGCGGCTGCCGGTTGGATAAAGTCTCTATGCTCGCGTAGTGCGTTTGCAGGACCGCGGCGACATTTTCGGTGAAGTCGTAGCGCAACTTGAGTGCCAGCAGGTTCCGCTCCTTAGCGATGCGCGCGGTGCGGGGAGAATTGTCGCGCGTATCGAAGCCGTCTCGCGAAGTGCTGAAGTCCCGCATCAGCTCGTTGGTTTCGGTGTCGTAGAAAAAGTCTCTGCCGAGGTACCGGCCGCCGGGAATGGCGCTGGACAAATCACAACAGTCTCCATTGATGTCCAGGATCGTCTGGGCCCAGTCCAAGTCTCCCAGCCGTACGTCCTCGGCCTCATCGTAGGTGTAATTCACCATTAGGTTGCCGTTGTCGTCGGCGAAATTCGTGCCGGCCGTCACCTCGAACCTGACTTGCTCGCCGTCCGAATTCTGCGACGACCCGGCCCTCAAATCGACCTCGAGGCCCTCGAAGTGATCCCGGGTCACGATATTCACGACGCCCACGACGGCATCGGAGCCATAGACGGCAGACGCCCCACCCGTCATGACTTCGACCCTCTCGATGAAGCCGGTGGGAATGGTGTCGAGGCTGACGGAGTTGTTGTTCAGCGAATTGCTGACGGTTCGCTTGCCGTCAATGAGTACTAGGGTCCGGTCAGAGCCCAGATTTCGCAGCTCCACGGTGGCGATACCCGAGTCAAATGGATTACTCTGCGAGTTCTCCGTGCTGGTACCCTGATATATGTTCGGCAAATTCCGAATCATCCGGCTCAGATCGATGTCGCTAGACGTCACGATCTCGTCATTCAAGAATTCCATGATAGGAACCGCCGCCTCGTGCGCCGGGCGTTTAATGCGCGATCCGGTTACGATGACCTCTTCGATCTCGGCCGCCTCTTCCTCCTGGGCATTGGATACATTTGGTACAAACGCAAGAGATGTCACCGATAACACAATGACAAGTCCAATGCTCAAGCAATAATTTTCAAACGTCTTCATAGCTGCGCTCCCAGATAAAACATTTCTGCTAAGTAGTACTGACGATTCCTTTAACAGGAAAACGGGCCTGGAGATCGACTAATCTTTCGATTATTTTCGGAACCGTCATGCCTGAATTTCAAAAGTGACGCATTAAACGTCCCGACCCCGCCAGTGTGTATTTGAAACGCCGATTACTAATTACCAACCGGTCTGTGCAATTCATTGCAGCATTGCACCTTAAGTGTGCGAACCTGCAGTGATCGTTATCGTATGCTCCGATAAGACAGCAATTGTTTTGCCATTTCAAATGTCAATTCGGTATCGCTCTATACTTATGATGAATCGATGAGATTCGCCATAGTTGTAACTACTAACTATAGTAGAAGATCGGCAATTTGCCAGTCGGCTAATTTAGTCTAGGTCTAACGGGTGGTCAGCAATGTCCACTTTTCTCCAAAGCGGCCGTTCAGATACGCCGAAATCTGCGAAATCGAAGGTCCGCTAACGGCCAGGAGCGGTCATAGAAAGCCCCCGCCACGAGGGTATGGGATGAGCGGGCTTACTCGGGCGGTACACGGAGTATGTCGGGGATGCTGAGTAACGGAGACGGCCAGGGCTTCTCGGAGGAAGTGAGGACCCGTGGCTTTCCGTCACCGTCTTTAGATGGGTTTGGCTTTATACGTAATTGGCGTGTCTCGCCTGTTCGCCTGTTCATAAACCGGATCGTTTTGCGGCGAGATGCTTCGTCGTTGTCGAACTACCGCGCGGGACTTTTACGGGCCGCCGGCATTCACGACCCTGACCACACGAAAGCCGACCTCGTGCCCGCGGTAGGACCTTTGCAATCCCTGACGTGTCGCAAAGCGAAGCATATGCGGATAACTTCCCCAAGAGCCGCCTCGAATCGTTCTTTGTGAGCAGTCGCCTGTGAGCCGCGCTTCGCCGCCGGTTGGCGCGTTATTGTAGTCTGAGTTCCAACAGTCTTCGGTCCACTCCCAGACATTGCCTATCGTGTCGAATGCTCCGAATGCATTTACTTCATAGGATCCGACCACCGCCGTTTTTCGGCCAGTGCCGTCATAGCACTTGTTCGGGTTGTTGAAATTTGTCGCAAGATCCGCGCCATTTCCTACCCGGCATATCGTCTCGGCTTCATCCCCATATTGATATCGGGTTTGCGTTCCCGCTCGCGCCGCGTATTCCCACTCCGCTTCCGTCGGCAATCTGTAGGTCTGGCCTGTTTTCTCGCTGATCCAGCTCAGATAGAGTTGCACATCATCCCAGGAAACGTTGATGACCGGCCGCTGCCCCTTACCCCAGCCGGAACCTTCCGGCATGCTGTGCCCGAAGGGCGCCTGACAGACGCCGTCGTCGCCGCATGCCTGCCACTCCGACCAAGTCGTTTCGAATTTGCCGACGGCGATATCACGGCCGATCGTCACCTCGTGAGCCGGCCCTTCATCATCATCCCTGTTCCTTTCGGCAACCGGGGAACCCATTGTGTATTCCCCTGCTGCGACTCGGACCATGACCGGGCAGGTTTCACAATCGCGGAACTCCTTGCCGTTATTCGGCTCGGCGCATGCCGCCGTCACGGCAATTGCGAGCGTTATCAGGCACCATCTCCTACTCATAGCGATATCCGATTCTCCGTCCATCGTGCCGGCTCAGTTCGTCGCCGGCACGCGCCATTTACGTATTGTGCCGTCCAAGCTCCCCGTATAGAAGGACGCGTCGGCCGCCGAGAACTCAGCCGCGGAAATACGCTGCGTATGACCTTTGTAATGCCCCAGTAGGGTCCACGTCGACGCGTCCCAGATCTTTGCCGTCGTGTCTTCGCTGCCGGTAACGAAGCGGGTGAAATCTGAGTTGAACGCCAGCGCATAGACCTTGCCGTGCCTACCAATCGTATGCGCCTGAAGCTTGCGTATCTGCTGCCCCGATTCCAGGTCCCACAGGCGGACGGTACCGTCCGAACTCGACGACACCAGCTCTCCGGTTGGCAGGAAGATGAGCTGGCGGGCCTTTCCTTCGTGCCGATCCAGAGTGATGACCGGCTCATCGCGCTGCCATTCGCGGACGATGATCAAGCCAGAGTCGTCGCCCGAAGCAAGGAGTTTCCCGTCCGGCGAGAACTGCAGGCAGCGAATCAGGGCTCGATGATCCGTGAAGCGGCGGGTTTCGGTTTGCGTCTCGATGTCCCACAGGCGAATCGTCGCATCTGCGCCGGCCGACACGATGATGCCCGGAACAGGTGCGAATCGCGCCACCCAGACACCGCCGGTGTGACCCCGGAGCTCGGTCGTTTGACGCCGGGTCTCCACGTCCCAAAGTCTGACCGTTTCGTCGAGACCCGTCGAGGCCAGCTGTGTTTCGTCCGCTGAGAAACTGACCGACAGGACACCGTCCTCATGACGGCCCAACATCGCGGCAAGCTCCAGCGTGCCGGCATCGGCCAGCACCACGACGCCATCTCCCCTGCCAACGGCGATTTGCCCGAGTGCCGGCGCCAGATCTAATGCCGTGACTTCGCCGCCCATATTATTAAGGACAATTTCTCCATCCGCTCGCGTCTCGATCGGAGGGGTCATTCCGACAATTGCGCTAACACTGAGTAGAAGCAACGTTTTCA
>Ga0114950_10002842_pt1 | contig 13326 bp, 13 predicted proteins | sample N075metaG_FD_83503 | JGI IMG/M metagenome (GOLD analysis project Ga0114950, IMG submission 83503) | Deep subsurface microbial communities from Kermadec Trench to uncover new lineages of life (NeLLi) - N075 metaG | ecosystem: Environmental > Aquatic > Marine > Ocean trench > Sediment | place...
AGAGGCAGGTGTCGATCGTGTGATCGCCGTCCATCAGGACCTCGGGCTCGACGATCGGGACGAGGCCTTGCTCTACCGATAGCGCCGCGTAGCGGGCGAGGGCGTGCGCGTTGACTTCGATGGCGTAGTCGCTCGGCAAGCCCTCGGCCTCGTCGATGGTCAGGACTGCCCTCCACTTGGCGAAACGTGCACCGAGGCTGCGGTACTCCTCCAAGCGCTGGCGAAGCCCGTCGAGCCCCTCGGTTACGGTCTCGCCGTTCGCGCCTGCCAACGGCTTGGCGCCGGTGTCGACCTTGATGCCGGGAACGATCCCCTTTCCCTCGAGGAGGGTCACGAACGGCGTGCCGTCTTCGCCATTCTGGCGAAGCGTTTCATCGAACAGGATCACTCCGCTGATGAACTCCTCGGCGCCGGCGGTCGAGAACAACAGTCCGCGATAGGAGCGTCGGGTGTCTTCGGTCGATTCCGTAGCGATGGTTGCGAATCGCTTGCCGATGGTCGGCGTGCTCTCGTCTGCGGCGAGGATTCCTCTGCCTGGCCCGACGAGTTTCCGTGCGGTGTCTTCCAACTCTGCGTCGTATGCCATGCGTCTCCTAGGCTCGTTCGTTCAAAGTGCGAGCAATGGCTCCGCCTGGAGCCGTTGGGTCAGGGCTTCGAGAATCTGGGCAGCCGTTCCTGCCACTCTGCGTTTGCCCACATGATAAACACGGATCCATCCCTCGTTGCCGTCCACAGACACCGACCGATCCTCTATCAGCCGCGAATCCTGGAAGGCAATCAGGGGTAGAGGGACGACTTCGAGCGCGGAACGTAGGACCTCGCCGGGTGGCGGAATGGCTCCGATGCAGGGAACGACGCTGAAGCCATGCAGGGTATCCACCTCGTCGAGCTCACCGAGGCGCAGAACTTTGTCGGGGCCGGCTCCGGTCTCTTCTTCGCAGATGCGTTTGATCACCTCCCACGGCTCCTCTCCCGTCTCCAATCCGGCTCCCGGAAATGCGACGGTGCCCCAATCCAGAGCCAAGGCGCGATCGGTTTCGCTGAGCAGCACCCAGAGAGCTCCGGCATCGACGTAGATCGGTACAAAGGCGGCATGCGCGGCTCCCTGAGTCTTGCTTCTCCTCGGCGGGGGCGTGCCGAGTCGGTTGCGAATCTCCAGGATCCAGCTGTCTTCGGTCGCGGAATCAGTCACGTTTCCTCTGCCCTAGATCTCTTGTTCGAGGGACGGTCCTCCGAGAGTGGAGAAGCCAGACACGCCGAGCACATGCGGCTCGACGCGAATCGTACAGGGTCCGATAGGGCGTCGCAGTAGGACCTGGATCTCGGTCGATTCTCCGGGGCTCAGGTCGATTGGCAGGCCCGGCCACGGACGAAGCGCGAGGTGGTCGCGGTCGCTCGTGCGCAGCTGAATCTCGAGGACTACGGCTCCGTCTCCCTTATGGCCGGCCAGCCAGCGGGCGTGCCCCGTGTTGTGTATTCGGATGGTGAGCTGTCGCGCGGTTCCTTCCGGCCACGGCTCCTCGAGGCCGGCGACAGTCAGAGTGCCGCTGATCTCACCCCAGGTCAGGGTCGTTGGTGGCGAAGGGACCGCCGGCTTTGGGCTCGGCGGGTCGAGCTTGGCGAGCTCGAGCAACGCATCGACCACGGCCGTAGCCACTCTCTCCGGGGCATGCTCTTGCCGAATCATCTTTCGAGCCGCCCGGCCCATCTCGCGAAGGCGTTGAGGATCGGCGAGGAGACTGCTGACTTGGCTCGCCAGGGCCTCCTCTTCGCCGGTGCCGAGCGGCACCCTGAGTGCGACCTCTGAGGGTAGGTCGCCGAACTGGGCGTAGTCGGAGACGATCGCGGGGCGACCCTGGGCGAAGAGGCGAAGCAGAGAAGCCGAGGTCTCTCCGGCAGTCGGATAGCGCAGATTGACGCACAAATCAGCGGCCGACATCGCGACCCGTAGCTCCTTGCGGCTTACGTACCCGCTTATGTGCAGCCGGTCGCGAACCCCGGCCTCACGCGCGTCGCGTTCGAGATCGAGTTGCTCGGCGACCTCGCCGACCACGAGAAGGTGGACCGCTTGCATTTCCGGCCGGGCAAGGGCACGAATGACGACGTCGGTTCGCTTGATCGGCGTCTGGAAGCCGAAAGAGCCCAGCAGCGGCGCGCCGAGGGGGATGCCGTGCGAAGCACGCAGGTCTGCGACTTGCTTGGCGGTCGCCGCGCGGCTGACCGGCATGGGCATGGGAATCACTCGGACCTCGATGTCACCCGCTTCGTCGTGGACCACCTGCTTGCCCCACTGGCTGTGTACCAGGATTCCGCGTTGGCTCTGTACCAACCGGCGGTGGGTCGGCAGAGCGAAGAGGGGCGCGTTGGCGTAGGCGCCCCAGCGCGGTGGTAGTGCCACCGCCCTGCCGATCCAGCCATGGTCGTGGGTCAGCTGCTTCCGGTAGGGCGGCAACTTTCGCTTCGCCAGGCTGCGCTCGATCAACAGATGGTGCAAGAAGATGTCGTGCAGGGTGAGCACGCCAGGATTGCGGAGGGCGAGCTGCAACACCTCCTCGTGGTAGTGGTTGTTGCCCATCTGATAGAGAGGCAGACGAGGCCCCTTGCCGACCTCCCGAGTCTCCACCGGGCTCCAGGTCTCCACCAGCTTCTCGGAGATAGGCTGGCCGCTCAGGTGGACCACTCGCACGTCGCAGACCTTCCCCAGCTCCGGTAACAGATCGGCGCTGTAGTCGGCGATGCCCGATCTCACCGGTGGTAGTGGCGAGACGAAGTCGATCTGAAGGATCTTGGCCACTCCCGAGTCCAGGAGCTATTGACTCATCTGGTGCGTGAGCCAGCTCTCGATAAAGGGGTCGATCTTGCCGTCGAGGACGCTGTCGGCGTCGCCCACCTCGCTTCCCGTGCGATGGTCTTTGACCATGCGATAGGGATGGAGAACGTAGCTCCTGATCTGGCTGCCCCAGGCGATTTCGGGCTTTTTCCCTTCGCGCTCGGCCTTCTCGGCGGCCCGTTTCTGGATCTCGAGGTCGTAGAGACGCGCCTTGAGGATCTTCAGCGCGGTTGCTCGGTTCTTGATCTGGCTGCGCTCGTTCTGGCACGTGACGACGACATTGGTCGGCAGATGGGTGATGCGCACTGCGGAGTCGGTGACGTTGACGTGCTGTCCACCCGCGCCCGAAGACCGGTAGGTGTCGATACGTAGTTCCTTGTCGAGAATTTCGATCTCGACATCGTCGTCGATCTCCGGAAACACGTAGACCGAAGAGAACGAAGTGTGGCGCCGGTTGGCGGCATCGAAGGGTGAGATTCTCACCAGCCGATGAACCCCTGTTTCGCTGCGCAAGTAGCCGTAGGCGTGCGCACCGCGAATGAGGATGGTCGCGCTCTTGATACCCGCCTCTTCGCCTTCGAGACGTTCCAGGAGCTCGGCCTCGAAACCGCGCTGCTCCGCCCATCGCAGATACATCCGAAGAAGCATCTCGGCCCAATCCTGAGACTCGGTGCCACCGGCGCCCGGGTGCAGAGTGAGCATCGCGTTGCGATCGTCATCCGGGCCCGACATCTTGAGCTGCAGATCGAGCTGGTTTAGAGAATCGCTCAGGCGCTCGACGAAGCTGTCCATCTCGGGGTCTCGCTCGCCACCGCTCTCGGCCTGGAGCTCCTGCCAGGCGCCCAGCTCATCGGTGTCGGCGCGCAGCTGGTTCAGGGTCTTGATTCGCTTCTCGAGGGCGCTTCGTTGGCGCAGGATTGGCCTGCTCTTCTTGGGGTCGTCCCAAAAAGAGGGTTCTTCCATTACCTTGTCGAGTTTAGCTAGCTCGCTCTCCGAGTCGGCCTCTTCAAAGATACCCCCGGAGAGAGTCGAGCTTCTTGGTCAGTTTCTCTAGCTGCTGTATTTCCATTGCAGAACTCGTGGAGCTACTCTGTTGAGGGATCGCGAACGAGGGGCGAGTTCGCGGCTTTCTTCCGAGTCCAGAATATAGCAAAGACGGTGAGCGCTACGGATAGCGCGGGCACCAGCCCGGGGACTGCGGAGTAGGGGGTGCGGTGGTGGCGGGGCTGGATCTGAGCGGCGATCACGCCCTCTTCACCGACGCCCAGCGAGTGGAGAATCGCGCCGTCGGCGGAAACGATCGCGGAGATGCCGGTCAAGGCCGCGCGGAGTAGGGGGCGGCCGCTCTCGGCGGCGCGAAACTGAGCGGCACGCAGATGCTGGTGAGGTGCTGAGGTGTCGCCGTACCACGCGTCGTTGGTGATCGTCGCGAGTATCGATGCCCCGTCGGCGACTCGGTCCGCGACCTCGGATGGGAATATCACTTCAAAGCAAATCGATATCCCGATCTTTTGATCTCCCCAGATCAAGATGCCCTTGTTTCGGCCGGCCGAGAAGTCGCCGGCGTTGCGCGCCAGGGAACCGACGAAGGGTAGGAGTCCGGCGAGAGGAACGTACTCGCCGAACGGCACCCGATGGTGCTTGTCGTACGACTGGACCCCTCTGCCTTCGATCAGAAAAGCGCTGTTGAAGACCTCCTCCTCGGACCAGCGCGGAGAGTTCAGTAGTACCGTACAACCGAGTCCGGCCAGTTCTTCTACGTGACCGCGGAAAGTCGCATCGCGCTCGAAGGCATACGGCCAGGCAGCGCTCTCGGGCCACACGATGAGACTACCCGGCCGGTCGCATGCCTGCCGCGAGAGGCGAAAGAGCTTGCGGTAGGCCTCCGCCACGCCGGGGCTCGAGGCGTCGGTGAGGATCGGTGTGTTGGGCTGGATGAGACGTACCGACAGAGGGCTCGGCTCCTCGACAGACACGGGCGACAGACCTGCTGCGAGCAAGATCGCCAAGGGAATCGCGACTCCTGCTCCGGCAAGAGAGAGCCGTCGTTGGTGGGCGGCGAGAAAAAGCCCGACATTGCTGAGCACGACGAGGTAGGACACGCCGTAGGCGCCGATCCAGGAGCTCGCCCGCAGGGCGCCGGGTACCTCGATCCAGCTGTAGGCGGCCAGGTTCCAGGGAAAACCGCTGAACAGGAAGGTCCGGACCCACTCGAGCGCCACCCACGCCGCGGGGAGGGAGACCAGGGTCAACCAGGGCGAGACTCGGAGCAGTCTCCGGCTGAGTACCGCGAAAGCGAGATGGTAGCTGCCTAGATACGCAGCCACGAGAAACAGCGCCAGGAAACCCAGGTAGGGGTCGAGTCCGCCGTAGACCGTCACCGTGTGAGCAATCCAGGGGATGGCGACCAGCCAGGCGCCGAAGCCGTGCAGGAACGCGAGCCGCATGCCATTGCTCTGCCGCGCCAGAAAGAGCAGCGGCACGAGAGCGACCCAGGGCAGGAAAACGGTCGTTCGGGTGGCGAAGCACAGACCCCACACCACCCCGGCCAGGAGTGCCGCAGGGTAGAGAAGCGCCGTGCGGATGCGCTCGGTTTTCTTGTTCACAGCCCGGTCGTTTGCCGAGCGCCCGCGATCAGAAACCGCAGCCCGCGTCAGTCGATGGTCGACGGAATCCAGGTGTCGAGCCCGAAGTCGCTCTCCAGCCGGGATGCCTGCTCGATCGCCTGTGCGCGATCTGGAAGCGGTCCGACCCGGACTCGGTAGTGGCTCTGGCCATCGATGGTGAAGGGTGAGATATAGCCTTCGAAGCCGGCGTTCGACAGGCGTTCGAGGATCGACTCCGCCTGCGCCCGATCGGTGCTCGAGAAGACTTGGATGATCGTCGGGTTGCCGGTGCTGGGCTCCGGCGGACGCGGCTCGGAACGCTCAGCGAGCTCTCCCGCTCTCATCACCTCGGGAGACGGAAGGCTGGATTCGACTCGGTCGATGCTGGCCGCGGAGAGCGGTTCGGGGTTGGATGATGGAGTCTGAGCGACCAGCCGATCGGTGTCGTCTGGCTCGGCTGAGTGTCTCTTGCCGTCGGTCCGAGTGAAGAAACCGAGTCCAGTGTTGGTGTCGTCGGTTTCGAATCCTTCCGGGACTGTTGCCGCCGCGAGGTTACCGGCGCCTGCCCAGACGTCGCGGCCGATCCGCACGCCGGCGAAGAAGGCGACGAACAGGCAACCGAGCAGGATGACGAAGGCAGTCAGAACCTGGCGGTTGGTGAGCGCGATCTGGTAGTGCGTCTCTTCGTGAAACTCGCTCAACCCTCGTCCTCTTGCTTCATGTCCCCGACCGCGCTGAGCAGCTTGCCAAACCCCCTCATTATGTCGATCGGCAACGGGAAGATCACGGTGGAGTTCCTCTCAGTGGCGATCTCGCTCAGAGTCTGCAGGTAGCGCAGCTGCAGAGTCACCGGGTTCTGAGAGATCCGGTCGGCGGCTAAGGCGAGATTCTCCGCCGCCAGCCTTTCGCCTTCGGCGTGGATCACCTTGCCGCGCTTCTCTCTCTCGGCCTCGGCCTGGCGCGCCATGGCTCGCTGCATTTCCTGAGGCAGGTCGACGTGCTTCACTTCGACGGAGGAAACTTTGATGCCCCAGGGATCGGTCTGGCGGTCGATGATCTCCTGCAACTGCTCGTTGATCCGGTCGCGCTCGGAGAGCAGCTCGTCGAGCTCTGCCTGGCCGAGAACCGAGCGCAGCGTGGTCTGTGCCAGTTGGCTGGTGGCAAAGTGGTAGTCCTCGACCTCGACGACCGCCTTGTTGGGCTCCAGCACGCGGAAGTAGACGACGGCGTTGACCTTCACCGACACGCCGTCACGCGTGATGATGTCCTGTGGCGGTACGTCGAGAACGATGGTGCGCAGCGAGATCTTCACGATGCGGTCGAAGGGCCACAGGATCAGAACCAGGCCGGGACCCTTCGGCTTGGGCAGCATGCGCCCGAGGCGGAAAACGACTGCGCGCTCGTACTCTTTGAGAACGTTGATCCATCGAGACAACAGTACGACTGCGAGGCCGACGACAAACACTAGATATGGCATGGTGATTTCCCTTCTGCCTCCTACGACCCTTCTGTGGGCCTGATCCGCAGGGTCATACCCTCGACGGCTTCTACTTCGATCTCCTGACCGGCGGCGACCGAGCTGTCGGCCACGGCGTTCCAGATCTCCCCATGGACCGAGACCTTGCCGCGCGGGTCGATGACTGTGCGGGCGACTCCCTTTTCGTGAACGAGTCCCTCTTGCCCGGTGCTGACCTGACTGCCGCGGGCGCGGATCACCGTTGTCATGAGCAGGGCGACGGTGACCACCGCGACGAGAGCGATCGCGACGATCATTTGAAGGCTGATCCGGATTGCGGGATCGGGACTCCTGAAGAGGAAGAGGGATCCCAGAACGAGTGAGGTGACCCCGCCCGCTGTGAGGACGCCGTAGCTCGGGACCTTGATCTCGAGTGCCAACAGCAGCACGGCCAGTAGCAGTAGCGCTACCCCGGCCCAGCTCAAAGGCAGGACGGACAGGCCGTAGCCGCCCAGAATCAGGCAGATCGCGCCCACCACACCGGGCAGGATGGCGCCCGGGCTCCACAGCTCGATGATCAACGCCGTTGCGCCGATACTGGCCAGCGCCATGGCGAGGTCGGGATTCGCCACCGTAGAGCGCAGCTTCTGGAAGGGGGACATCTCGAGCGTCTCGAGCGTGGCCTCGAGGCTGTGCAAGGTGATCGGGCTTCCTAGTTTGACGAGCTCGAAGCCGTCGAGCTGCTCGAGCAGATCGTCCATGTCTTGGGCAATGAAGTCGATCAAGCCCTCCTCGAGCGCCTCATCAGCCGAGAACGAATGGCTCTCGACGACCGCAGACTCTGCCGCCTCTTCGTTGCGGCCGTGCTGCGTCGCCAGCGATCGGATCCAGGCTGCTGCGTCCTCCTCGACCTTCTCTCCGAGGACTCCGGGAATGTCCTGGCCGCCGCCGGCGATCGGGTGGGCCGCGCCGGTGTTCGTGCCTGGCGCCATCACCGCGACGTCGGCCGCCATGAGCAGGAAGAACCCCGCCGACGCCGCCCGCGAGCCCTGTGGCGAGACGAAGATGACCACCGGTATCTCGGATTCGAGAAATCCGCTGCCGATGATTCGAGTGCTCGCAAGCACTCCGCCGGGAGTGTTGAGCTCGATGACCAGTGCCTGGGCGCGCCGGGATTCGGCCTCGGCGATGGCCTCAGCAAGGAACTCCGCCGCCACGGAATGGATGATCGAGTCCAAGCGGACGTGGACGATCTCCGCGTTCGGACGATCTTCGCCGGAATCCTGAGCGGCGGTGACGAGGCCTGTGCTCAGGACGACAACCGCTGAGGCCAGCGATGCGGCGAGGATTCTCCAGCCGTTGCCGGGAGTGTCTGCGAGGTTCGTCAAGACCTACAAACTGGCGCCCAAGTTCACCGGCTCCGGGCTGGTGAAGACGCTCTCCGGAAGGTCCTCGTAGACCGCAATGTCGTTCAACTGGCGTTGTCCCCGGTCACCGGACAGAAGAACATTGCCGTGCCGGGTCCACTTTGCCCAGGGTGTCTTGAAGAGCGGCTCGTCGTCGGTGTGGCTGTTGAAGAAGTTCCACTGCTCGACCAGCATGCGCTCTTTGTCGACGAAGACATGGTACTTGTTGTCGGGGGTCACTCCGACCCCTCCGAAAGTCAGCTGCAACATGTGGGCGTCGCGTCCCTCCGCAGTCACTCCCTCTCCCAGATACTTGAGGGTCACGCCGCTGTCTTTGAGCTTGTAGGGCATCAGCAGCCAATAGGAGTCGTTGATCCAGCTCTCGTAGCCCTTCTGGAGGGCCTCGGCGAGAGCCTCGGCATCGGTGATCTCCTCGCCACCTCCCCAAACTCTGCCCTCTCGGCTGTTGACGTTCATGAGAGTCAGGGTGTCGCCCTCCTCGAAGCGCAGGTCCCCTGTCCACTTGTCCCAGATGTGAGTGCGCATGCCGAAGAAATCCCACGACAGGTAGCGCACATTGTCGTAGTTCTCGCGACCGCCCATCGTTTCCATCACCCGATCGGCGATGTCGATCGCTTCGGGATCAGAGCCTTCGAGATCAAACCCCTCTGCCGCCGGATTCGGGTCGGAGGAGGGGGCGGGGCAGGAGAGGAGGCAGAAGCTGACTAGGGTGAGCGCGATGGCTCTGAGCATGGGGCGATCTCCTGGTCGTGAGCCCACTTCAGGGTCGAGTTTCAAGCCACCTCGACTCTAGCACGGGGTAGGATCCGGCCTTCGGGCGCCCACTGCGGCGAACAGATCAATGGACGAGCGTCAGACCGAGAGCTGCATCGACGGTACTCGAGTGACGGTGAGGGGTGCGAAAATGAATCGCAAGATACTGTGCAGTGTTCACGAGTCGCGCAATCCGACGGTGGTCGCCGGTGCTCTTACCGTCCTGCTTCTGATGGTGGCGTGCAGCGGTACGACGGTTCATCCTGTGGCGGTGGAATCCGCCCCGCCGGACGGAGCTCCAGATGCGCCGGCCCAGCCTCCGGTCGCCGTGTCCGGCGCAGCGCTGTACGAGGGCGATGCGGAAGCCTTGGCTCGCGGGCGCGGCCTGTTCCGAGCAGTGTGCACCGGCTACTGCCATGCGACGCGGCCGGCAGATCGCGTCGCACCCGACCTCTTCGACTGTGACTGGCCCAAGGGCGATGCCGACTCCGACATCTTCCAGATCATCACCGATGGCGTTGCCGATACTCAGATGCTGGGCTTCCGAGGGAAACTTCCCGACGAAGATCTGTGGAAGATCGTCGCCTACATTCGCACCGAGAGCCGCTGTAGCGAAGGCGCGGGGTAGAGGTTTCTGAGGACGGGAGGCGGCCCGATCGCGGGCCTCTCACCGGGTTTTCGTCGCCTCGAGGCTGATAAGATTCCGGGGTCGCGAAAGGCTGCCGCGCAGGTTCTCGATGAACATCTACAAGGTACTTCCCAGTCTCGACAGGGAGCGTCAGATGAAGCTCTGGCACAAGGCGCAGAGCTCGCAATGGTCGGCTGAGGACATCAACTGGGCGGCGCCGCAGCGCCTGACGAGCGACCGTACCAAGGATGGTCTCGCCCGAATTCTGACTCCGGTCTTGATGGGCGAGCAGGCGGCGTTGTACTCGGTGTCTTCGCTGATTCCGATTCTCGGCCATCGCTCCGAAGTCGGGGCCCAGTTCTTCTTGACCACCTGGGCCGTCGACGAAGCGCGTCACACCGAGCTCTTCACCCGGTTCTATGGACGCCTCGATCGTCAGCCGATGTCGATTCGGCGTTTCCCTAGCGGCTACTTCGTGCAGAGTGAGATCCGCTCCGAGGATCCTGGCACTTGGCTCGCGGGTGTGCTGGTCAGCGAGGTGGCGGCGAAGCACATTACCCAGGAGCTCCTCAGGCTCGACCTGGACCCCGTCCTCAGCGAGATCAGCGACGGCATTCTCGTCGATGAGGCGCGCCACCTGGCCTTCAACCACATCTATCTGGAAGACCTCTTCGCCGGTCTCTTCCGCAAGGCTCATGGCGACGGCGCCTCCTATGCCGCGGAGACCTCGGCTCGACTGGAGTCTGTGCTGTCAAAAATTCCGGCAGTCTTCGCTGCGCTCCAAGGGGATCTGATCGAGGTCGGGATCGATCCGGAGAAGCTCTTCGCGGACATCGCCGCCGAGGCTCGCGAGCGCCTTCAGTCTTCGATTGACCGTGGTGAGAGGGTAGCGGTTCGGCGGACCCTAGAGAGCAGCCTCACCGCGGCGGCTGACGCCCGCTAGGGTGGGCGACGGAATTCAGTAGTCGGATGCCGAGCACGGATTTCCCTGAGACCCTTCGGAATGCTCTCGTCCGAGCCGCCCGCGAGTATCCGACCCGCGGAGTAACCCTGGTCCGGAGTCGGCGGCGGGAGGAGTGCCGAACCTTCCCCGAGCTTCTCGAGGCGGTTCGGGTCGGTGCCGGTCGGCTTGCCGCCCATGGGGTCAGAGCTGGCGATCGGGTCGTCGTGAGCCTGTCGACCTCCTGGCAGTGGCTCGACACCTGGCTCGGCGCGCTGTGGCTCGGGGCGATTCCGGTCGCTACTGCGCCGGGCTCCTCGTTGGCCGATCTGCGTCGGCTCGGCCGGGTCATCGAGCTACTCGGCGGTGCGCGTGTTATCGCCGGGCCGCTGGTTGCTGCCAAGGTAGAGCTGTCTCCGGTGTACGGGTTGGCTGAAGCGATCCTGACTCCCGAGGCACTCGCCGCGACGAGTCCGTGGGCGGTGTCCGAAGACCTCGACGTCGACCCCGAGACGGTTGCCTTTCTGCAGTTGACGAGTGGCTCGACGGCTTCGCCGCGTGCCGCGATGATCAACCATCGAAATGCACTGCACAATGTCCGGGCCATCGACGAGGCGACCGGTGCCGCGCACGGAGCTCCGGCTCACACCTGGATCGACGGATGGGTGTCGTGGTTGCCGCTCTTCCACGACATGGGCCTCGTTGGTGGTGTGCTGAACTCGATCGCCCACGGCTTCGATCTCTGCCTGATGAGCCCGCGGCGTTTCGTCGGCGATCCGTCTCACTGGCTCGAGATTCTGGGACGACGAGGCACCGTTCTGGCGACGGCGCCGAACTTCGGCTACCAGCTCTGCGCCGAGCGCAGCGAGAGGATCCGGCAGGCGGCGCCGGATCTGAAGGGCTGGCGAGCTGCGATGGTAGGCGCTGAGATGATTCAGCCGGACACCGTAGAGAACTTTTGCCGGGAGTTCGAGCCGCTGGGATTCGCAGCCAGCGCTATGTGCCCTTGCTATGGACTTGCCGAGGCAACTCTGGCGGTTACCTACGATCAACGCGGTGAGGGGCTGCGCACCCGCCGGGCGCCGTCGGGTGAGTCTCTCGGTAGACACGTTGCCAGCGTTGGCAGCCCGGTGATCGACACCCAGATTCGCATCACTGCACCCGATGGCACCGAGCTACCTACGGGTCGCGAAGGAGAGGTTCGGGTGAAGGGACCCGGAGTCTTCCAGGGCTATTTCAACGACCCCGAGGCGACCGCTCAGGCGCTGCAGGAAGGCTGGCTTCGAACCGGAGACCTGGGCTTCTCACACGACGGTGAGCTCTATCTGACCGGCCGGCTCAAAGAACTTCTCATCATTCATGGACACAACATCGCTCCGCACGAGATCGAGTGGCTGGTGACGGGTGCGGCCGACAGCGGCGGATCTCATCGTTGCGGCGCCTTCTCGGTTTCTCGCGGCGTCGAGGGTGAGGTGCCGGTCGTGGTCTTGGAGACTTCGGTGGTGGCCCCCGAGACCCTACGAGACCTCGAGCGTGAGATACGATTGCGCGTCGCGCACGAGCTCTCGCTGTCACTCGCAGATGTGGTCTTCGTGCGTCGCGGACAGATCCCGAAGACGACGAGCGGCAAGGTTCAGAGGCACGAGCTATGTCGCCGGTATCTAGCGGACGAGCTCGAGAGAAAGCAGCCAGCGTAGTGCGAATCGGGGGAAGGATCTTTGCGTAGCAAGGTGGAAGAAGTGCTGGCCGTCGTCGCCCGAATTGCCGGCAAGGACCCCTCAACGCTGAAGGCCGAAGACGATCTGGTGGTCGATCTCGGGATCGACTCGCCGCAGGCCTTGGAGCTGTTGGTCGAGATCGAAGAGCTTCTGGGGATCGAGATCTCCGACGAAGAGGAGGTTCTCCTCGTGTCGGTGGGCGGCATCATCTCCTTTGTCGAGGCTCAGGTCTCCAGCGATACACGGCGCGCCGACTCGAAATAGTGGCGAGGTGACGGAGCTGGAAGCGCCGATTCGGAGTCTGTCTCGCTAGCGCTGACAGACGCCAGGTGGGAGGTGGTTGCCAGCACCGATCGCGAGCCGCGACGATGATCGAGAAGCTTCGCGAGGTGCTCGCTCCCGGCGGTCTGCCCATCGACTTCTTGGATCTCAGTCAGGATGAGGAGGTCCAAGCGATCAAGTTTCCGGATCTCCGCCTCCAGCGTGCCCTGCCTTTCCTTGGCGGCGAGGTCGCCGGCCAGTTCACGGGCATTGAGCAGCAGGATCGGATGGCCGATGTCGAGCAGCCGAGTTCCGAGACTGTTGCTGATCTGAAGTCGCAGATCGCGGTCGCCGCCGAAGAGGACTGCATTGCCGCCCTCTTCGAGGAAGCTCTCGTCGAGCAGCCCTCGTAGAGCGCTCCGGGTGGGTCGCTCGAATCGGCTGTCGTCGAGGTCCGAAGGGCCGGAGAGTCCCGAGCTCTGTCGAAGTCGTTCGAGAGTAGTGGGCCACGAGTGGTGAGAACAGCGTCTCCACCGGCTGTGCATCCAAAACCAGAGCTCCGGATGTCTGCGCACGTCGCTTTCGATGGTCTTTGCGTAACGCTGCGTGAGAGCCGCGACTCGCTCGTCGCCTTGCCCGTCAGGAAAGATCGGCGGACCGAAGGTGATCTTGTATCGCCCGGCAACCGTCGGGACGGCGACGATCGG
>Ga0114950_10002845_pt1 | contig 13317 bp, 10 predicted proteins | sample N075metaG_FD_83503 | JGI IMG/M metagenome (GOLD analysis project Ga0114950, IMG submission 83503) | Deep subsurface microbial communities from Kermadec Trench to uncover new lineages of life (NeLLi) - N075 metaG | ecosystem: Environmental > Aquatic > Marine > Ocean trench > Sediment | place...
CTCCAATGCTTGTTTTGTTGGCTATATCCAGGTGTCCTCCAAATCCAACCTGGCCACCAATTACACAAAAATCGCCAATTTTTGTGGAGCCTGCAACACCTGTTTGCGCTGCTATTACCGTATGCTTTCCAACTTTTGTATTATGTCCTAGTTGAACCAGATTGTCTATTTTTGCCCCATCGTCAACAAGCGTACTATCTCCGTTCAGGGTTGCGCAGTCTACCGTTGCGTTTGCACCGATGTGAACAAAATCACCAATTATTACAGTACCCATTTGAGGTATATTTTTATAGCTGCCGTCATCCTGGGGTGCAAACCCAAAACCATCACTCCCAAGAACAACTCCTGAATGAATCACGCAATTTTTACCGATTTTAGTACCTGCGTATATCCTAGCCCCCGAATGTATGATGGTGTTATCTCCAACGGTCACATCGTCACCCACATAAGCATGAGGATAAATTTTAACATTGTTGCCAATACTTGATTTTAAACCTATGTAGGAGAAGGCCCCCTGGTAAACGTCATCGCCCACAGAAGAATCTTCACTTCTGTATGATGGTTGTTCAGTACCTGTTTTTTGGAACTGAATAAATTTGTGATATTCCTCAAGTAGAATGGTAAATCCCATGTAAGGATCTTTCACACGAATCAGTGTAGTTTTGATTTGCTGCTTTGGATCAAAATCATTATCCACAATAACAGCAGATGCATTCGTTGAGTAAATGTATTTTTCGTATTTGGGGTTTGACAAAAAAGACAAAGAACCTTCATTCCCATCTTTAATTGTTTTCAAACTGGATATTTTAATTGACCCGTTTCCAACTACTGTGCCATCAAGCATTTCAGCGAGTTGTGTAACTGTAAATTCCATTTCCTAACGTTTGTTCACAAAGATAATTTTTTAGGCCAGCAGAGATAATATTTTCGAACAATTTTGCTCATTGCTTTGATGTTTGGAAGATCAGCAACATTCGAAATTTCTACCACATCCCCGTTCTTTTTTGCAATCATTATATGGCTTCCTTCTTTAATATATGCTGCATTGCTCAAGCTGCCGGTACTTACAAAATATTTTGCCTCATCCATGGAAATACTATATTTCTCCGCCACTATTTTGATCAATTCAATAATATGGCTCTCAGTTGGAGCTTCTTCCAGCATTTGAATTTGAAATAGTTTTCGATCAATTAACGCTTTACTCAATTCTGAAAGCACGAGATCTTCAGAGGTTGTCCAGGATTTTAAAGCAGACCAAATGTCATAGTCGTCCAAACGAATAAATGCTTCCATCATTTCTGGGTAGTCCTGAAAGTCAGCTAAGGAAATGTCTTTCTCCAGAAATATGTGAAGCCCTTTTGGGTAATCCAACGATGTCCCAACGCGGATCAAATCCCTGGCCCTTTTCATAGCATTTTTGAGTATCTGTTCGGCACATACCGCGGTTTTATGCAAATAAACCTGCCAGTACATTAGCCTCCTGGCATTTAAAAAGCTTTCAATACTGTAAATTCCTTTTTCCTCAACAACCAGGTTATCGTCAACAATGTTCATCATTTGAATGATTCTTTCAGTACCTGTTGAACCTTCAATAACTCCTGTGAAGTAACTATCACGTTTAAGATAATCAAGCCGGTCCATATCCAATTGACTGGATACCAATTGATTGAAAAACTTGCGATGATACGTACCGGTGAATATTTCAATAGCCAACGAAAGGGCTCCTTCATATTTTTTATTCAGGTGATTCATAATCAACAAAGACAGATCCTCATGCCGGGTGTTTTTTAGCAGGATTGTTTCCATCGTATGAGAAAAAGGACCATGGCCAATATCATGGAGAAGGATAGCGATCAGGGCAGCTTCTGCTTCTGTATCGTAAATATAATGACCCTTGCGACGGAAGGTATCAAGTACCTTTTGCATGAGATGCATGGCACCCAGCGCATGGTGGAATCGTGTGTGTAAAGCTCCCGGATAAACCAAATCCGTTAAGCCCAATTGACGAATTCGTCTTAACCTCTGAAATACAGGCTCTTCAACGAGGTTGTAAATCATTTTTGAGGGTATTGTAATGAATCCGTAAGGAGGGTCGTTAATTATTTTTCTTTCGTTGAACAATCTCTTGCAGTTTGGTTCGTATTTTTAAGGACTGATTGACATTAGTAATCTTACTGAATATTACCGAGAACCAATAATATATGCAACCCTACCGAATACTTTGGGCAGATGATGAAATTGACCTCTTAACCCCACATATACTTTTTTTGGAAAAGAAAGGCTACGACATAGTTCCTGTGAATAGTGGTTCTGATGCATTGGACAGATGCAATCAAGAACATTTTGATGTGATATTTCTGGATGAAAATATGCCTGGAATGACCGGGTTGGAGACTTTGACTGAAATCAAAAAAATTCGCCCACAGATTCCTATTGTGATGATTACCAAAAGTGAAGAGGAAGAAATTATGGAAGAGGCAATTGGGGCTAAAATTGCTGACTACCTGATTAAACCTGTAAATCCCAATCAAATTCTACTTGCCGTCAAAAAAATCCTTGACAATAAACGATTGGTAAGCGAGCGAGCAAATAGTTTTTACCGACAGGACTTTATGAATATTTCACAGGCTTTTGGAGATAATCTGGATCATAAAGAGTGGGCAGATCTTTATAAGAAGTTGGTTGATTGGGAAGTTCAGTTTGATGAGACAGAGGATAAGTCAATGGCAGAAGTACTTGAAAATCAAAAAGATGAAGCAAATGCCAACTTTGCAAAGTTTGTCATCAATAACTACGAAGATTGGTTAAATGGTTATGACAGCCCCATACTCTCTCATCAGATAATGAAGGAAAAAGTTCTTCCGGAACTGGGCAACGAACCTGTATTTTTTATTGTAATTGATAACCTCCGCTATGATCAGTGGCGTGTCATCTCTTCTGAAATTCAGGAGTACTTTAACATAGAGAGCGAAGATTCGTACTACAGTATTTTACCAACAACCACCGCGTACTCCAGAAACGCTATTTTTTCAGGACTTTTACCAAGTGAAATGGCTGACAAACATCCAGACCTATGGGTTTCAGATGAAGAAGAAGGAGGCAAAAACAACAAAGAGCATGTTTTTCTTGAACGAATGCTGAAGAGAAATAACTTGAAAATTAAATTTTCCTACAATAAGATTAAGAATGTAAGTCAGGGAAGACAACTGGTAGAGAACATCCCCAATCACCTAACAAATGATTTGTCTGTGATTGTATATAATTTCGTTGATGTACTTTCTCACGCGAGGACGGAAATGGCTATGATCAAGGAACTTGCTCCTGATGAATCAGCATATCGATCGATTACAAAATCATGGTTTCGGCACTCGCCTCTTTTTGAAGTGTTAAAATACATTTCCAGGAAAAAAGTAAAGCTGATTATCACAACAGACCATGGTACAATCCGTGTAAAACGACCTTTCAAAATTGTAGGTGATAGAAATACCAATACCAATTTACGTTACAAGCAAGGTCGAAACCTCGGATATGTGGACGATGACATATTTACTGTGAAGAAACCGGAAAACCTGATGTTACCTAAAAGCAACGTTACATCAAGCTATGCTTTTGCAATAAATGACTACTTTTTTGCCTACCCCAATAACTACAACTATTATGTGAATTATTATCGTGATACATTTCAGCATGGGGGCTTATCAATGGAAGAAATGCTTATTCCAATTATTTCACTAACTTCGAAAAATGGTTGATGTGGCTGAAAATGAAGTTCTGAAGTGCCCCGACCTGTCAACCCTTCCAAGTGTAGCAAATCAAATCCTTTCATTTGCTGAAAACGACAGAATACTTCTGTTCAAGGGAGATGTTGGGGTCGGTAAAACCACTTTGATAAAGGAGATTTGCTTACTGTTACAAGTTGAAGACCAGATATCAAGCCCCACCTTTTCAATTATAAATGAATACGAAACCCGAGACGAGAAGCCCGTTTATCATTTTGACTTTTACAGGATAAATTCGGTGGAAGAAGCTCAGGATATTGGCGTATCAGAGTATTTTTATTCGGGTCACTTTTGTTTCATTGAATGGCCGGAAATTATAGGTGGTCTATTGCCTTCAAATATTATTACAATTTCCATTAGCGTTGATGAGCTTAATGTAAGATATCTAGAATTAACAAGGAATGGCTAAATCAAAAACATCGGGTTTCGAGGCTTTGGCTCAAGAAACTGTTTTGTACCCACAGGAGAAACTGGCTAAAATAAAAAAAGACAACAGGTCATTTTTCTTAGGAATCCCAAAGGAGATTGCTTTTTCTGAAAATCGAATCAGTTTAACCCCGGAGGCTGTTCAACTTGTTGTTGATAATGGACACAGAGTTTGGATCGAGGCTGGTGCAGGAGTCAAAGCAAAATTTTCTGATCGTGAGTATAGTGATGCGGGTGCAGAAATAATGAAGACTGCTAATGAAGTTTATACCGCGGACATTTTACTGAAAATTGAACCACCCACTGTCGAGGAGATTGAAATGATGAAACCGGGGCAGACCGTGATTTCAGCTCTCCAGATAGGTAATCAGACCAAGGAATTTGTCAATGCACTGATGAATAAACGTGTGACTGCCCTTGCGTATGAGTTCATTGAGGATAAACTAGGAGGGTTTCCAATTATCAGAACCCTAAGCGAAATTGCAGGAAATGCTGCCGTAATACTTGCTTCGGAACTTCTCAGTTCCGAAAAAGAAGGGAAAGGTATTTTACTTGGAGGTATCACCGGTGTTCCCCCAACCAATATGTTGATTCTTGGAGCAGGTACAGTTGCGGAAAATGCCGCACGGTCTGCCTTGGGACTAGGCGCCGATGTGAAGGTATTTGACAACCACCTTTATAAACTACGCAGGTTAAAACATATTCTTGGTACTCAGATATACACCAGTACCATTGACACAGCCACATTGAGTGAATGTCTGAAATCAACAGATGTTGTCATAGGAGCATTACGGGCTGAAAAGGGAAGGAGTAGTATTGTTATTACGGAGGATATGGTCATGCAAATGAAACCCGATTCTCTTATTATTGACCTTAGCATTGATCATGGCGGTTGCGTAGAAACTTCAAAAATCATGACCCACGACAATCCTACCTATCGAAAGCACGACGTCATTCATTACTGCGTCCCTAACATTACTTCTCGGGTGGCCAGAACCGCATCAATAGCTTTAAGCAATATTTTTACGCCCACTATCTTGAGGGCAGGGGAGGAAGGTGGGATCAGCGATATGATTTTTAATCACAAATGGTTTCTCAATGGAGTTTACACCTATAATGGTACCCTCACAAACAAACAATTAGGAACCAAATTCAGGATGGAATGTCGTGATTTAAGCTTACTCCAGGCTGCAAGATTTTAGTCTATTTCTTTAATTGCGGCTTCAAGTGAAGTAATCTTTGCTACCGCATCTGCCTCTTTTTGTTTTTCGGAATTTATCACATGCTCTGGTGCATTTTGAACAAAGCGATCATTTTGAAGCTTTTTCTGAACCGACTTTAGAAAACCTTGCGTGTATTCAAGTTCCTTTTCCATTGACTCTTTTTCTTTTTCCAGATCTAGACCCTCGCCCACCTGAACAAAGAACTCATCATTTCCCAATACAAATCCTGAACAGACCCCCTCTTTTTTACTCACTCGTCTGAAATCGCTTAGTTTGGCAAGTTTGCGGATCACACTTTCAAAAGATTTGTACTTTTCCAAAGACCCTTTTAACTGAAGATCCAGACTTTCCTTGTTTGAAATATTTTTCGAATTCCGAATGATTCTAACCTGTGTAATAATTTGAAAAGCACTGGTGGCCTTCTTTAGCACATCAGAATCAGGTGTTGAAGGTTCCGGCCATTGCGAGATTATAATGCAATCATTATCGTCCCTTTCCTTAAGAAGACTCCAGATTTCCTCGGTGATAAATGGCATAAAAGGATGCAAAAGCTTCATGACTTTACCAAAATACTCCAGGGTAGTTTCATAAGTTTGACGATCTATGGGTTTCTGATATTCAGGTTTAATCATCTCCAGATACCAGGAAGAAAAATCATTGTAAACAAAAGAATATGCCATTTTTAAAGCATCAGATATTCTGAATTTATCAAACTGATCATTAACATCAATCAGCACTTCATTGAATCGACTTGAAAACCAATTTATAGCTGTAATATTCCCCACAGGAGTTTCCAGTGATGAGTCAATTTCAAAACCTTTTACCAGTCTGAAAGCATTCCAGATTTTATTGGTAAAATTTCTTCCTTGTTCAATCAATTTTTCATCGAAATGAAGGTCATTGCCTGCTGGAGAGCTGAATAACATCCCTGTTCGAACTCCATCAGCTCCGTTTTGCTTGATTAATTCGAGTGGATCGGGAGAATTGCCCAACGATTTAGACATCTTTCGACCTTGCTTGTCTCGAACAATACCCGTCAGGTACACGTTTTTAAATGGTTTTTCATTTAAATATTCATAACCATACAATATCATTCGAGCCACCCAGAAGAAAAGTATTTCGGGTGCGGTTACCAGATCATTTGTTGGATAGTAATACTTGATATCATCATTGCCGGGATTACTGATCCCTTTAAACACTTCAATTGGCCATAAACCACTACTGAACCAGGTATCAAGCACATCTTCATCCTGATTGATGTCATTCAAGGTTAGCTTATCATCCCCGGTTTTTTCTTTTGCAATTTTCAAGGCCGCTTCGGCTGTTGGAGCTACAAAAGTCATGGCATCAGGATCGGACAGGCTTCTGCCCGATAGGTACCAGGCGGGAATTCGATGTCCCCACCAAAGTTGACGGGAAATGCACCAATCGCGAACATTTTCCATCCAGTGCCTGTACATGTTTTTGAATTTGGGAGGCACCAATTGTATTTCATCATTCATTACATTATCAAATGCGGGTTTTGTTAGCTCTTCCATTCTAACGTACCACTGAAGTGATAACCTGGGCTCAACAATTGCGTCAGTTCTTTCGGAGAATCCTACATTGTTTGAATAGTCTTCAGTTTTTTGCAAATGACCGGATTTTTCCAAATCCTTAACAATCATTTTACGAACCTTGAAGCGATCCTCACCAATATAGAGCTCACCATTTTTGTTTACCGAACCATCTTCATTAAATATATCAATGATTTTGAGATTGTGAGTCTTACCCAACTCATAATCATTCATATCGTGGGCTGGCGTTACTTTCAGGCAACCGGTACCAAACTCCATATCTACATATTCGTCCAAAATGATTGGAATTTCACGTTGAATAAGGGGTACAACTGCCTTTTTCCCATGAAGGTGGTTAAATCTATTATCGTTTGGATTGATGCAGATAGCAGTATCTCCAAGTATGGTTTCCGGTCGGGTAGTAGCAATAGTAAGATGACCTTCCTCACCGGATATCTTGTAATCAATGTAATATAAATGAGAAGCCACTTCCTTATGAATTACCTCATCATCAGAAAGGGCTGTTTTACCTGCAGGATCCCAGTTGACCATCCGGTATCCTTTGTATATGTGCCCCTTGTTATATAAATCTACAAATGTGTTGATTACTGCATCAGAGTATGCGTCATCCATCGTAAATGAAACGCGATTCCAGTCACATGAAGCTCCCAGTTTTTTTAACTGTTCTAGTATGATGCCTCCATATTTTTCTTTCCATTCCCAGGCATACTCAATAAACTCTTCCCTGGTAATGTCGCTTTTTTTAATGCCCTTTTCTTTAAGCATTTTAACCACCTTGGCTTCAGTTGCTATTGATGCGTGATCTGTTCCCGGAACCCAGCAAGCTTCTTTACCCATCATTCTCGCTCTTCGGATCAGAACATCCTGAATGGTGTTGTTCAGCATGTGGCCCATGTGGAGCACGCCTGTCACGTTTGGTGGTGGAATTACGATGGTGTATGGTTCCTTGTCCGGATTCGGAGAGGAGTTAAAGAACCCTTTTTCCATCCAGAGTTTATACCACTTATCTTCAACTTCTTGTGGATTATATTTTGTTGAAAGCGTCATTCAAGATAATTTTTAAAGCGCAAAATTAAATAATTATAATGGTTTGATTGAGAAGGTACTTGTTTTAAAAGTGTACTATTTTTGAACCAGACAAAAGCCTAAGATTGAATATGCTTCCATCCAATGATCCTTCTTTAATTTCCTGGGTAACTGTAGATTCAAACTCTGATTTTCCAATTCAAAATTTACCATTTGGAGTGTTTAGGAAACAAGGCAAAAAACCCCGGGTAGGGGTGGCAATTGGTGATTTTGTCTTAGACCTGGCCAGGTTACAATCAAATGGATTATTTATAGATGGCAGACTGGAAGAAAAGGTATTCAGGAAATCTTCAATGAATGCGTTTCTCGCGCTCGGAAAAGAAAAGTGCCGCTGGGTAAGAGAACGCGTGTCCGTATTGTTAAGAGTTGAAAATAAGGAATTGCAGGGAAACACTATTTTGGCCGACAAAGCACTTGTTCCTCAGAAGGATGTTGAAATGTTACTTCCAGTGAAGGCCCAGGATTACACGGATTTTTACAGTAGCATAGAGCACGCGACAAATGTTGGGATGATGTTCAGGGATCCTGAAAATGCCCTTTTACCTAACTGGAAGCATATGCCGGTCGCATACCACGGGCGAGCCAGTTCTATCATAGTTTCAGGTACAGATGTCAAACGCCCAAAAGGACAATACAAAAACCCAGGCGATGATTTACCATCGTTTGGCGCTTCAAAAAGGCTTGATTTTGAGCTTGAAATGGCATTTATTACGTGTGGCCAAACAAAGTTGGGAGATTCAATATCGACCAGGGAAGCAGAAGATTACATCTTCGGATTCACCTTGTTCAACGATTGGTCAGCACGGGACATTCAGGCCTGGGAATATGTACCCCTAGGCCCATTTTTAGGTAAAAATTTTGGCTCATCAATGTCTCCCTGGGTTGTTACCATGGATGCCCTAATTCCCTTCACAACTCATGGTCCAATCCAGGAGCCTAAGGTATTGCCTTACTTATCATACGAAGGGGCTTGGAATTTTGATGTGCGCCTGGATGTGATTATCAAACCGGAAGGGGGTGAAGAAAACCTAGTGACGCGTTCCAATTTTAAGCACATGTATTGGAATGTACTTCAACAACTGGCACACCATACCGTAAATGGATGTAACATCAATGAAGGAGATATTTATGCATCGGGTACAATCAGCGGTCCGACATCAGATACCTATGGTTCAATGCTTGAATTGTCGTGGAAGGGTACCAAACCGATAACACTTAGTGACGGTTCATCCAGATCATTTATCAATGATCATGATACAGTTATCATGAGAGGCGTAGCAAACAATGGAAACGTATCCCTGGGGTTTGGCGAATTGACTACCAAAGTTATCCCTGCAGATGAGTGATTTTTTGACAATTGATCCAAAAGAAACAGCTACCGGGAAGTTTCATAGTTTCATGCTCGGAGCAATAGCACCCAGACCAATTGCATTTGCGAGTACATTGGACGGTCAAAATAACATTAATCTAAGCCCTTTCAGTTTCTTTAATGCCTTTGGTTCGAATCCACCAATTCTTATATTTTCTCCAGCACGACGTGTAAGGGACAACACGACGAAACACACCTTGGAAAATGCCCTCGAAACTAAAGAAGTTGTAATTAATATTTGCAATTACTCAATGGCAGAGCAAATGAGCCTGTCAAGCACAGAGTATCCTAAAGGGGTGAATGAATTTGAAAAATCCGGATTTACGATGCTGGATTCTACCAGGGTGGCACCTCCACGGGTAAAAGAATCCCCGGCTTCATTTGAGTGCAGGGTAAATGATGTCATAGCAATGGGAAGTGAAGGAGGAGCCGGGAATCTTATTATTTGTGAAGTCTTGCTTGCTCACATTAGTAGATCCATTTTAGATAGTAAGGATGAAATTGATCCTGTGAAATTAGATGCAATCGGAAGAATGGGAGGGAATTGGTACTCCAGGGCCAATGCTTCTTCAATATTCGAAATATCAAAACCATTAACCACATTGGGTATTGGTGTTGATTCAATTCCAAAACACATCAGACTAAGCACGATACTGTCGGGGAATGATCTTGGGAAATTGGGAAATGTGGAACACATCCCGAGTGATAATGATGTCAAATTATTCTCAGAATCAAAAATGATGGTTGAGGTGAAGGAAAAATGTATAGAGGATGATGTGCGCCTGAAGACTGCTTTGCACCAGTTGGCAAAAGATCAACTGGTATCGAACCACGTTGACCTGGCCTGGAAAATCCTTCTTCAGGTTAGTCAGACAAAATAAATTTCAATGTTTTAACTATCAATTCCCTAAAATCTTCAGGAATTTTAGTTGACGTATGACTTGCGTCAAAGGAGTGATTGGCTCCCTCCATTATATAAAGTTCGGCGTTCATATTCCAGGATTTTAGATCTATAGCCATTGAATAAGGTAATGTTTCGTCATCGGTTCCATGGCAGATCAACCAGGGAATGTTCATTGATTTTGCTGATTTGGGAATATCCAATTGCTTTATGTTTCGCTCAAAGTTGGAAACAAGCTGGTAATACATAGGTAGACTTTCATTTGTCCTGGAATTAAATACATGAAGTACCCCGGTAGATTTCCACTGTTGCAAAATCTCTTCTGGCCATCGATTGGATAAATCAGAAACAGCAGCCCAGGTTATCAGTCTTTTAATTCGTTTATCTATTGAAGCATTGAGGATAGCTAATCCGCCACCGCGGCTGTATCCGATTAAAATCAACTCGTTTAAATCTACTTCGTTATCAGGGATTCGGCTTATTGACGAGTGCAGATAGTCAATGACCACTTTCAGATCGTCAAGTTCAATACTGAAGTTATTTTGTCCGAATATTTCAGGCTTGGTGATTTCGTTTGGCTGATCTACTGTAGTTCCATTATGCGAAAGATTGAATTTGCAAAATATCATACCGTTTTCTGCAAAATAATCAGCGATGGAATTAAAAGGCCCCCAGTCTTTATACCCCTTGAACCCGTGAATAAATACAATTAATGGTTTGGCAACGCCATCTTTTTTGAATCTTATATCAACCAACATCCTTTGATGGTTGTGTTCAGAGTTCAAAATCACATCATCAATGAATTCCATAGGCCGACTTTCCACAATATTAAGAATTACAGGACTTTGATTTGGTTTTAAATTCGTAGTAATATTGTAGGACTTTCGATCGAATGAAATCACGACTCAAGCAAATACAGGCGCCCATAGCCACTGAAATGGTGGAATTTGAAAAAAAATTCCGACAATCCATGAAAAGTGATGTGCTTCTGCTTGACAAAATAATGAACTATATCGTGAAGCGCAAGGGCAAACAAATGCGCCCAATGTTTGTGTTTTTAAGTGCCGGGGTAACAGGGAAAATTCGGGATTCAACTTACAGGGGTGCATCATTGATTGAGCTTCTTCACACCGCTACATTGGTACACGACGATGTAGTGGATGACGCAAATTATCGAAGGGGATTTTTCTCAATTAATGCACTCTGGAAAAATAAGATTGCCGTATTGGTCGGTGATTATTTATTGAGTAGAGGATTGTTGTTATCAATTGATAATCAGGATTTTGAGCTATTAAAAATTGTTTCCGATGCAGTAAAGGAAATGAGCGAAGGTGAATTGCTTCAAATGGAGAAGGCAAGAAGTCTTGACATTACAGAAGATATTTATTACGATATTATTCGTCAAAAGACAGCTTCACTTATATCCTCTTGTTGCGCTGTTGGAGCTTCATCTTCAGGAGCAAACGGACAGTCCGTTGAAAAAATGAAGCTTTTTGGCGAAAAAGTGGGGATGGCATTTCAAATCAAAGATGATTTGTTTGATTATGGAACAAAGGAAATTGGTAAACCTCTTGGGATTGATATCAAGGAAAAGAAAATGACACTCCCGCTCATTCATGCTTTGCAGAAAGCCAGTTGGTTGGAGAAGAAATCTGTTATTCGAAAAGTTCGTAACAATAAGAAATCAGGAACCGTGCAAAAGGTCATCCAGTTTGTAAATGAAAAAGACGGGATTGTTTACGCTGAATCAGTAATGAACCGTTACATGGATGAAGCCATGGAAATTCTGGACACGTTTGAACCAAGCGAATACAAGGAGAGCCTCAAGGATATGGTTCATTTTACCATTGATCGGGATAAATAACCTCCCGATAATGTCAGGTAAAATCTCTGATAAATCTGTATTTTATAAGAAAAATGATATGAAAATTGGAGTATTAGATACTGGCATGGTTGGTCAGGTTATTGTTCCTAAAATGGTAGCATTAGGTTATCACGTATTCATGGGAACTCGTAATGCAGACTCAACTCGAAATCGAACAGAACCTGAAGGCACAGCAGGAGTTTCATTTGTTGATTGGTTCTCAGCACACTCCGGATTTCAATTGTTTAGTTATGCTGATATTCCCTCAGATACAGACCTTATTATTAATGCCTCCCATGGTGAAACATCCATCGAATCTCTGGAATCAGTAGGAAAGGACGAGAGGTACTGAAATGATGTTACCTGTTTGGATCAGGTTGTGGGATGCCTTAGGGACACCGGAATTTAATTTCCACATTGCCAGAAATTAGCAAATCTTGATTCCAAAAATTGGGTTACACTGATGTTTGTCTGTTGGTGTATGTACCATTCTGTAATTTTCATGGATTTTATTTCCTAAATTAGAAGGCAAAATAACCCTTCATGATATGAAAAAAATTCTACTTTTCACAATTCTCATTTGGACTAATTCCCTGATACTTGCTCAAGGAAGTCTAAAATATCAAATTCCTCCATCGCAAATAAATGACTTGATTGATGCCCCCTTAGCGCCATCAGTAGTCATTGACAGCAAGGGTGAGAATGTGGTACTTCTTTTTCGGAATGCCTATAAAACAATACAAGAGCTTTCTGAGATGGAGCTAAGACTTGGGGGCCTTCGAATTAATCCATTGACCAACATTGGCAGCAGAACAACTTTTTATAATAATATTGAAGTAAAGGATGCATTCGACAAAGAATCCAGGTCAGTTGACGGATTACCAGACAATCCACGATTAGCCTATTTCAATTGGTCACCAGATCAATCAAAAATGGCCTTCACAAACACAATTTCTACAGGTGTGGAAATTTGGGTTTTGGACATCAAGACGGCCAGTGTTTCAAAATTAACAGAGGCCAAAGTGAACGCCAACTTGGGAAATCCTCTTTCTTGGTTTGCAGATGGTGGTGGTCTATTGGTGAAGATGCTTC
>Ga0114950_10002849_pt1 | contig 13299 bp, 9 predicted proteins | sample N075metaG_FD_83503 | JGI IMG/M metagenome (GOLD analysis project Ga0114950, IMG submission 83503) | Deep subsurface microbial communities from Kermadec Trench to uncover new lineages of life (NeLLi) - N075 metaG | ecosystem: Environmental > Aquatic > Marine > Ocean trench > Sediment | place...
CATTCGTATGCCGGTGATGGATGGAATTGAGGCCACCAAGGAAATATTTAAAGAATATGGCAGAGACCGAATAAAAGTCATTGCCTTCATGGCTTCCACTTTGGAACATGAACGAGAAGAATTCATGGGGCATGGATTCCATGATTTTGTCATGAAACCGGGGAAGCAAGAGGAAATATATGAATGTCTCAATGAGCAACTGGATATAGAGTTTATTTATGAGGTGGAAGTGGAACCTGCTGATACGGAAAAAGAAAACGATTTATTGGATCCGGCTGATATTGAGATTCCAGAAAACATACACTCTGATCTTGTGGCGGCCACAGAGATGGGGGAGTTCACCAAGATGGAAGAAATTCTTGCAGATCTGGAATCAAAAGAAGGTGAAAACCACCCGCTTTTAAAAATCCTTTCTCCCTTGGTTAAAGCTTATGATGTAGATGGCATACTTGCCATCCTCGAAAAGGTAAGATCTATCAGAATAAGTATGTAAACATGATTATAGTTTTCCCCGAAAGCTTCCAACAGAAAATACCCTAGTGTGATTCCACCAAAAATTCAAAGAAAGTCCCCACTGGCACGAGGGTTCAACTGTAAACACAACTCGCTACCAGTCTAATTTAATCCCACCAGTGAGTTTAATTCCCCGTGGCTTGCCACGGCTTTTAAATGAAAATTTCTCTCGGAGTCCCCGTCTGCTTGTAGCGGGGTCGTTCATTATTTGTTTACTCACGTTTTCATTTTAGATCCAACCATTAAAATCCCTTTTTACCATTTTGCCAAAGAGTTTATCCAAGTGCCCATTCCTGAGGGGCACCCTTTTTTGGCAGGTGGACCCTATTTCCTCGTTTTCCCCCAAATCGGTAGTTTCCCCCTAACAAGCGATTTTTCAACGATTTTCAGATTTTCCATCTAAGTCATTGAATTTATTAGACTATTCTATCCATTTTATGCTTCCCTAAGTCCAAAATTTACTGTTAGAATAAATGTAAGCCTAAATATTTATTCATTTACCGATGCACCTTTTTACGCTGGCAGGCCAGAGATTTTGACTCCAAGTGTGAGGGTTTCGGCTCACTGGACCGTGGGAAATGAAAGTTGAAGAATTCGTTGACGATTGGATCGCATCGCCTCCAATGGCCTACCTGCAATTGAAGAATGCCATCGAGGATGAAGAGAGTACCTTTCAGGATTTTACCTCCATCATCAGTAATGATCCGGCAATGGTGGCGCGTCTTCTTAAAATCGTTAACAGTCCGTTGTACGGATTTCCCAGCCAAATTGAAACCATTCAGCACGCTCTTACCATTGTCGGCGTGACGGAATTAAGCGAACTGGTTCTCGCAACGGCGGTAATGAACCAGTTCCAGGGAATTCCCAGCCGATTGCTCAATGTCGATTCATTTTGGGAGCATTGCCTGACCTGCGGAATTGCATCGAAAATTCTTGCAGGTTATTTGCACGAATCGGAATTGGATCGCATGAACGTGGCGGGCATGTTGCACGATATTGGCCGTTTGGTCATTTGTAAAAAAGCTCCCAAACAAGCGCAGTTGATTTTTTATTTGTGTGAAACCAGGGAAGAAATGATCTGCAAGGTGGAAAAGGAGGTGATGGGTTTTGATCACGCGGAGGTCGGTGCTTCTTTGCTGAAAGCATGGCAATTGCCCCCCAGGTTGGTGGAGGTAGTGGCTTGTTCACATTTCCCGGAGCGTTCCAAGAATTATCCCATAGACGCGGCCATTGTGCATGTGGCGGACATTCTGACCTACCAGATTCAGTTGGGTGGTAGTGGAGAACGCATCATACCGATGATCGACAACACTGTATGGGAAAGAACCAAGTTGACTCCAGAAATAGTCGAGTCCGCACAAGAGGATTTGCGCAAAATTTATGAAGGACAAGAGGATGCCATTGCTCAGCCGAACTGAGCGAGGTCGTTATGGCGGAGTTTAACCGGACGGGTTCAAGCAAAAAATTACTTTTCATTATATAAAGGAATTCAGGATATGACAGGGATTCAATCTATAAAAAAATATTTAAAAATCATATTATTAGCAGGCTTGGCTCTGCTTGTTTTTACCGGGGCAACGGCGATGGCTTCTGCAAATTTTTTGCAGGTGGTCCATTCTGGCAATCTGCAAATGGTAAAAGAAATGTTGCAACAAGGCGCGGATGTCGAAGCACGATCCCGCAAGGGAAGTACGCCTTTGATTGTTGCCGCATCCGATGGTCGTCATCAAATCGTTAAAGCTCTGCTGGACGAGGGAGCAGATGTCAATGCAGTTAACCAATATAACGATACGGCATTGATATTAGCGGCAACACGTGGGGATAATTTAAATGTTCACATGTTGTTGGCGCATGGTGCGGATGTGAATGCGCAGAATAAACAAGGTTGGACAGCTTTAGCAAGGGCATCTCGTTACAATAATGTCGGAACAGTTAGAATCCTTTTGTCGAATCGCGCAGATATTGATAAGCGGATTAACGATGGTGCGACGTCTGTGATCATTGCTATATCGGAGGGGCATACTGCGGCGCTTTATGAATTGGTTTCAAATGGAGCGGATGTCAATGCCACAAACAATTTTGGATTGACGCCAGTTACTTTGGCAACCCTTTCTGGACGTGCCGATATGCTGGAATTATTACTGGAGGCCAAGGCGGATATCAGCATTCCCAATCAAGATGGCGAACCAATTTTATTCCAGACCGTCAAACGGGGTTATACCGATTGCATGAACGTATTGATTGAACACGGCGCTGATGTGAACGAGAAAAATCGTTATGGCTGGACGCCACTGACCCAGGCAGTCAAAATGAATCAGATCAAAGTGGTGCGTGAATTGATCGCTCAAGGGGCCAATGTAGATGCACGTACCCAAGCGGAGGCGACGCCGTTGATGATTGCATCGGAAAAAGGTTATGTGGACATGGTGCATTTGTTGTTAGACCATGGCGCGGATATTAATGCCAAGAGCAAAAACGGTTCAACAGCATTAATCAGTGCCGCGGCTGGTGGAGATGCGATGACGGTCAAGTTGTTGCTGACGAAGGGCGCTCGACCCAATGCATCAATCGTAAACGGTTCGAATGCTTTGATGGTTGCGTCCGAACGAGGCCATGTCGAAGTTGTGCTTCAACTCATGCGACGTGGAGCCAATGCTCATGCTAAAAGTCGGCACGGCTGGACGCCTTTGATGGGCGCGGCGGCTGGCGGACACACTCAGTTAGCGAAACTGTTTATCAAGGAAGGTGTCGATACAAGTGTCAAAAGCAGAAATGGCTGGACGGCACTAAAAATTGCCACGCAAATGGAACGCGAGGATGTAGTGAAGTTGCTTCTAAAAGCTGGAGCGGTTGAATAGGTTTTAATAGGATCTCTAATAATGCAATAATTTTTGTCCAGGCAACTTGCCGGCCCTTATTTCATAAGGGCCGCTCATGACCAAAACCAATTTTTTGTGGCGCTTTTTGCTAAGGCGCTTACATATTGGCCAGATTCTCCTGAATGACTTTCAGCATCCCAATATTTTGCGTATGACCCGATTTGTGCGCTTTGATATGTCCCCGAATGGGTCTTCCCAATAGATAAAAATCCCCAAGGATATCCAGGATTTTGTGTCTGGTGAATTCGTTCTTAAAGCGCAGTTTGGTGTTCAGCACCTTGCCATCGCCGAGAAAAATGAAATTGTCCAGCTTGCCTCCCGAGGCAAATCCCATTTTGGTCAATTGCGCGATATCTTCCATGAAACCAAAGGTCCTGGCAGGTGCGATTTCTTTTTTAAAATGATTTCCCCCGCTAAAAGTGAAGGTGTGTTCTTCCACTCCGATAGGCTGTGGGTAGTCAATGTGGTAGGTCACTTTAAACGTGTCGCAGGGTTCCACGATAATATGGGCCTTGCCTTCCTCTTCCGAGCCGAATCGGTAGGTCTTATCAATGACAATTTCATCGTAAACGCCATCTTGCTCATCAAATTCACCATCCTCGATCAAGTTACAAAAATCCTTGGCCGAGCCATCCATAACCGGAGCTTCATCGCCAATTTTGATCAGCAAATTGGTGATGCGGTACATGTGCAACACCGCCATGATATGCTCAATCGTTCCAACCGATGCCAAACCTTCTTTGATACAGGTGGAGTAATCGGTGGATGTCACGTTGTCCAATCTCGCGGGTATTGTGTCGCCGCTGGAGATGTCGCCGAAAATGATACCGCTTCCCGGTGGTAAAGGTTGCAGGATCAGGCCGGTCTTGTAGCCGGAATGCAGTCCACTGCCACAGAGCACAACACTTCGTTTCAGAGTTCTCTGAAGGTGCTGAAATTTCCCCAGTGGGTTGTCATCATCCGCGGGAAGCTTGATAGAGTGCAAGTGCAGTTTTTTGGAGATATCTTTTTCGTGGTTTTTAATGCTTTACTGGTTTTCCCCAGATCCCAATCATTTTTTCGCAGATGGTGAATGAGAAATTCCTTTTCCCAAGAAAGCTCTACATCTTTGAGGGAATCAAATTCTTCATAATCATCCAAATGGAAGTTTGATTGCGGTTCGCGTATTTCAGCAGGCAAATCCTGCAAACTGATTTTGCCTTTTTGCTTTCCTGTGAGTCGGGCCTGTTCTAGTACTGAACGTAATTCTTTAACGTTTCCTGGCCAATGATACTGACATAGAGCCGTCATGGCGAGTTTATCAAGATAGGCAGATTTTATATCTTTATTGGCAGACAACTCGTCAAAATAGTCTCGGACCATGAGAGGAATATTGGCCGCTAACTGTCTCAATGGCGGAATATTCAGAGTTTGGTTATCAATGATCTGCAGTAAGTTCTTATTGAACTTGTCATCATCCGCAAGCGATTTCAGGTCTTTTGAGGAAGAGAAATAAAGTCTGGCAGGAAGGAGTCGTGCGCTGGACTTGGAGCCTTTGCTGTTTTCCACACCCAGTGCCGAGGCCAATTTTTCCTGTAGACTTTTGGACAAAGAATCCACATTACTGAGGTATATGACCTTTTCGCTTTGCTGGCCACTTTTTGCCGAAGGGCTTTTTTCTGTTTTGCTATTCCGGGTGGAGGCAAATAGATTACTTTGAATGTCCCGGACGGGTTTGACGGCGCAATCGAGTTTGATAAATGGCCGGTTGGCTTTTTTGCTCAGGTTGTGAATCGCTTTAGCGAGGAACTCTTTACCGGTGCCTTTTTCACCCACTATCAATACCGGGTGATTATTGGTTGCCGCTTGCAAAGTGGCCTTTTTTACTTCCACCATCAATTCAAAACACAACGGAAGATTTTGGGAGTCGTCACGATTTTCTTTTGTAGCGGTAGCGCGGTTCTTTTTTTCCGCAAAGATGTTTTCGATCGATTGCGTTATTTGGTCCAGCGAAAATGGTTTTTCAATGAAATCGCAAGCGCCGAGTTTAGTGGCTTTTACGGCGGTGTCGATGGTTCCATGACCGGACATGATCAGCACTTCAACTTCTGGATGATAGTTTTTCACCGTTTTGAGGACTTCAATGCCGTCCATCCCCGGAAGCCAGATATCCAACAGAACCAAATCAGGTGGGTCCAGCTGAATTTTTTCCAGCGCCTCCAGGCCGTCAGTGGCTGTTAGGACATCGTAGCCTTCATCGGAAAGGATACCTTTTAAGGAAGTGACGATGTTCTTTTCATCATCAACTATTAGAACTCGTTCAGCGGCCACTGGCGTCACCTATGTTTCTACTCTCGTTCATATTGGGAGTGGAGGCACTCCACTATACTGCGGACGTTATCCGCATCGTTGAAACTCCAGATAAAAAATTTTATCCCCGGCATTGATAAAGTTTCGTTCGTATTTGGATTGAGGAAAATCCTCGCGATGCTCGCGAAACTTCCCTGACCCGTAACAGTTTTTTAACCCTGTTGCATCGCTTAGGTATTGCATCATTTCACTGGCGTATGGTTCACTGTCGGTTGCGAGGTGAATACGCCCATCTGCTGTCACCTTGGAAGTCAGCATTGAAATGAAATTCGGCTTGATCAGTCTCCTTTTGATATGACGTTTTTTCGGCCAAGGATCGGGAAAATTGATGAAGATCGAATCCAGTTGGTCGGGCTCAAATACTCGTGGAATTCTATCACGTGCGTCTCCGTATAAAATCCGTATATTTTGGAGTTGCAGTTTGTCGATTCGGGAGGCCAGTTTGCGAATGCCTTTGTGATAAAAATCAATGCCGAAAAAATTTAACTGTGGATTGAGGGCGGCGATTTCTATCAGAAATTTTCCGTTGCCAAAACCAACTTCCAGGTTCAAAGGGTTTGAGTTGCCGAATACTTCCTGCCAATCCAACGGGTGATCAATATCATAGAAGAAGGAACTTTCCTCCGCGATTTCATCAAACGAAATTAAGAGCCCCATTTCACTCCGGAATCTTTTGATCCTGGTTTTCCAGGGCTTCGTGAATAGTGGTCACCTGTAAAACTTCGTATTCATTGGTTTGGTTGGGAAGAGAAATGGTGATTTCATCTCCCTCCTGTTTTCCCATGAGGAAACGCCCGATGGGTGAAGCAGCGGATATTTTACCATGATCTGGATTGACTTCTTCAGGAAATACGAGGTGAAATTTTTTTTCTTCTCCTGAGTCCAAATCCTTTAGCAAAATAGTGCTTCCAAGACCGGTGCGGTCCCTGGGTATCTGGTTGATGTTTAGAGAGGTGACATCGCTGATACGTTTTTGCAATTGCGACATTCGAGTTTCAAGATACATTTGCCGTTCTTTGGCGGCTTTGAATTCCGCATTTTCACTCAGGTCGCCATGCTCCATAGCTGTTCTCAAGGCTTGAGGGATATCGACCTTGAGTTCTTTTTTGGTGGTTTCCAGTTCTTTATCAAGCTTATCAAGAATGGGGAGTCTCATTTCCGGTGCTTTTCCTTATTAAAAAATATGGAGATCTTTAATTTTATGAACAGAGCCATATGAAAAGTCATTCGCAAAAGGCGAGTCGGCTTCACCTCCCACTAACATACGGATGGGATCGATGGTTTTCAAGTCCCAGTTTTGATATGTGGGATTTTTTTTTGGCTTCCCACTATGGATTCCGATTCCCACGAGGCAGGCAGGTCCGATTTTTGGCTTGGTGGCATGGAAATGACTTTTATGCGAACCCTTGCGACACCTTTTTTGATCAATTGAAGTTTATTTGCCGCCGCGTAACTCAGGTCGATGATCCTTCCTTTAACGAATGGACCGCGATCATTGATGCGCACGGTAATTTCTCGGTGATTCTCCAGGTTTAATACCTTCACCATAGTTTGGAAAGGCAGGGATTTGTGGGCCGCAGTCATTGCGTGCATATCATAAACCTCTTGGTTGGCGGTTTGTTTGCCATGAAACTTCGACCCGTACCAGGAGGCTAGTCCTTCCTCATAAAAATCGTTGGCATTATCTACAAGATAATACCGGGTTCCACGGACAACATAAGACCGATTTGAACCACCTTTGAATTCGTGGTTTGCAGAAACATCTGGGCTAGAGTCTTGCCAGCTAGTGCAACTGGCTATCAGGCTACAAACAAGGATACCAATAATAGACCTGGAATATAAGGGGTTATGGATCAATTCGGGAATCTTTCTTGCTGGAGAAGTGAATTTCTCGCGATATGAAAACTTTATCAAAAACTGGGCTTTAAAGCTTTAAAATTAATAAGATATAGCATAAACATTGTATGGCGACCTAGTGTTCAAGGTCAATTATTATTCGTAAAAATAACAAGCAATAATTCAAAGCTTTACCGAATTAATTTGAATTGGACAGGTTATAACCTATTGACTTATAATGAGATAAGAAGATAAAATGTAAGTATACTATTTGTGTTCAATAACTACAATTGTGATGAATTCATGCGAGATAATATATTACAGTTACTTTCTGTAAAAGATGACCTTCCGCCCCTTCCTGAAATCCTGATCCAATTGGAAAAATTAGTCAATGACCCCAAATCAGACCTGGAAGCGATTGCAGAATTGGTCGAATCGGACCCGGTGCTATCGGGGAAACTAATACAGCTGGCCAACTCTGTCCTGCTCGGAGGAGGCCGCGATAAAGCAGGGGATCTTGGAAGTGCGGTTATGCGGTTGGGAATCAAAATGATCTTGGATTTGGCCTATACGCTTAAACTGTCCAACATGTTTGCAAGATTGCCACAATTCGATCAATTGCAATTCTGGAAGCACACATTTTCCGTGGCCCTTTTGTCGCAGGCCCTGGCAAAAAAATTAGAACTTTCCAAGCAAGAGCAGGAAGTGAGTTACGTTGCCGGCTTGATGCACGATATTGGGATCCTTGTTTTTTTCCATTTGATTCCTGAGGAATACATCAGCTTCACAAAGGAAATTAAAAATTCGGAGGAGACCCTTGGGTCTCTTGAAAAAGAAAAGTTTGGGATTGACCATTCTGAACTTGGGGGAAGTTTCATATTAAGAAAATGGCCTGTTTCTTCCAAAGTTTCAAAATCGGCTAAACTGCATATCCAGGAGATGACTTGCAACGGGACAAACCTGCCCATTCCACAAATAGTGAACCTTGCGAATCGGATTGCAAGTGGCTATGGAGCTCCTCATAAAATGACGGCTTGTGAAATCCAACCACTTGAGGAGTCATTAATGCAATCTCTCAAGATGGATGAGAATGAAATACAGCGGATGATGGAGAATGTGTTAGAGTCCGTAGAGCAAGCAGAATCACTTTTGAATGGATAGTTTTACCGCTTGAGAGAAATGGGAAACGAGAACTTTTTAGTGACATTTCGTGGGGTCCGCGGTTCTATACCAACGCCTCTTTCCCCTCATCAGGTGGGGGATAAGATATTAAAAGCCCTGGAGCTAGCAAAACCTGAGGATCTTGTGGATGACGCCAGCCGCAAAAGTTTTCTGGCCACTCTTGAGCCGGAAATTAGGGGATGCATCGGAGGTAATTCTTCTTGCGTGCAATTGCAAGTAGGCGGGCAAAATCTTATCTTCGATGCAGGAACCGGACTTCGTTCGCTGGGCCTGGACTTTATGGAAGAAGAGTTTGGAGTCGGCAAGGGCCATGCGAATTTATTTATTTCACATACGCACTGGGATCATATCAACGGGATTCCTTTTTTTGGCCCCTTTTATGTAGAGGGCAACCAGTTCACCGTGTTCTGTCCGTTCGAGGACATTAAGGATCGGCTGGAAACCCAGCAAAATCCGCGTTTTTTCCCTGTTCCTCTTAAGGCTTTTTCCGCAACTTTGGATTTTCAGGACATGTCACAAAAAACGCAACATGAATTGGGAGATATCCTGGTGACATGGAAAGAAATGGATCATCCGGGAAAAAGTTTCGCTTACCGTGTGGATTACAAGGGGAAATCCTGTGTCTATGCCACCGATGCGGAGTATAAGAATCTTACAAAAGAAGATCTTCAGCCGACCGTCGATTTTTTTCGCGATGCTGATTTGTTAATTTTCGATGCGCAATATGCGTTCATGGACGGTCTGGCAAAACGTGATTGGGGACACAGCTCCGCTTTTATTGGCGTGGACTTGGCTGTCGATGCTAATGTCAAGCGCATTGCCTTCTATCACCACGAACCCACCTACAGTGATTTTAAATTAATGGAACTTTATGAACAGGCTCAGCGTTATTTAAAACCCATCTCCCCTGACTCAAAGTTGGAGCTACTCATGGCTCGCGAAGAACTTACCCTGGACCTGATGCAGGACTGATCGCCGGGCATTGCCCGCATTCCTCATGGCCGACCCAAACAAGTTTCGATTCTCCATTGACCGTGGCGGTACTTTTACGGACATCTACGCCGAAGTTCCAGGAGAACCCGGATTCCGAGTCGAAAAACTGCTTTCGGAAAATCCCGATCAATATCCCGACGCGCCGCTGGAAGGCATAAGAAGGATTCTTGCTAAGCATCAAGATGAAACGATTTTGGCGGATGCCATCGATGCGGATTGCATCGAATGGATTCGTATGGGCACCACTGTAGCGACCAATGCTCTTTTACAAAGGAGCGGAGCCAGAACGGCGTTGGTCATCACCAAGGGATTTCGTGACCTTTTGCAAATCGGTAAACAAACCCGTCCGCGCATTTTCGACCTGGAAATAAAAAAACCATCGGCCTTGGTGGAAAAGGTCATTGAGGTGGAGGAACGGGTTCGCCTGCTTTCGAGTCCGCCGCCAAATGCTAGTCCTTCTTTTGTCCATACACTTTCTGGCGACTGGGTTGAAATTTTACAGGTCCCGGAGTTGGACCATTTAAAACAAGAATTACTTAGCCTTCGTCAAGAAGGAATCGAAAGTTTATGCGTCGTCACCCTGCATTCTTATGTTTTTCCTGATCACGAAATTGCCATTGGGAAGCTTGCCCATGAGCTTGGGTTTCAGCAGGTATCACTGTCCGCAGAAGTCTTGCCTAAAATCAAAATGGTGGATCGGGGGCAAACCGCCTGCATCGAAGCCTACTTGGCTCCTTTGATTCAAGATTATCTGAAAAAATTTCGCCAGGGTTTTCCGCAGAATCCGCCGGAACTGTTTTTCATGCAATCCGATGGAGGTTTGGTGCCGGCAGAAGAATTTTCTGGATGCAGAGCGATTTTGTCAGGTCCGGCAGGCGGTGTGGTCGGTTATGCGATGACCACTTTTGATCCGGATAACAAACAGCCGGTGATTGGCTTCGACATGGGAGGCACGTCCACCGATATTTCCCGATATGATGGTGCATATGAATGGGTGCATGAAAGTGAAACCGCAGGTCTGCATATTCAGGTTCCACAACTTGATATACACACAGTCGCGGCAGGCGGTGGGTCGCGTTTATTTTTCCGCAATGGCATGTTCGAGGTGGGACCCGAGTCATCGGGAGCGCACCCTGGACCGGTGTGTTATCAGAAAGGCGGGCCTCTTTCGTTGACCGATGCCAACCTTGTTTTAGGTCGTCTGCTTCCGCAATATTTTCCGAAAGTTTTTGGTCCTAATGAAGATCAGCCTCTAGATGCAAAGAGGACGGAACAAGCCTTCGTCGAGTTAACAAAAACCATCAATGCGCATTCCGCCAACTCTGCCGATAGAAAAAAATCCTTGGAAGAGGTGGCCTTGGGTTTTATCGAAGTGGCAAACGAAAACATGGTGCGGCCCATTAGGGAAATTTCCATGGCGCGCGGGTTCGATATCAAGGACCATGTGCTGGCCTGTTTCGGCGGTGCGGGTGGGCAACATGCTTGTGCTATCGCCCGAACCCTGGGGATTAAGAAAATTTTCATCCACCGTTTCGCGGGAATTTTGTCGGCCTATGGGTTGGGCCTTGCCGATGTCGTGGTGGAAAAACAGGAACCGGCCTCGGTGGAATTAAACTCGGATTCGATTGCAGAATTGAAAAAACGTCTCTCTGCACTTTCGCAAAAAGCAGTGGAGGAACTGAGCCAGCAAGGCGACTTCGACGTCAGCATTCAGTGTTTCCTGAATCTTCGTTACCAGGGGACAGACACGGCGTTGATGATTCAGCAAACATCCGGAAAAGATTTTAAAAATTTATTTACTGAGAAACACCGGCGGGAATTTGGTTTTGATTTCAAAGACCGACAGCTGATTGTCGATGATCTTCGGGTCCGCGTTGTTGGCCTCGCGCAAAAAATAAAAAAATCCAGAATCGAAGCGGTTACCAAAGCGACAGAACCTATTCACAGAGCGCAATGCTATTTTAAAACAGGATGGCAAGAGACGCCGGTGTTTCCGCTCGATGCTCTCGGCGCTGGGGAAACTATTGACGGGCCAGCGATCCTCATTCATGACACCACAACGATTTTGGTGGAACCGGGTTGCGCCGCGTTCATCACCGATTATGGCGATGTAGAGATAACTGTTCTAGCGGATGAAAAAGTGGAACTGGATACAGCGGTCGATCCTGTGAGGATCGCAATTTTCGGCAACCGCTTCATGTCCATTGCCGAACAGATGGGGCGTACTCTGCAACGCACCGCAACGTCTACCAATATTAAGGAGCGGCTGTATTTTTCCTGCGCAATTTTTGGTCCGAGCGGAGATCTGATCGCCAATGCCCCGCATCAGCCTGTACATCTGGGCGCTATGGGCGAAGCGGTCAAGGCGCAAATGCAGATTCATTCGGCAACGATGCAGGCCGGTGACGTTTGGGTGAGCAATCATCCGGCTTTTGGTGGCAGTCATCTTCCGGACATCACCGTCATCACGCCAGTGATTCGGCAGGGGCGGGTGATATTTTTCGTCGCTAACCGTGGCCATCATGCCGATGTGGGTGGCATCACCCCAGGGTCCATGCCGCCATTTTCGAAAACTTTGCATGACGAGGGCGTGGTCATCCGATCCTTCAAGTTGGTGGCAGACGAGGTGTTCCAGGAAGCAGGAATCACAGAGTTGCTACAGGCAAAGGGTGAGAATAATCTTATTGGGACGCGGGCTCTGGCTGATAATCTTTCCGACCTCAAGGCCCAGGTGGCGGCCAATCAAAAAGGCATCGAGTTGCTGGAAGAGTTAGTCGAACAAAACTCGCTGGAAGTCGTGCAGGCTTATATGAATCATTTGCAGGAGGTTGCCGCTCAGTCGGTGCAAAGCATGTTGAGGGATTTATCACTTGCGCGAAATTTACAGCCGGTGGATACGCTGACAGCGCAGGACCAGTTGGATGATGGTTCAATCATCCAACTGCGGTTAACACTGGACCGCCATGCAGGAACCGCAGTCTTTGATTTTTCCGGCACTGCGGGGCAGTTGCCCAACAATATGAACACGCCGAAGGCGGTGACTCATTCGGCGGTGATCTATTGTCTGCGTTCCTTGGTGCAAAGTGAGATACCGCTCAACCAGGGGTGTTTGCGTTCAGTGAAAATTATTTTGCCAGAAGGATCGATTTTGTCGCCTTCGGAAGATGCGGCAGTAGTGGCGGGGAACGTGTTGACTTCGCAGAGGATTACCGACGTAATCCTTAAAGCCTTCTCAGCTTGCGCGGCCTCGCAGGGGTGCATGAATAATCTCACCTTCGGTAACGATAGCTTTGCCTATTATGAAACTATGGGTGGTGGTGCGGGAGCTGGACCTAGCTGGCACGGGCAGTCTGGCGTGCACACTCACATGAGCAATACCCGCATCACCGATCCAGAAATTCTCGAAAAACGTTATCCGGTATTGTTGCGAGAATTTTCAATTCGCAAAGGTTCCGGTGGGCAAGGGCGATTCGTGGGAGGTGATGGCTTGATCCGCGAGATCGAATTTTTGGAACCCCTGCATGTCGCGATCCTTTCGGAAAGAAGG
>Ga0114950_10002851_pt1 | contig 13299 bp, 9 predicted proteins | sample N075metaG_FD_83503 | JGI IMG/M metagenome (GOLD analysis project Ga0114950, IMG submission 83503) | Deep subsurface microbial communities from Kermadec Trench to uncover new lineages of life (NeLLi) - N075 metaG | ecosystem: Environmental > Aquatic > Marine > Ocean trench > Sediment | place...
CCGATGACCGCGATCCTCGGGCACGCGGAGCTCTGCAAGGACCCGGAGACGAGCGTGGACGAGTTCCGCCGGCACCTCGAGATCATCTGTATCAACGGCGAGCACCTGCTCACTGTCATGAACGACATCCTCGACGTCTCGCGGATCGAAGCGGGCCGCATGCCGGTGGAGCGTACGTTGTGCTCCCCGACGAAGATCGTCTCCGAAGCCGTGGCGATGATGGAGGGGCAGGCGCACGAGAAGGCGCTCGAGGTGCACGTGCAGAGCGTGGGAACCATCCCGGAGATGATCGAGACCGATCCGACCCGGCTCCGACAGATCCTCCTGAACGTGATCGGCAACGCCGTCAAGTTCACGGAGTCCGGGGCGATCGAGTTGACGCTCACGATGTCCGTGGCGGACGGTGGCGGGCAGCGCCTCGCCTTCGAGATCCGGGACTCGGGCGTCGGGATGGCCCCGGACAAGCTCGACTCGGTGTTCGAGCCCTTCGTTCAGGCGGACACGTCGACGACCCGTGAGTACGGCGGCACGGGGCTCGGTCTGTCGATCTCACGCGCGTTCGCGCGGATGCTCGGCGGCGATCTCACGTGCGAGAGCGAGGAGGGCGCCGGCAGCCGGTTCCTCCTCACGATCGATCCCGGCGACCTCGACGGAGTAGCCTTCATCGAAGTGGAGGGCTGCGTCGACTTCGTGGATGCCCCGCTCCCCGCCCGGGCGGAGTCGGAGTCGCAGACCTTCGAGGGTCGCGCGCTCGTGGTCGAGGACGTCGCCGTCAACCGGCGCCTGATCTGCCGGCTCCTCACGAAGGCGGGGCTCGAGGTCGAGGAGGCGGAGAATGGCCAGGTGGGCTTTGACAAGGCCATGGAATCCTTTTCACAGGGCAGGCCTTTCGACGTCGTCTTCATGGACCTGCAGATGCCCGTCCTGGACGGCTACGATGCCACGCGCCGGCTCCGCGATCAGGGCTATCCGGGGCTGATCGTGGCGCTCACCGCGCATACGATGCCCGAGGAGCGCGAGCGCTGCCTCGCTGCGGGCTGCGATGATTTCGCCACGAAGCCCATCGACCGGGCGGCGTTCATGGAGCTCCTCGCGAGCCTCGCGCAGGACGCCTCGGAGCGACCGGCGGGGGGCGCCGGGGGTCTACTGGCAGTTTCAGTCAAGCCGCGGCGCAAATGACGCCGAGAGGTTGCGGGGCTGGTATCCGCAAGTGGATCCGGCTTCGCCCACCCTCATGCGCATCACCCTGCCCGTCCTCCTCGTCCTCTCTCTGATGCCCCTGTCGGGTTGCCTCGCCGTGGCCGCTGGCGCCGCGGGGATCGGCTACGTGCGCTACAAGCGCAACGAGGAGACCCGCGACTTCCGCGCGGAGCTCGAGGAAGTGTGGGCCGCGGCCGAGGAGGCGATGGGGCGGCTGGGCCATGCGGATCCCGAGCAGGTCTCGCGCAACGCCACCGCCTGGGTGATGGAGGGTGAAGCTTACCGGGTTCGGGTCGAGCGCCACGTCGAGGGCACGACGCGTCTCCGCGTCCGGGTCGGAACGTTCGAGTCGGCGGAGCACCGGCGCGAGGCGCTTCTGATCGTGGAGGAGGTCGCCGTGATCCTCACGCAGGATCTCAATATCGGCGAGTGGAGCGAGAAGGTTCGCGCGCTGTCCGAGCTGGAGCCGAAGCCCGAGTCCGTCCCGGAATCCGACGGGAAGTAGCGGCCGCGGCCCGTCGCCCTCAGGCGATGATCTGTCGGATCGGTTCGGCGCCCTCGACACCGACCAGCCGTTGGTCGAGACCGCCGAAGCGATACGTGAGGCGGTTCGGGTCGAAGCCGAGCTGGTGCAGGATCGTCGCGTGCAGGTGCTTCACGTGGCAGCGGTCGACGACGGCGGAGCTGCCGAGCTCGTCGGTCTCGCCCACGCTGATCCCGGGCTTCAGGCCGCCGCCGGCCATCCATAGGGTGAAGCCGTAGGAGTTGTGGTCGCGGCCCGTGCCCTTCGCGTACTCCGCGGTCGGCTGGCGTCCGAACTCGCCGGTCCAGACGACCAGCGTCTCCTCGAGCAGCCCCGTGCGCTTCAGGTCCGCGAGGAGGCCCGCGATCGGCTTGTCGGTGCGGCCGGCGTGGCGGTCATGGTTGAGCTTCAGGTCGCCGTGCGCGTCCCAGTTGTTGTCGTTGTGGTTGCCGCCTGAGTAGATCTGGACGAAGCGCACGCCGCGTTCGACCAGGCGGCGCGCGAGCAGGCACTTGCGCCCGAAGTCGGCCGTGCGCTCCTCGTCGAGGCCGTAGAGCGCCTTCGTCGCCTCCGATTCCCCCTCGAGGTCGAGGGCCTCGGGCGCGTGGTCCATCATCTTGAAGGCGAGCTCGTAGCTCGCGATGCGCGCGGCGAGGTCGGTGTTGCCGTCGTGCCGGGCGAGGTGGTCGGCGTTCCAGCGCTGCATCTGGTCGATGAGCCGCCGCAGTCGCCTCCGCGTCATGCCCGGCGGCAGGCCGAGGTCCATGATCGGCGTGCCGGTCGCCTTCACGACCGTGCCCTGGTAGGAGGCGGGCATGTAGCCGCTGCTCCAGTTCTTGGCGCCCGAGATCGGCCCCCCGGTCTCGTCGAGCATCACGACGAAGCCCGGGAGGTTCTCGTTGACGGAACCGAGGCCGTAGTTCACCCAGGATCCGAGGCACGGCTTGCCGCTGAAGAGGTGGCCCGAGTTCATCATGAACATCGCCGAGCCGTGGATGGGCGAGTCCGCGTACATCGAGTGCACGAAGGTCATGTCGTCCACGCGCTTCGCGAGGTGCGGGAAGAGCTCGGAGACCCAGTGCCCGCACTGGCCGTGCTGCTGGAAGCTCCACTTCGGACCCACGATGCGGCCCTCGTTCTTCGAGCCCCCGCGGCCGCGGGTCTTCACCTGGATCGTCTTGCCGTCGAGCTCGTACAGCTTCGGCTTGTAGTCGAAGGTGTCGACCTGGCTCGGCCCGCCGTACATGAAGAGGAAGATGACGCTCTTCGCCCTGGGGGTGAAGTGCGGCTGCTTCGGGGCGAGCGGGTTCACGAAACCGCGGCCGTCGGCCCGGTCCGCGAGGCCGTCGATGAAGGCCGCCGCCGAGGCTGCCCCGGCGAGCGGCACGGCCGCGAGGGCCCCGCCCATGTGACGCAGGACCGCGCGGCGTGTGTGCGAGTGGCGCGGGTCGATCCGGCCGTCGTCGTGTGGGTCGTCCATGGTCGTGTCCCTGGTCAGTCTACGTAGGCGAGCTCGTTCAGGTTCAGCGTCACCAAGCAGAAATCGGCGAGCGCGTCGACCGCGTCCCCGTCTGAAGTATCGGAGCGCAGCTCTTCGATGAAGCGCGCGTGGCTCGCGACCTCGTCCGCGCGCGCCTCGCGGCCGAGCGCGAGGCGCAGCGCGAGCCGCACTTGATCCGTGGGGTCGGCGCCGGCTTCCGCGCGCAGCCGGTCCGCGAACAGCGCCGCCATCTCGCGCACGAACTCCCCGTTCAGCATCGTGAGCGCCTGGGTCGGCTGCGTCGTCGCGAAGCGCACGGCGCAGCTCGAGTCCGTGTCGGCGACGTCGAACCGCGCGAGGATCGGTGTCGTCAGCGAGCGTTTGACCTTGATGTAGACACTGCGCCGCATGGTCTCTTCGACAGGCGAGGTGCCCCAGACGCTGTCTGGAGTCGACGACGTGGCGAGCGCGTCGGCGGGCATCCGCGAGAAGAAGCTCGGCCCGCTCATCTTCGGATTGAGACGGCCGGTCATGGCGATCATCGTGTCGCGCAGCTCCTCCGCGGTGAGCCGGCGCAGGTCGAAGCGCCACCAGAGGTCGTTGGCGGGATCGATCTCCAGCGCGAGCGGGTCCTCACGCGTCGACATGCGGTACGCGCTCGAGCTCATGATCAGCCGGTGCATCGCCTTGAGGCTCCAGCCGCGCTCGACGAATTCGGCCGCGAGCCAGTCGAGCAGCTCAGGGTTCGTCGAGCCCCCGCCGAGGCCGCCGAAGTCGTTCGGCGTGCGCACGATCCCGCGCCCGAAGTGGTACTGCCACAGTCGATTGGCCATGACCCGCGCGGTCATCGGGTTCTCGGAGCTCGCGATCCACTCGGCGAGCACGCGCCGGCGGCCCGAGGACTTCGCGCCCGGCGCGGGCTCCGGGACTCTGGCGAGTGGCGGGTCGAGCATCGCCGGGAACGCGGGCACGACCTCCGCGCCGGGTACGGCGGCGTTGCCGCGGACGTGCACGTGGAGTACAGGGACGTCCGCGCCGTGCTCCCGGGCGGTGAAAGCGCGCGGGATCGGGATCTCGCGCTGCTTCGCGCGCTGCAACCGGTCGCGCAGGTCCCGCCACTCGGCGAGCTCCCCGGCGCTCCACACCTCGGCGCCGCGCTCCTCGAGCCACTCGCGCGCGTCCCGGCGCACGCCGAGGGCCGCTTCGACGGAGAGCGGCATGCGGCCGAAGGCGAGCTCCACGGGCCGCGCGCGCCCGAGCTCCTCGCGCCGCACCGGCGTCACGTGGACGTACTGTCCGCCCACGCGATTGGAGCATCGGACGGCGAGCGTGTTCGCGCCCTCGCGCAGGACGCCGGCGAGGTCCGCATCCGGCGCGAGCTCCCGGTAGCGCTTCAGGAATCCTTCGCGGTGGAGCGCGCGCGCTCCATTCACCCACACCTCGAGCTCCCCGTCGTGATGTCCGACGAAAGTGAACGACGCCGCATCGCGCGCGTCCCACGAGAACTCGCGCCGCAGCCAGACGCCCGCGCCCGACCACTCCGTCCCGACCTCGGCGCCCGGCGTCTCGGCGGTCCCGAAGCCGCCCGGGCCGGCGGCCCAGGCCAAGTCGTCGAACTCGGGAGCGGTCCAGCCCGGGCCCGGATCCTCGAACGTGTAGCGCCAGCTCGTCGGCTCCGCGCGGCTCCACCACACGCGCAGTCCGTGGCTGTCCCCGCCCTCGAAGGTGTCGAGGCGCACGGTCACGGTACCCCGCGCGAGGGCGAGCGTTCCGGCGCGCAGTGCGCCCGCCCGGCCGCCGGCGTCCTGATCGACGACCGTGACACCCGCGACCGAGAGCCGCGCGCCGCCCCCGGTCTCGAGCACGAAGCGATACTCGCCGTCTTCGGGGACCGCGAGCGTGCCCTCGAACACGAACCCGACAGCGTCCTCGAGCGTCACGGATGGCCGTTCGAAGAAGCCCTCCGGGAGCGCGCTCGTCGACTCGGGCTGGAGCGCGTCGAAGTCGGGCAGCTTGTCCCATGCGCCGCGATAGACGCGGACCTCGAGCCCGGTCAGCGCCGGCGGGAGTGCGTCCAACTCGCGCAGCCGTGCGCGAAGATCCGCCTCCAGCCCGCGCAGCCGAGCTTCGAGGCGCGCGCGCTCGACGTCCCGCTCGGCGACCTCGCGCTCGTACGCGAGCCGCTCCTCCGCGGTGGGGATCTCCGTCAGCGGTCCGCGGACCTCGATGTCGGTCAGGCCGTGGAAGAACGCCATGAAGCTGTAGTAGTCCGCCTGCGGGATGTCGTCCCGCTTGTGGTCGTGGCAGCGCGCGCAGCCCATGGTGATGCCGAGGAACACCTGGCTCGTGGTCGAAACGAGGTCGTCGAGCGTATCGTAGCGCGCCTGGAGCACGCCCTGTCCCGGCTCGTCGTCCCACTGCATCAGGCGCGTGAAACCGGTGGCGACGAGCGTCTCGGGCGTCACCTCGTCGAGCTCGTCGCCGGCGAGTTGCTCGCGAATGAACTGGTCGTAGGGCTTGTCCGCGTTGAACGCCTCGATCACGTAGTCGCGGTAGCGCCAGATGAACGGCTTGTCCGTGTCGCGCTCGAAGCCGTTCGTCTCAGCAAAGCGCACGAGGTCGAGCCAGTGGCGAGCCCACTTCTCGCCGTAGTGCGGGGAAGCGAGCAGGCGCTCGATCAGCGCGTCGTAGGCGACCGGACGCGCGTCGGCAAGGAACGCGTCGACCTCCGCGGGCGTCGGCGGGAGGCCGGTCAGGTCGTACGTTGCGCGGCGCACGAGCGACATCTTGTTCGCGGGGGGAGGGCTCGAGGCCGCGCCGCTCGAGCGCGGCGAGCAGGAATGCGTCGATCGGGTTCCGCCCCCAGGTCGGATCCCGTACGGCCGGCACATCCGGTCGTGCGAGCGGGCCGTAGCCCCAGGGCTCCTGCGCCTCATCTCCGTCATCACCGGAGGAATCGTCCACGACGATCTCGACCGCTTCGCTCCAGGGCGCGCCCATCTGGACCCAGCGCGTGAGCGTCGCGATGTCTTCGGCGTCGAGCTTGCCCTCCGGGGGCATCTCGTGGTCCTCGTCGCGGTAGCTGATCATCGCGAGGAGCCGGCTGTCCCGCGGCGACTCGAGGTCCAGCGCGGGGCCCGTATCGCCGCCCGCGAGGACGCCCGCCCGGCTCGTGAGCGTCAGCCCGCCGCGGATCCGTTTCCGGCCGCCATGGCATCGGAAACACTCGCCCGCGAGGACCGGGAAGACGTCCTCCGCGAAGAACGCCGCGGCCTCGTCGCCCGCCGAGTCGGGCCCGTCGTCCTGGGGCCCCGTCGCGCGGACCTCGGATGGGAACACTCCCGCGAGGGCGAGCAGGGAGAGCCGCAGGAGTGAAGGCGAACCCATCGTCATCCTGGGATGATAACCTGCCTCCCCGCGCTCCGTCCCACGTCCCGAGATTCCCCGATGCACGCTTCACGCTCGCTCCTGGCGGCCCTCCTCGTCCTGCTCCCGGTGCACGGCTGCGGCGGTGGCGAGGCGGGCGATCGCACGCGCCTCGCCTTCGTCACCAACGGCATCGATCCGTTCTGGACGATCGCCGCCGCGGGCGTCGCGGCCGCCGCGCGCGACTTCGACGTCGACTGCGACGTGAAGATGCCGGCCAATGGGATCGTCGACCAGAAGCGCATCGTCGAGGACCTCCTCGCGCTCGGCATCGATGGGATCGCGATCAGCCCGATCGACGGGGTGAACCAGGCGGAGCTCATCGACGAGGCGTGCGCGAAGACGCGGGTCATCACGCAGGACTCCGACGCGCCCGGGACGAACCGGCTGTGCTTCGTGGGGATGGACAACTACGCGGCCGGGCGCGAGTGCGGCAAGCTCGTCAAGGAAGCGATGCCCGAAGGCGGCTCCGTCATGCTGTTCATCGGGCGGCTCGAGCAGGACAACGCGCGCCAGCGCCGCCAGGGCGTGATCGACGAGCTGCTCGACAGGCCCGTCGACAAGGACCACGACGACCCCGCCGGCGAGAAGCTGGTGGGGGAGACGTACACGATCCTCGCCACGCTCACGGACCAGTTCGACCGCTCGCGGGCCAAGTCGAACGCCGAGGACACGCTCGCGCTCTACCCCGACATCGGGTGTATGGTCGGGCTGTTCGCCTACAACCCCCCGGCGTGCCTCGAGGCCCTGAAGTCCGCCGACAAGCTCGGCGTTGTGCGCGTCGTCGCCTTCGACGAGAACGAGCAGACGCTGCGCGGCATCCTCGAAGGCACCGTGTACGGCACGGTCACCCAGCAGCCGTACCGATACGGCTACGAGTCGATGCGGATCCTGGCGGCGCTCGCGCGCGGCGAGGACGCCGTGCCAGAGAGTGGGTTCGTCAACGTGCCCGTGCGCGTGGTACGCAAAGCGAACTGCCAGGCATTCTGGGACGAGCTGAAGGGGCTCCTCGAAGAGGGCGAGTGAGCGCCGGGCCGGTCCTCGTGGCGCGCGGCGTCGGGAAGCGCTTCCCCGGCGTGCAGGCACTCGACCGCGTGGACCTCACGCTCTTCCCGGGGGAGATCCTCGCGGTCGTCGGCGAGAACGGCGCGGGCAAGAGCACGCTCATGAAGGTCCTCGCGGGCATCGTGGCGCCGGACGCGGGTGTGATCGAACTCGGGGGCGAGCCGGTCGACATCGGGTCCACGCGGCACGCGCGCGAGCTCGGGATCGCGCTGATCCATCAAGAGCTGAGCCTCGCCGACAACCTCTCCGCCGGCGCAAACGTCTGCCTGGGGTGCGAGCCGCGGAAGCATGGTTTCATCGACCACCGCGCGATCCGCGAGCGCTCGCGCGCGGCACTCGCGCGCATCGGCGCGGACTACTCGCCGGACGTGCTCGTCGGATCGCTCGCGATCGGCCAGCAGCAGGGGGTCGAGATCGCCAAGGCGCTGTCGCAGGACGCAAAGATCCTGATCCTCGACGAGCCGACCTCGAGCCTCTCGCTCGCGGAGTCCGAGCACCTGTTCGCGGTGCTCCGGACACTTCGCGCGAAGGGCGTCTCGATCGTCTACGTCTCGCACCGCCTCGGCGAAGTGGAGGCGCTCGTCGATCGCGTGATCGTGCTGCGGGACGGGCGCAACTCCGGCGAGCTCGCGCGGGGGGAGATCTCGCGCGATGCGATGGTGCGGCTCATGGTGGGGCGCGACGTCGTGATCGAGCGCTCGGCGAGCACGGCGTGCGGCGGCGAGCCGGTGCTGCGCGTCGCGGGCTTGCGGACGGCCGCCCACAGCGGCGAATCCGTGTCCCTGGCGGTCGAGCGGGGCGAGATCGTGGGCATCGCCGGGCTCGTCGGCGCCGGGCGGACGGAGCTCCTGTGCGCGATCTTCGGCGTCGACCGGCCGCTCGCGGGCGAGGTGTGGGTCGCTGGGAAGAGGCTCGCCGCCGGTCGGCCGCAGGACTCGATCCGCGCCGGGATCGGCTTCGTGCCCGAGGACCGCCAGCGGCACGGCCTCTTCCTCGAGCTGGCTCTGCAGGCGAACATCGGGTTCGCAGCGCTCGCGCAGAACGCCCGGCACGGATTCGCCGACGCGCGCGGCGAGGCGGGCCTCGCCCGCGAGATGATGAGCGCCCTATCGATAAGAGCCTCCAGCCCGGAGCAGATCGTCGGCGTGCTGTCGGGCGGCAACCAGCAGAAGGTCGTCCTGGCCAAGTGGCTGGCGACGCGTCCGCGGCTCCTGCTGCTGGACGAGCCGACGCGCGGCATCGATGTCGCCGCGCGCCAGGAGATCTACGCGATCCTGCGCAAGCTCGCCTCAGGCGGCGTCGCGATCCTGTTCGCCTCGAGCGAGATGGAGGAGGTCCTGACGCTCTCCGACCGCACGCTCGTCATGCACGCGGGGGGGATCGCCGGCGAGCTCGCGCACGACGAACTGACCGAGGAGGCCGTGATGCAGCTGGCCACGGGGAGCGCCCGCGTGGGAGTGACGCCATGAAGAAGATCCTGGGCATCTTCGGCCTGCTCCTGGCGATCTGCGCGCTGACGTCGGCGATGAACCCGCAGTTCCTCTCGGCCTACAACCTGCAGAACATCATCCGTTGGAGCGCGCTCTTCGGCGTGCTCTCGATCGGCGTCGCGTTCGTGATCATCACGGGCGGCATCGACCTGTCGATCGGCTCGGTCGTCGGGCTCGTGGGCTGCCTCCTGCCCTGGCTGCTCGTCCACCACGGCTGGGGCGTCGCGCCCGCGCTCGCGTTCGTGATCGCCGTTTCGCTCGGAATCGGGCTGATCCACGGGCTTCTGATCACGAAGCTCCGCCTGCAGCCGTTCGTCGTGACCCTGTGCGGGCTGCTCTTCTACCGCGGGTACGCGCGCTACCTGACGGACGACCAGACGCAGGGCTTCGGCAACGGGTACGCGGGCCTGCGGACGCTCGCGACGGGCAAGCCGTGCACCATGGCCGCGCTCGCGGCGATCGCGGGCGGCGTGGCGACGGTCTTCGTCGGGTTCCGGCTCTACGCGCGGCGGGGCACGGCACACGGGGCGGAGCAGGGCCGACCGCTCGGTGTCGCGCTCGCCTTCTCGGTCCTCACGCTCGTCCTCGGCACCACGGCCATGTTGTTCGACGTGCCCGTCGTCTCCGAGATCCGCGCTCCGACGCCCTTCCTGATCCTGATCGTGCTCGGCGTGCTGGCGAGCGTGTTCCTGAACGAGACCGTCTGGGGCCGATACCTTTTCGCGCTCGGCAGCAACGAGCAGGCGGCGCGCTACAGCGGCATCGACACGGACCGGATGGTCGTGCTGGCATACGTCTTGTGCTCGCTGCTCGCGGGCCTCGGCGGCGTCCTGTTCGCGCTCGACGTCAACTCGGTCCAGCCCGCGATGCACGGCAACTTCTACGAGCTGTACGCGATCGCAGGCGCCGTGCTCGGCGGGTGCAGCCTGCGCGGCGGCGAGGGCTCGATCCTGGGCGTCGTGATCGGCGCGACCGTCATGCGCGTCCTTTACAACTCGATCAATCTGCTCGAGATCCCGACCCAGCTCGAGTTTGCGATCATCGGCGCCGTCATCCTCCTCGGCGTCATCGTGGACGAGCTCGCGAAGCGCTATCTCGCCAAACGCCGGCGCGAGCGCGAGCGCGGCTAGGAACGGCGCCCGCCCTATCCGCTACACTGTCGTCAATCCAGAGACCTACCCATGCTGCAAACATTCCGCCTGCCGGTCGCGGTCCTGGCGACTACCGCGCTCCTGCCGCTCACCGCCTGCCGCACGACGGCCGACTCACGCGCCCACAGGGACCCCGCCGCCATGCCCATCGAGACGCGCCCGTTCGGGACGACCGCCGACGGCCGTTCCGCGACCCTGTTCACCCTGAGGAACGCGAATGGCGTCGTCGCGCGGATCACGGACTTCGGCGCGACGGTGACGGAGCTCCACGTGCCCGGCAAGACCGGCGAGATGGCCGACGTCGTGCTCGGGTTCGAAGACGTCGCGGGTTACGAATCGGACGCCAACCAGTACTTTGGCTGCACGGTGGGGCGCGTCGCGAACCGGATCGCGAAGGGCCGGTTCACTCTGGACGGCGAGGAGTACGTGCTCGCGACGAACAACGAGCCCAACCACCTGCACGGTGGCGACCGCGGCTTCGGTCAACGGCTCTGGAGTGCCGAACCGTTGGACGGCGCCGCGATCCGCTTCACTTACGACAGCGTCGACGGCGAGGAGGGCTACCCCGGCACAGTGCACGTCGAGGTCGTCTACACGCTCACCGACGCGGACGAGCTGCGCCTCGACTACGAGGCGACGGCGAGCGCTCCGACGCCGATCAACCTGACGAATCACTGCTACTTCAACCTTGCGGGCGCCGGCTCGGGCACGATCCTCGACCACGTGCTCCAGATCGACGCCGAGCGTTATACGCCCTGCGACGACACGCTGATCCCGACTGGGCAGCTCGCGCCCGTCGCGGGCACGCCCCTGGACTTCCGGCGCCCAGAGCGCATTGGCGCGCGCATCGGTGCCCTGACGGACACGGCGGCGATCGGTTACGACCACAACTTCGCGCTCGATGGTGCCGCGGGTGAGCTCGCGCGCGCGTGCCGGCTCTCGGACCCGCGCTCGGGGCGCGTGCTCGAGGTCTTCACGACCGAGCCCGGCCTGCAGTTCTACTCGGGGAACTTCCTCGAAGGCCGGACAGGGAAGGGCGGCGCGACCTACGTCTACCGGGGCGCCCTGTGCCTCGAGTCCCAGCACTTCCCGGACTCGATCAACCAGCCGTCTTTCCCGTCCACGATCCTGGCGCCGGGCGACACGTACCGGCAGACGACCGTCCACCGCTTCACCGCGGAGTGACCGCAGACCCATGACCGCAACCCTCACCAATCACGTCGCTCTCGTCACCGGCTCGTCGACCGGGCTCGGACACGCCATCGCCGTGCACCTCGCCAAAGCCGGCGCCAAGGTCGCGCTCAACTACTGCAACAACGAGGGGCGTGCGGAGGAGGCCTTCGCGCGGTTCGAGGCCGAGGGCTGCAGCGGCGCGCTCTTCCGCGCGGACGTCACGGACCCGGGTGAGGTCGAGCGCATGTTCGGCGAGATCGAGGCGTCACTCGGTCCCGTGGACGTCATCGTCCCGAACGCCACGTGCGAGCAGCCCCAACGTCCGTTCGAGGAGTACGACTGGGACTTCTACCAGCGCATGATCGACTTCTTCATCAAGAGTCCGTACCTGCTCACCCGCGCGTGCCTGGCCCACATGAAGGACCAGCGCTGGGGCCGGATCGTCAACATCGGCTCCGAAGTGTTCGACCGCGGCTCCGGAAACTTCAGCGCCTACGTGGCCGCGAAGGGCGGCCAGCGCGGCTGGACGCGCAGCATGGCGACCGAGCTCGCGCCGTTCGGCATCACCGTGAACATGGTCTCGCCCGGTTGGATCCCCGTGGAGCGCCACGCGAACGATCCGCAGGCGATGAAGGACGCCTACCTCGCCAAGATCCCCGTCGGAAGGTGGGGCACGCCCGACGACATTGCCGCGGCTGTCGTGTACCTCGCGAGCGAAGAGGGCTCGTTCGTGACCGGGCAGACGCTCGTCGTGAACGGGGGTATGACGGTCAGCTGACGGGCGGTGCATTCGCGGGCCGCCCCTCGTGCCACGTCCGGTTCAGGACGGGCGCGACGAGCGCATCGATCTCGGCGAGGAGCGCGGGGTCGGACGCGGTCGCGAGCACGGCGAGGTTCTGGTCCACTTCCGTGACCGTCTGCATGCCGACGAGCGTCGTCGCGACGTCGGGGTGGTCCAGGCTGAAACGCAGGGCGACGGCGACGACGCTCCGTCCACGCTCGCGGCAGAGCTGGGAGATCGCGCGGCCCACTTCCAAGACTTCCGCGGGGGCGGGGTGCCAGGGCGGCGGGCCTGCGTCGGTCAGCACGCCCATGTGCAGCGCCGAGGCGTTGATCAACCCGACGCCCGTCTCCCGCGCGAGCGGCGCGAGGACGTCGTCGAGGTCGCGCACCAGCAGGTCGTAGTGCGTGTACGAGAGCACGGTGTCGACCGGGAACTCCTCGGCGAGCAGGCGCAGCATGTGCACGGGCAGGCCCGTGATGCCGATGAAGCGCGCCTTGCCCGACGCCTGGACGGCGCGCAAGGCGGGCAGCGTCTCCGCGACGATCTGCCGGTGGTCGCCGAATTCGACGTCGTGGACCTGGAAGAGGTCGACGTATTCCGTCCGGAGGCGGGCGAGGGACTCGTCGATGCTCCGAGCAACACGCTCGGCCGAGAAGTCGAAGTCGCGCTTGCCGTATCGACAGCACTTCGTCGCCAAGAAAACCTCGTCGCGGCGGCCGGTGAGCGCACGCCCCAGGCGCTCCTCCGATTGTGTCCGGCCGTAATAGGGCGCGGTGTCGAAGAAGTCGATCCCGCGCTCGATCGCGTGCCGGACGGCCTGGATGCCCTCCACTTCGTCGAGCGCGCCGTACTCCTGGCCGAGCGGCGCGGCGCCGAAGCCGAGCACGGAGACCTCGACTCCCGTCTTGCCCAGGGGACGTCGCTCCATGATCGTCTCGTATTCCGCGCCGGCTCAGGGCGCGCAGTCGGGGAGGGGCGCGTGCACGGTGGGATGGAGGACACCAGCG
>Ga0114950_10002852_pt1 | contig 13295 bp, 11 predicted proteins | sample N075metaG_FD_83503 | JGI IMG/M metagenome (GOLD analysis project Ga0114950, IMG submission 83503) | Deep subsurface microbial communities from Kermadec Trench to uncover new lineages of life (NeLLi) - N075 metaG | ecosystem: Environmental > Aquatic > Marine > Ocean trench > Sediment | place...
CCTGGCGGCCGGCGGCGCCCACGCGATCGCGGCCCTGGCCTTCGGAGTCGGACCCATCCCCCCGAGTGACGTCGTCGTGGGCCCCGGTAATCTGTACGTCACGGCCGCAAAACAACTGCTCTCCGGACAGATCAAGATCGACATGCTGGCGGGCCCTTCCGAACTCGTGGTCGTCGCCGACGCAACGGCCGACCCTGCCTGGGTTGCGGCGGATCTGCTCGCACAAGCGGAGCATGATCCCGACGCTGTGCCGATCCTGATCTCGATCGACGCGGAGCTCCCCTCCTGGGTCGAAAAAGAGATCGAGCGCCAACTCGAGGATCTACCGACCGCTGATACGGCAAGAGCAGCCCTCGCCAACGGAGGGGTCATCGTGTGCGAGACCGAGGAAGACGCTTGTCTAGCCTGCGACGACATCGCACCCGAGCACCTACATCTCTCGGTGTCGAACCCCGAAAGCTGGCCGGATCGACTCCATCACTACGGCGCCCTCTTCATCGGCTGGCGCGCGGCTGAGGTGTTCGGCGATTATGGTATGGGGCCCAACCACGTCCTCCCCACGGGGGGCACCGCCAGAGCACGAGGGGGGCTTTCCGTCATGGACTTCCTTCGCGTGCGCACCTGGATCCAAGCGGACTCGGATCTCGATGCTGAGTTGATCGAGGATGTGGCGTGGTTGGCCCGGGAGGAGGGTCTCGAGGCTCACGCCCGGGCTGCGGAGATCAGACGCGGCCAATCCTAAGGCGCGGAGATCAGACGCGGCCGGGTTCACGTGGGCTCAGGACGCGCGCGGAAGACACCACTCGGCCGAGGATCATCGTGAACCATTCGGCAGTTAGACCAATGAGACGCGGACCTTGATTGGCGCAGTCTGCGACTCAGACTTCCAGAACGTCTTGTACCTGTGCGGTAGCGCGCCTGCCTTGGCAGCAGGCGGAGGCGTTCAATGACTCTCAAGAAGCGTCTTCGTCAGCTTGCCTCTGCCCTGCCCTCCGACGACTGCTCAGTCACGATCACTCGGGCCGCCCTCGGGGCGCTGCTCGAAGGGGAAAGTAGCGAGGAGGTCGGCTCCACACGGGACCTGACAGTGGAGGAAGTCGCGGAGGAGACGGCCCGGGCACCATCCACAGTCCGAGGCTGGTTGATCTCGAAGGCACTCCGGGGCTATAAGCTCAATAACCGTGACTGGCGGGTGCCGCGCGCTGCTCTCCATGAGTATCTCGAAGCCCAATTGATCCAAGCGAACGTGATGCCACCTGACGTGGGCGAGGTAGACATCGCTGCTTGGCAGAAGGTACGCGGAGCTTGAGCGGCCCCACGGGTGGCTGTCGTCGAATCGACCGATGCCTTGTCAGGTTCTCTCGAGTGTTGCTGAGATTCGACCAGTTTCGGGGAGTTTGGGGTCCCATTTGGGCCCCGCCGCGCCCAACGCCTCTGTTTAGAGCGCTTGCTCCGACAGTCGTATCTCGGTCGGGATGGAGGCATACGCCAGCACATCCACGAAGAGGACCGACCCGGGGGGTGACCTCACAGCACCTTGAGGTACTCCAGGAGCGCGGTCTTCTGCTCTTCCGTGAGCGACCTGAACTTGGCCTCATGGCCCGACCGGGACCTTCCCGGTGAGCCGGTATCGTAAAGGGTCGGGCTCGACCAGGGGGTGTAGTCGGCTGGATAGCGGTACACGCCCGCCTCATCCCGCTCGCCAGCAATGCCCACGCGTTCGAAGTCGAGCATGTGCCCACCGACCATAAAACGCTCGGGCCGCGTTTCGGGGTGCATCATGTGCCAAAGCGTGGGGACCGAGCCGTTATGCAAATAAGGCGCGGTCGCCCAAAGGGCCGTCAGAGGCGGTGCGACATAGCCGCCGGTAGTCGCCACGTCCAGGTATCGTCCGTACGGTGTGTCGTGCACCGCCTCGGCGAACTCTTCGGTCACCAGCTCCCACCGTCGCGGGTCACTACCCATCGAGTCCTGCGGTACGAGTCGATTGGGGAAGCTGACCAGGAGCACGTCCGCGAGGCCTTCCGAGAACTCACCGTGACAGTCGGCGCACTCCTGGTGATAGATCCGCCGTCCATCCATCGCGAGAGCCGAATCGATCGGGCCCGGGAAGGGCGGTGCGCGGAGCGTTTTCAGAAAGTCCATGAAATACCGAACGCCGCTGTAACCGTCACGCGCCCTGCCCGGCTGGACGCCCAGAGTCGGTACGACGAAGAACGTCGTGATGTCGGCAAGTCCGTCGAGATGCGCGCTCGTGACCTGCGCGAGCTCCATCGCCGCGAAGCGCGGCCGATCGGGTAATCCGTACGTTCCGTCGTACAACAAGGAGCTCCGCAGGATGGTGCCACCGAGATCCGGAATGGATGTGAACGCCACCTCGGTGGCGGTCTCGTCCTCTCCCAACATGCCGAGGAGGTTCTTGATCGCGCCTACGCCGTTCGTGAGGCCCGCGCTCCCGTTGATGAACGGGAGCAGTGAGGTTCGCCCCTGCCAGTCCTCCGCAAAACGATCACGGAGAAGGGGAAGGGCGTGGTTGCGGATCGTGTTACGCTCGCGGATCGACATATCCCCGAAGAGCGTGTCCATCGCTTCCCAGAACCGCTCCTCCTGGCCCTGGAAGTGGGCGAGTCCCCGGAACAGCGTGGTCACGTACGCCTCGAGGTCGAGCGATGTGTTCGGGAGGCCGATCCAAGCGTTTCGAGTCGCGCGGCCGGTCTCGTCGTAGAGCCGACCAGTATGGCACGCGGCACACCCCACGTTCGCTCCCTCGAGCTGCACGGACGGGAATCCACGCGACATCGTGCCGCGCACGAGGCCGATGGGTCGGTCGAGGTCGGGCGGCGGGCCCGCCCAGTTGAGGATCGCATCGGGCTGGATGAAGCCGACCTCGGTGAGCACACGGGCAAGCGTCGCGAGCTCGAGCGGCAAGCCCCTCTCGTCGTGGGCCTCGAGCACCATGGCAGTGGCGGCGACCTTCCACGGCACCGTGTGCCGGTCCAGGTGGTCTGTGTTGAGGCTGCCCCAGTCGTCATAGAAGAAGTGGGCCACCCCCAGCGCCTTCGGGTCACCGCCGGCTTCCTGGATGGAAGAGACTGCGGAGTCGAGCCCGATCGGGCGACCCTCGGCGTACCCGCGGAGCAGCTTACCCGGCCATGCGCATGCGACAGTGAGGCCACAGGAAAGGACGACCAACAACAAGCGGAAAACGTTCATGATCACCCCCGGCTCAGGAGCCTGGCATATTTCTGCAGCAACGCCAACTCCAGCATCGGATTATGTGTACTCGTGAACTGCGGAAGGTTGAGCAGTAGGAAGGCGTACGGTTTCTGCGAGAGGAGCGCGACGTGCGTCATGCCGTTCTGCTCTAGGAGCCCAATGAGCTGCTCCGTCCCCTCACGATCATGCTGACGCTTGATGAGACCGGCCCGGAGGCTTGAGAGAGTGCAAACCGCATCTGTCCCTTCCAGCACGTCCCCCATCTCCTCCGGCTCGTAGAGGTCGAGGTCCGGTCCACGGACGACCCGGTGCTCCCGAGCGAGAGGCAAGCGATCAAGCGAGTCGATGAAGTCGTTGATCGACCCGGTTCGGGTCCCGAGGAGCCATCGGAAGAAGGAAGTGTTCTGGCTGTCGCGCCGCAGGCCCCTCAGCCGCTCGAGAACGGTGAAGAGCAAGACGAAGGAGAAGGAGACGAAGAAGATCGCCACGTATAGGTCCGCGGCCCCATCCGGGGCGAGGACCGCAAACGCGCTGGTGACCAGCAGAGCCCCAGCGCCGACCCAGAACAGCTCTCGAACCACAAACACCCATGACTCATCTGGGTCCGTGAACCGCACGCAGATGTAGACGAAGATCAGGCCGCCGATCCCGCCGAGCCGGAAGTGCAGCCAGCTCGGAGCGATCCCCAGATCGGTCAGGGCGAGCACGAACGTGATCGCCAGAGCGGTCGTAAATCCGCTTATGAGGCGGTTCTCCATGGGAGAGTGTTCCCTCCGGTCCCGGAAGGCGACCATGAAGGCGAGCCCTGCGAAGGTCCCGAGCGTGACCACCCTGGAGATCGTCCAGAGATCCTCCCGGCTGACGAGCGGGACCAGGTTCAACACAAAACAGGCGAGTGTGCCAACCGCCACGAACACCTTGAAGGCGGGACGTATGTGACGTCGCATGAGCGCCTCCACGAACAGCGCCACGGGCAGTGGGAGAAGCGTGGCCGGCACGAACGAAGGCACTTGGAGCCACTCGTCTTCCGTGAGCCAATAGAATCCCCTGCTGATAAAGAGCGCCGCCAGGCAATACAGGAGCACCAGCATCATCAGCTCGAGGTAGCTCCGGCTCCGATCTCGGTGGATATGTGCGATGTATGCGACGCTTCCAGCGGCACCAACGAAGCTGAGGATCGGGTCTGTCCAGGTCTCAAATCCCATCGGTCAGCCTCCGCATAAACCGCCGTACCAACCAACCGAGTACCCAGGCCGTTGGCCGGCTTCTCGGCCGCTCGACACGCGCCGTCCACGGATTGAAAAAGTAGCCGCGATGATCGGTGCCGGATTTCCTCCCGAGGATGAGGTTGATCGCCTCGAAGCACATGAGATTTCCGGCCGTGATCACCATGGGGGCAAACGACATCCGGCTCCGCTTCCCAGTCAGCATCTCGGCTGCGATCTCGAGATCGAGATGGTTGCGGGAGGAAGAGTGGACGAGGACATGCTCGATTTCCCGACCCAGGCAGGCTGCTTCGTCCTCTGCAGTGACCACGGTCCACTCCTTGTCCAACGTCGGGAAGCGGAGTCGTTCTTCCGGCCGAGGGTCGCTTGGCCCGACGACGTAGACCGACGGGAGGGGCGATGCATAGGCGTCGACCACCGTGGCGCCGTGTTCGCGGGCCTTTCGGTACAGCTGCACGCCGCTCGGAATGTGATCCATGCCGTTGATCACGATCGGGTGCTCCGGAAGCAGGTCGTCGAGCTGCTCGATCCACTCCCCTGCCCGGGTCGTAACATCCAGCTCAGGGTTGATCATCAGGAGCTGCCGGCGAACGGCCTCCACCTTGTCCTCACCTACAGTGTCGATGAAGGCGAACACCTGGCGGTTCAGGTTGGACAGCTCGAAACGATCGATATCGGCGATCGTGAGCTTGGAGACACCCGCGCGGGCGAGAGACATCGCGCAGGCACCACCCATACCCCCGACGCCACAGACGAAGACGCGCGCTTCTCGGATGCGCTCCTGCTCCGCCTCGGTGACGAAGCCGATGTTGCGTCGTACGAACTCGGCGTAGTCGAAGACCGAAGGCGGCGGCGGGTTCATTCCTTCCATGGTCTCAAGTCGAGGAATTGGGTGCCAGCGCTGAACCAGTGGAGCATCGGGAGAAGGATGGAGCCCCCGAGTAGGAAGAGCGCCTGATAGAGGATGGAGCCGAGGGATCGGCGAGGCACGGAGCGCATGAGGTATCGCCTGGCGGTGGGGAGCCTGACCTGACCGATCTGCAGGAAATCGTCTCCCCGATCGTAGTCGAGCTCGGCACCGCAGATTTCGTTGTACGAGTCCCGACGGTGTTTGGGAGCCGCGTCGAACGTCTTCTTGAGATTGTCGGAACCACCCGTGTAGGAGTCGATGATGACGAAGCGTTCGGCGTCGAAACCTGCTTCGTCGGCCACGCCGAAGACGTGACGATGATCGGCCATGATTTGGCGGGCGATCGTAAGATGATTGTACGACCTCCGGGCCTCCCCGGAGCCTGACGGAAAGACATTGTCGAAGCTCTCAGCTACCATGCCGAACACGGCTGGGACCTGGGTGACACTGCTGATCCAGAGAGGTCTCAGCTGACGGTGGAAAAAGGTGAGCATCACGCTCAGTCCGTAGAGCACCCACGAGAGCCGCTTGCTCCGGAAATCCGGATCCACCATGACCAACCCCATGTGGAGCACTTCCTCCCGGACGCCTCGCACCTCAAGCGCGATTAGGGCCAACGCATTGAACGCGACCGGTCGGTTGGCCTCACCTTCGTAGAGCACGGTCAGGATCGCGTGATCGAGGCGATCGGGTTCGCCGGACAGGACGCCGTAGTCGAGGGACCCTCCCTTGAGCGTGCTCGACGCGACCGTGCGCAAGTCGTCGACGATGTCCCGGAGTTCATCGGGCGACATCCACAGCCCCGGGCGCTCCACGACACGTACCCGCAGGTTGTTCGCTACGGAAAGCTCGACGTCGAGATACCTGACGCTCAGCTTACGAATGCGCACCATCTAGACCACCAACTCGTCTGGTGGAAGGCGCGGGCTCTTGGGGGCGCCGTCCGGTGGGGCCTTCCCGACCCGGAACACGTTGATCACGGCGGCGTCGGGTACGAGCCCACACCGCGTGCGGAGGCTCGCACACTCGTCGGGATCGTCGGCCAACGCCGACATGGGGCACACGCTCAGCCCGAGGCGTGTGAGCTCGAGCCAGATCCGGTAGAAGCTCCGGCCGGCCTCGAACCAGCCCGGGCCCGGACTCTGGTGGAGAACCAGCAGAGCCGCGGCGGAGCGGGTCGCACCGACCTCGGCGGTGGCGAGCCGACCGAGGCCCGTGAGCTTCAGGACCCTGAACATCCCCGGTCGGAAGAGCATGACGGCTGCCTGTGCTTCGAGGGGCGACATTGCCATACAGTCGGCGGTCAGGCCATCGCGGTGCCAGTCGGGGTGTGCGGGCGTGAAGCGCAGCCACTCATAGAGCTCGGCCTGCACCTCGGGGATCTTGAGGAACCGATAGGAGCTCCGGTCATGGGCATGTGCCAGGTCGGCGATCTCCGTCGGAGCGTCGATGACGGAGAGGCCCTCCTCGGCGTCGACGAGGCCGCGGACGCTCTCACGCGCACTCGTGTCCGCCTCGAACCGGCCGCGGTAGCTTCGCCGGAGGGTGACAAGCTCCGCCAGCGGGTCCCGGGCTCCTGCCTCCACGACGGTGGTGCTCGCGACCAGCCGATACGGCTCGTCGTCGCCAGCCCCAGTACCTTCGGAAAAGTCCGCGAGGTCAGAGGCACCGAGGCCGAGCCCGCGACAGGATAGGGCCAGGCTCATGCCCTCGAAAGCCGCTCCCAGGCTGATCATCGCGTCCTTTCCGGTCGGGTCCGCGAAAGGAACGCGCCTGCGCACGTCCTCCAGCAAGAGTATGCGCCCTCCCGGAAGAAACCGCCACCTGGCCGGCTGCGTATTGTGCACGCTCGGGGCCAGGTTCGCCTCGGCGACTAGGGTCAGAGCATCTTCGCGAGTGAGGTCGACCATCGGGCTCATCAGAGGGGCCTCCGGAAGAGGTGAAGCCGATGGAGCGGCCGACCCCCCAGTTTCTCCACCTGGCGAAGGCTGGCCTTGTTCTCATCCGCGATCCACGTCATGCCGAGGTGCGTGTAGCCCGCACCCTGGAGAGCCATCGTAACACGATGGAGCATGGCCGGGTTCAGCCCCTGTCCCCACATCGACGGATGTACGGCCCAGAAGAGGATCACCGCCCGACGCCGATTCCTCAGATGCTTCAGGTAGCGGAAGGGGAAGGAAGGGCCGAACCGTGACCCCGTGCTCTTCAGCAGGGGATTCAGGTCGGGAATGCAGACCACGACGCCGACCGGCTCGTCCCCTCGGTACACGAGGTAGGACAGCCGCCCGTCGATGATCCACATCATCGCCTCAGCCTGAAAGAAGAACTCCTCCCTGGTGAGCGGCACGAACATCGGGTTCCGGTCGAAGCTCTCGTTCAGAACCGTGCGCGTGTCCTCTAGCTGCCTACGGAAGCCGCGCCGGCGTAGCGGGACCCAGCGCAGGTCGTCGCGGTCAAGCACCCCCTCGACCCGGGGGTTCAGCATTCGCTCGGGGCCGAACCCATCCAGCTCGAGCTCATGCGTCGTCATGGGAAAGAACGGCTCGAAGCCGCATTCACCGAGGAGGCGCGGAACGTGGGCGGGGTTGTAGTGCATGTCCGTGTACGCCGGGTTTCCGAAGCCCCCCGTCACGACGCCGATCTGCTGCATCGCGGTGAGATTGAAGTTGCCGGCAAGCTCCTCGCACCCCTTCTGCCTGGCCCACTCGGCCGCCGCTCCAAGCAGCTCGCCCGCCACCTCCGTGTCGTCCACACAATCGAAGAAGCCGAAGTAGGCACGCCTCAGGCCATGACGCTCGTTGGAATCGTAGTGTACATGTGCTACCACGCGCCCGAGCGACCGGCCGTTGCGACGGACGCTGAAGTAGGTGAAGTCCCCGTGGTCTCTGAAGAGCGGATTCTTCCGGCCGTCCAGGAGCCGGGCGAAATCCGAGCGCATGAGAGACGTGAACACGGGGTCGTCCCCGTACGAGTCGAAGGGGGCGGCGAAGAAGCTGCCGAAGTCGCGTTCGCAGAGCTCGTTCACGGATCCTTCCTAGAGGAACAGGGTGAAGTTGAGCGACAGGTACGTGTCGAGTCGCCGAGCGAATACCGGCTCGTCCGAGGGATCACCAATGAAGAGACGGCCGTCCACCTCTAGCGTCGCCCTGTCGCCGATCCTCCGGGATGCCGTCGCGGACGCGACCACGTTGCCACTTCGATAGTCGAGAAAGGCGCGGCTCGAGACGGTCCAATCCTGCGTGAGGAGCCGAGCCCCGACGAAGACATCGTTCTCCGTCGACGTCGTCGCATCCTCTCCCCTGCCGTCGTACAGGTACTCGACGAAGACGCTCAGGTAGCCCGCGAGCGCGTACTCGAACCCGCCAACCACGGCATAGAACTTCTCGAAGTCCGAGGCGCGGCGGAGCAGCTCGACCTTCAAGAGTAGGGCGTCGCGTGTCCACTGTGCGTCGAGACTGGTCTGGTCGATCTGGTCGTAGCGCGGGATCCAACCCGGACCACCCCCAACCTGGGGTGACGCCTCAAAGCGCGGGTCGCGGTTGGTCCCGGAGAAGTGGGCCAGGCTGACGTCGAACCCCCCCACGAAGTGGCTCCAGCGAAGGGTCCAGTCTATGTGTTCACGACCCCTGTCGTGCTCGAACTCAGCCCCGTCCTCATCGACCGGTAGCGGGGACCAGAGTGCTGCGCCGCGTCCCGCGAAGCGTCGCTCCCGAAAGTACGGAACCACGTAGCCCTCGAAGCTACCCAACGACGTGAACGTCTTGACGTTGAGGAGCGGCTGACCGAGTCGGCCCGGCGCCACCGCGTCTTCCCCGAAGTCTCGCTGGTTGATCACGTCGACGAGCGCCGCCGACTCAGCCACACCCCAGCTGACCTGTCTCATGCCGATCGCCACTTCCCAGTCGTTCCAGATTTTCTCCCACACCAGATCGAGGAAGTCGAGGCGGGTCCGCAACCTGTTGTCGGGATCGATGCGTATGAAGGGAGCGATGGTCAGAATCTGGGACCGGTCGTCCCAAGTGAGCGAGCCTTTTGCTTCCACGGTGAGGCTCAGCTCGTGGCGCGGCGCTTCCCCCGGGGCGCTGTCGGGATAACCACGGGTGCCGACCGCTGCGCTTCCCGACCACTGCGCCGAGGCGGACGCGGGAGCGCCACCCCAGCAGGTGATCACGAGTGTCACCTTGCGCGTGAGGTAGAGGCGCCGGGCGCCTTTACCGGGCCGTCGGGGCAGCGGCACGAGGGGGACTACCTACGTCCGAGGCGCCGAGGATCGAAGTCCCGATCGCTCAGACCGGTCGCGAACGCATACTCGCTCCACTCCAACGTGGTGGACTTCCCCGACGTGAGCTCGTTCATGACCATACGGTCCGGACGCCACTGGCCGCCCTCGTACTGCTGGTATCCGTCGAGCCTCAGCGACTTCACGTGTGCGTCCTCGCGATCGTAGTAGTCGACGCGAAGGAGCCTGTACTCTCCCGTGTCCCACCAGAGGACCTGCCGCGCGTATGCCGACCCCTCCTCGATTGGGAATCGCTCCAGGACGTACGAGGCAGTCCCATCGAGCGTCTCCTCTCGCAGGTACCGATACCGGTACTGCCGCAGATCCTGAGACCCGATGTCCTCGAAGGTGAACTCGCTGCCCATGAACGAGCTGGACCGGTTGCTCGTCGCGATTCTCCGAGTACGGCGGAGCGCCGGGAGATACAACCATTGATCACTGGGGGAGTCGGGGTGCGTGACCGTGAGGATCGACGTTCCCTGCAGGTCCCGCGGCAAATCGAAGACGACGAGCGTCTTGTCCCCGTCCTCCGGGACCTCGAGCCCCAGGATGTGCATCTCGCGGACTCGCTCGGAGCCGTCCGACTGCCTGAGCGTCATCGTCATCGTGGCGGTGAAGTCGCCATATCCCGACAAACGGCGATCCGCTTCGTCGACGACCGACTCTGCGCGGGGGTCGGGGGCCTGCCCCCACGCGGGCGCGCCGATCAGTAGAAGTGCTATAAGAAGGGTGAACTTGCTCATGAGCTGTATCCTGGCGTTCAGGTCCGACTTGGACCGATTCCATTACGACGAAATGCTACCTCGATCAGCGAGGGAAGCACGAACAGGTCGGCGAATACGGCGGCGACGACGCTGACCACCGTCATCGTTCCGACCAGTACCAAGACCTGGAACTGCGACATCAAAAGCAGAGAAAATCCGGCGGCCATTGCCAAGCTGGTCATCAGAATCGGCGGGCCGGTCTCCCGCAGCGTGTGCTCGACCGCGTTTCGAACGCTCTGCTTGGCCGCTAGATGGTCTCGCAGCTTGGACAGAAAGTGGAGCGTGTCGTCTACCGCCAACCCGAACGCGATGGAGAAGACCAGTATGGTGGAGGGCTTCAGGTCAACGCCCAGCACCTTCATCGCGCCCATCAGTACCACGAGCGGGAAGACGTTCGGGACGAGGCCGAGGAGCCCAAGCTTGAAGGAGCGGAACATGCGCACCATCGCCGCGAAGACAAGCACGAGCGCGATGAGCAGGCTCGGCCCGAACGTCTGCACGAGGCTGGACTGGTAGGTCTGCGCCATCTGCGCCGTCCCCGTGGGCGCAGCCGTCCCGAACGGCGGCGGATCGTTCGTGAGGAAGGCCTCGATGCGCTCGAGAAGGGGCAGCATCAATACCGAGCCCTCGTCACGCACGGAGAGGACGATCTGTGCCACGCCGGCCTCCCGCAGGTACACGTCCTCCACCCTGCTCTGCTCGTTCATTTCGGCGAGGAAAAGCAGCTGCGCGGCTTCCTCCTCGCTCTGAGGCAAACCGATCTCTTCGTCTCCGACGATCCCCCTGCGGAGCTCGACCATGAGGTCCGGCAGACCCAGGGTTTTGAAGACCAGCGGCTCGTTCCGCGTGAAGTCCTCGAACCGCGCCATCCAGGCCAGCATCTCGGGATCGTGGAGGACACCGTCACCCTCGCTGCGGATGAACAGGTTGACCTGAAAGACGCCGAAGCCGTGCGCCTCGATCCAGTCCAGATCCTGCACGGGAGCACTCTCGGGTCCCATGTCGTCCAGGATGAACGTGTTCACCCTGAGGGTGGATCCCATGGCGAGACCGACAACGCTGATGATCGCGAAGGAGAGGACCACCCAGGACGCGCGCCCACCAGACAATGACAGCGCGCCTCTCAAGGTCGCGCGGATCCAACCGGGTCTCAGGCCGCGATCGTTGAACTTCAGCCTGGCGGAGAAGCCCAGAAGCGCCGGCAGGAGCGTCATGCTGAAGACGTACGTCAGCAGGATCGCCACGGCCGTGAAGAATCCGAACTCCATGATGATGCCGATCCGTGTTCCGACCAGGCTGAGGAACCCGATGGCCGTCGTGGCCGACGTATAGAAGCACGCAACCGTAAGCTCGGAGAACGTGCGGGCGATCGCCTCCTCGTTGTCCCCGAGTTCGCTCCGGTTGTGGCGATAGCGAGTGAGCAAGTGGATCGCATCGCTGACCCCGACCACCAACACGATGATTGGGATGAAACTGGTGAGGATGCTGATGCTACGACCGCTCAGCCCGAGCAGGGCGACTGCGCACAGGTACGCGGGAAGCACCGAGGTCAGGCAGAGCATGACGTGGCCAATGTGCCGGAAGAAGTAGAAGAGGATGCCGCAGAAGACGAGGAAGCCCCCGCCCAGGAAGAGTGCCTGATCCACCTCGAGCATCTTCGGGATGCGAGAACGGAAGACGGGTACTCCTGCCAGCGTGGCTCTCGTCGCGGCGGCGTCTATAGTCTCGAGCGCCTCCGTAACCGCCTCTTCTACCTCTGTGCGACTCTCATGCGTGTTGAGCTCGGGCTCGAGATATCCGGAGACCGTGAATATGGACTGGTCCTCATTCCACAGCAGACCACTAAAGAGGTTGTTTGCCCGGTGGCGGTCCAACATCCCGCGGATCATCGCGTCGGAGAGCTCGGCCTCTTCGGCGAGGCGGTAGATGTAGGTCGCCGCCTCGCCGTCCAGTTCGACTGTCTCGGTGACCGCCGTATCGTCGAAACACTGGACGTCTATGAGTCCGGCGTTCTCGAAGACCTCGGCCACCCGCTCGAGGTCGCGGAACATCGCCAGCCCGGGGGGACGCTCGTCCTCCCAGAATATCGTGAACTGGGCGTCCTCTTTTGCGAAGTGGCGCTTGTACTCGTCGTACCTCTCGCGCTCGACTCCGAACGATGGGAAGAACTGCTCCATGCCGTAGTTGATCGGCACGCGGCCGCTGTAGACGGCTGCAGCCACGGTCACCGCTGCCGCAATCGTGGTCACCGAGCGTCGGTGCGCGACGATCCAACTGAAATAAGCCTTCTTGTCGACGCTCATGCTCCGCATCCTCCTGGGCTAGATCCCGTTCACGCCCCAAGGATAGGTCACCGGGCGCTGCCGTGCCCTACGTCAAATCACGTAGTCGGGAACCGTGATTACGTATACAGATACGCGGCTAAGCGACACAAAGCTGATCCTCGGCTGCGGGAGGGCTAGGTGCAAGCCGCTGGGTGGCGAGCCTCCAGGCTCGGTCCGGCGACCGGCCTTAGATCTGCCCCGGAGCATGGTCGCTTACCGGCCCACCTCCGGATTATCCGACTCCGCCGGCCCGGGTTAGGGCGTGCCCGCCAACAACGCGTCCAGCCGGGCAGCAGACTTTTCCTGCATGCCCGGGAGGACGTGCGAGTAGCTATCCATCGTGAGCGTGATCGACGTATGTCCGAGCATCTCTTGTACGACGTTCGGATGCTCGCCGTTCACGAGGCCGCTCACCCATACTGTGCCAAAGACTGCGTCGACGCCCACCGACGCTGGCCGACGCATCCGACGCAAGAATCCAGTATTTCCAACGCCTACCGACGCTCACCGACGCCAGAAATTGGCTCCCAAAGCAGGCGCGCTACCCGCGCCTCTCAGGACCACCCGAAAAAGACA
>Ga0114950_10002855_pt1 | contig 13292 bp, 10 predicted proteins | sample N075metaG_FD_83503 | JGI IMG/M metagenome (GOLD analysis project Ga0114950, IMG submission 83503) | Deep subsurface microbial communities from Kermadec Trench to uncover new lineages of life (NeLLi) - N075 metaG | ecosystem: Environmental > Aquatic > Marine > Ocean trench > Sediment | place...
CATGTCCCGCCTAGTGATAAGGATCTAACGCACTTCGCTGCAAGTTTTGGCGATCTGGTCAAAGGCTCCGAATGGTTTGGCGAAATCGGCGACTATGCCGAGATATTACCAGTGCATAACCTGGTTGATGATGACGGGGTCCCCCTGGGCACGGGTGCATCGGCTGCCCTGGCATGGCACACAGATTATTCATACCTACCTACGCTCGGCCAGGAGAGTTTTTTTTAAGCGGTCGAGCTGCCGAAGTCTCCACCGCAAACATGCTCTTGCAGCCACTATGTAGCGCTGGAGACCTTGGGACGCAAGACACTCGACATGGCGCCCCATACGCGCCGTCCACAGCATCAATTACATCGCGGTAGAACCTTCACAGGCCACTATGACCTCTGGCGCAGCAGGCAAAAATGCTCGTGACGACATCCGGGTGGGCTTGATGGCCAAAAAGGCGCGTAACGAGCGGCCGGGCATTAAGCGCCCGCGTATTCCCGAAGCCGAACATCCAGCGCTTTTACGTCAGCCGGATTCGGGCCGGGAAATTCTGTAACTCCGCCCAGGCATCAGCCAATACCTCATCGATATACCGCGACACGAGAGTGACGATCGACCGCGCGAGGTGCACGCCCACTCGACCCGCCCGTCGTTCGTGTATTCGCATGACTGGGCGCTCGGCGAGTTGGTGATGTTCGACACCCGCGGCACCCTACACCGGGGCGATGGCTAGGACCCCAGCGAGCGGCGGGTCATGCGCCAACTCAGTACGCTTTGGGACCCGACCGCGCGAGTTGGGTCGGCGTAACTAAGACCCGTTGGCGGCGTGCCGGCAGGCTAATGACATCAACGAGGGCGTATAGATTCCTGGTTAGCGCACACCGGTTAAACGGTCGAATTGAGTCGAAATCAGTCTAGTTCGATGGGTCCGTTTGCTATCAGCGGCGCGGCGGACGTTCGGATGATCGTAGCTGACACGAGACTTTCACCAATTCGTGTTCCACATCGTTGAGTTTTGCCTCGACCTGGCGCAGAGCACTTGCCACACTCGTGTCCTTGGCGCGCGCTTTGTCGGTCAGCATTCCGGAGTCTAGGATCCGCGTAAACACTCTGACAATTTCATCAGGGGTAATGGCGTCCCCAGGTTGATACCAACGGTAGAGCCCGTTACACATCCCCATATACGCGTGCACGAGCAATCGCGGATCCTCGGCTATAACCTCGCCACTGTGGATGGCATTTTCGACCTCAATTTCTACTAAGCGGTCTATTTCTCGATGCATCTTGGCCACCACCTTCACCGCTTCGGCCGGTAGGTTCGCTTCCTCGCGAAAGAGCAACCGCATCAGTGAGGGCTCATCGGTTAGCGACGCAATCTGCAGTTCCATTACCTGGCGCATCAGTTCTGGGCGCGATAGAGGGCGCGCCATAATATCTTCTAATTCTTTTCGATAGTTGGACAGGAATTTTTCAAATATTGTGGTTAGCAACGCTGCCTTGCTTGCGAAGTAGGTATAGAACGTGACTCTGGAGATACCTGCTTGGGACACGATCTCGTCGAGTGTCGTACCCTGGTAGCCGTGCTGAGAAAATTGCACGGTGCCGATCCGGACGAGCTCTTCTTCCATTAGCGTGCGCGAACGTGACATCTGCCCGCCTTTTTGTCCTCTTGTACTGGATCCAAAAGGTGTCATCCGCAGCATTCCTTACTTGACTCAGCTAGGGGAAACAACTACTTTACTGGAAGATAATTAATTTAACTCAGTGTAAAGATCAATGTCAATCATCTGCCAGACGTAAGCTAGTATGCGGGAATACCTAAATCTAAAGGGCATTTACAGCAAACATTGCAATCGGCGGGCGAACGGTAATCAACCTGGGCAAGCGGCGAAATCTTGCGCAACGAGCGTAACACTAATCATAAAACCGTTTTTAGTGCGGTTCTTCAGGGTTATTCCACTTCGACCGAGCACTATGCCTGCTTGTAAAGCCGACAATTTTAATCCGCACCGTTGTTCGCCGTTATTGTCGTTTTCGGTGCCGAGTGATGAATAGATTCGAAGCCGCGTTTGCCAAATGGGTCGTCAGTAATCGCTTGTTGATCATCGTCGCGTGCCTCGCCGGCGTTGCCGTATTTGGCTCCGGTATCAGCAAAATCTATTTCGATTCTAGTTATCGGATTTTTTTTGGGAAAGACAATCCTCAGCTATTGGCGTTTGAGTCGCTCGAAAATACCTACACAAAAAACGACAATATCGTCATTGTGCTCGCGCCTCACAGCGGCGATATTTTTTCCCGTGATACTCTTGCCGCGATTGAAGCACTGACCGATGCGGCGTGGCAGACGCCATATTCCAACCGGGTCGATTCCATCACCAACTTCCAGTACACCGAGGCCGAAGAAGACGACCTCATTGTTCGCGACATGGTCAAAAATGCGAAGTCGCTAAGTGATGAAGACTTGGAGAAAATCCGCACCGCGGTGCTTGCCGAACCGGCACTGTTTAACCGCTTGATCGCGGCACGCGCCGACGTTACGGGCATCGTCGTGAATGTGCAGCTACCGGCCGACAAGCGCCATATAGCCACCCCGGAAATAGTCAAACACATACGCGCGATGACGGTCGCGTTCAAGCAGCAACATCCGAATATAGATATCTACCTGACCGGCGTATCGATGATGGACAATGCCTTTTTCGAGAGCGCCATGAACGATGCGGCTTTTCTAATGCCGATCAGCTTTCTGTTGATGATAGCGTTGATTGCGCTGCTCGTCGGCGGCTTTTTCGGTACCCTCGTAACGGTGATGGTCATCGGTTTATCCATCGTAGTTGCCATGGGTGCTGGTGGGCATCTCGGATTTCCGCTAAATTCGTTTACGACCTCGGCCCCTATTATCATATTGACCGTTGCGGTCGCCAATTGCGTACATCTTCTGGTCGCCTTCATTCACGGCATGCGCCACGGTGCGACCAAGACGGAGGCGATGGAAGAAAGTCTGCGCATCAACCTGCATCCGGTTTTTCTTGCCAGCGCAACCACCGCAGTTGGCTTTTTGAGCATGAATTTTTCGGAAGTACCGCCGTTTAATGACCTTGGCAATACCGTTTCTATCGGCGTCGTGGCCTCATTTATTCTGACAGTATTTTTCCTGCCGGCGGTTATGTCGCTGCTTCCTGTCCGCATCAAGAAAATGCGTGAGGACGACGACACGTTGATGATGCGGCTGGCCGAATTCGTTATTGCCAAACGCCAACAACTTCTGTGGGGCACAACGATTTTCATCATTGCCGCGGTCGCCAATCTACCGCGCAATGAATTGAACGATGTCTTCGTACACTACTTTTCGAAGTCAACCGACTTTCGCCAGGCCACCGATTTCTTGGTTGAAAATCTGACTGGCATCTACGTTATTAACTTCTCGCTGGATTCGGGTGAATCCGGCGGCATCAGCGAACCGGATTTCCTGCGCGATGTTGAATCGTTCGCGCAGTGGCTCGAAGGCCAACCCGAAACTGTTCATGTCGATCGTTTTACCACCGTCATGAAACGGCTTAATAAGAATATGCATGGTGACGACAAAAATTATTACAAACTGCCTGATAAGCGTGATCTTGCAGCTCAATATCTGCTGCTCTATGAGATGTCATTACCTTATGGCCTCGATTTGAACAATCAGATCAACGTCGACAAGTCGTCGACCAAACTGGCAGTAACGACCCATGTTATTTCGAGCAATGCAATGCTCGATTTCGATCGGCGAGCGCTGGCTTGGTTGCGCGGCAACGCGCCCGCGATAAAGCGCGCCGAAAGTGCCGGCACCGTGCTGATGTTCTCCAACATTGGACAACGCAACATACGCGCGATGCTGCTCGGCACGACCGTAGCGCTATTTCTCATATCCGGCATACTCATTGTTGCCCTGCGCTCCCTTAAACTCGGTCTTGTCAGTCTCCTGCCCAATCTCGTACCCGCAGCTGTGGGTTTTGGCCTGTGGGGGATCTTCGTCGGTCAGGTCGGGCTATCGCTGTCCGTGGTCACCGGCATGACCTTCGGCATCGTCATCGACAATACCGTGCATTTTCTTTCCAAGTACCTACGCGCACGTCGCGAGCAAGGTCTTGATTCGGCGGACGCCGTGCGTTACGCCTTCCGTACAGTCGGGCGCGCGCTGGTGGTGACGACAACAATATTGGTCGTCGGTTTCTCGGTCTTGGCAACCTCCGATTTCGAACTAAATTCCGGCATGGGCAAGATGACCGCCATTATTATTTCCATCGCGCTCGTTGCGGTATTCTTGTTGTTACCGCCCCTGTTAATGAAAGTTGAGGAGAATAATCCCGATGCGCAATCTGATCGCGACGCTACTGCTAGTAGCGCTCCCGCTTAACACCACGGCCGAAACGCCCGAGGAGAAAGGTCTCGCAATTATTCAAGAAGCCGACCGGCGTGACAGCGGCTGGATCGACTCGACTGCCGAGATGAAAATGATCCTGCGTAACCGCCAGGGACAGGAAAGTGCGCGCTCGATCCGCATCGAAACGCTGGAGGTCGACGGTGATGGCGATAAGAGCATTTCGGTCTTCAATGCACCGAAAGATATCAAGGGCACCGCCTTTTTGAGCTATACCCATGCACTGATACCCGACGATCAGTGGCTCTACCTACCCGCGCTGAAACGGGTCAAACGTATCGCATCGGCGAATAAATCGGGTCCATTTGTCGGCAGCGAGTTCGCATACGAAGACTTGACCTCCCAGGAAGTTGCGAAATACACCTACAAATGGCTGCGCGACGAAACCATTGACGGCCGCGAAGCCTTTGTCATCGAGGCCTATCCGGCCTACGAAAATTCAGGCTATACCCGCCAGGTTGTATGGCTAGACAAGGAAAGATATCGGCCGCTCAAGATTGACTACTACGATCGCAAAAACGCGCCGTTAAAAACACTCGTGGCCAGTGATTGGCAGCAATATCTCGATCAATACTGGCGCCCAGGCCACATGAATATGGTTAATCATCAAACCGGTAAAAGTACCGAATTGCTGTGGTCCAACTACCAATTTAAGGTTGGCCTGACCGAGCGTGATTTCGATCGCAATACGCTTAAGCGTAAGCGCTGATTGGCTGCGGCTAGATTGTGCCGTCCCGAATGCACAATGGGACGTAGTCGGTTCGCTCGTCAGATCATCCGCCGTCACCCGAAATCGTTTTCGATATTGAACCTGCGTTTGATTCGCACGTCTAGCGCCGGCTGGTTCCGAGTACTAGATATTATTTTTCCCCATTTGCTCGGCAATGTAGTCGGCTTGACGGATCGCCAGGGTAACGATCGTCAAGGTCGGATTTTCACTGGCGCTGGTGGTGAACTGGCTGCCGTCTGAAACGAACAGATTTTTGATGTCGTGGGTCTGACCCCATTTATTGACGACGCCGTCGCGGGGTTTGGCGCTCATCCGATTGGTGCCCAAATTATGGGTCGACGGATAGGGTGGCGTTTCCATGGCCCGCGTGGCGCCAACCGCCTGGTGGACCCGTGTCCCGGCATCGAAGGCATGGCGCCGCATGGCCAAATCGTTCTCATGGTCATCGTAGTGGACGTTGGGCACCGGCAGGCCGTATTGGTCTTTTTCTTGCGCGTGCAAGGTAACGGCATTGCTCGTCCGTGGCATGTCTTCGCCGACGATCCACATGCCAGCCAAATGGTCGTAAGCGTCGAGGAAAGCGGTAAAGTCCCGGCCCCAGCCCCCTGGGAGCAAAAAGGCCGCCAGAAAGGGCACACCTAAGGAGACGGTTTCCAACTCATAGCCACCGACAAACCCCCGGCTGGGATCGTGACGGGCTTCGTCTGAAATGATTCCGGCCATGGTGGTTCCACGATACATATGTACCGGTCGGTCGAAAATGCTGTAAACCGAGCCGGTGACATGGCGCATATAGTTTTTCCCCACTTGGCCGGACGAATTGGCCAAGCCGTCGGGAAATAGGCTCGAGGCCGAATTCAGCAAAATGCGCGGACTCTCGATGGTGTTCCCAGCGACGCAAACAATCCGAGCTCTTTGGCGCTGGCGATTGCCCTCTTTGTCAGCGTAAATAACACCCGTTACTTTGCCGGAGTCGTCGTGCTCGACGTTGAGTACGTGCGCAAGCGGGCGAATTTCAAAATTGCCCGTGGCCTCAGCCTTCGGAATTTCGGTGTATAGGGTCGACCATTTCGCACCCATGCGGCAGCCCTGGAAGCAGAAACCGAGTTGGCGACATGACGTTCGGCCATCGCGGGGCTGAGAATTAATGGCCATTCTGCCGGAGTGGACCTGGGTGTAGCCGAGCTTTTTTGCACCCGCTTCCATCACCTTGAAATTGTTACAGCTAGGCAATCCGGGAATACCGTTGGTCCGCGTTACCCCCATCTTATCTTCGGCCCTGGCGTAGTAGGGTTCCAAGTCTTGCAACGTCAGCGGCCAATCGAGCAGATTGGCGTCACTAATTGCGCCGTAGGTCGTCAACGCCTTGAATTCGTGCTCTTGGAACCGCAGGCTAGCGCCCGCCCAGTGAACGGTGGTGCCGCCAACGGTTTTGCATATCCAAGCGGGCAAGCCCGGAAAATCCTTGGCTACCCGCCAACTACCCGACGTGGTCCGCTTGTCCAACCAGGTGACCTTGTCAAACATCGGCCATTCGTTGTTAGCAAAGTCTTTTGTGTAATCCAGGCGCCCGCCCGCTTCCAGGCACACCACCCGCACCCCTTTCTGGGCCAGCTCGTTGGCCAGCGTTCCGCCGCCGGCACCGGAACCGATGACAACGGTCACGTTGTCGTCGTTAAGTTCGAATTTGATCATGGTCGTCTTTAGCCTTTTTCAGATCCAGTCGATATCGTTAAAGCCCCGCTCCAAATACCCACCGTAGGGAAAAGAAGGGCCTTGATAACCTAACTCACGCCATACCTTGGGATTGTTATATAAGGCGGTAACCATATGCCCGCGGATCGCCCGAAAAAAAGCCGTTTCTTCCATTGCCGCCAAAACTTTCACTTGTTCGAGCTCGATCAGATCAAGAAATCGCCCCATGGACGATCCGTCCAGTTTGGCGACGCCGTCGATTATCTGTCGGGCCAAATCGCTGTCATTCGCGGCCTTCGCATCCAGCGTTTCGACACAGTTCATGTAATAGTCGTCGTTGAGGCGATCATGGGGATACAGTACCCGGCACACCGCTACTAACACCTCAGCAGTTGGATTGTCGAACACCGTCAAAGTGACTGCCCAAGCGCTCCCGGCTGCCGTCAAGGTGGTGAGTGATGTCACCGCAATACCACCGGCGACGGTGCGCCCGCCGGTCTCGAGAAACTGACGTCGATTAATGACCGATTTGCTCATGATCGTCTCCAAAGAAAAAATATTTATTACCAACAACCGAAATTCGACATGCAACGGACGTGACCGGCACCTTGCCCTTTCGCGTACCGAAAACACCACCGCGCGTAACGACAACGACCGGTCGAAAACGGCGCCAATAATTCCGGCGATGGCTAAACCGTTAGCATTAATGCGGTCGCGTACATTATGGCGACGCCGGCACAATATCCTGCCACAGATGCTCCGGTAAAGCGCGACTTGCTGTGTCCCACGCGCACGCTCGATTGCCCAAAGTGGTCGATTGCGACAATAACCTGGAGAATGGCGCCCGCACCGACGCCAAAAAACACCGCGGCCCAGTGGGGTGAAAATATCAATGCACCAGCCATTATTCCCGGTACCGCCGGCAGACCCGCCAGCAGGGCCAGACCGGTAAATAGCGGGAGCGTGACTCGTTCCTTCACCAATGGTGAGATGACGCCGATCCCTTCGGTCGTATTGTGCAGGGTAAACCCGACCACCAGGAACGCACCCAAAGCAACTTCGTTGGTGGCAATCGACGCCCCAATGGCCAGCCCTTCACCAAAGTTATGGAGCCCAATACCGAACGCTATGAGCGTTGCGAGCTGACGTCCATTTCGTTGTGTTCCCGACCTGTTGCCAATCGCTAAAAGCGCGACGAAGGTCAGAACCATGGGCATCAACACCAATATCGAACCGCCGAATAGAGCGCTGGCTTGCGCGCTTAATTCCAATCCCTCCAGGCTCATGTCGATGAACAAAAACCCCAAGAGCCCAACAGTCAACGCGAGGATAAACTCCAAGCCCCCTGGTCGCAGCGATTTTATGGCGGGGAAAAAAAGCATGCCGAAGGCCACCGGCACTAAGCCCACAAAAATTCCCAACAGCGCATAATCGACGATTAACGTCCATGACGGGCTGGGCGATTTCAACGCGACGTCGACGGTGTGGTCAAAGGTCGTGCCGAGAGCGGTAATAAAACGCAGGTGGTGGACTTCATCGGCGACCCAAGGAAAGTCGATCTTGACCCACGCGGAATGCATGCGCGCAATGGGACCCGGTGGGTCCTGGGTGAAAACCCAATAGGCGCCATCCACCATTACCTGCGCCAGGATCATCGGTTCAGACCCCTCAGCACGAATTTTGGCGGTAAAACCATGCTCCGTCACGCGCATGCGTTCGACGGTGAGATTTTCAACCGGAGGCGAACTGAACCCTAGGCGGCTCACCGGGTCGATCAGAATAAACGCGCCGAGGAAGAACGTCAGGGCTAGGATCGGGATAAGCCCGTAGAGCCAAATTTTGTTAGCGCCCATCTCAACAGCATCCGCGTAAAGATTGCACCACGCCGATGAATATTAACCTGGTGCGATAGCAAGGCACGGCGCGCTACGTCACCTCGAAAAACCCGGTCCAACCTTGTTCGGCAAATTCCGTCTGATGGGCATGGAACATGTACATACCGGGTTCATGATCGGCGAAACTGAACTCCAGAATACCGCGCTGGCCCTGGCACTGCATCACCGTGTCGATCGTTTTCGACGTCGGCTCCAGCGTGGTGCCATGGTCGTAGTAGTGGAAAAAATTAGCGTGCAGATGAAATGAATTGATCGGATCGAATTCGGTAATGTTGATCAGGTAAATTCGTACCGGTCGCTGCCGATCGATTTTGATCGGCCGTTTAGCGAAGGCATGGGCGATGGAGTTAACTGCGTAGACTTCATTTTTCTCATCAAAATTCACGTCAAATCCGTTCATTACCATTAGGAGTTCTTGCCATCGGGCATTCTCCTCGGTGCCCAAAAGACGCGAGCGCGCGACGTTTATCGCTTCGCTGTGCCGCTCAGGATCCGGATCGACGATAAATGCCCCGTAGAGCCCCTTGTGGATGTGCCGGCGCAGCGGAGTTGAGTGGCAGTGATATAAATGACAGCCGTACGGCTGCGCTTCAAATTCGTAAATGAACGTATCACCCGGCAATACCTCCCCGACCCCGGGGAGACCGTCCATGCGCGGTGAGTGAATACCGTGGAAATGGATATTGTGCGCGTGACTCCCCTGGTTGCTGAATTGAATACGAACGATATCCCCTTCGGTAACCCGCAAGGTTGGCCCCGGCACGCGGCCATTATAGGTCCAGGCCGAAAATTTCAGCTTCGGCGCGATCTCTATTTCACGATCGATTGCCGATATTTCAAAATTTCGAACCCGCCGCCCATCGGACCGCCGACTCACGATGCCGGTATCCCAATCGGTCAACATGTCGTGCGGATCAAAGCCATTGCGTGCGTTGTCAACCTGGCCTGTGCTGGTCATTTTGCCGCTATGTCCCGACCTGGCAAAGGCGCGTGAGGCGGCCCCGACGGCCAGCACCGTACCCAACAACGCCCGTCTCGAGATGGACGATTTAAGCCAAGTGAGCATCGATATCAAACGCGGATGGGTAGCCGCAAAACGCCACTGTCATCACATCCCGTATTTTTCCGCGCCGCCCCCACGAGCAGGGCCGGCGGTGGGGTCGTCGGTTTCAGGAATATCCGCGATGAGGGTTTGCGCGGTTAATATCAGAGCGGCTACCGAAACCGCATTGAGCAACGCGGTATAGGTAACTTTTACCGGGTCCATGATCCCGGCGCCAATCATATCAACGTACTCGCCGGATTGGACGTCGTAACCGACGCCGATTTCCGCCGCCATGACCTTAGTGACCACATTTGCGGGATCGACGCCGCTATTTTGCGCGATGCACTCAAGCGGGCGGGTCAGAGACCGCTTGACAACCTCGGCACCTTCGCGGATCCCACCGGACAAATCAGCGATGAGTTGATCGATAATCGGTAGCGTTCTGATTAGCGCCGTACCACCGCCCGACACCACGCCTTCGGCTAACGCCGCGCGCGTCGCATTCAAGGCATCTTCGATCAGAAGCACTCGGCGTTTTTGTTCCACCGGGGTCGCACCGCCGGCATGGATAACGGCGATTCCGCCGGATAATTTGGCTAATCGTTCGTTAAATTTATCCTCTTCGATGGGCACCTCGTTAAGCGCCAGTTGGCGACAAATTTGCTCTACGCGACCTTTGATCTGTTCCGTATTACCGCCGCCGCCTGATATAACGGTCGTATCGGCCGAGATCTTAATCCGCTTGGTCGTGCCGAGGTCAGCGATCGTGGCGTCGTGAAAATGCGTGCCCAGTGCTTTCACGAACACCCGCCCTCCGGTCATAATGGCGATGTCTTCCATCATCGCTTGGCGCCATTTTCCGTACTCAGGTGGATGCACCGCGACGATGTCCGGCCCCGTATGGTCGTCGAGCAATGCTGCAACGGCCTCGGCGGAATAATCATCGGCAATCACCAGCAACGGTTTTCCGGCCTCGTCCGCCAAGGCCCGCAAACCCTCGACGTCGTCGGCTGAACTAAGCGCATGGTCCGTCAACAGCAGCAAGGCGTCTTCTAAATGAATTTGCATGGTCTCCACGTCATTCACCATGTGGTGCGACACGTAGCCGCGTTCGTAAGACGCACCTTCGATGACATCCATCGTGGTCTCAACCGTCAACCCGATATCGACTGTAACGATGCCGGTCGGTCCGACTTTATCCAGCGCGTCTGCGACCAGCAGGCCCGTGGTTTCATCGTTCGCCGCAATAATCGCCACGGCTGCCGCTGCACCGGTAATGTCGGAGATCGGCGTTGCCGTTTGCTTCAAGGATTCAATGGCTCTTACCACGGCCAGATTCATCCCCTCCACGAGATCCACTGCCGACAGATCTCCATCGAGAGATTTGAATCCTTCTTGAATCAACGCATTGGCCAAAACCGTCGCGGTGGTCGTGCCATCACCAGCAACTTCATTGGTCCTCTTCGAAACCTCCCTGACGACCTGAGCACCCATGTTTTCGTAGCGGTCTTCAAGTTCGATTTCAGCAGCGATGCTGACTCCATCGCGAGAGACGATGGGCGTTCCGATCGGAACGTCGATAATGGCGTTGCCCCCTTTGGGACCCAGGGTCGACTGCACGGCTCTAGTCAATAGGTTAACGCCGCGGCCTAATGCAGCGCGGGCGTCTTGGTCGAAGACCATCATTTTCGGCATACGTTGGTTTCCCTTGATCCCGCTCGGTTCGGGCTCGGCTAGATTTTGCTGGAAAATTGTTTGCTCAGCGCCAACACGGAAATCGATTTAACCGCTACGCCTCGAGCGCGTGCAGTGAAATTTACGGCGCACATTTCTTTCGCCAAGCATTCTAAATTGCAAAGCGCAAATATCGATCATTAAGTTTCGGGGGCCTCGAAATACTCGGTTTAACCACTCAGAACACGTAGGACATGGCAAGAACAACAAAAATATTCCAAAAAATACGTTTTATCTCCTTGTTCTTAACGTTCTCGGCTCTGGCATCGTACTTCGCTCTCGAGGTCTGTTCCAGACTCAGTTCTACCTCTCCCATCCATGCAATCGTCCGTGGGTACAGTCAACCTTGCTTGTGGCCCCAACGGACGACCCATTTACGAGTAGCTAATTATTAGAGCGAATCCGTTCGGATTGGGACGTGTTTATTCCTCGTACTGCAGCGCTTCGTCCATATCACCAAACAGTACGACGGTGTTCTCGTCGATCATGACCATGCGTCCGTAATGAGTCGACATGACCACTTCAAAATCGTAGGTAGTGAAATCTCGGCCTAAGGCCTCACTCAATTCTTCCATATCGAAGGTCATTTTGCCTTCCGTATCTAAGCGGATCATCGCCGGGTAACGGAGCACTTCAATACCCGGCTTCTCCTGCATGACTTCAGCGATGACGCGCGAGTCAACACTGTCGTTCATGGTCACACCGCATTTATGCGATACCGTATCTTCGCGGTTTAAATCCTTGAACGTCTGCGTACTCATGGCGCTATCCCCTGCGGTAACGCAACGTCGATTTCCGCCAAGATATCGTTGAACCGATCCTTTGCTTCGGCAAAGGCGCCGTCAAATTTCAGTTCGTCACTACGTTGCAGCGTCCAGATTGGTTGCAATTGAACCGCCGCCTCGGCGCACAAGGGTACATATTTTTCCAGCCAGGCCGTCATGATTTTTTTATTGGCGTCACCGTGCTCGGGATCGCCGGTGAGCAATTTCAACAAAGTCAGAGTATTGGCCAAATTTCGCCGATAGTCACTGGCCGCCGCTGAGATAATGGAGGGCGTAATAACATCGTTGTGGGCCGGGCCGGCACGCATAATGAACCCACTGCGAAACAATTCACCGACGAGGACTTCGAAGACCACATTGACGGCGAAATAGACTTCCAGGTGATCGGTGGCGGCGAGAATGGCTTCAAGCGCTTTGCGCATGCCTTGCCAAGCCGCGTCTTCCAACCAGATTTTTTTGCCGGCGTCGCCGTCGATGTCAATGTCTAAACCAATGTCACCTAAATACAGCGTAATGTCCTGGGCCAGTCGCAATTTGTAGGAGGCATTGGTCAAAATGGTGTTATTGATCATCTGCGACAATCCGTCGCGTTGTGCTTTCATCAACGCCACGCCCAAGCCGAATTCCGCATGTTTTAGTGCGCCGAGTTGATCCTGCAGGACGGTCACCCAAGCTTTGTCGAAGCGGCCAGGGGCACCGTCACTGCGGGCATTGTCGACCAGCATTTTGATCGTGTTTTCGATGTGGCTTTGGCGCTGGTAATGGTTGCGTGACCACTCTTGGTCCGGCGCGCGAAATACATGCCAATCCGAACACTTAATGACTGTCACCTTTTCGCTAAAGGTGGGCTGACCATCAGCGAAGGTCATGATCCAATCTTGTAAGAGGTGGCGCGTTGGGTCCGGTTGAACGTCAACCGTGACGTCTTCGTAAAGTGTCGCGCGTCGGCCTTCGGCCTTGAAATAATTGTAACGCCGGCTGTCAGATCCCGAAAACGTCGAGCTCC
>Ga0114950_10002856_pt1 | contig 13291 bp, 10 predicted proteins | sample N075metaG_FD_83503 | JGI IMG/M metagenome (GOLD analysis project Ga0114950, IMG submission 83503) | Deep subsurface microbial communities from Kermadec Trench to uncover new lineages of life (NeLLi) - N075 metaG | ecosystem: Environmental > Aquatic > Marine > Ocean trench > Sediment | place...
CGGCATCGCGTGCTGGTTCCCCACCATGAAAGATTTTCAACAGCGTTTATATAAACACATTGCATGGCTTGATTACTTAATGCCCTGTTCCCGGATCTTGCCGGTAGCGGCATCCGGAACTATCCTCTAATATCTCGAGATGGAAAACATCATGAAAATGAAAGCCCCCGCATTCACCATTTCCTTGTTGCTGACATTCAGTGCAGCCGTTGCCCAGGACGATGATCAACCCGGCATGGACCGCCATCAATTGCAGGGTGAGCATGGTTTTTTTATTGCCAAACGCATGGTATCGGGGCTGTCACAACCCTCCGCTATTGAATTTTTACCGAACGGCAAGGCGCTGGTCATGCAGCGTAACCTGGGCCGGATAACGCTGGTCGATTTCGAATCCGGAAAGCAAACGGACATCACCGGGCTGCCGGAAATGGTGGTCTTCAGCGATGCCGGTGCGCATGATATCGAGTTGCACCCGGATTATGAGAACAACGGCTGGATATATATTTCCTATTCAGAAGGCGAAGAGGTTCACAGCACGGTTGTATTCGACCGCATCAAGCTGAACGGTACTGCAGTCTCGAAAAGGGAGCGTGTATTTACCGCCAATGCATTTTCTGAAAACCAGTACCATTTTGGCGGCCGCATCCAGTTCAGCAATGGTTACGTCTTTTTTACCATAGGAGATCGCCAGCACCGGGAGCGGGCGCAGGACCGCTCCAATCACATCGGCACCATCGTTCGCCTGCATGACGATGGAGCCATACCCAAAGACAACCCATTTGTTGAGCCGGATGAAGAGGACCGTGACAAGCCATTGGCTGAAATATGGAGTTACGGTCATCGCAACCCCCAGGGCTTTTACGTGCACCCGGAAACCGGTGAATTGTGGGCCCATGAACATGGGCCCCTTGGCGGGGATGAATTGAATCTGATTAAAAAGGGCGGCAACTATGGCTGGCCTGAAATTTCTTATGGATTCGAATACGACGGCGGTCCGATTGGCATGGGCATCGTCAGCAAAGAGGGCATGGAACAACCCGTATGGGTGTACGTGCCTTCAATCGCGCCCAGTGACCTGGTTATCTATGCAGGCGCGGCGTTTCCCCAATGGCGGGGCAGCTATCTGATCGGCTCATTGAAGCTGGCACATCTGAATCGACTGGTGCTTAGAAACGGCGCCGTGCTTGTCGAGGAGCGTCTGGTCAACGGCTTGCTGGGAAGAATACGATCGATTGCCGTCGATGCCGGCGGTTACATTTATTTGGGCACTGATCTGGGGGAAATCTGGAAGTTACAGCCCGAATAGGAAACGCTCCCGTGTTCAATCCCATGTGGGAAACAAGGGCACACAGGAGGAAAATCAAGGGGAGGGTGAAAGGCATTCATGATCAAGCGAATCCATCACATTAATTTCATTGTAAAAGACCTTGAAAAGGCGTTGCAAAGCTACCGGGTTTTGTTCGGTGAGCCTGCAGGTGAAATCGAGGTGCTGCCTCAACGAGGCGTAAAGCTTGCAAGGTTCAGGGTGGGTGAGCTGTGGCTTATTCTGGTGCAACCGCTGAGTGATGAAGGAATTCCCGCACAGTATTTAAAGAATCATGGTGAGGGTTTTTTTCTGATGTCCTGCCAGGTTGATGATGTCAGAAAGGCTGCGAGACGGGTTTCATCCCGGGGGATTCGCGTGGTGGATGAGCACCCCCGGCAAGGACTTGATGATTGGAAAGTGATGGATTTGAGTGCGGATGACCTGTTTGGCGCTGATTTCCAATTGCTTGAGTCAGACGAATAAGCCGAATATTGCACGAGTTTCATTAGGTTTTTATGCATCAATATCCAACTCCAGATCAATTCGATATTCAAATCGTTCCGGGTGATACAACACCCTGAGATAATCAACGGGATATTCCTCGGGGTGCCGTCTGCCATAAGCCAGACGGGTCAAGCTGAGCAGGGCGGTGCCTCGTTCAACTCCCAGCGCTTTTGCCGCATCTGCATTCGCCGCGCAGGCGGTCAGCGATTGTTTGATAAATGATACTTTCAGACCCTTGCTGCGGAAGTAGGACATCCGGGGCGTATGTTCAAACACACGGGGATCCTCAGGCAGATCCATCAACCGTGTCCAACTGTTGTAATAACCGAACCGGATGTTGTCATGGTGCCGGACACGGCGCAAATGCAAGATCTTTTCGTTTTCACTCAGTCCGAGAAGTTGGCGAATTTTCCGCGTTGGTTTTGCCATACGGCTTTGCAATGTAATGGCGATTGAACTGTGCCCGATTGATTCAATTTCCTGCAACAACCCCACCATGGGTGAGTGCATGGGAGTGGCGGTGGACTCATGTGTTACATGGGTTCCACGCCCACGCTGCCGTTCTACAAGACCCTCTCGAGCAAGTTCATCCATCGCGCGTTTGCTGGTGATCCTGGATACGCCGAATTCCTCCGACAACTGACCTTCGGTTGGAAGTTGGGCGCCGTTGATGAACGTGCCATCAAGAATACCGGCCCTTAACAGCTTATAGAGTTGAAAATAAAGTGGCGTGGGCAAGTCTTTTGACAGGGCCTGCCTTTGATTCTGACTGAACACGGAATGAAATTCGATCATAAGCGCTAAAGAAAGTGATCGTGCGTTGCATTTAAATGTTATATTAATATAACATTAAAACATAAAGACCGTTTCCAGCCACCGTGCCTTGGCGAAACCGGAAAAACAATGACCATAATCCAGCAAATGCACTGACAGTGAGATGAACAAAGCACTCGCCGGCATCCGGATTCTCGACCTGACCCATATGTTATCTGGCCCTTACGGCGCGATGATTCTGGCTGATTTGGGTGCGGAAACCATCAAGGTCGAGCCCTTGTATGGCGAAGGCACGCGGAAGTTGATGGCGCAGGATCCCAGCAACTCTCTCGACGGAATGGGCGCTTACTTCATCACCCTGAACCGGAACAAGAAAAGTATCGCAATAAATCTGAAAAGTGAGCAGGGCCTGGCGGTTTTTTACGACCTGGTTCGTCAATCCGATGTGGTGATCAGCAATTTCGGTGCAGCGGTCCCCGGGCGGTTGAAAATAGACTATGAGAACCTGGAAAAGGTGAATCCGGCCATCATTACCTGCACCGTCACCGGTTATGGCTCAGATGGCCCGGATCCTGACCGGCCGGCATTTGATCTGGTCGCTCAGGCCACTGGCGGCGGCATGTCGATTACCGGCACCGATGCAGATCATCCCGTGCGTGCTGGTATCCCGCTCGGGGATCTTGGGGGTGGCATGTTTGCGGTAATGGGCATTCAATCTGCCCTGCTGGAACGTCAGCGCAGTGGCCGCGGGCAGCATGTCGATATTTCCATGCTCGATTGCCAGATTTCCATGCTCAGTTACATGGCTACGATGTATTTTCTCTCCGGTAAGGACCCGCTGCCGATCGGTAATGCGCATTTCGTTCACGTGCCCTACAACACCTATAAAACCACTGATGGCACTATCGTCATTGCCGTCATTACCGATAATTTCTGGGACAATCTGAAACAGCTGGTTCAGATCGAGGCGTTCCATAACCCCAAATACGATACGCAACCCGGGCGGTGGGCGGATCGGGCGATGATTGATTCCAGGCTCAGTGAAAAATTTGGTCAACAGGATACAAACTACTGGCTCGAAAAACTGAAGCACAAAAAGATTCCATGCGCTCCGGTCAACCGCTTCAGTGAGGTGTTCAGGGATGAGCAGGTTTTGCACCGAAACATGGTCATTGAGCTCAAGCACCCGGACGGCAAGTCTACCCGGGGCCCGGGAAATCCGGTCAAACTGTCACGCAACAATGAAGAGTCATTCAGTCCGGCGCCCAAACTCGGTCAACACACAGATTCTGTGCTGGGAGAATTGCTCGGATATAACCCCGGACAGATTTCGACGCTCAGACAACAGGGGGCCATTGCCTGATGGCCAGGAAGGCTATCATCAACGACGTTGGTCCACGCGATGGTCTGCAAAACCAGGCTGTCACATTATCTCCAGAGCAACGCGTGAAGCTCATCAAGTCTTTGCTTAAAGCAGGAATGGATCACATAGAGGTGGGTAGCTTTGTTTCCCCTAAAGCCGTACCCGCGATGGCGGGCACCGACCGTGTATTGGCTGCTCTGGACGATGAGAAGGGCGATTTTTCTGTGCTGGTGCCCAATATGAAAGGTTATGAACTGGCCAGGGATGCCGGGGCCAAGTGCGTTGGCATGGTCCTTTATGGATCAGATGGTATGGCCAGGGCCAATGTCAACATGAGCCGGGCAGAGGCTGAGCGGGTCATGGAGCAGATATTACAAACAGCCGAACGGGATGGTGTACGCGCCCTGGCTACCATTGCAGTGGCCTGGGCCTGCCCTTTTGACGGCCCGGTGGCGGCGGGCACAGTGGCCGGCATCACCCGCAGGTTTCTGTCCCTGGGCGCTGATCAGGTGGTGCTTGCCGACACCATTGGTGCTGCAAATCCGGAGCAGGTTCGTGAATTGACGACTATGCTGGTAAATGAACACGGCGCCAAACGCCTGGGCTGTCACTTTCATGACACCCGTGCCATGGGCCTGGCCAATGTGTTTGCTGCGCTGGAGTCGGGTATCCGGTCGTTCGATGCCTCCATCGGCGGTTTGGGTGGCTGTCCGTTTGCTCCCGGCGCATCGGGTAATGTGGCAACAGAGGATGTGGTCATGATGCTGGAGCAGATGGGCTATGACACGGGTATTGATTTGCAGGAGCTGATGAAGGCTTCGCAACTCGCCGGCGCCCTGACCCAAAATGCGCCGGGTGGGCGGTCAAAGGCCTGGCTGGAAGGGCAATTTAGCAAATCAGGAAACCTGCATGATCAGGTGCGGGCATGAATTTCAAAAAACCGGATAAAGCTTGGAGAACTCAATGAGCTATCGCTTGGGTGTTGACGTTGGAGGTACTTTTACCGACCTGCTTTTAATCAACGAGCAGAACGGTGAAACCTACACCGCAAAGGTACCTTCAACCCCCGAAGACTCGTCCATTGGTGTGTTGAATGGCATAGCACGTATTTGCGCAGACTCCGGAACAGACCCGGCGTCCATCCACCGGGTGATGCACGGGACGACGGTTGCCACCAATTCGATATTGACCGGTAAGGGCGCCCGGGTGGGACTGGTTACAACCCGGGGCTTCCGGCAGGTCTTGCAAGTCGCACGTTCTTTTTGCCCCGGCGGGCTCGGGGGCTGGGTCAGTTACGTTAAAAAACCACTGCTTGCTCCACTGGAGTTGACCATAGAAGCTGATGAACGCATAGCGGCTGATGGCAGCGTGGTATCCGCTCTGGATGAAGCGAGCCTGCGCACGGCGTTGCAGCAACTCAAGGACAAGGATCAGGTCGAGGCTTTGACCATCTGCTTTATCAACGCCTATGTGAATGGAGCCCACGAAGTACAGGCCCGGCTGATTGCGCAGGAAGTTTTTGGCTCCCTGCCCATCTCCATTTCATCGGAAGTCGTTCCGGAAATGCAGGAGTACGAACGTACGGAAACAACCGTAGTCAATTCCTACATCGCACCCGAGGTCGCAAGTTATATCCGTAATCTGCAATCCTCGCTCGAAGCACAAATGGGAGCGGGTCTGCAATTATCCATATTACGTTCAGACGGTGGCCTCGCCTCGTCACGAGCGGCTACGGAATCACCGGTAAATATCCTCATGTCCGGGCCGGCGGGCGGAGTGGCTGGCGCGACCTATTTTATGCAACGGACCGGCTACGACAATGTGCTGACTTTTGATATGGGCGGTACATCAACCGACGTCGCGCTGATCCAGAATTCCAAGGCCCGTATCCGACGGGAGACCCGGGTGGGTGATGTCACGGTCCGCGCGCCTTCGGTAGATGTCCGCACCGTCGGCGCCGGCGGCGGGTCTATTGCATTTGTGCCCGAACTGACCCGGGCTTTGCGGGTCGGCCCGCAGTCGGCTGGTGCGATTCCGGGGCCAGCGGCTTACATGAAAGGCGGAACCGAACCGACTGTTTGCGATGCCAATGTGGTGTTGGGTTACCTGCCTGCTGATGTTCAGTTGGGCGGTGACATGGCCATTGACAAATCCGCTGCCGAAACCGCCGTTCAGAAGATCGCCGACGCGATCGGAATTGATCTCATGGAAGCAGCAGAAGGGATCATCAAAATCGTCAATGAATCCATGTTTGGCGCCCTTCGCCTGGTTTCCATCGAGCAGGGCTTTGATCCCCGTGATTTCGCCCTGGTAGCCTTTGGCGGCGCAGGGCCGCTTCACGGTAACGCCATGGGTGAATTAACCCATTCATGGCCGGTGATCATTCCACCCGGCCCCGGTGTTTTGTGTGCTTTTGGTGAAGCCACCACCCGAGTTCAGGACGAAGCTTCACAAACCTATGTGAAACGTGCTGATCAGCTCAAGGCAGAGGATTTGCTGCATGATCTCGAGCTGTTGCGCGCCCGTGCTTCGGTTTCATTGGACGCAGACGGCATCCCCTCTGACCAGCAGGAAGTGACCTACCAGGCAGATATTCGATACATCGGCCAGGCCTTTCAGATCAGCATGGACTTCACGGTTGACGATATTCTTGAAAAAGGTTTGGCCATGCTGACTGAGCGATTTGACACCGAACATGAGCAGCTTTTTACCTTTGCACTGGGCAAAGACCATGAGTTGGTGATGATTCGTGCGGTTGTTAAGGCAAGCGCCGCGAAGATTAAGGAAGTAAAAGTGGGCCAGGAAAACGCCAGTCTTGAAGATTGCAAAATTCATGACACGCGTTTCTATCACCAGGGCAAGTGGCACGATGCGGTCATCTATGAACGCGCTCCTTTGCACTCTGGCCTGGTGATTCCAGGGCCGGCGATTATCAGTGAAATGGACTCTACCACGGTTATATTGCCTGCTTATGCGGCCACTGTGGATGATGTCGGCAACCTGCTGATCAGGCCCGTAAATCAAGGGGAGGAAGGAAAATGACTGCCCGGATTATTGAAACCAACAGCACTGGGTTCGAGCGCGTGGAAGTTGATACGATTACCGTCGATATCATTGAAAATGCACTGAGCAACGCGCGGATCGAAATGGACGCCGTACTGTTTCGCACGGCCATGAGTCCGGGCATCAGGGAACAGGGCGACTGTTTCCCGATGATTGCCAACCGGGACGGCAAGATGGTGGTGGGCCAGTTCGGCTCGTTCATCCACGGTTTTATGGAAGCTTATGAGGGCGATCTGGAGGAAGGTGACATTATCCTCACCAACGACCCTTACATGTGCAACGCGGCGGTGTCTCACCTGCCAGATTGGATCGTGTTGGTGCCCATCTTCAAAGACGGCAGGCACATGGCCTGGTCGGCCATGTTCGGACACATGTCAGATAACGGTGGCATGGTGCCGGGATCCATTCCCATACAGGCGGAAACCATCTTCCAGGAAGGCATACGCATTCCGCCCCTCAAACTGTACAAGAAAGGGCAACTGCAGTCCGACTTACTGGAATTGATTTTGCATAATGTACGCACCTCGAACTGGAACCGCTTTGATCTCAACGCACTGGTGGCAGCCTGCAATACTGCAGCCAGGCGCTGTGTTGAAATGGCAGACCGCTTCGGTGACGACATTTTCTACTCCACCATGGAAATCATGTTGGAGCGAAACCACATGGCCATGAAAGCCATCATTGAGATGATCGTTCCGGAAGAGCCCCGGGTATTCGAAGATTATGTGTGCGATGACGGCGTGGGTATGGGGCCGTACAAAATTCGCTGCAAGCTCTGGCGGGAAGGTTCGATCGCTATCTTCGATTTTGAAGGGACAGATCCCCAGGCAGCCAGTTCCATCAATTTTTACCTGAACGAAGACATGTTCAAAATGTTCTTCGGCTCATTCACCATCAACCTGATTGACCCGCAAATCCTGTTCAACGATGGCTTCTACGACCTGGTGGACGTGCGTATTCCGCAGGGATCCCTGCTCAAACCCAATTTCCCCGCAGCATTGTCCGGGCGGACTCATGCACTGGGGCGGATTTTCGATGTGATGGGCGGGCTGCTGGGCCAGAGTGCCCCGGAAGCCATGAATGCAGCGGGGTTTTCCGATTCGCCGCACTTTTTCTTTTCCGGTTACGACGACCAGGGCGAGTGGTTCCAATTGTTCCAGATCGGCTTTGGCGGAATTCCCGGCAGGCCGGTGGGGGATGGACCCGATGGGCATTCCCTGTGGCCGGGTTTTACCAATGTGCCGAATGAATTCATTGAGGCCTATTTCCCGCTCCGGATAGAAAAATACGAGACCATTCCCGACTCGGGCGGGGCCGGCTTGCACCGGGGCGGCAACGGCCTGACCGTGGCCTACCGTTTCCTTGTTGATGGCACGGTATCTGTGCACGATGATAGGTGGCTGACCTATCCCTGGGGCGTACGCGGAGGTGAGCCGGGAATGCGCTCGACCAAGCGGCTGGTGCGTGAGGATGGCAGTGAGGAGTGGTTACCTTCCAAATCAGAGGGCATCAAGGTTAAAAAAGGCGATTTGTTGTATTTCAATACCTGGGGCGGTGGTGGCTGGGGCGACCCCTACGAGCGCGATGCGGAATTAGTGCGCTCCGACGTAGCATCAGGCCTGGTGAGCACTGAAGGAGCGCGGCGTTACGGTGTAGTGCTGGCCGACGATGGTTCAGTTGAGGCTGCAGCCACAGACCAGTTGCGCAAGCAATTACGTGAACAGAGGGGAGAACCCGATTTGTTCGATTTCGGTGGCAGCATTGAAGAAATCAAAGCCCGCTGTAAAGCCGAAACACATCTTGATCCACCCGAATCACCCACCTTCGCCCGCAGAGCTGGTTAATGTCTGATCTTCATTACCAATCATTGGGTTTAGGTAAACGCCCCGCTCTGGTGTTGGTTGATGTCATCAAGGGTTTTACGGATCCGGCCTGCCCACTGGGAAGCGAAGCGGATTCAGTGGTAGCTGCGTGCAGGCAGCTGCTTGACGTGTTTCGGGGCAACGGTTTGCCGGTGTTTTTTACCACGGTAGTTTACCGCGATGAAGCACAGGCCCGAGTTTTCAGGCAACGCCTGCCCGCGTTGAATGTGCTGGAACCGGAATCAGAATGGGTGAAAATTGACCCGCGCTTGGCTCCTTTGAACAGTGAGCCAGTGATAGAGAAACAATGGGCAAGCGGGTTTTTCAAAACCGATTTGGCCAAACAACTAGAAACCGCGGGTGCAGATTCAGTCGTCATCGGCGGTTTAACCACCAGTGGTTGTGTACGCGCCACTGCAGTGGACGCTCTTCAGCATGATTTCCGGGTGGTTATCGTGCGCGAAGCCACCGGAGACCGCAATTCGGCGGCACACGAAAGTAATTTGTTTGATTTGCAAGCCAAGTACGCTGATGTGTTGGCACTAAATGATGTTCTCGAAACCATCAGGCGTTGTTCCGATCGTCAAAAGGGGACTTCAGGGGAAAAGGAAGTTTTTTGTTCATTGTCAGCCATGTTTATCCCGTTATTTTTATGAGTGGTAAATCAGACATAAAAATGCCTGCAAGAGATTATGTGTGGGATTGTCTGCCACTAAATAGTTCGCCGAGTATATGGAGAAGAATTATGAAACGCTCATTCATTTTATTTACTTTTATATCAGTTATCAGCGTGATGGCCATCATGCCTGAGCCAGCGTATAGCCAAAGCAACGATGACAGCGATTCTCTGGTCATGGAGGAGGTCATTGTCACGGCTCGTAGAAGAGAGGAAAGGCTCAGGGATGTTCCGGGCACAGTTACTGCCCTGACTGAGGCAACTCTGGAAAATGCCGGTGTGCAGCGCGCTGAAGATTTCATCAAGTTGGTGCCCGGAGTCACCATGGTAAACGCGGCAGAAACGGGTGATACCCAGGTAAATATTCGTGGCATCAATGGCGCACGTGATGCAGAAAACAGCTTCGCTTATATTCTTGATGGAGTGCTGTACTCCAACCCAGCCGCGTTCAACCGCGAGTACACCGACTTGAAACAAATTGAAGTTTTCAAGGGTCCCCAGGGCGCTATTTACGGTCGAAATGCCGCCGCTGGTGCCATCATTGTAACGACTACGACGCCCGACAATGAAAGAACGAGCAGCGGAGTGGTCAGTTATGCCAGTGATAGCACCTACCTGATCAAGGGTTCCACATCGGGTGCCTTTGTCGAAGACGAAGTGTACTACCGCTTTTCAGGTGACTGGCGCAAAACCGACGGTTATTACAGGAACAGCTTTCAGAACAATGAGCCGATTGTCGATGCATATGAAGGCTACAACCTCAACGGCCGTCTGATTTGGGATCGGGGTGAAAATCTGGTCGTGGATATGAAAATCCGCTATGGGGAAGTGGATGCTTCGTCCATTACTTTTAACTCAACCTTTAATCTGCCGATATTTGCTGCCGCACTCAGCAATCCGCCTGCGTATCAGGACGTCAATGACTTTGACTTCCTTTTCACACCGAACATTGTTTCGGACAACGACCAGAAGAGTTTCGAATTTTCCACCAAGGTCGACTATCAAATGGATGGCGTAACCTTGACGGCCTGGGGGCTCTATAGTGATATCAAAAACGACCTGATATCTGACGGGACTTCAGCAGCTTTTGGTTTCTATAACGTCGATCCAGTCTGTCAACAAACAGTTACCGACCTCAATGCAGCCGGTCAGCAGCTACTGGCACCCCAATTTCTCGGACTCACTCCAGTTGGCGTGATATTTGACCCCAATGGCTCCTTCCTGGGAGCCTATACACCAACGACCTGTGACGGTATTCAGGAACAATTGCGTAACCAGAAAGACTTCAGTCTGGAATTTCGGCTGGCTTCTGATACGGACAGTAAATTGCAATGGATGGCCGGCGTCTATTTTCTCGATATTGACCGTGAAGTTGGAGTTTCTTTAAACAAGGACAGCGGCAACACACCCATTCGGGGGCTGTATCAACCTGAACCCGGACCGAATTCAACGGCTTCTTTGACCCATGACCAGTTTGACAGCCGGGTTTATGCGATCTTCGGCCAAATTGAATATGACGTGAATGATAGCCTGGAGCTGTCTCTTGCGCTCCGTTATGACAGTGAGAAGCGTAAGGTCTCAAGCCTGGTACCGGTTGATGCGAGACAGTCCTATATTGACCTCAACTTTGATGGCGTATTCGACGACCCACTCAATCCCGCGCTCAGTAGCTTGATCAACCCTACTGGCATCATCCCGGACAAAGAAGAAACTTTCTCTGAGCTGCAACCAAAAATAGCCATCAGATGGGACGCAAACGAGAGTACCAGTCTGTTTGCCAGTTGGGGTGTTGGATTTAAAGCCGGTGGTTTTAACAATTCAGGCAGCGCGGCAACTGTTGGCATCTTCATCAACGGCTTTATCAATTGTTTCAACCCGCTCGGCGCTTGCTATGCCGATGACCTGGGTGTGCCCATGCCGTTGATTGGTGATGAATTTGACAAGGAAACATCCAGTGCGTTTGAAGTGGGCTTTAACAGCAACCTGATGGGTGGCCGTTTACGTCTAAATGGCGCCGCTTATTACACTGAAGTCGATGACATGCAGTTTTTCGAGTTCTTTGTTGGAACATTTGGACTGCTCCGTGTGGTTTCAAATCTGGATAAGGTGGAAATTTCCGGAGTTGAACTGGGCGCTACCTGGATTGCGACCGATCATCTGCAATTCTATGCTGGGGGCAACTGGCTCGACAGTGAGATCAAATCCAATAGCTCTCGCCCGGATACGGTGGGCAATAAAGCGCCTTATACACCTGACTACACAGTTAACATAGGCGGCGAATTTGATTTTCCCATCTCCGACTCGCTGTCGTTTTTCACTCGAATCGATGCACGCTTTATCGGCAAGACATGGTTCCACACCGTGCAGGAAGGCCAACGACCGACTATCTTCATGCCATTATTTGGCTTGGGTTTCGGCCCTGACGCTGCCGGGCTTGGCATAGCAGAGTATTCCAACGCACGTCGCGATGCTTATTCGATTGTCGATCTCCGTGTCGGTATCCGCGGTGAGAACTGGACTCTAACCGGTTTTGCGATGAATCTGACGGATGAGAAGTACCTGGAGGAAGTTATCCCGGCGCCGGAATTTGGCGGCTCTTTTAACCATCCAGGTGCACAAAGCCGATACGGTGTAGAAGTGAGCTTCCGGTACTGAGCCAGACAAGGTAATTTGGTGAAACGATCCCCCGGTGGAGAGGGGGATCAAGAGAAAGCCGGTACTGATTACCGTAAAATCTGAGACGGGCTTGCTGGCTGTGATCAATTTCGTTCCAATCACACCGCAGCACAAATCTTTGAATCCATATCGATTTCAGGCATCATTACATCCTTATGGAGACAACACGGTCATTGGATCGCTCCAGCACCTGGCTTGCCCTGCTCGCTTCGACGGGGACACTTATCTGTTGTGCCTTGCCCATACTGCTGGTCACTGTGGGCCTGGGAGCAGTGGTAGCCAGCGCAACCTACAATTTTCCGTTCCTGGTTACCCTGTCTGAGCATCCGGCTTTGATGTTCGGCGGTTCGGCCGGTTTGCTGACAATCACCGCCTGGTTGATATTTCTTCGCCCTTATCAATGTCCTGTGGACCCGTTGCTCGCTAAAAAGTGTGAACGGGCCAGGGTGTGGAACCATCGCATCTGGTGGTTGTCAGTTTGGGTGTGGCTGATTGGATTTTCGGCCGGATTCATTTTGCCGATGACGAGGCAACTATTGGTATGAGCAACTATTGATAAGGTTTTGAGATGAACAAAAAATGGCTGTTATTGATGTTAATTTTTCCCTTCGCAGTGGCGCAGGCCGAAGTGGTGGAGGTGGATATTCACGGTATGACCTGCGGATTTTGCGTGGAAGGCCTGCAGCGCGAGTTGTCGGTGCTGCCGAATGTATCCGCAGTGGATGTCAGCATGAAAAGTAAAAAAGTCCGCATTGTGAGTGATGGAGCAGAGCTGAATCTTGAAGAGGTCAAAAAGGCAATCATTGATGCCGGGTTTACGCCGCTTGAAATACGTCATGTAGACAGTGGGAAAAGCTAGGGAAGCTCTGATCTATTCATGGACTTGTATCCAGCATCCAAAATATCCAGCTTCGGCGTTGCATCTCGGCAACTGCTCCTGCGTTGCTCTCGACAATTGCTCCTGCATTGTTCTCGACAATTGCTCCTGCATTGTTCTCGACAATTGCTCCTGCATTGTTCTCGACAATTGCTCCTGCATTGTTCTACCTTCGCCCATCCATGGGCTC
>Ga0114950_10002859_pt1 | contig 13286 bp, 16 predicted proteins | sample N075metaG_FD_83503 | JGI IMG/M metagenome (GOLD analysis project Ga0114950, IMG submission 83503) | Deep subsurface microbial communities from Kermadec Trench to uncover new lineages of life (NeLLi) - N075 metaG | ecosystem: Environmental > Aquatic > Marine > Ocean trench > Sediment | place...
AAAAGGAGTGAATTAAGGGCTCAGGATGCGCTGGACAAGGTTCGTATAGATTTTGAGGAGTCTTCTTCTGAAATTGAAGTAGAAACCAAAATTGATGGGGGATTTAATAATAGAAACGGTGAAAAACTTACAATCGATTATATTGTAAATATGCCCAAATCCAATAATTTGAACATACGTCATAGCTACGGAACATTATTCATGGATGACCTGGCCGGCGAAGTAAATATTAAGATGTCGTATGGAAATATGAAAATTGGCAGCCTTACTGGAGATACTAAAATTAAATTAGTTTACGGAAATGGTGAAATTGATAAAATGGGAGATGGAGAGCTATCTATTGGATATTCAAATTTGAACCTTGATGAAGTAGGGGATGTGGAAATAAGTAATCAATATTCAAATATTGATATTCAAAAGGTAAGGGATATTTCTTATACTAATAAATATGGAAACCTCTCAATCGAGGATGTGAATAGCTTAAAAGGTAGTTCTAAATATGGAAAGGTCTCTATCGATAAATTATACAATACTCTGGTACTTGAGATGGCGCACGGTAGCGGGGTAAATGTCCGGTGGATTTCAAAAGAATTTAACTGGATTGATATCGATTCAAGCTACGCAAGCTCCACATTAAAATTTGAAAAGGGCTTCTCTGCTGAACTGGAAGGACTATTTAAGTACTGCAATTTGAAATATGACTCGGATGATTTTGACTTCAGTTACATCGATAAAGGAAATACTTCCAGCGAGTATAAAGGGAAGATTGGCGCTGGTGCAAAAAGTAATTCTAAAATAAGGCTAAGATCGGATTATGGAAATATCCGAATTGGATATTCCAATTTATAATTTATCTAAGGTCTGACATTTCCACATTGTCAGAGCTAATATCCAGAAGTTTACCATCTTCACACTTGAAAACCCTGTAGGGCGTGTTTTCAATCAACATATGGTCGTGAGTGGCCATAAGTATTGAAGTACCACTTCTGTTAATTTCTTCAAAAAGTTTAAGTATTCCTAAAGAAACCTCAGGATCCAAATTACCTGTAGGCTCATCAGCAATTAGCAACAATGGCTCGTTTAAAAGAGCTCTGGCTATTACAACCCGCTGCTGTTCTCCGCCAGATAATTGGTACGGATATTTTATTGCAATCGATCCTAATCCTACTTTCATTAAAACTTCCGCCTGGCGTGCGTTTATTTTTGATTTATCCTTCCACCCGGTTGCTTTCATTACAAAATTAAGATTTTCTGCAACAGTTCTATCTTCAAATAGTTGGAAGTCCTGAAATATGATGCCCAGCTTCCTGCGTAGCAATGGAATTTGTGAACGCTTAATTCCTCTAAGATCAATGCCTGCAACTTCAATATCACCCAGTCTTACGGGTAGATCAGCATAAATTGTCCTAAGAAGTGAAGATTTACCACTTCCTGTTCGACCGACAAGAAAAATAAACTCTCCTTTGTCGATGTCAAAAGTTACGTCGCTTAATACAGCATTGTTATCCTGAAATATCGTCGTGTTTTTTATACGTGCAATTGGATCTGAAGCAAACGTCATATCAAATGTCTAATTCCCTTAATTTTCCAAAAGGGAGTTGTTCAATTATTTTTTTAAGTGATGCTTCTTTGCCTGCCAAACCGTGCTTATCCATATTCCTTAATGGCCGATCCGCCCGAAAGTAGGCAACAAGAGCAAAGTTTTCATCCCTGAATTGAATATAATCAGGAATTTTTTCTTTTCCCTTGATTTTGATGATATACATTAGCCAGCGGCTTCCTGTGCTTTCTTGTGATCAGCAAGAAATTGCGCTAATCCCTTATCTGTTAATGGATGATATAGTAACCCAAGGATTACCTTAAATGGGCACGTAGCAACATGTGCTCCAATCTCTGCACATTGAAGCAGATGCATAGTATGTCTGATGGATGCGGCGAGAACCTCGGTTTCAATATCATAATTATCAAATATGACCACAATCTGCTCAATTAAGTCAATACCATCCGTACCCATGTCATCAATTCTGCCAATAAATGGTGAAACGTACGTTGCTCCGGCTTTTGCTGCCAATAATGCCTGACCTGCAGAAAAAATCAGTGTGCAATTTATTCTGATTCCTTTTCCAGATAAATATTTGATTGCTTTTACACCATCTTTAATCATCGGGATTTTTACCACTATTTTATCATCAATAGCGGCAAGTTTCTCTCCTTCAACAATCATTTCTTCATAAGTTGTTGAGATCACTTCTGCGCTTACCTTGTCCTCTACGATGTCACAAATGGCTTTGTAGTGGGCTGCAATATTTTCATCACCAGTAATTCCCTCTTTTGCCATCAATGAAGGGTTTGTAGTAACCCCGTCTAAGACACCTAAATCAAAAGCTTCTTTAATTTCCTGAAGGTTTGCAGTATCAATAAAAAATTTCATCGTAGTTCTTTTAGATTGGCTTAAATAAAAAGTGGCAAATCAAATATCGCACCGCTACAACTGACTACCCTTGCTTCCTTCCGGACCTGGGGGATTCGACAGGAGCTGGTCGTATCGATTTGCCACTGCAAAGGTATAGGTTAAAGACGACAGATAAAACAACTCTTAGGCTTATTGATAATTGAGTACAATCCATTTTTAAAGGAACTTAAATAGTCCTATATTATCGGTTCATTTTAAACAAAAAATATGGGTAAAGGTGATCGACGCACACGAAGAGGAAAAATTACAAAAGGGACTTTTGGAGTAAAAAGACCAAAAAAAAGAGCACCGGTAGAAATAAAACCTGCATCAAAACCTAAAAAGAAAGCTGCCGGAAAAAAGAAGGAATAGTTTGAATCCTTAAATCTATCGGTATATTTGAGGCCATGATGAAAAATACAACATTTTCTATTTGGTGGTGGCAAAAACAACATCTTGTTTGCTGAACTGGTAGATTATGTTTAACGATATAAGCTCGCTGTTTCAGCGAGCTTTTTTTTTGTTTAATTATGGCAAAATTTAATTACAAAATAAAGGGTAAGTACATGCTGGCGGATATTATTAGTCCGGTTAGCTTGTTTCTGAGGTTACGTGATGAGTTTACCGACACATTACTATTGGAGAGTAGTGATTATCATGGATCTGAAAACAGTAAATCATTCATTTGTTTCCATCCTGTTGCAACATTTGAATTGAATCAAAGTCGTTTCTCAATGAAATTACCAGATGGTAGCGTAAGTAGTGAACTTCGTAGTGGAAGTGATTCTTTTGAAAAATCCCTTCAGATATTTTTAAATTACTTTGAGGTTGAGAGTTCATTTAAAGATGCACCTCAGGGAATCTTTGGTTATATGAATTTTGACGCCGTCCAGTATGTGGAGGATATAGAATTCCGAAAAAAGGAACGTAACTACGATGCCCCGGATGCACGATACCAATTTTTCAGGTTTGTTATTACCATTGATCATTTTAAAAACGAATTGTACCTCTACGAGTATTCTTCAGACGAAAAGAGTGATCAGTTATTTAACCGGGTCTTGAATATTATTCAAAATTTTGATGTCCCCACATTTCCATTTGAGATAAATGAGAAGAAAAATCAAATTTTACTGATGCTGATTTTCTTGAAGTCCTTTCCAAAGGGAAAGGATATTGTCAATCTGGTGATGTGTTTCAAATAGTATTATCAAGAAGGTTCTCATCAGGTTTTTTAGGAGATGAATTCAATGTATATCGAGCTCTCCGATCCATCAATCCATCACCATACTTATTTTATTTTGACTACGGCGGTTTTAAAATATTCGGATCATCTCCAGAAGCTCAAATTGTAATTGCAGATGGAAAAGCTAGTATTTATCCAATTGCCGGTACTTTCCGACGTACAGGGGCAGATGATGAAGACAGACTAAAGGCACAGGAACTCTCCAAAGATCCTAAAGAAAATAGCGAGCATATTATGTTGGTAGATTTGGCACGGAATGATCTTAGCAGGAATGGAGATCATGTAGAGGTGGAGTCATTCAAACAGGTACAATTCTACTCACACGTCATTCATTTGGTTTCAAAAGTTACTGCAAAGTTAAAAAAGGGAATACCGTCCTTAAAAATGATTGGTGATACATTTCCTGCGGGTACTCTTTCCGGTGCGCCAAAATATAGAGCGATGGAATTGATTGATGAGCTAGAGCCATCTTCCAGAGGGTATTACGGAGGTGCTATTGGGTTTCTTGGTTTTAATGGCGATTACAATCATGCGATTATGATAAGGTCGTTTTTCAGTCAAAACAATACCCTTACATACCAGGCCGGGGCAGGGGTAGTTGCTAAGTCCATTATTGAAAGTGAGTTATCTGAAGTGAACAATAAATTGGCAGCCCTTAGAAAGGCACTAAAAATGGCGGAAGAGATATGAAGTTATTGATTTTGGACAATTACGATTCATTCACATATAACCTTGTTTTTATGATAAGGGAATTGGGTTTTGAAAATATTAAAGTTGTAAGAAATGATCAGATCGAGCTGGAAGAGGTAGATCATTTTGATAAAATACTGCTTTCGCCTGGACCAGGGTTGCCGAATACTGCAGGTATAATGAAGAAATTAATTGCCTCTTACGCACCTTCAAAAAGTATCCTGGGAATATGCCTTGGTCATCAGGGAATAGGAGAGGTATTTGGCGCCAAGTTGTTCAATCTTTCAAAAGTACTTCATGGTGTTGCGGGCAACATGGTGGTTGTTGAACCTTCAGAAATTCTTTTTGCAGATCTGCCAGCTAATTTCAAAGCCACACATTATCATTCATGGGCTATTAAAAGCGAAAATCTGCCGGCTGACCTTAACGTGACAATAAGAAATGATGACGAAATGATAATGGGTATATCTCACGTAAAATATGATGTAAAAGGATTGCAATTTCATCCTGAATCTGTTCTTACAGAACACGGATCAAAGATGTTGAATAATTGGTTAAAGAGTTAAATGAAAGAAATTCTACAAAAAGTCACCGGGTATGGGAAGTTGAGTAAGGATGAAGCAAGAAAAGTACTTATAAGCCTGGCTAATGGGGAGTATAATGACAGCCAGATGTCTGCTTTCATTACAACTTACATGATGCGGAGTATCACCATTGATGAATTATCCGGATTCCGTGAAGCAATGTTGGACCTGTGCATTCAGGTAGATTTATCAGACTATGACCCTATGGATTTGTGCGGTACAGGGGGTGATGGTAAAAATACATTTAACATTTCAACACTTGCTTCATTTGTAACTGCAGGTGCGGGAATACATGTTGCAAAACATGGAAACAATGGTGTTTCCTCGGTTTGTGGATCATCCAATGTTTTGGGATATCTGGGATATAATTTTACAAATGATGAGGACACTTTAAAGCAACAAATTGAACAGGCAGGGATATGCTTCCTCCATGCCCCATTATTTCATCCTGCTATGAAAAATGTTGCTGCTGTTCGAAAAGAGTTGGGTATAAAAACATTTTTTAACATGCTCGGACCATTGGTTAACCCATCATTACCAAAAAAACAGATCATTGGCGTATTTAGCCTGAAACTTGCCAGAGTATATGGTTACCTGCACCAGCATCTGGATAAGAAATATGGCATTATTCACGCTCTCGATGGATACGATGAGGTTTCGCTTTCAGGGGATTTCAAACTCATCACAGAAGCAGGAGAATATATTCTATCACCCGATGATATCGGAATGGAAAAAGTATCTTCTAAGGAAATTTATGGCGGAGAAACCATTGAAGAAGCAGCTCAGATTTTTACCAAGGTGCTTGATTGTGATGGCTCCGATGGACAAAATAACGTAGTTATTGCTAATGCAGGGATCGCCATCAGTACTTACACTGGCAGTGATTTGATAGAGTCCATGGAAGTGGCGAGAGAATCTCTTGAATCCGGAAAGGCAAAAAAAGCATTCCAAAAGCTTATTGATCCAGCTAACAACCCCAAAAAAAAATTAGAATGAAACATAATATTCTTGATGACATAATTGATTTTAAAGTTGAGGAAGTGAAAGAACGTAAGTCTTTAGTTCCTGTGAAGTTGTTGGAAAAGAGCATTTATTTCGAAACGCCCACAATTTCATTAAAGGAGTATGTTTTACGACCCGACAAATCGGGAATAATCGCAGAAATAAAGAGAAAATCACCATCCGCTGGTGTAATCCATCCTTCAGTGTCTATCGAACGTATTTCGATAGGGTATATGCAAGCAGGCGCATCGGCTTTGTCAGTTCTTACAGATAACAAATTTTTTGGAGGATCAAATGAAGACCTTAACGAAGCCAGAAAGTATAATTTCTGCCCCATCCTTAGAAAGGAATTCGTAATAGATGATTATCAAATCATAGAAGCAAAGTCAATTGGTGCAGATGCAATTTTGTTGATAGCATCGGTGCTGACGGAAGATAAACTCAAAACATTTTCAGAATTTGCCAGATCACTTGGGTTGGAGGTACTCGTAGAAGTCCATAAACAGGGGGAACTATATGACTGCCTTAATGATGTCGATTTGGTAGGAGTAAACAACAGGAACCTGAACACGTTTGAAACTTCAATTGATACCAGTTTGAACTTAATTTCACATCTTCCTGGTAAGGTTGTAAAAATATCTGAAAGTGGAATTTCTGATCCTGAGACTGTATCCGAACTTAAGAATGCAGGTTTTCAGGGATTTTTAATCGGAGGATCATTTATGAAAGAAACAAGACCAGAAATGGCTTGTTTGCAATTTATAAAAGCACTTAACAAGCTTAACTCATGAAGAAAGAGCTTGTTATAAAAGTTTGCGGTATGCGAGAATATAATAATGTTCAGGCTGTAGCTTCCTTTTTGCCGGATTATATGGGATTTATATTTTATTCAAAGTCTCCAAGATACGTTGGAGACATAAATCCAGATGTATTTGATGATCTCAAAGAATCTGTAATTAAAGTGGGTGTTTTTGTAAATGCTTCCAGCACAGAAATACTTGAAAAGAAAAGGAAGTATGGGTTTGAATTAGTGCAATTACATGGGGACGAGTCTCCGGGAGATTGCGCAGTGCTTAAGTCAAAAGGCTTAAAAGTTATAAAAGCCATCGCAGTAAGTATGGAATCCGATATCCAAGAATGTGATGCATTCGTGCAGGTGGTTGATTATTTTTTGTTTGATACAAAAGGGAAGAATTACGGAGGACACGGGGTTACATTTGATTGGGGGTTATTAAAAACGTATCAGCTTGATATTCCATTTTTTATAAGTGGGGGGATTGGTTTAGAGGAAATGAAAGCTCTTCCTGAATATGAACAATTGATTGGCGTGGACCTTAATTCAAAGTTTGAGATTGAGCCAGGGTTAAAGGACGTGGATGCATTGGAACAAGGATTTAAATTAGTTCGAGGATAGTTATGGGAAAATATACAGTTTCTGAAAGTGGATATTATGGTCATTATGGTGGTGCCTACATACCGGAGATGCTTTTTCCAAATGTAGAAGAACTACGCAAAGTTTATTTGAAACTGATTGAATCAGAGAAATTTCAAAAGGAATTTCGGGGACTTTTAAAGAATTACGTTGGCCGGCCAACACCACTTTATTTAGCCGGAAATATTTCTAAACAAGTTGGAGCAAAGGTGTATTTGAAACGAGAAGATCTGACACATACTGGTGCACATAAAATTAATAATACGATTGGGCAGATATTGGTTGCCCGTGAATTGGGAAAGAAAAGAATTGTAGCTGAAACAGGTGCCGGCCAACACGGTGTTGCTACAGCAACCGTTTGTGCTTTTGCAGGCATGGAATGTACGGTGTATATGGGAGAGCTGGACATTGAACGACAAAAGCCTAATGTTGAAAGAATGAAAATGTTAGGTGCTGAGGTAATACCTGCTTTATCTGGAAATAAAACTCTAAAAGATGCCACGAACGAAGCAATGCGTCACTGGATAAATAATCCGGAAGACACCCATTATATCATTGGGTCTGTTGTAGGGCCACACCCATATCCTGATATGGTGGCAAAATTCCAGTCAGTAATCAGCGAGGAAATAATGGCTCAATTAAAAGAGCAGGAAGGAAGATCAAATCCGGATTATGTAATTGCTTGTGTTGGTGGTGGAAGCAATGCCGCTGGCGCATTCTACCATTACCTTGAGGATGAGTCTGTAAAGCTGGTAGCCGTTGAAGCCGCCGGACTTGGGGTGAATAGCGGTGAATCTGCAGCAACGATGGCTCTTGGCAGTGAAGGGATTTTGCATGGTAGCAAATCAATTTTAATGCAAACGTCTGACGGGCAGGTAACTGAACCTTACTCCATTTCAGCAGGGTTGGATTATCCGGGTATTGGACCATTACATGCCTGGTTGGGAAAATCCGAGCGTGCCTCGTTTATAAATGTTACCGATGATGAAGCACTAACAGCAGGGTTAAACCTCACACGAATAGAAGGGATTCTTCCGGCATTGGAGTCAGCACATGCATTGGCAGCACTGAGCAAATTAAACTTCAATACCGATGATATTGTAGTTCTTAATTTATCTGGTCGTGGAGATAAAGACCTTCAGGCATATTCTGATTTTATTTCCAAATAGGCATGGCAGCTTCAAATAGAATAGATAAACTTTTTGAAAACAGGGACAGGGAAGTATTGTCCATCTATTTTACAGCGGGATACCCTAGAATAAATGATACTCAATCAATTATTACTAATCTCCAGAAATGTGGAGTTGATATGATTGAAATCGGGATTCCTTTTTCAGATCCGATTGCTGATGGCCCAACGATTCAAAATAGTAGCCAGGTAGCATTGAAGAATGGGATGACAGTCGAACTGCTCTTTGAACAGTTGGGCCAGCTCAAAGGTCTTATTGACACCCCATTGATTCTTATGAGTTATTTGAATCCTATTTATCAGTATGGGATGGAGGAATTTTGCAATAAATGCTATAAAATGGGAATTGATGGGCTGATCATACCAGATTTACCCCTTCATGATTTGAATGAAAAATATGCAACTATTTTTGAGAAGTATGGCCTGAAAAACATACTTCTCATTACGCCGCAAACCCCTGAAGAGCGAATTATTTATTTAGATAAATGTTCAACAGGATTCAATTACATCGTTTCATCGGCTTCTACTACGGGTAAATCAAAAGCAATTTCTGAAGAACAGATGTCGTATTTAAGTCGCATAAAACAAATGGATTTGAAAAATCCAAATATCATTGGTTTTGGGATTAGTGATAAGCAAAGTTTTGAGGAAGTGTGCAGATATAGTGATGGGGCAATTATTGGAAGTGCATTTATTCAATCATTGGCAAGGGAAGGATCAATTGAGTCGAATATTAAAAAATTTGTTAAAACAATCAGGAAATGATTATTCAGGTAAATAGAAAGATACAAGAAACTCAGAGGAGTAAGATCGTTTCTCATATAGAACGTATGGGTTACAAATCAAAAGCAGTGGACACTCAATTTGGCAGCTATCTCATCGGCGTTGGGAAAGCCCCTTTCGATATAAGGGAAATTGGAAATATGGAAGGCGTGGATGACATCCATATAGTTTCTGATGATTACAAACTGGTTTCTAAAAAGTGGAAAGTAAATCCAACAGTTATTGATCTGGGAGATGGAGTTAAAATAGGGGAAGGATCAATGACACTAATGGCTGGTACGTGTTCAATCGAAGGCGAAGATCAGATCAAGGACACATTGAGTCATTTGAAAGAACAAAAAATTCAAATAATGCGTGGGGGCGTTTTTAAGCCGAGAAGCAGCCCTTATGCCTTCCGTGGAATGGGGTTGGAAGGATTAAAAATGTGGTACCAGCTGGCGAAAGAAGCTGGTATAAAAATAATAACTGAAGTGATGCAGGTCTCCCAGGTAGAGGAAATGTATGATTACGTGGACATTTACCAGGTTGGAGCACGAAATACACAAAATTTTAACCTTTTAGATGCATTGGGCGAAGTTGATAAGCCCGTACTGATTAAACGAGGAATATCGGGTACCATTGATGAGTTACTTTCTTCAGCGGAATATGTCTTTTCAGGAGGAAACGAATCATTGATGCTTTGCGAACGAGGGATCAGAACATTTGAAAGGGCGAGCAGAAATACGATGGATGTAAATGCCATACCAATTTTGAAGGAAAAGTCCCATCTTCCGGTAATTGCTGATCCCTCACACGGTATCGGAATCCGGCAATTTGTTGAACCAGTTGCTCTTGCTTGTATAATGGCTGGTGCAGATGGGGTAATTTATGAGACTCACACAATACCCGAAAAGGCATTTTCTGATGGTCAGCAGACACTGGATCATACAGAATCCCGTCGTTTTATTGATAAGGCTAGGAAAGTTTATGACTTAAGAAAAACCTTTTAATGCAGCCTTAATCGGTCAGCTGTCATCAACACATCATTTCGATTTCGATAATTAATACTGGGGATTTATCTAAAGGTCTTAATGTGAAATTAACTATCTTAAACCGATTTTTTTTTAAGATATGGAGCATTTTGATCTTTGTGTGATCGGGGCAGGACCGTCCGGTTATGCTGCTGCAATGAGAGCAGTTGATTTTCAGAAAAAGGTTCTGCTTATTGAGAAAGATGTAATCGGGGGTGCTGGAATAACCAATGGTGCATTGTCTTCAAAAGCCTTGTGGGAAATTAGTCGGCAATTCTCAACGTTAAGAAAGAGATCAGAGGATCTTCATATGGAATTACCTGAAATTAATTTTGGGGAGATTCAATCTGACGTTAAAAAAGCAGTTGAAGACCGAAAATCAATCCTTACTGATCATGTGGATAGAATAAATAAGGAGAATCATCTTGTTACATTAAAATTTGGTACCGCCAAAGTCGTAAGTAATACAACAGTTCAGATTACTTTGGATGATAATTCTGAAATTATTGAGGCTGATAACTTAATACTTGCTACGGGAAGTCGTCCAAGGAAGCTTTCACACATTCCAATTGATGAAAAGGTTATTCTAACATCAGATGGCATTGATGCACTTGAAGCATTTCCGGAAAGTATGGTGATCCTTGGAGCTGGGGTGATCGGATGCGAATTCGCAACTATTTTTTCAGGATTTGGTAAAACCAAAATGAATTTGATAGACAAGGGTGATCGAATATTGCCTTTTGAAGACGATGATGTTGTTCGTGTAATAGAGAAGACCATGGAGAAAAATGGTGTTCACATACACAGAAATTCGAAATTGACCCGCATGGATATAGTTGATGGGAGAGTAGAGTATGAACTCGAATTTACTGATGGTACCAATAAAATATTTAACGTAGAAAAAGCCCTTGTTTCAGTTGGAAGAGTACCAAACTATGAAAATATGGGACTGGAAGAGATTGGTATTGAAATGGATGGCAGGGGGATAATCGACAATGAAACCCAAACTTCAATTTCAAATATTTATGCAGTGGGAGATATTACTGCTGATATCGCATTGGTTAATGTAGGTGAGCTGGAAGGCAGGTATGCAGTAGAAAGAATGTTTGGAATACCAGAGAGGAAATTGGTTTATGAAAATATTTCTACAATTATGTTTCTGGATCCGGAAGTAGCCGGTGTTGGGCTGAATGAAATTCAAGCCAAACAGAAAAAAATTGACTTCAAAATTGCATGTGTTACATACAAGTTTATTCCTCGTGCAATTGCAAACCGGGATACCAGGGGATTTATAAAACTTTTGGTTTCAAATGACGATAAAATGAAACTCCTTGGGATGCGTGTTGTTGGACAAGGTGCTTCTGCAGCAATACAAGCAGTTGCATTACTTATTTTCATGGATAAAGGCATCGAGGAATTAGCCGAGTGTGTTCACCCACATCCATCCATCACTGAAGGCATTCAGGAATGTGTCCGGCTTTTACTCGGAAAGTCGATGTTTAAACCTCAGGTTTACTCGCATGAAATTACTTGCAAAACGTGTGTGAACGGTGAATATGTAGAGGCTTAATCGTAATAAACAGCTACTTCATCCAAACTTTTTCTTTTCAAATCAGGTACCCACGTCTCTTGAATTGGATATCCAATGGGTATTAACAAGAATGGCCTTTCATTTTCTGGTCTCTTCAACAATTTTGTTAAAAAGTTCATCGGACTTGGAGTATGTGTAAGAGCAACTAAACCTGCGTTATGAATGGCTACCAGTAAGAATCCACTTGCCAATCCTACAGATTCACTGACATAATAATTGTTCTTCTTTTTGTCTCCTTCTTTATCATACGCTTTCTTAAAAACGATAATCAAATACGGTGCAATTTCAAGGAATGGCTTACTCCAATCTGTACCTAATGGCTTGAGTGCTTCAATCCACTGATCACTCATTCTGTTTGAATAACTCTCTTTCTCCTCTTCTTCCGCCGCACTTCTGATTTTCTTTTTCAGTTCCGGATTAGAAACTGCACAAAAAGTCCATGGTTGTTTATGTGCGCCGGATGGGGCAGAGGATGCGGTTAAAATGATATTATCTACAACTTCTTTCGGGATTGGTTTGTCTGAAAACTCCCTTACTGTTCGCCGCTCATCCATCCAGTTATAGTAGTTTTTTGTTCGCTGAATCATTTCAGCTGATGCATAAGACGATTTGGAATAGCTGATATATGGATGACCTTCAATATCTTTCTTGCGTGGCATGTAGTTTTTGCAGCAAGATATGGCAAATTATCACTGTTTTCTCAGACGTCCGGCCTTTTTCAGTGTCTCACGGATTATCCACTCCAATTGCCCATTAGTGCTGCGGAACTCATCAGCAGCCCATTTCTCTACCGATTCCAATAAGAGACGATCAACCCTCAAAACGAATGGTTTTTTCTTTGCCATCAGTCAAAATCGGGGTCATCCATTCTGTCAAATTCATGCTGAATTGCTGCTCTTAATTCGTCAGGTCTTTGTGTCCCCAACAAAAGGTCCTTTCCATTTTTAAGTTTCGTTCGAAGCCCCCGCCCCATATTGCCTCTGATGTTATAGGCCGTCTTTCCCGAAAACCCCTTTCGCATTCCATAGCCCCCAAAGTCCTTAAACAAAGAAAATTTTTTAACTTCCCAGGATTCAATTTCTTCCAATCCTATTCGCCTGTTTTGAATTATGAATGGTGCAAACCTGTAGTAAATTGTTCTGTTATGGACCTCTATAGTAAGTTTCATTGATATAAACAGAAAGAGGATTCCTCCCATTGTTATGAAGGTGAAAACATTAACCAATGCTAATCCGGTATCAGACATGGGACGATCACCCCACGGCTCACCAAGGATGAATTGAACATACATTCCTTGCAATACAATGTAA
>Ga0114950_10002861_pt1 | contig 13278 bp, 10 predicted proteins | sample N075metaG_FD_83503 | JGI IMG/M metagenome (GOLD analysis project Ga0114950, IMG submission 83503) | Deep subsurface microbial communities from Kermadec Trench to uncover new lineages of life (NeLLi) - N075 metaG | ecosystem: Environmental > Aquatic > Marine > Ocean trench > Sediment | place...
GCCAATATTAAATAAAACAGGGTCTCCACCATAAAAATTCTTTGAGACTTCTTTTCCAATAATTCGTTCAGCTCTTCTTATGTTAGCTAAAGCTCTAGCTAAATCTGAATACACAAGATCATCTTCCAATTTAAACAATGAATAAAATGAAGTAAATAATGCTATTAATCTATTTACTTCTGTATATAAAATAAGTCCGAGATCTCTCCTTCTTAATAAATCTCGTCGTAGTGTTTTAACTAAATAATATTGTAAAACAATTTCAGCCCCAGGTATCAAAGCTAAAGCAAACGCTATAGCGCTTACTATACTATTTAGAAGATTGCCTGCAAGTATTTCTATTAAAAATAAATTTGTATAAGAAGCCGCGGTTGCTGCCAATAGTTGAGCTAAAAGTGCTGCAAGTGTGGTAAGAAAATTTCCTACCATATCAAAAGATATATTATCTACTGCACGATTGACATCGTCCCACCAATCCACAAGCAATTTTTCTACGGCATCTTGTATAGATTCAATATCACATACATCGGATACATCTATTCCTAGGCCTGCAAGAGTGTCTTGCACGGTGGTTATAGTGCTAGCTGTTTGGGCTATTGTATTATTTACTGTATTCCATACTGGCATTATATCAACTCGTTTATTTCAATTCCAAGTTTAGTTTTCCGACTTTTTAAATCAGAATCCCTTAAATTTAATTTTAATACCATGTCTTTACTTTTTATTCGTGCTGTGCCATACAGGCCAAAATGATATTCCATAATTTTTTTATCTATGGGGTCTGCTTCGAAATATACTGTTTCTATTGCTTGTCTAACTTTGGGATCCGTTTCTTCATCTCTTGTGAATGAATAAAATCCCACATCATCGTCATCCTCTTCTATTGTAAGAGATAAATCAGCTCTAAGTTCAGATTGCAATCTTTCTATTTCTGCAGGAGAAACTTGCATCGCATCAGACAATTCAACTACAGTAGGCTCTCTTCCTTTATCTGCTTCTAAATTTGCGTATATAGTATTATATTTTCCTATAATTAGTGCACGGGGCTCAGGTATGTGTCCTACATTTTGATAGTTAGTTACGAACCTACTAAGCTTTTTTAAATAATTAGTTACATGAGTATTTAATTGTGCCTTCGTAGGATCATAAGAATCTATAGCACCAGACGCTAAACGAAAGCCTTCGGCACGTACTGCAAATTCTGGTATGCCAGACTTATAAAATTTATTTACCGATTTACGTATAAGAGGTTCCAGAGATCCAAGTAATTCCATTTTAGCTTGATTGTCTCCATCTCTCCATCTATTGTATAAATTTAATTCTCTTTCTTTATATATATTTAATGACATTTTGATTACCTTGATTATTCTCTGTAAGAACTAAATATTACTAACTCTCTTCGCAGATCTATTAAACTTTTCATATGAATAGCAACTGAATTATAAACTTCTTCCTCATCGAACATTGTAGATATCAAAGCTAAAAGTCTTTCTATGGTAGCCGGAGGTACCTTGGAATGCACCAGAGGAGAGATCTCTCCGTCCAGGACACTCGATATTTCTGTTTGCAAGGCTATTACATTTGCTGTCAATCGCGATGTATACAGCAATTTATGCTCCGGTTTCACAAACTCATGATCTTTAAAATACTTCGTGTGAATATTTGATATATGGACTATTACATTATCACCCAATTCATTAATTGGTTCAAGTGATGTGCCAACTTGGGTATCTAAAACTTTGCCTATTTTTTCTTTAATTGCCTCGATTTTTTGTATGAAATCAAAGATTGCTTTATTGTTTATATGATTTCTTACAGAGTACATAGCAGATAGATAGTTCTCTGTAACGACACCAGGCAACTCTAAACTATGTTCAGCAACAATAAATTGTAATGAAAATCTAGTGACTGGATCTCTATGGGCATTGTATACTATTTGCAAATTTAGTGGATATCCATATATGAGATGGTTTGCAGTTTTTAATACTGCTACCCTATTTTTTTTAATTAGTTGAGAGCCTCGTAATTCTTCATTATACATTTTTAATATACTACTTTGTTGATAATATTTACCCTGAGATATGCCAGAATCTTGGCTCGGCGCATCTACAGTGTTGGCACTAAAAGTATACACTCTAGCAGCTTCTCCAAAGAATGAAATATTGGCAGCTCCAAAAGTTTCCATCAATTGAAATTTTTCTCTCATTGATATTTGCATATTATCTAAGAAAAATTTATTTGTTATATATTTTATAACCCCATTCTTATCTAAAATCATTATCACTGCCTCAGTATTAGCTTTAGTTCTGATTTCACTCGCTAAATTATCTGGGGCACTTTTAGTATATAAAAAGGGCTTTATAATTTGACCATATTTATCTAAATTTAATGGTCCCGCTAATACTTCTGGGAGACTAAAAGAATTTTGTCCAGCGGCCTGGTGTGCTAGTAATCTGGGTTGAGGCATTATTTTGTTACCGTAAGTTTAGATTTATTATTGTCTATAAGTAGATCACTCTGATCCTTTAAGGCTAATACTACATGCATACGTCTTGTCATATTATATGGTTTATACATTTCTTTTTCTTTTGTTATTGTGGTCACCTCTGAATTACTACTTTCTAATGATTCTTTTTTAGTTTTATATCCTTGTAGTTGATCTATTAACTTTTGTATTTCTGCGAATTCATCCTTCACTATTTCTGTTTCTTGTCTCTTATTGTACTTCCCTTTAAATGGGTCTTTTTGATATTTCTTTGCTATAATTTCCTGTGTTATCGTTAAAGGAGTGTATCCCGTTGGTATTAAATCAGCAAGTTTTTGTTCCCAAAGACGTATTTTTGTTTTAACAGAAGTTAGGTCGGCATTCACTGCTGTAATTACATTCACATATTGACTATTTATTCTTTCTAGTATTTCTTCACGCAACTCTTGTGCACCACCCTGAAATATAACTTTCGCGTCATGTGCGTCTTCGATCTGTAAAGTACGTTCGGGGGCAGCCCCTATAAAAGCAAAATATTCTTCTTTAGTTAAAATATTTCTTCTATTTATAGCCTCCATATAATCATATGCTTGCGGCATATCAAATTCTTTTTCTTCACCACGGGAACTAGATTTATACTTACTTCTTTCATATGCTTTTCGTAATTCCGAAATGGCTTTATATAATAAGTATGTATTTTTTAACTCTGTCTTTTTAAGATATTGATCAGGAATAATAAATGTATATTCTCCATTTTTTCTAGGCAAATAGTGTAGAACTGAATTATCTAATCTAGAATGATCATTGTCATCACCATCCAATCTATCTTCAGTATAACCAAAAATACCAAATGCATTTTTTGCAGATAAAAATCCTTTATTTTTATTTAACATTCCATGCAAGATATAGGTATATACATCTTTTCCTATATTTTCAAAATTATACAGAGCTTGATCATATAAAAGTTCATTGGTAGACATCATACCATCATTTGTTAAATCGTGAATTACATACTTTTCATTACCACTGGATTCCGTTCCTGGCTCACTAGAAAATATAGTCTTTTCAAATTCTTCATCAAAAACTATGCGAGTATTTCTCAATGTAGCTCTTGTTGTTGCAATGCCTTGCGCTGAGATTGATGTTTCTAAACTTAGTATGACTCCTACTATGGATGTGCCATCATTGTCTAAGATCATTGCTGGCAATCCTACCATCCTATATGGATTCCATTCAGAAGTTACTGCTGTTTGTCTATTTTTATACTTCAAATCTAAAAAATCCATATAAGCAAAGGGTCTGATTAAACTTCCTATCTGACCAGATTCCATATCTTTGGCAACTATTGAATTTCCTTTTCCAGTATTCTTGCCATCATGGTATGTAGATTTTAATTTATTCAGTAAATCAGAATGTAAATTAGAGTATGTTATAACTTTATAATTAATTCCTCTATATGTTTCTTCATTTGTAAAATTTCCTACAGCTTTTTCACTGTCAAATTTTAAAGAAGGATAAACCGCACAGGGAGAATAATCTATGTTTGCGTTAAACTCATTTAAAAGAGATACAGTAGCTTTCCCCACGATTCGAGTTGGCTCTGACATCATTTCACGAGAATATGTAAATGAACTAGTTTGTTCAGGAAAAAATATATTACATAAAGCTGGTGGACCGCTTTCTATTCTTGGCATGTATATCATTCTAAGTGGTTCTAAGTCAGTAACATTTTCCTTTAAATAAAAAGGTTTACATGCAGTAAATGCAGCTGGACTTATAAGACTATAATGTAAATATCTTTGGAATTCAGTAAGTACCTGCATTAAAGTATATGGACGCTCACTGAAAATATCTGAAATCCCAGTAGATTTTAAATCATTAAAGGCTTCGAAAAATAAATCTACTTTTATTTTATTTAATAAATTTGGATTAGGACTTGCAAAAACTGTTCTACCAAATTTATATGCCAAAGATTTTAAGCCGTAAAATAAATCATTGTGTTCAAAAATAGAATTAAATTGTTGTATCATTGGTATAAAATCTCCTCTACCTCCAGGCGTGCCCTCTGCCAGCAATCTTCTAAAGTCATCAGTCAGTCCAAATACTGCAGAAATTCCTATTTGATTTGATGTGCCTACCATAGTAGTTTCCTTCTCTGCTACCACATCTTTAATGCCTTCACTTGTTTGCGGTCCAATGGATTCTTTATTATTATAGAGTACATAAGTAGAACCTTGGATTCCATCTGCAGCCTTTCTTTCTGCGGTTAATATGGCATCCGATGGTCTAAATTTAGCTTTTATCATAGAACCTAGTAATGAGATTGCCTTAATAACAACTACCTTACTTGACTCTGTCTTTTGAAAATTAACAGCAGTTAATTCCCCTTCAAATAAAATTAAAGTTTTTTTGCTTCGATGGTAACGTCCAAAAATTTGTACTATAGTTCCAGGCAATAATCTTAGAGCACCACGATTTGATGGAAATGTTATGGAAGCTGCAGGAATTCCTCCTTCTACTTCAGAAATTGTCATCGATAAAAATTCTACTTTAATACCTTCGAGATAAAGTTCGAATCCATTTTTCAAATCTATTTTGGGTTGTTGTATGTTCATTATTATCCCTCAATTCCTGGACTTTTAAGTCGTTCTTGAAATACATTTAGTTCATTCTGACTTAACGACACCTCGAGTGCTATTGCGGTTCTTTCAGTGGCCGTTTTTATTTTCTCGGTATTTTCTCCTATATCAGCGTCATGCAGTTTCTTACCAATTTCACCCACGAAAGGAGTTAATGCGTCTTCCAGTCCAGGAATGTTCATTTGTTCTGAAATAGTACGTAATTGGTCTGTATATGCTTCCGCATCAAGTTTTGAACCAAGTTTTATATTATTGATTAAGTCCTCAAAAGCTACAAATCCCGCTGCATCTAATTTAGACAAATCTAATTCGATATTGCTTCCTAATAACACTGGAGTCATTTCTGCAACTGCATTAGCGATCTCAGTTGTATTTAGGCTTCTTCCTGTTTCTCTTAATACTGAGTCTCTTTTTGCGTCTACAATTTCAAATACTTTTGTAAAAGGAACTATTAATCCCTTTATTTCTATTGCGTCCATAAAACGTTCTCGTACTTCCCCTCCTACTCCAGTATAACTAATTTTTCTTACTTGATCATCCAACTCACTTTCTAAAAATCCTCCAGCTCCCGCTGGTCTAAACTGGGTGTCATATATTTTTTGTACTCTATTCATAAAATGTTCATCTGCATCTATTTCTTTTCCAGTTTCAGGATCGACTCCTTTAAAACTTTTCATCTCGAGAACAGCTTGATTAAAAGCATTTTCTATTCCCATTTCAATTTTGGGTGCTAATTTATTTATGGTTTCATCTTCTCTAAATATTGCCATTAAGATTTCACTCTCACTTTCTACATCTTCTTTTACTTCCCTTGTTCTCTCTTTCAGTTTTTCTTTCCTTATTTCTGTACCTGTTTCTAGCAAGTCTAACGTTCGAGTACCAATGCTTCTTGCTTCAGCGAAACTTATTACTTTTTCTTCTATTTCAGGATCTTGTTGATCATCAAGAGCTTGATAAATTAATTGATGTCTTTTTTCTTCTGACATATCTCGAATAAAACTCGGACCAACCTCTAATGTTTTAGTATCTATGTTTCTTACCATATCCTCTAAAGAAATGGGATCTCCATTTTTATCAAGTATTGGGTTCCCTTTTTTATCAGTCATTAAATTTTCCATATCTTCAATCGCATCAGTATAATATTGGTGTTCTACTGGAGAAACTATTCGATCTTGTCTCCACATATTTAGCGCATACTTTTCGTCCTCTGTAACGCTACTGTCTATGCCCCACAAGGCATTCAATTTTATATCTATTTCTTCTTTATCCTCAACTTCATCGAGCCCCCCATCTATGAGGTCTTGTCTATACGATTCTTCCACCGCTCTACCCACAATTCCGTGACGTCCTGCTCTTATTTGTTCTCGAACAAATGGATTTTTAAATTCTGGGATAACTGAATAATCATCAGGATCTAAATCTGGCATAGGCATTTGTTTAGTTATTGAAAATTCTAAAAAGTCCCACACATCATAGCCAGCTCCTTGCTCTGTTTTACCATAATCATCTAAAGTAACATCACTACTAAACATCTTCATAAATCTATCTACTATTCCAGCTTTTTTTTCGCCATAATCTATAGAGATAGCACTCCAAAAATCATTAGTTTCTTTTATTACACCACTAAAAAGTTTTCCAAAAAATGTAGTTTCAGTCTCTTCTTTAGCAATCTCTATATCACTAAATATTTCTCCCCTTTCCATTTTTTCTTCTGGATTTTCACCACGCAACATTGATTTTATATCTTGCATGACCATTTCTACCGCTATCCGTCCTTGGTCTGGTGTGAGTTTAAATAATCCTTTTACGCTAGGCATTTGCATAAACCCCTCAATATTTTCTGGGGTAGGCGGTTTCCCAGGCTCCAGCTTTGTATATAAAGTAACTGCACTTTGTATCATATCGTAAGCAGACTGTTTCAGGGTTCTTTCTTTTTGTACTTTTTCTCTTCCTCTTCCGTAAAATAATGACATTTCATCTACACCTAAATACCCTCCCATTGCATCAATGACAGCGTCTATATCTCCACCAACATCAGGATCCAAAAATTGCGCCATAGTTGTCATATCTCCGAGCGTGGAACTTTGATATTGTGAATATGCATTTAATAAACTTTGCGTCGTTCCAGCAGCGCCCCCCATTCTATATATAGATGATTGTATATAAGGATCAGTACTGTTTATGAGTTGTTGTGTTTCTAAATTAGCATCTATATAATTTTGCATAGCCACTTCAGGAGCAGTATACATTCCAGCCTGTCTAAATTGTTCTGCGCTCTGAACTGCCCCTCCCAATAATTCAGTCGGAGATTGTTTAAGCATACTTCCATAAAATCTCATTTTGTCAGACATTTCACGCATTGATTCCACGTTAACCATGGATTTTTGTTCAAGTTCGGCCATTATATTTATAGCTTCTTCTTGAAATATGCCAAGATTTCTGGCTATCTGCCTAGTATCTTCGACTACTGCACTCAATTTTTCTTTTAATTCATCTGCACCTCCTACTTTAGAAAAACCTCCCATGTTAGCAAATTGTAAAATATTTTGTGAAACTTCATCTATATCATAATCTTTTGTATAACCTTCAAAAGAATTTACATAATCTACAACATCTTGGGCCATTCCTCTAGATTCTTCTTTTGAAATTTTTCCAAATTGCTGTAGTGCTATTTCTTGTATTCCTTCTGCAAGATCTTCACGCTGGTTGTAAGCCCCAGATAATAACTCATCTCCCATCGCAGCTAATTCTGTTGCTATCACATATGGTGCTGCAGGGGTAAATAATGCACCTATACTTAGTGCCATGCCGAGAGGCGTGCTCGTCAATTCATTTAAAGTTTCTCCAGGATTTTGAAATATATCTCGTATCTCTTCTTTTAATATATTTTCTCCATACTTTTGATATTTACTTGGTGCAATTGGTCCAGCTATATCTCCGCCAAATCCAAGACTTGCCAATACTTTTTCACCGAAAGTATCTGGCAATAAACTTTCAAAGGGATTTTGTGAAGTGGGGATAGGTTGAGAACCTTGTATTATGGTACTTTCTCTATTTACTAGCATAGAAATATCTTCTCGCACTCTCTCCAATCCAGCCACTAAATTTTCAAATACATCAATCATTCGATCCTGAGTTTTTTTCCAAAAATCACCATCGAGTGTGCCTCCAAACTGCCCCTCCATTCCCACCATAGAGGGTGGAAGCAAAGGGCCAAATTGTGGATTTATAAAATCAGTAGTATTTATAAACTGTGTTCCAGCATTACTTCCTACCCCAAGTGCTAAATCAAGTTGATTGCGAATCTCCTCCGCTTGACGAGATATATCACTTGTGTCTAAAACTACATTATATGTAATTTGATTTTTCTCTTCATTTATAATTGCTTCTTCAGGCACTTACTTTTTCCCCGATTTTAATAAATCTTCTAATGACATATTATCCATAATTGTTTCTATTTTGTCACCTATTTTAGCCTTGAATGTTACTTTCTCTTTAAATACCTCTTTAAATCCTAACATGTTTTTATATAGATCTTCTTTATTTGAACTCTTGCTAACACTAGGTTTAAGTCCAAATATTACCTCTTCATAATTTTTGATGTATTTATTTAGCAGAGTTACTTCAGCCTTGCCTCCTGCCACCATTGCTGAAGTTACAGTCAGAAGATGTTCTAAATATCGTATGTTGGTTTCTTTATCTATCGCTTTTATTAGAATTGCTTCTCGTAGACTGCCGGGCTCACCTAGATTTACTCTAGCTGCTGCTCTGATTTTTCTTGCAAGGGGCCCGTTTCCGAAAAATTTTCTTCTACTTTATCTAATTCTAAAGCGGCACGTATATCTTTTTCTAGCTTATTTTGTGATTTTACTAGCTTATCGATTATCGAGTTAGTTAAATTTTCTAGGAATTTTTTTGTATCTGTGGCATCTTTAAATATTTTATCTCCGTAAGATACTACTGTCTTACAAAGTAATTCTAAACTATAACTGTGAATAATAAATGCTGCAGGATTATTTTTCATTTTATCTCTGCCCATTTTGGATTCTATTTCAAGTTGATCTTTTCCAGACAAACTTCGTACAGTCGCACTGAGCTTTTCTCCTAAAATAGGAATAACTCTAGTTGCGAATCCTTTGTCAAACAACTCTTCTAAAATTCGTGCTGTTTCTTCCATTTTTTCCTCTGATTTGATTTATTTATTTATTACTACTATATTCAATATAGCTATTAAAACCTCCGATTTCAATAGTTGCGAAAGATTTTTGGTATAAGAAAGATACTAATAGGACGCCCCTTTGGGCTAAATTTAATCATTTTATAAAATGTTGATTGTGTTAGGAAGTAGAGCTTTAATCGCTGGGTTACCAAACTCAGTGTTGAAAGCTGCAAAAAAATTATTAACTATAGATAATCCTCTGTTCTTTAAAAGGATAGATATGGGATTATCTAATTGGACAACTGCCTCTAATTTAGTTTACTATAAATTTAAAGACAATGTATTGGACATGCCTATAGGAGCTTTACACACGGTATTAGAAATGTGTAAAAAATATGGGATGGGAGCGGCAGACATAGAAATACGTGATAATCGTGTTTCAAATATACAAACAGAATATTTTTCAAAAATTAAATTCACCGGAAAATTGCGAGGATACCAACAAGATATAGTGGACTCTTGCAAAAGAAAAACAGTTGGTATTGTAGAAGCAATGACAGGTTCTGGAAAAACTATTACTTTTGTAGCACTCACCATAGAACGTAAAGAACCTACATTAATTTTGGTCCATACTATAGAATTGGCTAATCAAACAGTTCAAGCTTTTGTTAATTTTACAAACTTAGCAATAGAGGAAATAGGATTTATAGGAGATGGGAGATGGGAAATAAAACCCATCACTATAGCTTTACATCAAACTATGGCCAAGCTAAATAAAAATAAATTTAAGATGATAAATGAAAAATTTGGACAAATCATTGCAGACGAAGTACACATAGTAGGAGCCCAAACTTACTATAATACCATGACTCATTTATCAGCAAAGTATAAACTCGGCTTTAGTGCTACTCCAAAACGAGATGATGGATTAACGGACGTAATTTATTTTGCGACTGGACCAAAAATTCATACTGTAGATACACGTTTATTGGAAGATGTTTTAATAAAACCAGACATAGTTCGAATAAATACTAATTATAGTTTTCCCATATTTAATAGTGATGAATACCAGGCTTTAATTACAGATTTATCTGAAGATAAAGATAGAAATCAATTAATCGTAGATACGGCGAATAGGCCTGAATATGTAGATAGAAATATGTGTTTTCTTTGTGTTCGTATATCACAGGTCGAAGCTCTTAAAAAACATTTTGGGAATGACGCAGAAATTTTGACATCTAAAATGACTAAGAAAAAAAGAAAACTTGTTATGGAAAAATTATTAAATGGAAAATGTAAAAAAATTATTTCCACGTATGCGCTATTCAGTACAGGCATAGACATTCCCCAATTAGATTTGGCATTGTTATGTGCCCCGTTACAAGCAGAAGTTAAAATCAAACAAACTGCGGGACGTTTGATGAGGAAAGCTCCTGGAAAAATAGAAGCAACGATAATAGACTTTGTTGACATAAAGGTCTCACTATTAAAATATCAATTTTATAAACGAAATAAGGTATATAAAAAATTATGGTAAAAAATATAAATGTGTACGGCGCACCCGTTTTACACAAGAAATGTATCCCATGCGAACCCCATGTTCCGAAATCTTTTTTGAGTGAAGTCTCCGAAATGGCGAGTCAACATTGGGCGGAAGACGTGGTTCAGCTAGTAGAAGATTTAAAAGATACTTCAATGAGCGCGCCAATGACCACATTGGGATTAGCTGCTCCCCAAATTTGGGATAAGGAAATTCCATGTCCAGCCGTGTTTGTGGTGCGAACTAACTTAGGTTCCCCAGAAATTCCAGAATGGGCTTTTACTGAATTGATTAATCCACAAATTAAAATTATGGGAAAAACTGTCAGAAATATGGAAGGTTGTCTAAGTGTTCCCAATTTTACTAAAATAATAAATAGAAGGGCGAATGTAGTGGTTGAGTATCAATTAGTAACTGGTGGCGAAATATTTAAAAATAAATTATTTAGTAAAAATGATAGTAACGCAATTGTTGTACAACATGAATACGACCACTTACAAGGAAAACTAATTAAAAGATAGAGGTAATTATGAACAATATAACTTTAACTAGCAAAGAAATAAAAGAACGTAGAAAAGTATTCTTTGCAAAAATGGACCAAGAATATCCTCCGGTACCAGTGCTTGTGGCTACTAATTCTGGAATACTAGAAAAATTACCAGAAACACAAGATGAATGGGATAATTTTTATGATAATTTACAATTTGTAGACGGGGTGCAAAATACAAGGTAATGACAAAAGAAATTGAATATGATTTTAAATCGACGAAATCAACTAAAGAAACACAAGAAGATGTTAGGCCAAATTGGCGAATAGTTCGTTGTTGTGAAAATTGTAAATTTTTTAAAAAAAGATACGCTCGAGATACTCGAGGCTATTGCATGTATCCAAATCCAACAGCAAAACAACCAAGAAAAAGATTGGGAGAATCAGTTGACAAAGAGGAAATGGTCAGAACATGGACCCATACTTATATTACTTGTCTATGTGATTTATTTCAATTACGAAGTAAAAAATATGACATAGATCTTGTAAGCGATTGGCTTGACAAGAAATTCTTAAACGATGGTACAGTGAAAAACGAATGAAAGAAAAAATTTTAACTCTCTTTAAAACCGCACATTTAAAACCGTACTTATGCGGAGGTACAGCGAGAGATTTATATATGGGAGAATTTCCATATGGATGGGATGTATGTGTAAATTGTACCTTACACGAGATAAGAAAAAAATTTAAAACAAATTTATTAGGTGTGGATGATTATAATCACAGAGCTACATTAAGTATAGATGATGGAGTTATACATGTATATCCATTAAAAAAGATTAGTCTTGTTAATACTTATTATAATTATGACTATACTGACAGTTTAGAAATAGATTCTAACTCCAGAGATTTTACTATAAACGGATTATATTATGATATTGAAGCTGATAAATTTCTAGATTTTCATAAAGGAAAACAAGACATTGCTAATAAAATAATTAGATTCGTAGGAAATCCTCAAGATAGAATACTAGAGTCAAAGGCAAGATTATTACGCGCTCCTGCGCTAGCTACAATTTTAGGAGCTGGTTGGAATATTGATTATGAATCTTCAGAAGCTATTAAAGAAATGAATTTAAGATTAGTGCCTGTAAATCAAAAACAGATAAATCCAGAAATTATTAATATATTAACTCGCAGTAAGTTTCCTAGCAAAGCTTTTAATTTAATGCGATCACTAAAAATATTAGAAAATTTCTTTCCCGAATTAAACAATTGTATTGGAATAGAGCAGTCCAATAAAGCAGTTGGTTTAGAATTATATCAGCATATTATGTACGCAGTGGACTCAATAAAATTAGAATCAGATAATCTTTTAGTTTTAAAATTAGCAGCTCTCTTACATGATATAGGCAAACCATACACAAAAATAATAACAGATAGTGGAATACATTTTTATAATCATGAAAATGTTGGCGCTTACATGGCAGATAGAATTATGACCCGTTGGGGAATTCCAAGAAATACCATAGCTCAAGTAGTATTGCTCGTTATAAATCATCTGTTTGATGCTTCACCAAGAAAATCTGATACATCAATTAAAAAATTAATAGCAAAGGTTGGCCCAAAAAATATAAATGCTTTAATTGATTTGAGAGTAGCCGATAGACTTGGAACTGGTAGAAAAGATATCAGTATGGATAAAGTAGAACGACTGCGTAAAAGAATAAATAATATGTTGCCAGGTATGGTGGCTGAATCTGTGAGTTTAAATATTAATGATAAAGAATTAATAACGATGCTAGAAAAACACACGCAACAAGTAGACGGAGCATTGAAAGAACTAAAAATATATTTAGAAGGAAAAGTACTTTCAGGAGCCATAAAAAATAGGCCACAGAGCTTAAAAAACGCTGTAATGAAAGTAAATAAAATTGCTTGTCCTTTAGATAAAGCTCATTTATTTAA
>Ga0114950_10002862_pt1 | contig 13278 bp, 9 predicted proteins | sample N075metaG_FD_83503 | JGI IMG/M metagenome (GOLD analysis project Ga0114950, IMG submission 83503) | Deep subsurface microbial communities from Kermadec Trench to uncover new lineages of life (NeLLi) - N075 metaG | ecosystem: Environmental > Aquatic > Marine > Ocean trench > Sediment | place...
ATTGTGGATAGGTCCTCCTGGATTTAAAATCCCGACCAGGGCAAGGGCTGAGCCAACCGCTAGCCACAATATCCCCTTGCGCAGGTCTCCGAATTTTCCACGGTTTGGAGTTTGCAGGGTTTGCAGCAGTTCGGGGGTTAGTTTTTCTCCCTTCTCCAGGGCTTTCTCGACCGCCGAATGCAAACTTCTTTTGGTGCGGCTGCTATAATGAAAAAATCCGATGATTACCCCCATTGACGCCAATGCGATAAAAATCGGGATGAGTGTTGGCATGTTAAATCTCCTTTATGTGTCGGTCCGTTGTTTGTTTTTCCAGGATTTTTTGGCCTAGTTTTATTTGGATGATGCATCCCCCGCCCGGTTTGGATGCAAAAAATAACGTGATCATAGAATAATCACCTTCTGGCCCTAAAGTCCGCAAAAGGAAATGTTGCGAAAGACCGGCAAGTTTCTTACCATAGGCCGTCGCAAAGCTGAGGAAAAGGCCATATGACCCTTGCCATCCTTCCCGGTCCCGCTGGATCTCGCCTCAGGGCGATTTTTTTGCTTGTCGTGGCGGCTTTCCTTTTTGGCGCCTGTGCGTCGGTACCGCCCAAAAGCGATGTCGACGCCTATAATTATTATAAAGAAGTCAACGACCCGCTCGAGCCGATGAACCGGGTCACCCTCAAATTTAACCGGGGACTTGAAAAGGTGATCATCAAGCCGGTGACCAAGGTCTACCGGTTCATCATTCCCAGACCCTTGCGCAAGGGGATTAGCAACGTTCTTTTCAACCTGGAAACGCCGGTGATCCTGTTGAATGATTTGCTGCAGGGCGAAGAAAAGCGTGCCTGGTACACCCTGAAGCGGTTTGCTATCAATTCTACCGTGGGTATCGGCGGCCTGATTGATGTTGCCGCCAAGGGTGGCACCCCGCGCCACAATGAAGATTTTGGCCAAACTCTGGCGGTCCATGGGGTTAATGAGGGGCCTTATATTATGTTGCCGTTCTTTGGCCCCTCAAACCCCAGGGATACGGTGGGTTTGGTCGCGGATATTTTCTCCGATCCGTTGTTCTGGATTTTACGCCCCAAAAACCTGGAGGCCATAAGATATACCCGCGCCGGGCTTGATATTGTCGATACCTACGACCGCCACATGGAAGATATTGAAGAGTTGGAACGTGGCTCGCTGGATTATTACGCCGCTTTGCGTTCGGCCTTCCGCCAGAACCGCGCCAGCGAAATCAGGAATGGCCGGGCGATCCCGCTGGAAGAGCTGGAAGACGATATTTTTGATGAACTGGATAAAGAACTGGAAGAAGAGGGCGGGGAAGGCGATAAGGTTTCCCTGGACAGCAACCGAAAGCCCACATAACGACTGAATATCATGGATAAAGAAACATCGAAACCACTTGAAACCCCCTCTGGCAAAGGTGCCAGGGATGAAAATTTTCCGGTAGGGTCATTTCTGCTTCCCAAACGCCTTCGCCCCCATGTAGCCAAATATTATGCTTTTGCCCGGGCGATCGATGATATTGCCGATAACCCCGACCTGAACGCGGCCGAAAAAACCCGGCGTCTTGATGGCTTTGCCGAGGCCTTGGAAGGCAAGCGCGATGATCCCGGGTTTGAAAAGGCAATCCTTTTACGCGACAGCTTAGCCGCCACCGGGGTTGACCCCAAGCACGCCCTCGACCTGGTTTCCGCCTTCAAACAGGATGCCTTTAAGTTGAGGTACCAAACCTGGGATGAACTGATGGATTATTGCAACCGCTCGGCGGCCCCGGTTGGGCGCTACCTTTTGGAGCTGCACGGCGAAAATAAAGCCGCTTTCAGATATTCCGATGCACTTTGCAATGCGTTGCAGGTGATTAACCACCTGCAAGATGCCAAGGATGATTATCAGGCGCTTGACCGGGTTTATCTTCCCCAGGACTGGCTAGCCGCCCATGGTGGGAAAACCGAAGAACTGGAGGGTGAGCGGTCGACCCTGGGGCTTGAAAAAACCAAATTGCAATGTATCCAGGAAACCCGGGAACTGATGACGGACGCCCGGCGCCTGCCGCGGAACTTGACCAGCACGGCGCTGGCGACGGAATCTGAAATTATAGTCAGGATTGCCGACAAACTGCTGGATAAGCTCGAACACCATGATCCGGTGGCGATGCGCGTTGAGTTAAATAAATTTCAATTCCTGATGTGTGGAATTGGTGGCGTTATTTCCGTGTTTTTTTCCGAGAGGGGGTAAGGGATGGACAATTTGGGTTTATTTGCACTGGCCTGGGTGGCCTTACTGGCCTGGCTTTACCTGGCGTTGTTTCATTGGAAATTCTGGCGCTCTGACCTGTTTCTTCCCGCGGTGACCGGAGCAGTCAAAAAATGGCCTTCGGTGGTGGCAATTATCCCGGCGCGAAACGAAGAGAAAATCCTTGGGCAAACCCTGAAAAGTGTCGCTGATCAAGATTATCCGGGCGCGTTCCGGGTGATTGTGGTTAACGATTCCTCAATCGATAACACCGCCCGGGTGGCCAAAAAAGTTAAGGGAAAAGCCAGCGTGGAAATCCTCGATGCCAAGCCGCTTGAAGAAGGCTGGGCGGGGAAATTGTGGGCAATGAACAGCGGCGTTGAGGGCGCCGGGAAAAAAGCCAAAGCGGATTATATTTGGTTTACCGATGCCGATATTTGCCATGAACCCGATGTCTTGAGGGGCCTGGTTGCGGCGGCGGTCCTGGATAATCGCACCATGGTCTCGCAAATGGTCAAGCTTCACTGTGAAAGTTTTTGGGAGCAGGCGCTGGTGCCGGCCTTTATTTTCTTTTTCCAGCTTTTGTATCCCTTTGGGGCTATCAACAGCGATAAATCCAAACGCGCTGGGGCGGCGGGGGGCTGCATTTTGATAGAGCAGGCCACTTTGGCAAAGATTGGCGGTCTGGGAGCTATCAAGGACGCCCTGATCGATGATTGCGCCCTTGCCGGAACAGTCAAGGGCGCCGGAGGGCGCATTTGGCTTGGCTTCGGGTTGAAATCAAGAAGCATCCGGCCTCACACATTTTCAGATTTCTGGGCAACGGTGGTGCGAACCGCCTTTACCCAACTGCAGTATTCGTGGGTGTTGCTGGTGGCCGCCATTCTTGGCCTGGTTTTGATTTTTCTGGTGCCGCTTTTCCTGTTCGTGATGGGTCTGGTCGGGGGTAATCCGGTGCTTTCGGTGGTCGGCGGTAGTGGTTGGATGGTGTGTATTGTGCTTTATTGGCCGACGCTTCGGCTCTACCGGCTGGATGCCGCCTATGGAATTCTCCTGCCGTTTGTTGGCATTCTTTATATGCTGATGACAATAGATTCCGCACTGCGGCACCTGGGCGGCACCGGCGGGCGCTGGAAAGAGCGAAGCTACGATTTTTAGAAATGAAGCCTTGAAAAAGCCGCACTTTCGGACTTAATCGTCTTTTGAGTGAAATTCAGTGGAAATTTGGGTGAATAAAGTCTTAAATGACAGGGGGTTAAGTAATGCGCCAGGCAAAAATGGGGAGAGCGGGCAACCAGGTCTTTATTTTTTCTGCCTTCTCGTTTAAGAGAGCAAACACATTACCCGGGGTTAAAAGGTAGAAGGCCTGAATATGACTATTAAAACACCTTTATTGGACACGATTCCTGATCCAAAAGCATTGCGCAAACTGGACCGAAAGGACCTGAAGCAGCTTGCTGACGAACTGCGCGCGGAGACCATCGATGCGGTGTCCGGCGTTGGCGGCCATCTTGGCGCCGGCCTTGGTGTGGTCGAGCTGACGGTGGCGTTGCATTATGTCTTCAACACCCCCGATGACAAATTGATCTGGGATGTCGGCCACCAGGCCTATCCCCACAAGATTTTAACCGGACGGCGTGATCGCATCCGCACCATCCGCCAGAAGGGCGGCCTCTACGGGTTTACCAAACGGACGGAAAGCGAATACGACCCATTCGGAGCCGCGCATTCCTCAACCTCAATTTCATCCGGTCTGGGCTATGCCATCGGGCGTGATTTCAAAGGCGCTGACAACCATGTCATCAGCGTCATAGGTGACGGTGCCGCCAGCGCCGGGATGGCCTATGAAGCGATGAACAACACCGGCGCCTTGCATCCGCAAAAAATGCTGATCATCCTGAATGACAATGGCATGTCAATCGCCCCTGCGGTTGGCGCCTTAAGCCACCATCTAACGCGCCTGATGACCACCCGCGGGGTTTTATCCTTGCGCGATGTTGCCAGGGCAATGGCCAAGAAATTCCCGGAAAGCATTCAGGGCATGGCCAAACGTGCCGATGAATATGCCCGCACCATCATTGCCGGCGGCTCTTTATTTGAAGAATTGGGGCTGTTTTATTTAGGTCCGATTGATGGCCATAACCTCAAACACATGGTGCCGATCCTGGAACACATCCGCGACAGCAAGAATATCGGCCCGGTCCTGTTGCATGTGATCACCGAAAAGGGCAAGGGCCACCCGTTTCCGCAGGCCCATGTTGAAAAATATCACGCGGTTGGAAAATTTGATGTGGTCAGCGGCACCCCGGTGAAATCTAAATCCAATGCCCCCAGCTATACCAAGGTCTACGCCGAATCACTGATTCAGGAAGCCACCAAGGATGATAAGATTTGCGCCATCACCGGCGCCATGCCATCGGGTACCGGGCTCGATCTGTTCAGTCAAAAATTTCCGGACAAATGTTTTGATGTCGGCATTGCCGAACAGCACGCGGTCACCTTTGCCGCTGGTCTGGCGTGCGAGGGAATGAAACCCTTTGCCACCATCTATTCAACCTTTTTGCAGCGGGCTTATGACCAGGTGGTCCATGATGTGGCGATCCAGTGCCTGCCGGTACGTTTCGCAATTGACCGCGCCGGGCTGGTTGGCCAGGACGGCCCGACCCATGCCGGCTCTTTCGATCTTTCCTACCTTGGCTGCCTGCCGAACTTTATTATTATGGCGTGCGGTGACGAGGCCGAATTAAAGCATATGATCGCAACCGCGGTGACACTGAATGACTGTCCCTCAGCGGTGCGCTATCCGCGGGGCGCAGGGGTTGGCGTTGATTTGCCTGAATTTGGCGTGCCATTAGAGATCGGCAAGGGCCGGATAATGCGCGAAGGCACCAAGGTGGCCTTGCTGTCGCTGGGCGGCCGCTTGCAGGAATGTATGCTGGCGGCGGATGAATTGGCGGCCCGCGGCCTGTCGACCACGGTGGCCGATGCCCGCTTCGCCAAACCGATAGATACCGACCTGATTTTGAGGCTTGCCCGGGAACACGAAATCCTGATCACCATTGAAGAAGCCTCGATTGGCGGGTTTTCCGCCCAGGTCTTGAGCTTCCTGGCCAAGGAAGGCGTACTCGATACCGGCCTTAAGATCCGGCCGATGTTCCTGCCTGACCGCTTTATCGCTCACGCATCGCCGGTTGAAATGTATACCGATGCCGGTATGATGCATGGCGATATCGTCAATACTGCGCTCAGGGCGCTGGGTATGGAAAAACTGAAAGTCGAACACCAGGTTGCCGGAGAGTAGGTTTTCATTAGGAAAGCCCCAACCCCAGGAAATTGTCAAAATGTCAACTGATGCGGCCCGTGAAGTTGAAATGAAAGTCCGCGCCTCGGGCACTTCTTTTTACTGGGGCATGCGGCTACAGCCCAAAGACAAACGCCAGGCAATGTTCGCGGTTTATGCCTTTTGCCGCGAAGTGGATGATATTGCCGACAGTGATAAACCGGCCAGAACCAAGCTGGCCGAACTAAAAGCCTGGCGCGCCACCATCAATGACCTTTACGCCGGAAAACCCCGGAATTATATCACCGAGGCCCTGCTGCCGGTGAACGCCGCATTCGGGCTGGAGAAAGAGGTCTATCTAGCCATCATTGAGGGCATGGAAATGGACGCCGGGGGCCCGATCCAGGCTCCCAGCCGGAAAGAATTTGACCGCTATTGCGCCAATGTCGCCGGCGCTGTTGGGCTGTTGTGTATCCGGATTTTTGGCGAGACCGGGGACAAGGGCAAAGAGGTTGCCGGTACTCTTGGCCGCGCCCTCCAGATTACCAATATCCTGCGCGACCTGAAGGAAGATGCCGACTGGGACCGGCTTTACCTGCCGCGCGATCTCCTCAAAAAACACGGGATCAAGACCACCAACCCGCACCAGGTTTTGGACCACCCGGGGCTTGATGCCGCGTGCCGTGAGCTGGCCGGTTTGGCCGAAGCTGAATTTAGGCGTGCCGATGCGCTGATGAAAACCTGCGATCAAAGCCAGATTAAACCGGCACTGATCATGCGCGGGGCCTATTACGGCACCCTGAAAAAATTGCAAAAGCGCGGCTTTTCCCGCGAAGCTCTGGCGCAGCAGCCTTCCGGCGTTTCCAAAGCCCTTGGCAAACTGCAAAAAATATTGATGACGCTCAGATACGCGCTGACTTAAAAAATGGCACGGGTTCATATCATAGGCGCCGGATTGGCGGGGTTGACGGCGGCGGTGAAGCTGGCCGATGCTGGTCTTGAGGTTGACCTCTATGAAAGTTCCGGCCAGGCCGGCGGTCGTGCCCGTTCGTTCCATGATGACACGCTTGATTGCGTGATTGATAACGGCAACCATCTGTTGCTGACGGGCAATTATTCGGTCCGGAATTATCTGAAAATCATCGGCGCGGAGGAAACCTTCAGCATCAGCGATGAAGCTGTCTTCCCGTTTCTGGACCTTGCCACCGGCGAGCGCTGGCAAGTCCGGCCGGGTAAGGGACGCCTGCCGCTGTGGTTGTTTGACAAAAACCGCAGCATCCCGGGGGTGAAAGCGGCGGAATTCTGGTCGGTTCGCAAAATCTATTTCGCCGGCAAAACCAAAACCGTTGAGGCCTGCACCCAATATGGGCCGTTGTTCGACCGGTTCTGGGAGCCGATGACCCTGGCCGCTCTGAATACTCCGCCGGATGTCGCCTCGGCTTTTCTGTTGAAGGCGGTTCTGAAAGAAACTTTTTTCAAGGGTGCTGCCTATTGCCGGCCGATGATTGCGAAAAATGGCCTGAGCGAAAGCCTGGTGGCGCCGGCGCTTGATTTCATCAAAGCCAAGGGCGGCACGGTACATTTTAATCATCGCCTGACCGGGAAAACCTTTCGGGATGCCGAGGTCAAGGAACTGATCTTCGGTAAAAAGAAAATCGAACTGGGTAATGACCAGGTGATCCTGGCGGTTCCCCCGGCAATTGCCGCCGAAATGCTGCCGGGCCTCCTGGTGCCGACCGAATTTCACGCCATTGTTAATGGCCATTTCAAGCTGAAGAAAAAACAATCTGATGATATTTCTTTCATGGGGTTGTTGGGCGGCGTTGCCCACTGGCTGTTTCTCCGCGGCGACATCGCTTCGGTCACGGTCAGCGCCGCTGATCGGCTGGCGGAAAAATCATCGACTGACATTGCCAAATTACTTTGGGCCGATGTTGCCAAGGCGCTGGACCTGGATTCGAAAAAAATTCCTCGCCACCACATTATCAAGGAAAGGCGCGCGACTTTTTCGCAGACGCCGACTTCGCTCTATACCCGGCCCAAAACCAAAGGCCAGTCCGGGCGCCTTTACCTGGCCGGCGACTGGATCAACACGGGAATCCCGGCGACAATCGAAAGCGCCGTGCGTTCAGGCTTCATGGCCGCGAAGGCGGTTCTGAAGGCACTTTAGGGGTAACACCAAAAAATAGTTTTCAAACCTTAGGGTTTTAGTGTAGGAAGCGCACCGGAACGAGCAAAAGTATGACGGATACGAAAAACAAAACCAATGGCACAATGTCCCCGGATTTCCTGAAAAGGATCGAGGGGGTTCTGGATGACGCTGTCGCCAGCTTCAAGGACATGCAGCGCGATGATGGCCATTGGGTGTTCGAGCTTGAGGCCGATGTTACGATCCCGTCCGAATACATCATGCTCAATCATTTCCTCGATGACCTTGAACCCGACCTGGAACAAGAACTGGCCAGCTTTATTCGTTCTAAACAGCAAACCGGCGGCGGCTGGCCGCTGTTTCACGAAGGGGCCATGAGCATCAGCGCCACCGTCAAGGCCTACCTGGCGTTGCGCCTGGCCGGCGACAAAGCTTCAGCCGCCCACATGAAAAAAGCCCGGGCCGCGGTACTGGCCGCTGGCGGTGCCGAAAAATCCAATGTGTTTACCCGCTATGCGCTGGCGCTTTTTGGCCAAGTGCCGTGGCGTGCGGTGCCGGTGATGCCGGTGGAATTGATGCTGATGCCCGATTGGTTTCCGGTGACCCTGGGCAAAATGTCGTATTGGTCGCGCACGGTGGTCGCCCCGCTGCTGGTGCTGGCGGCCCTGAAACCGGTGGCGCGCAACCCGAAAGGGGTTGATATCAAAGAACTTTTCATCACCCCGGCGTTTGAGATTGAAAATTACATTGAACCCCACCGCGGTACCGGGTGGGAAAAGTTTTTTATTGGCCTTGATAAAATCCTGCGCAAGGCCGAACCCCGCTTTCCGAAAAAAACCCGCCAGCGCGCCATCGAAAAATCGGTCAGCTTTTTTACCGAACGCCTGAACGGCAGCGACGGACTTGGGGCGATTTTTCCGGCGATGGCCAATTCGGTGATGGCCATGGATGCGCTCGGGTATGATAGAAGCGATGAACGCTACAAAACGGCGCTGAAATCTGTGCGGAATCTGATTTCCTGGTCTTCAAAGCCACGGTTTATCCAGCCTTGCTGGTCACCGATCTGGGATACCTCGCTTGGGCTTCTGGCGCTGATCGAGGCCGGCGAAGATCCGAAATCCGAGATGATCCAGAAAGCCTGTGACTGGATGGTGGATTTGCAAATCCTTGATGTCGAAGGCGACTGGAGCAAGAAAAAACCGGGACTAAAACCCGGTGGCTGGGCGTTCCAGTACCGCAACGATTATTACCCCGACCTTGATGACACCGCTGTGATCGGCATGGTGCTGGACCGGGCCAACGGCAATTCTGGTGGTAAATCATACCATGAAAGCATCAAACGCGCCGAAGACTGGATCGTCGGCATGCAATCGAAAAACGGGGGCTTTGCCGCTTTTGATGTTGATAACACCGCCTATTATTTGAACAACATTCCGTTTGCCGATCACGGCGCGCTTCTGGACCCGCCGACCGAAGATGTCACCGGGCGCTGCCTTGGGTTTCTTGCCCAGCTTGGCTACCAGAGCGATCACCCGGTTATCCTGGGCGGGATCAATTACCTGAAAAAAACCCAAAATGAAGACGGCAGCTGGTTTGGCCGCTGGGGCACGAATTATATCTACGGCATCTGGTCGGTTCTGAGCGGTCTGAATGCGGTTGGCGAAGATCCGAGCCAGCCCTATATCCAGAAAGCCGTTCAGTGGTTGCTGGCCAACCAGAAGGAAGACGGCGGCTGGGGCGAAGACGCCGCCAGTTATTACCACGAGACCCGGGCAATGAGTAAGGAAAGCACCCCATCGCAAACCGCGTGGGCGACTTTGGCGCTGATGGCGGCGGGTGAGGTCGAAAACCCGGCGGTCCAACGCGGCATTGAATTTCTGGTTTCCGCCAACCGCGATGGCAATAAATGGAACGAACCATGGTTCACGGCGGTCGGTTTCCCGCGGGTGTTTTACCTCAGATATGACGGCTATTCCCGTTATTTCCCGATCTGGGCGTTGGCGCGGTACGCTAATCTTTCGAAAAGCAATTCCAACCGTGTAACGGCTGGGATGTGACCACGCTCGGCGTCATTACCGGATTGAAATTTGAGGCGAATATCCTCCGCAAAGCAGCCAAACAAACAAAAACCACCGCACCGATGCTGGCCTCGGTGGCCGGCAACCAGCAACGCGCTTTTGATATGGCTTGCGGCTTTATTGACCAGGGTGCCAGCGCCCTGATCAGCTTTGGCATCGCCGGTGGCCTGAGCCACGAAGCCCCGGTGGGGAGGCTGTTGCTACCGGGTCTGATCATTGGTGAACACGGCAGTGAATACATCCCCGACAAGGCTTGGCGCATGGCCCTCCTGGGCAGTTTGCCGATGCAAATGAAACCGGCCACCGGGCCCCTGATCAGCCTGTCCTTCGCGCTCGAAAAAGAGGCTGATAAAAGAAAGGCCCATGACCAGACCGGCGCGCTTGGGGTTGATATGGAAAGTTTCGGCGTGGCCCGGGCGGCCAAGGCGCGCGGGGTGCCGTTTATAGTCATCCGCGCCATATCGGACGCGGTCAGCGATACCCTGCCGGCCTCCCTGGTGCCGGCAATGGGCGAAGACGGCGCCATTTTGGCTGGCGCCCTGGTCAAGGGAATTTTAAAAAATCCTGGGGATTTACTTCACTTGCCGGCCTTTGGCATCAAAACCGCCAAGGCCAACCGGACGTTACGCCGCGTGGCTCTTCTCGGTCTTCCGGACTTCGGCCTGGGGCTGTGATTTCATCTCGGTAGACACGATCTTTTCAAACATATATTCCGCCTTGCGCTGCCCTTTCAGTGAAATCTCAGGCACCATCGGGGCTTCGGTTTCAATCCCGCGCCGCCAGACTTTAAACGCCTGAAACGGGTGTTTAACGGTTTCCCGCACGGCCGTCGGCTCGTAGCCGCAATGGACCATGCAGTTGGCGCATTTTTCATAGTTGCCGGTGCCGTATTTATCCCACTCGGTGGTTTCCATCAGCTCCTTGAAGGTCGAAACATAGCCTTCGCCGATCAGGTAGCAGGGCTTTTGCCAGCCGAAAACGTTGCGGGTCGGATTGCCCCAGGGGGTGCAGCGGTATTCCTGGTTGCCGGCCAGATAATCGAGATAAAGCGTCGACTGGTTGAAAATCCATTTTTTGCCTTTTTCCCTTTGGATCCGGAAAATATCACGGAACAGGTTTTTAGCCCGGCGGCGGTCGAGGAAATGGTCGTGATCAGAGGCCCGTTCGTAGGCGTATCCGGGCGAAACTGTTATGCCTTCGACACCAAGGGTCATGGCAAAATCAAAAAATTCGGCAGCCTTTTCGGCGGTGGCGTTATCAAACAGGGTGGCATTAACGGTGACCCGGAAACCCTTGGCGACCGCTGCGCGGATGGCATCGGTGGCAATTTCAAACACGCCTTCCTGATCGACCGCTTTGTCATGTTCTTCCTTGAGGCCATCAAGGTGAACCGAAAATGTCAGGTACGGGGTTGGTTCAAACAGGTGCATTTTTTTCTTCAGGAGCAATGCGTTGGTGCACAAGTAAACAAATTTTTTCCGGGCGACAATGCCGTCAACAATCTGCTTGATTTCTTTGTGGATCAAGGGTTCACCACCGGGGATGGAGACCACCGGGGCGCCGCATTCATCAACAGCTTTAAGGCTTTCCTCGACGCTGAGGCGACGGTCCAGAATGGGTTTCGGGTAATCGATCTTGCCACAGCCAGGGCACGCCAGGTTGCACCGGAACAACGGTTCAAGCATCAGCACTAACGGGTACTTGTCGTTGCCCTTAAGCTGCTGTTTTATGATGTACGCGCCGACGCGCAACTGCTGTATCAATGGTACCGCCACAGGCTGACCCCTTATATTTATTCAAATTTCCAGCTTTCGCCTTTTGAAAGGCTTTATGGCCCTGTAATTGTGACAATTTCAAGGAATCGTCAAGCAAAATCGTAACAAATTGGTTATTTAGGTTTTGGCCGTATTCTGCTTATTCCCAATCCAGATCATCAGGCCGGGCAAAACCACAAGGGTGGCAATCAGGATCATGATAATAGCAATCGTCAGCAGCAGGCCCATGCTGGCGGTCCCGAGATGTGCCGATATCGCCAGGGTTCCGAACGAGCCGATGGTGGTCAGTGCGCTCAACAACACCGCCTTTGGCGTACTGGTGGAAAGCAATTTGGCGCTCATCTGCTCTTCCCGGGCGCGCAGCACCAGGTGGATGCCGCTATCGACGCCAAGCCCGATCAAAAGCGGAATGACAATAACGTTGGCAAAATTAAACGAAAGCCCAAAGGCTGCCATCGCCGCCATCGTCAGGACCCCGGCAAGGAATACCGGGATGGTGATTAGAGCAACGCTTGAGGCGCGACGCAGGATCAGGAATAAAAACAGGATGATGGCAATAACCGCGGTGCCCGAGGCCTGGAGCATTGAGCCTTTGACGATCTTTCCGGCATTGTAGATTTGCACCGGACTGCCGGTGGCTTCTGCCACCGCCCCGGAAACCGTGGTGACGAAGACTTCCAGGCTTTGGCCATCGCTTAAAGGCTCCGCCGGGAACACCTCAAGGCGGAGACGCCCATCATCTGCCCGGTAACGCGAGGTCAAGCCTGGCGGCAAATCAGCCAGCACGATGGCCTCGGCCCCGAGCGCGGTTTCGAGCTTATCGAGCAGGCGCGGGAAATGGAAAAAAAGGTTCTGCTGCAAAAGCGCCTGTTTGTCGGCGGCATTGCGCTCGTCCTTACCGTATTCTTCAAGCGCCCGGGCCAGCGCGGCCAGCGCGGTGGTGACTTTAAGGTCAGGCCGGGCGGCTTCAAGCGCGGTGACCTTTTCCCGGTAGGCGGCTAGCGCGGCGGCATTTTCTTCAACCGTCGGGGCCAAAGCCCTGGTCCGGTTCAGGAACACCGGGGTCAGGAAAATTGAGGTGGTGTCGATAATCTCAAGCTTGTCCTCCTGGTCGTCGGGGATGTAACTTGCCAATGTTACAACATCGTCAACCTCTGCAAGAGGGCTTAAAACTCCCTTGATTTCGGCCGCTTCGGAAGCATCATCGGCCAAAATCTGGATGACATAGGGCGAGGTTTTATCGCCGGAAAGCAAATCAAAAAAAGTTTCAACCGATTCCGATTTCGGGTCCTTCAAATTGATCGGGTCAAAATCGAAACGCACTAGGGGAATGGTAAAGATTGCCAGCGCGCCGGCCACCAGTCCGGCAAGCGCAATATTGCGACCGTTTTTTTCGATAAACCCGGCTTCCTCTTTGGCGTGGACGTTAAAGACCACTTTCCCTTTTTTCAGCGGCATCAGCTTGAGGAGGGCGGGAAGGACGGTCATTGACGTCAAAAACGAGATAAACATTCCGGTCCCGGAAATCAGGCCAAGCTGGGCCAGGCCGGCATAATCGGTGGGTATAAACGCGTAAAATGCCAGCGCCGTTGTTGGCGCACACAACGCCAGCGGCGCACCCACCCCCACCGCGGTTTTCAAAAGCGCTTCATCTATCGGGCCGCCGCCGCGCACCTCTTCCTGGTAGCGCAACGAAAAGTGGATGGCGAAATCAATCCCCAACCCAATAAATAAAACCGCAAAAGCAATCGAGATGATGTTGAGGTA
>Ga0114950_10002863_pt1 | contig 13276 bp, 13 predicted proteins | sample N075metaG_FD_83503 | JGI IMG/M metagenome (GOLD analysis project Ga0114950, IMG submission 83503) | Deep subsurface microbial communities from Kermadec Trench to uncover new lineages of life (NeLLi) - N075 metaG | ecosystem: Environmental > Aquatic > Marine > Ocean trench > Sediment | place...
GCCGAAGCCAAACCTGAAGCCGAAGCCAAACCTGAAGCCGAAGCCAAACCTGAAGCCGAAGCCAAACCTGAGGCCGAAGCCAAACCTGAGGCCAAGGAAGCTAAGGAAGCCAAGGAAGCCAAGCCCAAAGTGACCAAGAAGAAGACCGCGAAAAAGAAAACGGCCAAGAAGAAGACCGCGAAAAAGAAAGTCAGTAAAAAAGCTGCTGCAAAAAAAGCGGAGTGAGTAAGTGGTCTGTGTCTGCTTAAAAGGCAGTAGTGGCAAAGACCTGTGAGCAGACTATTAACCTGGCCGGCGGGTGATGGCATCACTTGCTGGCCCTGAATTTGAATAAACAGAGGAAATTCTCATGGCAGTAACAGCTGCAATGGTAAAAGAACTTCGCACCCGCACCGGTGCGGCCATGATGGAATGCAAAAAGGCCCTGGTGGAAACCAACGGTGACATAGAAGCCGCAATTGACTTCTTGCGTAAGTCGGGTTTGGCACAGGCCGATAAGAAAGCCAGCCGGGTTGCTGCGGAGGGGAAAATTGCCCTGTCGATTTCCACTGATGGCAAACAGGCTGTCATGGTCGAAGTGAATTGTGAAACCGATTTTGTCGCCAAGGATGAAAACTTCAACTCTTTCGCCGATGCCGTAGCGAACAACGCATTATCAGAAAGCCCCGCTGACCTGGATGCACTTCTGAAAACACGGATCGGGGACGAGACGGCAGAAGAAGCCCGTCACGTACTGGTAAATAAAATCGGTGAAAACGTACAGGTCAGGCGTTTTACAGGGATCAGCACGGACGGTGTCATCGGTGCATACATTCACGGTGGAAAAATCGGCGTACTGGTTGACTTGAGCGGTGGCGATGAGTCTCTTGCCCGTGACCTGGCCATGCACATCGCGGCAATGAACCCGGAATTTGTTTCCGATGATGACGTGCCCGCAGACACCATTGCCCGCGAAAAGGACATCCTGATTGCGCAAGCAGAAGACAGCGGCAAGCCGCCTGAAATCATTGAAAAAATGGTTAGCGGACGCTTGCGTAAACACCTCGCGGGGATCACACTGCTGGGACAGACATTTGTGAAGGATAGTGACTTGACTGTCGGCCAGCTGCTTGATCAGAACAGCGCAAGTGTCAACGGGTTTGAGCGTCTGGCTGTCGGCGAAGGTATCGAGAAAAAGGAATCCAATTTTGCAGAGGAAGTTATGCAGCAGGTAAGCGGTGGCTGACCAGATCTACCAGCGAATACTTTTAAAACTCAGCGGCGAAGCGCTTCTGGGTAACGAAGACTATGGTATCGATCCGAAAATGATTCACCGGATCGCGGTCGAAATTGGTGATGTTACCCGGTCGAACATACAAATTGCTGTAGTTATCGGTGGCGGAAACATTTTTCGTGGCGCCGGACTGGCCGAATCGGGCATTGACCGGGTGACCGGTGATCACATGGGAATGCTTGCCACGGTGATGAATTCCCTGGCACTGCAGGACGCCCTGGAGAACATCGGTATCGATGCACGGGTCATGTCGGCTATATCGGTGCATGACGTCTGTGAAGATTATATTCGGCGCCGCGCCATCCGGCACCTGCAGAAAGGACGCGTCGTCATTTGTGCCGGCGGCACCGGCAATCCCTTTTTCACTACGGACACAGCCGCTGCATTGCGTGCCATTGAAATCGGCGCTGACATTGTCCTCAAAGCAACCAAGGTGGATGGCGTTTATTCCGCCGACCCGGCTCTGCATGCAGATGCCGAGCTGTTCACTGAACTCAGTTATGACCGGGTTATTGAAAGCAAGCTGGGTGTGATGGATGCGAACGCAATTGTACTTTGCCGTGACCAGGGCATGCCCATTCGGGTTTTCAGTGTTTTTGAAGAGGGGAACCTGGGCCGATTGATCGCGGGAGAAGCCATCGGCACGCTGGTGTCTTAGGGCCTGTTATCACTTGCCGGGTCCTAAGAACCCTTCCAAAGTGATAAAATCAAAACAAGATTTGTAAGAAGGAGGCTCTCATGCTCGCAGATATTCAGAAAGATGCCAGGATCCGGATGGGGAAAAGCCTGGAATCCCTGCGTCACGAATTGGCAAAAATCCGTACCGGCCGCGCCCACCCCAGCTTACTCGAACACGTTCATGTGGATTACTACGGCAGTGATGTTCCGATCAGCCAGGCGGCAAGCGTATCGGTTGAGGACGCCCGGACATTGACTGTTACACCGTGGGACAAGACCATGGTCCAGGTCATTGAAAAAGCCATCCTGAAGTCCGATCTCGGCCTCAACCCGGTAACAGCCGGCCAGATCATTCGAATCCCCTTACCGCCCCTGACGGAAGAACGCCGCCGTGAACTGGGCAAGGTCGTGCACCACGAGGGTGAAAACTCCAAGATTGCCATTCGTAATATCCGTCGTGATGCCATCCACCACATAAAGGAACTGCTCAAAGAAAAAGAAATTTCCGAGGACGAAGACCACAAGGCGGAACAGGAAATTCAGATTGTTACCGATACCGCCGTAGGTAAAGCAGATGGAATCGTCGCGGAAAAAGAAAAGGAACTCCTTGAAATCTGATTCAGAAATCCCTGCTCACATTGCCATTGTCATGGATGGTAATGGTCGCTGGGCAACCGGACGTAACCGGCCACGATCGATGGGGCACAAGGCCGGTTTAAAGTCTTTGCGTTCCGTTATAGAGCATTGCGGCAATCTGGGTGTCAAGATACTCACTGTTTTTGCATTTTCCAGCGAAAACTGGAGTCGCCCGCAACAGGAAGTCAGCCGCTTGATGGACCTTTTCATGCGTGCCCTGGACCGGGAAGCCAGGGAATTACATGAAAACAATGTGCGTATCCAGTTTATCGGCGATATCGGCGCTTTTTCGCCCGCCTTGCAAAAGAAAATTCACCGGGTCCATGCCCAGACGGCCAACAACACCCGCATGACATTCAATGTCGCCGTTAATTACGGGGGTCGCTGGGACATTGTTCAGGCCACCAGGAAACTGGCCGAAGAATGCTCCCTGGGCCTGATCAAGGCGGAAGATATCAATGAGGAAATGCTGGCAAACAGGATCTGTTTGCATGAAAGCGAAGATCCCGATCTGCTGATCCGGACGGGCGGTGAGATGCGCATCAGCAATTTTCTGCTGTGGCAGTCCGCTTACACCGAACTGCATTTCACTCCCACCCTTTGGCCTGATTTCGGGCCGGAAAACCTGGACCAGGCCATTGCTGCTTACCAGGCCAGGGAAAGGCGTTTCGGCATGACCGGGGAGCAAGTGAGAAAATCTACACACCTGGGCATTTCTGCTTGAGGCACTTGATCCGTGCTTAAGACTCGAATTCTAACCGCCGTAATTTTAGCGCCTGCAGCGATTGCATTGATTTTTCTGGCGCCGGCCTGGTGGTTCAACCTGGCTGTTATCCTGTTGATGTTGACCGGAACCTGGGAGTTCTACCGGCTTGCCGGCTTGCGAATGGCAGCCGGGCTGGTATTGTTTGCGCTGCAAGCTTTTATCATGGCCATGATGTTTTTCTACTGGCCTGAATTCACCGCCAATGCGTTCACAATCCTGCTTGGCGGCTGTTTTCTGTGGTGCCTGATGTTCCTGCGCATTACCCGTTATCGTAGTGACCAGGAGTCCGGCCTCTCCTATCAAATCGCCAGTTCCCTTTCCGCCCTGGCAAGCATCACAATCTGCACTTTTTCCCTGGCACTACTGCGATATCAGGCTCACGGCGAGTTTTTGATCCTGTTGTTGTTGATCATAATCTGGGCCGCAGACGTCGGGGCTTATTTCACCGGCAAATTCATAGGCCGTACAAAACTGTCTCAAGTCATCAGCCCGAACAAGACATGGGAAGGTGCTATTGGAGGCGTGGTCCTTGCCTGCGCCGCCGCCTTACTGCTTTCACACTACACTCCCGGCCTGGAGGCCGCGACCGGGTCACTCATCATTCTTGTCATGGCCACCGTGCTGACTTCTGTCGGCGGCGACCTCTTCATCAGCATGCACAAGCGAACCATGAAGATGAAGGACAGCGGAAAGATTTTTCCCGGTCACGGAGGCATACTCGACCGCTTTGACAGCTTACTGGCCGGTGTACCCTTTTTTGCCCTCGGGCTTTGGATATTCGGTTCATGAAACGTGAAACCGTAACCATACTCGGCGCAACAGGCTCTATTGGCGAAAGCACCCTGGACGTAATTGGCCGCAACCCCAAATCCTTTCGTGTGCTTGCCCTGACTGCGAACCACAATACGCAGCGTCTGGCAAAACAATGCGCTCAATTCAATGCGGAACTGGCCGTTATTGCGAATCCGGCTCTTGAAAATGAGTTGTACGATGCACTAAAAGAACTCGGCGCCAGCACGGCAGTGATGTCCGGAGAGGCAGGATTGCTTGCAGCCGCAGGCATGCCGGAGGTCGACATCGTCATGGCAGCCATTGTCGGCGCTGCCGGATTGAAATCGACCCTGCGCGCAGCCGAGACGGGTAAAAAAGTCCTGCTGGCCAACAAGGAATCACTGGTCATTGCAGGTGAATTCTTTGTGCTTACGGCACGGCAAAATGGAGCCCGTGTCCTGCCGGTTGATTCCGAGCACAATGCCATTTTTCAGGTCCTGCCCGCAGGTTTTGAACAAGGCCTGGCGCAAGCAGGCGTGGACCGCATCATTCTCACCGCATCCGGCGGCCCTTTCCTGGATATGCCAACGGACAAGCTGCGTTGGGTGACACCAGCACAGGCCTGCAATCACCCGAATTGGGACATGGGCCGGAAAATTTCTGTGGACTCCGCTACCTTGATGAACAAAGGCCTGGAAGTCATCGAAGCGCGCTGGCTTTTTAATGCACCACCGGAACAACTGGAAGTACTGATTCACCCCCAGAGTATCGTCCATTCCATGGTGGCATACCGTGATGGCTCGGTACTGGCACAAATGGGTACACCCGATATGCGAACGCCCATCGCCCATGCTCTTGCATGGCCCCGGCGAATTGAATCCGGAGTGAAACGTCTCAATCTCTCACTGGAGAATGATTTGTCATTCAGGCAGCCGGATCTGGATCGATTTCCTTGCCTGGGTCTCGCATTCGAAGCCATGCGGGTGGGTGAAAATGCACCGGTGACTTTGAACGCGGCCAACGAAGTAGCGGTTGCGGCATTCCTTGAAGAAAGAATCAAATTCAACCGCATTCCTTCACTGGTGGATGAAATCATGCAAGATCTTGATGTATCAGCAATAAAAGACATTGACGATGTATTGAAGTACGACAAACTGGCCCGCACCCGGGCCCTGGAATTGGTGAAACGTAAATCATGAGCGAAATTATTGGTTCAATCTGGTGGCTTCTGGTCACGCTGGGTGTACTCATCACCTTCCATGAATTTGGTCATTTCTGGGTGGCACGGAAACTGGGCGTGGGCGTGTTGAAATTTTCTGTCGGCTTTGGCAAACCACTGTGGTCACGCCGCGGGAAAGACAATACACAATACATCATTGCCGCCATCCCTTTGGGCGGTTACGTCAAGATGGTGGATGAACGTGAAGGTGAAGTGGCCGAAGAGGACCTCGACAAGGCCTTCAATCGCAAACCGGTCTGGATCCGTATTGCCATCGTAGCTGCCGGCCCGGCGTTCAACCTTGTCTTTGCTGTACTGGCTTTCTGGATGATGTTTGTACTGGGAATTCCAGAAACACGTCCGGTTATAGGTGCCGTCAGCGGGATTGCAGCTGAAGCGGGCATTCAGCCGGGTGATGAAATTATGGAAGTCGACATGCAAAGCACCAGAACCTGGTCACACGCATTGCTTGGACTGATCACGCACGCCATCGACAGAAAAAAGGTGACTGTGACGGTTCAGGACGCAAAAGGCCGCCGCTCTGATCACGTGCTTGATCTGGGCAAGCTTGACTCTGATTTTAACCAAGAACGCACACTCGAAGCCATCGGCCTGGAACCCTGGCGACTCCGTGTTCCGCCGATTGCCGGGGAAGTCACTCTGGACAGCCCCGCCCGGCGTGCCGGCATGCACAGTGGTGACCGCATCATCAGCGTGGGCGGAGAAAAGGTTGAAAGCTGGTCCTGGATAGGCCAACTGGTGCAAACCCACGGCCGGGAAAACCAGCCACTTGCCGTGACAGTTGAGCGGAATGGTGAATTACTGGAGTTGGAAATTCTCCCTCGAAAAGAAAAAACAGGTTTGTTTTCCAGCCGCCTATTGCTTGGAATCCGCAATGTGGAAATCACTGCAGAGCAAAGGGAAACCCTGGAACGGGTCGCCATAACCTTAAAATTCGGTCCGGTGGAAGGCCTGGTTGCAGCGGTCCAGGAAACCTGGAGGATGACAAAAACAACTTTCGGACTTCTGGGGCGTATGGTCACCGGCAAAGCATCCGTTAAAAGCCTGTCAGGCCCCATCAGTATCGCCCGGTTTGCCAATGCCTCCGCCAGTCTTGGCCTGTCAAACTTCCTCTTTTTCCTCGGTGCGATCAGCCTCAGTCTCGGGATATTGAATTTATTGCCGATTCCGGTACTCGATGGCGGTCATCTGCTTTATTTCCTGATAGAATTAATTAAAGGAAGCCCGCTATCCGAGCAAGCTCAGGTAGCGGGTCAATATTTTGGGCTGATTGCCCTCGCCGGCTTGATGAGCCTTGCGTTTGTTAACGATATTTTACGGCTGGTCGGATAGACTTCTGTAGCGGTAGAAAATCCAGGAATAAGGCGCAGCGGATCTGTCTCAATGATAAGAAAATCAACCCACACATTGCATTTCTTATCAAAGCTGACTTGCCAAGTATGTTATTGAAATTCTTAAACAATAAAACCAGACACGGCCAAACTCATGCCCTGGCCGGGCTCGTTTTGCTGCTGGGCTGTCTGTTGTGGGCAAACATGGCTCTGGCTTTCGATGCATTTGTCATTGCAGATATTCGTGTCGAAGGCCTGCAACGCATCTCTGAAGGCACGGTTTACAACTACCTGCCACTGGATGCCGGTGACCGCCTTACTTCCGCTAATTCCCGCTCCGCCATCCGAGAACTTTATCGAACCGGCTTTTTCCGTGACATCGAATTGGGCCGTGAAGGCGATATCCTGGTCATCAGAGTCACAGAGCGCCCTGCTATTGCCGATGTAGGTATCACCGGGAACAAGGCGATCAAGGATGAAGATCTGTACCGCGTCCTGTTCGATATCGGCCTCGCCTCTGGTGAAGTATTCGATCGCCTGGTTCTTGACCGCCTGCAGCAGGAACTGGTCAAACAGTATTTCAGCCAGGGCCGTTATGCCGTTAGTGTCGATGCACGGGTGACGGAACTCGACAGAAACCGCGTGCGCATTTCCATTGTGATCGATGAAGGTGATGTAGCGGAAATCCGTCACATCAATATCGTCGGCAACGAGACGTTTAAAGACAAGGAAATCAAGGATGATTTCGAGTCCGGGATCAAGCCTCGCTGGAAGTTCTGGTCCAAGGAGGGCCAATATTCACGGGAAAAATTATCCGGTGACATTGAAAAATTACGTTCTTATTATCTCGACCGTGGCTACGTGGATTTCAGCGTTGAATCCACCCAGGTGTCCATTGGCCCTGAAAAGGAGAACATTTACATCACCGCCAACATCGTCGAAGGTGAAGTCTACAGCGTGGATGAGGTGCAAATTACCGGCGATCTTGTGATTGATGAGGGTACTTTACGGCGCCTGATTATTGTCCAGCCCGGTGAAATATTTTCACGCAGGAAGGTCGAGCAGAGTGTTGAGAACATTACCAGCATCCTGTCCAACATCGGTTATGCCTTTGCCAACGTCAATCCGATTACTGATGTTGACCGTGATAACCGTCTGGTGTCGATCAATTTCTTCGTTGATCCGGGTAAACGGGTATATATCCGGCGAATTCAATTCGTCGGTAACTCCAAGACCAAGGATGAAGTCATTCGACGTGAAATGCGCCAGATGGAAGGCGCCTGGTTTTCACAGTCGGCCATCGATCGCTCCAAGGTTCGTTTGCAACGCTTGACCTACTTCGAAACGGTAGAGGTGGAAACTCCGGCAGTAGCGGGAACGGATGACCAGGTTGATATCATACTCACTGTAGTGGAGCGTCCAGCCGGCAGTTTCACCGTTGGCCTGGGGTTTTCACAGGTGCAGGGGCTGATCGCTTCGCTCAGCATTCAACAGGATAACTTCATTGGTAGCGGTAAACGTCTCGGGCTGGGGATTTCATACAGCAGAATTATAAAAAGCCTGAACGTGTCTTTCGACAATCCTTACTGGACTGATGATGGCGTCAGCCGCGGGTTCTATGCCCGCTACCAGGAGTTTGACCAGGGTCAGGCTAATATCTCAACGTTTACCAGTAGCGAGTGGGCCCTGGGAATGAATTTCGGCATCCCCGTGACCGAGGTGGATTACCTGCGATCCGGCTTTGGATTCAAAAAATCACAGCTCAATATCGGCTCGTTCACCTGTATCGAGGTTGATCCTGAAGATCCGAATATCTGTCTTGAGTTTGGCCTGGCGCCAACTCCGGGTGATCCACTGTCACATTCTCTTGATTTCAATGGCGATGGAATCATTTCTGACGACGAGCGGCAGTTCAATGCCATTGACTGGACCGTGAGCTGGACCCGGGACAGCCGCGATCATTACCTCAACCCTTCACGCGGATCTTCGCAGTCGCTGACTTTGCAGGTAGCGATTCCAGGTAGTTCACGCCAGTACTACAAACTTTTCTATCGTGGCGCAAAATACTGGTCGATCTGGCGCGGACTGGTGTTTTCTCTTCGTGCAAATCTGGGTTACGGCGATTCCTACGACAGCTACGACAAGAATTCGCTCGCCACGCCGGTTGACACCCAATTACCGCCCTCTTTCGCAGACAGCTGTGACCAGACCGATGTCATCGCCCTGGATACCGGCCTTCCGTTCTATCAGCATTTTTACAGTGGCGGCGTTCGTGACCTTCGTGGTTACGATGACAACACCCTGGGGCCTAAAGATACATTTTGTCGTTCAGTGGGTGGCGACTTCAAGGTTAGCGGCGGCGCCGAACTTGCCTTCCCGACACCGTTCACCGGAGGCCGGGGTGGCACACGAATTGCATTGTTTATCGACACCGGTTACGTGTATGAAAACATCAGTGCTTTCGATGCCAACAAGCTGCGCTCCTCATTCGGCTTGTCCGTGACCTGGGAAGCCCCTATCGGTCCCATCGTTATCAGTTATGCCTTTCCGTTCAACGACCAGCCTGGCGATCGAACAGAAGATTTGCAATTTTCCTTCGGTACTACTTTCTGATAGCTGGCAACCCCGGCCCGATAAGGCCGAAAACCTTCGTGATTTCACCCTGCTATGTGTACAATACGGAGTATGCGGAGTTCTGTATGGACAACCTGCGCTGTATCTATTGGCATTTTATTTGCCACGTCTGTCAGTGCGCAGCAATTACGCATCGCGTACGTTGATATGAAACAGGTGCTGGACAACGCGCCGCAGGTAGTTGCCGGCAGAGCTATACTGGATAAGGAGTTCCGCCCCCGTAACGATGCCATAGAAATGGACGAGTTCAGAGCCGGAACACTGGAGTCCAGACTGTTCCAGGCAGACCTGACAGAAGACAATAAGATTGCCCTTGAGCGCGAGCTGAGGGAACTGCATCGCAACATCAGACGACGCCAGGAAGATTTGCGTGACGAATTGTCATTCCGCCGGACCGAAGAAGTCCAGCGGCTTGAAGAAGAAATCAACGTAGCGGTCCAGGAGATAGCGCTAAGAAACGGTTATGACCTGATCATTTCAAGCCCGGTTATCTATGCCAGCCCGGACCTGGACATAACCGATCTGATACTGGAACAACTGGAAGTTGAATTTGCCGCCGATCAGCTGGAACTGGCGACACCCTGAAGCCGGACTGTTCCTGGTGAGTTTCCAATGGCACCGCTGATTGATTCACGTCTGCTTTTCCGACCCATGATGCAGCTCAAAAAATAAAAGAGAGGCCTGCTGCCAATGAACAATCAAGTCCTGCCCGGCCCTGTGGAAATTGCAAGAATTCTTGCATTCCTGCCTCACCGTTATCCATTCCTGTTACTTGACCGGGTGCTCACGCTCGAACTGGAACCTGAAAAAAGGCTCACCGGCCTCAAGAATGTGACCATCAACGAACCTTTTTTCCAGGGGCATTTTCCGGAAAACCCGGTCATGCCCGGCGTTTTAATTATCGAAGCCCTGGCCCAGGCGGCCGGCATGCTGGCGCACCTGGCAGCTGATACAAAGGAAGGAAAAGGTGAATTGTACTACCTGGTAAAAATTGACAAGGCCAAGTTCAACCGGCTGATCGTACCCGGCGACCAGGTTATCCTCGACGTGACTCAAAAACGAATTATTCGCAATATGGGCTTTTACGATTGCAAGGCCCTGGTAGATGGCCGGCGTGTAGCGAGCTGTGAACTGACGTGTGCCGGAAAAAAACCATGAGCCGAATCCATGCAACGGCGCTAGTCGATCCGGCTGCGGAAATTGCGGATGATGTAGAAATTGGTGCATTCAGTATTGTCGGAGCAAAAGTTACGATTGGCCCCGGCAGCCGGATTGGACCACACGTCATACTCACCGGGCGCACAAGCCTTGGAAAAAATACCCGCATTTTTCAATTTTCATCCATAGGCGAAGAACCCCAGGACAAGAAATACGCCGATGAGGACACCGAGTTGATCATTGGCGACAATAATACTATCCGCGAGTTGTGCACCTTTAGCCGTGGCTCGGCCCAGGGCGGAGGAAAAACAGTCATCGGTAACGACAACTGGATTATGGCTTGTGTTCATATTGCTCATGATTGCCAACTGGGTGACAACATCATCATGGCCAACAACGCATCTTTGGCAGGACACGTGACCGTTGGTGACTGGGCGATCCTTTCCGGCTACTCATTGATTCACCAGTTTTGTATTGTCGGCGAACACAGCTTCACTTCATTCGCCAGCCACGTTAACCAGAGCATTCCTCCCTTCGTTACGATCTCGGGTGAAAAAGCCAGGGCCAGGGGAGTCAATACCGAAGGACTCAAGCGCCGTGGTTATTCACCGGAACAAATCCAGCAAGTGCGTAAAGCATACCGGGTACTTTATCGTTCGGAACTGCCTTTGGAGGAAGCCAGGGATCAATTGGCGGAAATGGCAAAGGAGCACGACGAGATAAAGCCATGGGTGGAGTTTCTGGACGCCACGAAAAAAGGCATCATTCGCTAATCCAGGGCCTGTGAAACGACCCGCGTGCAGGAGTAGTCAAATTTGAAACCCCGCAAGCCACTCATTGCCCTGGTCGCCGGGGAGGCTTCAGGAGATCAGCTCGGGGCGGCACTGATAGGCGAACTCCGGAAACTCTATCCATCTGCAGATTTTGTTGGTATTGGCGGCCCGCACATGCAGGCCGCCGGAATGAAAACCTGGTGGGACAGTGACGAACTGGCAGTCTTTGGCCTGTTCGAAGTGGTTTCCCATTTTCCCCGGCTGTATCAAATACGACGCAAGTTGCGCCTGCGACTCCTGGCGCTTAAACCCGACATCTTCATCGGCATCGATGCTCCAGACTTCAATCTGGGACTGGAAACAGCGCTTAAAAGAAAAAGCATTCGAACGGTACATTACGTTAGCCCGACGATTTGGGCATGGCGTGAAAAGCGGGTAAAGAAAATCGCCAGGGCGGTTGACCTTGTGTTGTGTCTGTTTCCCTTTGAGCCTGATTTTTACAAGGGCTACGGTGTGTCCGCCACCTACGTTGGCCACCCCATGGCGGACCAGATTTCCACGGATCACGAGCCGGCGGATGCGAGAATGAAGCTGGGCATAAACCAACAGGGAACTCACATTGCTTTACTGCCCGGAAGCCGCGTAGGTGAAGTCTCGAGACTGGCCGAACCCATGATCGAGGCTGCCCGGATCCTCGCAAAACAGATTCCGGATATTTACTTCACCGCAGCAATGGCCAACCCGACTGTCGGAAATTTGTTTGAATCGGCGATGGAAAGCCTGGCCATGCCAAAGATCAAACTGGTAAACAAGGACGCTCGCAATGTCATCGCAGCAGCGGATATTGTCCTGCTCGCATCCGGCACCGCCACCCTGGAGACGTTGCTGGTCAACCGACCCATGGTGGTGAGTTATCGCCTGGCGCCATCAACCTATCAACTGGCCAGGCATTTGAAACTGGTGCGGACGAAGTTTTTTTCACTGCCCAATATCCTGGCCGGAGAAGCCCTGGTCCCGGAATTATTGCAACAGGATGCCAATGGCCCCCGCATGGCGGAAGAAGTCTTTAAATGGCTTGAAGACGGTGACCGGCGTGAGTCACTGCGGAATCAGTTCTCAAGACTCCACCGGCAACTACGATGTAACGCAAGTGTCCGGGCTGCAGAAGCGGTTGCGGCTTTGATGCAATGATCGTAGCCGGTGTAGATGAAGCGGGCCGGGGGCCACTTGCCGGGCCGGTCGTGGTCGCCGCAGTGGTGCTCAACCCCGACCGCCCCATTGACGGGCTGGCTGATTCTAAAAAATTGAATGAAAAACGCCGCGAGAACCTTTACCCGCTCATTATTGATCGTTGCCACGCATGGGCCGTGGTTGAAATCGAAGCCACCGAGATAGACCGCATCAATATCCTGCAGGCCACGCTTCTGGGCATGAAGCAGGCCGTTGAGCAGTTACTTCCACCACCGTCACTGGCACTGATTGACGGCAATCAGGCCCCGGACCTGGACTGTATCGTGCGCACGATAGTGAAAGGGGATAGCCTGGAGCCGGCCATTTCGGCCGCATCTATCCTGGCCAAGGTAAGTCGTGACCGCTTAATGAAAAGACTTCATTTGCAATATCCGGTTTACGGTTTTGACCGCCACAAGGGCTACCCCACCGCCGATCACCTGGAGCGCCTGCGGCGTTTTGGCCCCTGCCCCATCCACCGCAAATCATTCGCCCCTGTCAGAAATGTACTTATTGAAATACCCGGATAGGTGCAACCAGTGTAGTGTCCTGTATTAAGTGGCGATTAAGAGCCCCACAAAATATTCAAGTCAAGGCGCAGCCTGCAGTTAATGGCCGCCCCCTTAAGCAAGGCTGTAACGCAGGATTGAGTCTTTTGTGGCGCTTCCTGCGGGCGAGACGAGAAGGCATCATCTGCCGCGTTGCGCCTGTTGGAAAGGACATGCCATTCCCTGCCAGACGCGCCTTACAGCTAATACCTTCTCGTTTCGCTTAATCGTCACTTAA